>Ga0255756_1000811_pt1 | contig 37120 bp, 42 predicted proteins | sample 011ome_20_FD_179956 | JGI IMG/M metagenome (GOLD analysis project Ga0255756, IMG submission 179956) | Coastal salt marsh microbial communities from the Groves Creek Marsh, Skidaway Island, Georgia - 011509CT metaG (version 2) | ecosystem: Environmental > Aquatic > Marine > Intertidal zone > Salt... | reverse complement strand
CGACCTTCACGATTTGGCACACGATTTGGTTGCCGACCGACTTTAGCGAACGATGGTCAGCCGATCAGAGCTTGATCGCATCGTGGAGCCACCCACTCCAGTATCGATCGACACTGCGCGATTGGCACAATCACTGAAAAATAACATGTGAACTGTAAAAAATGCTCACCAAACTTACTTCGATCCAAGTGGCAAGACTATTGTTCATTGGCGCCGTCTGCATCGTATTATCCGTTGCCGGCTACGAGCTTATTGAGCATCTCGGGCGTATGCTAGATTTAGAGCATTTAGTTGGAGATGACGGAGTTAGATCGACTGTTCTGGTCTTCACTCTGTTGATTTACGTGGTCTTGCTGGCGTGCCCATTTGTGCCGGGCGCGGAAATCGGAATGGCACTCCTGATCATGTTCGGAGCTGACGTCGCTCCCATGGTTTATCTGGCCACCGTTTTGGGCCTTTGCATCTCCTATTGCGTCGGGCGTTTAGTCTGGAGGTATCTGTCAATTCAGTTGCGGATCGCATTCTCCAACGCGCGTCGAATACTACGGATAAACTGCGCCCCTTAAGCAACTCTATGTTGCGTTGGACCGATCGTATCTCCAGATTCCGTGGCCTGACTCTAGCTGTATTGGTCAACACACCGGGCAATTCCTTGATTGGTGGCGGCGGTGGAATTGCATTTGCCGTCGGTATAGGTCGGTTCTTGTCTTTCAGGCAATTCCTGGTCAGCATCGTCTTCGCTGTCGCGCCAGTCCCTGCCACCATCTTGGTTCTAAGTTTGTTGTCCGGGTGAATATCTAATTGAGCAAATGACACAAGACTATCGCTAGTGCTCAGGTGTCCGCTTTGGGTTATTGCGTCCGTTGGTCGATTTTACACGTACCATCCAAAAACCAGATTTATGGCAATCGAATAGGTGCCCAATCATACCTAGGCAGCGGCTGCTACAATGTATCAATCGGCACTTTCAGCGTTGGGTTTCCGCTATCATCCCGTGGGAACTCGCCGCCACGCATGTTGACCTGAATGGACGGAATGATGAGCTTGGGCATCGACAATTGCGCGTCGCGCTCGGTCCGGAATTTGATGAAGTCGTCTCGGGTTTTGCCACCACCGACGTGAATGTTGTGGTCCTTCTGTTCGCCGATTGTGGTCTCCCACGCGATGTCGCGACCATTGGGACCATAGTCGTGACAAATGAAAAGCCGCATGTCGTCCGGCAACGAAAGTACCTTTTGGATCGAGTCATAAAGTTGACCGGCGTCGCCGCCCGGAAAATCGGCACGGGCCGAGCCGCCATCGGGCATAAACAAGGTATCCCCGGCAAAGGCCGCATTGCCAATGACGTGAACCATGCATGCCGGTGTGTGGCCCGGTGTTGCGATGGCAAATGCGATCATGCCGCCGATGGTGTAGGTGTCGCCGTCTTCGAACAACGCGTCAAACTGCGATCCGTCCTGTTGAAACTCGGTGCCTTCATTAAAAACTTTGCCGAACGTTCTCTGGACCTCTGTGATCTGCGCACCGACGCCCGTTTTGCCACCCAGTTTCTGTTGCAGGTACGGTGCCGCCGATAAGTGGTCGGCATGGACATGGGTCTCGATGATCCATTCCAGGGTCAGCCCGCGCTTTTCGATGACATCAATCAGCCGATCCGCGCTGTTATACGACAGCCGCCCTGCCGCGTAATCGATATCAAGCACGCTGTCGATAATCGCACAGGCATCCGAGTTCGGATCCTTGACGATGTAGGAAATTGTGTTGGTGTCCGGGTCAAAAAATCCTTCGACCTCAGGCTCGACGGACATATCTAGGGCGGGAAACGACATATGAACTTCCTTAACTCTGCTCTAACGACCCACCGGCCTCTTTCCAGGCGCCGACACCGCCGGTCAGATTGACCACGGGGGTTAAACCCATATCCATGGCCGCGATGGCGGCCAGCGCCGACCGCCCACCAGACGCGCAATAGAACACATACGTTTTGTCCTGGTTGAACTCGGGCTTGTGGGCCGCGCTTTCCTGGTCGATGTGAAACTCCAACATGCCGCGTGACGAGGCGACCGCACCCGGGATCATGCCGGTTTTGGCTTGCTCGGTACCGTCTCGCAGATCGACAAAAACGTAATCGGGCGACCCCACCAACGGGAGCGCCTCTTCGGCACTGATGGCGGGCACGTTCGCCATCGCTGACTTAACGATGTCCTTGGCGCTTTTGGTGATATTCTGGGCCATAATTGATTCCTTTTTTAAGCGGCGTCACTACGACACGCTTGATTATATCCCGAGATCGAGCCGCGGTTTCCAAAATGGCCGGAATAATTCGATCTTTGGGCAGCGATCCATGACCACCTTCATACCAGCTTCTTCGGCGATCTTAGCGGCGTCCGCATTTTTGACACCGATCTGGCCCCATAGCACCTTGGCCCCGATAGCAACCGCGTCGCGCGCGACATCGGGCAAATCCTCGGCACGGCGAAAAACCTCGACCATATCCACCGGCCGGTCGATAGAGGCGAGATCGGGATACACCTTGATGCCGCGTATTTCCTCTAAGCCCGGGCGCGGATTAACGGGGATCATGTCGTATCCGGTTTCATGCAAAACCCTGAGCACACCATAGCTGAACTTGGTCTTGTCCGGGCTGGCACCGACCATGGCAATCGTCTTCACCGATTTCAGTATAGTCTGAAGGTATTCTTCGCTATAGGGCTGGTCATGATCCGTATGGTTGAGTTGATCGAGTTGCATCGTGAAGAATCCTAAACGTCTTTTGCCGACGGTGTCGCGATGTCAGCTTTCAGTTCATGGGGGGCAAGTGGATCGAGAAACGGATTTCGATAGAGCCGGTCATGGCTTTCGACCCCGACCTCGAAGGTGCAATCGCTCGTCGGTCGCGCCACGCACAGAATAACATAGCCATCGTTGATTTGACGATTGTTGAGGGCCACCTGGGCCTTTTGATCAACGCTGCCCGAGAGGAGTTTTGCTGCGCACGATATACAGCCGCCATATTTACACCCGTATGGCAGATCAACGCCCTGATCGCGCAAGCTCACCAGCAGTGTTCGGTTCGCGCTGACCTCATAGGTCGCGTTGCCCTGGTTGGCGATGGTAATCGTGTGCGTCGTCATAGCCATATATCGCTGGTGCAATCGCCGCCCGGGTAACGGGTCTCGTGGCAGCGCGAGGGGCCGTTGGGTTCTTTGCCAAAATCGACAATGAAATCTTCGTTGATCTTCATGCCGCTATTCTCGACATCGCAATCGATCATGACCATGACACCCCCCTGGGTACGGATGTCTGGATAAAACTGATTGTCCCAGGTCGAAAACAAGGACGTGGTCACATAAAGACGTTTACCATCCAACGACAGCTGGAACATTTGTGGGCCGCCCGCGACCTTCACGCCATTGACCTCTGGCGCTTTGCCCAGCAATCCGCCCATCCAAACCTGACCGGTCAATTTGGGATTGTGCGGATCGGTGATGTCGTACTGACGCATATCCCCATGAAGCCAGTTGTTCAGGTACAAATACTTGTCGTCCATCGATATCAAGATCGCCGACATCACGCCGGGTACTGGGATCGGCCATTCTGGGTGGGGCTCGTTATCCACATCGATGACTTTTTCCCATTCCCAGGTGCCAGCATCTGACTTCCAAAAATGGATGACGTTGGAACTCAGGGCCGCACCACAAAACCCATGGGTGCTGTCCGGGTCATGATGGAACTTTACTTCGAGTGGGATCAGCCCATCTTCGCCCAGGTAAATGGTTTCAATCGGCTCTCGCTTTTCAAAATCCCAGATGTGCAGGCGGCGACCGTATTTCAGATGGCCGACTTCTTCGAGATCGAACCCTGGCATAAACGTGTTGGGTGCTGCCCATTCCGAACTCACCATGACGTTGTGGCGCGGCTGATACCAGAAGTCATAACCGAACGGGATTTCCCCCATGGAGTTTTCCCAGCGGCCAATGATTTCAAAGTCTTTGTTCATGTGCAGGTAGCCACCCGGTGCTTCGCCCTTGGCATCACCCAGGAACGAGATGATGATCTCTGACCCCAAACAATGAACGGTGTGCGGGCCAGAGAGGTTGGCTTTCTTTTTAATCTCGGCCCCGTCGATGACTTTGTGCAAGCGCGGTGCACGCGGATCGGTCGCGGTATCGACGACATGGATGTTGTTCGACCGCACGCCCGGCACCAACAGATACTTTCGCGACATCGATGAATCATCATGGCACGACGAACAGGCGTTCCATCCCATGTGGTGCAACTCGTCGCCGATGCCCGGCATCTCGAGCCGGTGGATAACCTGCGAATAGGTCGGGCTGTCTGGATCCGCATCGACGGTGCACAAATAATCCGGCTTTTGGATGCCGGTGCCTGTGTAGATCGCGATGGTATATAGAAGTGTTTCGCGTGGGGCCATGATCGCGTCGGCCGGGCTGGCATACCCCGGACCGCAACATGTCATCTCAGCGTTTCCGTCCATCAAGTTGCCTCCCATTCGACGAATTTAGTGCTTGGCTCTTTTTTCTTTATGTTTTATTTCATGAGACAAATGTCTGTAAAGTGATAATATGCATCTTGATCGACTCATCACCGTCTTAGAGACCGTGGCTATCGCCGGGCGGGCCGTATCGGCCAGTGACGTTCAGCGCGCCACGGGTTTGCCGCGTCCGACATGTTATCGGTTGCTGCAAACCTTGGCCGAACATGGCTTGTTGGATGATCCTGACGCGGCATCGCGCTATCTGATCGGCGAGCGGCTGAAGCGGATCGCCGTGCTGGGCCAGCCCGACGCCGATATTTGTCAGGCGGTGGCACCGACGTTACAGGAAACCGCGAACGACATTGGCGAAGCGGTTTTCTTGTCCCGGTTTCGTGACAGAAACATAGAGATCATTCACGTTGAAACACCAACCGATGCCGCACGTTCGTTCATTCATCCGGGGCTGGGCAATCGACCAATCCATGCGTGTTCGTGCTCCAAGGCCATCGCCGCGTTTGCCGATAAAGCATTCCAGAGCGAAATCCTGACCCCGCCACTCCGCGCCTATACAGACCAAACAAAAACCAAACCCAAAGAGATTGAGCGCGAGTTCGACCTGATCCGCAAACGCGGCTATGCCGAATGCGTCGAAGAAATAGAGGTCGGGGTTTCCAGCGTTGCGGCACCCATTCCTATTGGTAGTCTTGGGGTACCGTTCAGTGTCGGCGCGACGGGTCCGGTCCGTCGCTTTACTAAGCGCCACCGGGCCGACATCGGCACCGGATTGATCGAGGTGGCGAACCAGATTTCAGCAAAAATACAACTGACAGATCATGGATAACAGGGCGAACGTAGCGCCCACAGAACCAACAAAAACCTATAACCACGTGCCAGGGAGTGTTGATAATGACCACAAACAAGGTCGGACTGTTTAAAAACTTTAGCTTTGGCACTCAGGTGCGCAAATCCCCCTATGCAGAAGCCACCGTGCGCTGGGGGGCACAAAAGTTTTCCGTTTACAATCACATGTATATCCCGCGCGATTTTGGTGACCCAGTGCAGAACTTCTGGAACCTGGTGAACGACGCGATTCTGTGCGACGTCAGCGTCGAGCGTCAGGTCGAGATCACTGGACCCGACGCCGCCCGCTTTGTGCAGTACATGAACTGCCGGGACTTGTCTAAATGTCAGGTCGGTCAATGCAAATACGTGCTGCTGACCGATCAGGACGGCGGCATCATCAATGATCCGATCTTGCTCAAACTGGGCGAGAACCATTTCTGGTTATCCATCGCCGACAGTGACGTGTTGTTGTGGGCCAAGGGGTTGGCCGTGAATGCCGGGATGGATGTGCATATTGCCGAGCCGGATGTATCGCCGCTGCAGCTTCAGGGGCCAAAATCCCGTGACATCCTACGTGCGGCATTTGGCGATGGTCCGGCGGCATTGAAGTATTTCTGGTTTACCGAACACGAGTGGGAGGGCATTCCCCTGATCATCTCGCGGACCGGATGGTCGAGCGAGCTGGGGTACGAGATTTATCTGCGCGAGGGGGCCGCCGGTGACCGACTGTGGGAATATTTGATGGAGGTTGGCGAACCGATGGGCCTGCATCCCGGACATACATCCAGCATTCGCCGGATCGAGGGGGCCATGCTGTCCTATCAGGCGGATATGACCCTTGAGAATAATCCGTTCGAGCTCGGCATGGATCGTCTGGTCAATCTGGATATGGAGGCTGATTTCGTCAGCAAGGCCGCCCTCACCCGCATCGCTGAAAACGGCGTCGAGAAGCTGTCGGTTGGCTTAGAGTTGGAAGGACCACCCCTGGAAGGGTCCAACGATGAATACTGGCCGATTATGATCGACGGACTCATTGTTGGGCGCGTGACGTCTGCGATCTATTCGCCACGCCTGGAAAAGACCATCGCACTGGCGATGATGACCAAACAATACGCCGAGCTGGGCACGCAGGGCGTGGTCGAAACGACCGAGCGATCACGGAATTGTATTGTTGTTCCCAAACCATTTTATGATCCGAACAAATCGCTCGCGGCGAGGGATTAGGCATGCCGATAAAACTGGTCACGTTCGATGTGTACATGGCCCTTCTGGATATTCAAGGCAGCCTGACGCCTGTCGTAGCCGACGCTCTATCGTTGGACACAAGAAAAGCATCAGCCTTTGTGCAGCTCTGGCGCACCAAGCAGATGGAACGGGCGGCGGTCAGCAATTCTCTTGGATTGGGGCACACGCCGTTTCGCGATTGCACACGCATCGGACTGGATTACACGTTGGCAAAACATGACCTGAATATACCAGAAGACGCGCGCGAGAAACTTGTCGCCGCCTGGGATCGCATGACACCGTGGCCCGAAGCGTGCGAACTTGTGCGCGCGGTAAAGGCCAAGGGATACGAAACTGCGATCTTATCAAATGGCGATCAGGATATGTTGGACGCCATCGCACGAGTCTTTGAGGGCGGGTTCGATCACGTGTTGTCGTGTGAGACCGCAGGTCACTACAAACCGCATCCCGACGTTTACGATTTGCCGACCCGTGTGCTCGGCGTAGCAAAAGACGACGTGCTTCACGTCGCTGGCGCGTCGGGAGATGTGCTGGGGGCCAAGGCGTCTGGCATGACTTGTTATTGGTCGAACCGCACCTGTGACCGCGTGCTGGATCCCGTCTTCGCCCCCGATTATCAAGGCCCTGATCTAACCGGGGTCCTGAATATTCTGTAGCCCCGTCACAACCCGCGTCTTCTTGGGCGGCTGACAAAGATGATCAACGGTATCGCCGCAGCGGACGCCAGCGTGTAAAGCCCGAACGCATTGAGATAACTGATCAACGCTGCCTGGTGCATAATTTCACCGGACATTCGCGCCAATCCCTCGACCGTATCAAACGACCGCGGCCCGGTGACCCAGGGCAGCGTGAGTGCCGGGTTAAACGGCGAGATATGTTCCGTCATGAATTCGTAGTTCATGGCCGTTGAACGAACGACCTCGGTGACACTCAATGAAATAAAGAAGCTTGACCCGATGTTTCTCATCAAATGATAGACCGAACTTGTCTCGTCCAAGTGTTTGGCATCGAGCGTCGAGAACGTCACCACCGTCAACGGCACCCAGATCGTGCCAACCGCGAACCCCTGCACGATTCCATTCAGCACAAACTCCAACGGGGTCGTGTTCAGATTGGCCGTCATCAACCACAGCCCGGCGATCACCTGAAACGAAAACCCAGCGGCAATGGATTGTCTGGGAAATTTCTGACCGAGGAAGCTGGCAATAAAGAATGCCACCATGGCACCAATACCCCTGGCGCCTACGACGTAGCCGATCAACGAGTCGGGGAGGCCGACGTGCTCTCGCAGCAGCCCCGGCAGCATCACCATCGGCGTGAAGTTGAGCATCCCGTATATCGTCACAAGAATAAGCCCGATGGAGTAATTTTTATTGAGCAACAGCCGAAGGTTCAGGAACGGTCGGTCATGGGTCAGGCAGTGGACGACAAAAAGGTAAAAGCACAGCACGCCTAAAAAGGTCTCGATCACGATCTCCGGCGACTGAAACCAGTCGAGCCGTTGCCCCCGTGACAACGCCAATTGCAGACACCCGAGGGAGATACTCAACAATAGAAATCCGGTCCATTCTAGCTTGGCCTTGGCGACTTGGTGCGTTCTGGGAAGTGCCACCATCACGCCGATCGCTGCGACCCCAGCAATAGGTGCCAGGATGTAAAAGGCATAACGCCAGGTATAAACTTCGGCCATGACGCCGCCGACCATCGGCCCAATAAAGGCCCCCATGACCACGCCGACCCCATACAGCCCAACCACCGTACCGTGTTGCCTTTTTGGAAAGATATTTAAGATCACGGCTTGCCCCACGGGGGGTAACGGTGCGCCTGCAACCCCCTGGACAACCCGCCAGAAGATTAGCCCTTCGAGTGACGTCGCAGCCCCGCAAAAATACGTCGAGATGGCAAATATCGCGACGCTACCGGCCAACAAATTGCGTCGGCCAAACTGACTGGTCAGCCACCCCGTCAGCGGCGTCGCCACCGCTGTCGCCAAAATATTAAAGGTCATCGTCCAGGCAATTTCATCGGGTGTCGCCTGCATCGCGCCCTGCAACTGCGGCAACACAGCGGCCACGATCAGGATCGATGTGCTGTAGAGCGTCACGCTGAGGACCACCACGGCAAGGATCACATAACGTCGCGCGGATGATAAATCTGGCGGGGTCGACGCAGCGCCGGAAGTAACGGTCTCAGCCATAAAATAAGGTAACCTAATTGACAGTATGAAAGGTAATAGTAATTATGCTTACTAATTTTGCGAGGTTTATTTGAAATGAGCAAGTCCGAGCAGACACCGTTATCGGAGGGACGCTACCTCGCGTTCCTGATCATGGAAGCTGCACGCCTGCAACGCACCGTGTTCGACCGACGCGTCCGCAAGATCGGCTTCACGCGCACGCAATGGCTGGCGCTCAGGCGCGTGCACGATCAACCGGGCGTCAACCAGTCGGAATTGGCTGATTTGCTAGAAGTCGAGAAAGCGTCGGCCGGGCGTCTGATTGATAAGCTCGAAGCTTTTGGCTGGTTGGAGCGCCGACCGGACGATAACGACCGTCGTGTAAACCTCATTTACTTGACCAGTTTGGGGCGCCGCATCTATCGCGAAGTCACCCCCCTGGCCGAGGCCATGGTCGAAGAAGAATTATCGCTGCTGACCCGCGACGAACGCGAAACCCTGACCGATCTGTTGTTGAAGGTAAAACAACGCCTGCACGACATGACCGACGACAACGAAGAGATCGACCGTACGGAGCTTGAGAAGCAAAATGCCTGACGACGTGGCGATGTCCAACATAGAAACGCCAAAAATCCAAAGGCGCCGGCTGCTGTCGCGTCGGGGTATGCTGCGCCTTTGCCTGTTGATCATCGTGCCGTTGATTGTCACGGCCGTGGCCATGGAATATTGGCTACAACGCCAACAGTTTGTGTCGACCGAAAATGCCTACGTAAAAACAGATATCGCCCGCCTGGCGTCAGAGGTTTCCGGCCGCGTCCTGGCGGTCAACGCCGAGGCGCATTTAAAAGTGCAAGAAGGCGACGTCTTGGTCCGCTTGGATGATCGACCGTTCGAACTGGCAGTCAAGCATGCCGCAGCCGAGTTGGATGCCGCGCGGCGCGAGATCGAAGTCCTCAACGCATCGCTGAAAGAAGCCCGGATTGAATTGGAAGAAGCCAAAGACCGGGCGGCCTATTTCCGCAAACGTTTCGAACGCCAAATTGATTTGGCCAAGCAGGGCATCACCACCCAGACCCGTCGAGACGAATTGGAAAACGATGCCAATACCGCCGATGACCGGGTCAGCCTGGCACGGCAGAAAATCCGCCGGATCATGGCATCGCTGGGCGGCGGCGAGGATTTACAGATCGACAATCATCCCCTGGTCCGCGCCAAAAGCGCCGCGTTGGAACAGGCTGAACTTGATCTGGAAAACACAAAGGTCCGCGCCCCGGCCAGTGGTACGGTGGTTGAGGTCCCGCTGGTCGCCGGAGAACAGATCATGGCGGCGGAGCCGTTGTTTGCGATTGTCACAGATGTCGAACCCTGGGTGGACGCCAACTTCAAGGAAACTGAGCTCACACACGTTCGCATCGGCCAGCGGGCAGAGATCACATTGGATATCTATCCCGACCATAAATGGGAAGCCGAGGTGCAAAGCATTTCGCCGGCCACGGGTGCCGAGTTTTCGATCCTGCCGCCACAGAATGCGTCTGGCAATTGGGTCAAAGTGGTGCAGCGCTTGCCCGTCAGGCTCAAGTTGATCCCCAATCCGGATGATCCGCCGCTCCGCGCGGGCATGACCGCGAGAGTCAAAATCGACACCGAACGGGAACGCTCGCTCTCCGATCTTCTGGGCGATATGCGGGCCTGGGCTGGGGTAAATAAAGCGGGCGAATAACCCCCTCACACCCGCCTGCACGAGCGCAGGCCTGTCCTCTCCCCCACGTTGTGGGAGGAAAAGGAAAATAGACCGACTAAGTATCCATGCGAGCAATAGAGTCTAGCCGTGCGACTCTCTTTTTTTAGGAAGACAAATTTGTCTACTCAAACAAGATAAACGCGCTGTCTCAAATTAGGGTCTCGTTTGGGGCTCCCCGAAAAATTCCGCATGAGCATCGATAGCGGCCTCAAAAAAGTGCGGCCCAATGTCTATTTCTGAAACTATGTAGGGTAGAAAGTGCTATTAGTTTGTATTGGGCGCCAACCTTAAAAGTTCGACGCGAAGCTGCTCTTGTCGCGCGCCAGCCTATGATTTAGGCCTATATTTGAACCTAAAAATTATAGCTAAGCCGTCCATGCCGCTTTTACTCTGACGCACGACTCATCATGCATATGGTTTTGTGAATTGCTTTATGATCATTGAAAATGAGGCACTGATTATCGCTGATCAATCGATCATAAATACGCCGCCACCTGCGCCAAAGAAGGCTGATGGTACGGTCGACTGGGACGTTGTCTTTCAAGACCCAAATTATGGGCTAATCCCTGCACTCGAAAAGGCTAGTTCTATCGAGGGCATTACGCATGTCATCAGTGTCGCCGCGCAGCATCTTTATAAACGGCGCAATGATGCGTCACTAAGGTCCACCTTAATCAATCGTTCAGAAATAATATTGTCTGACGTCAGCGCCTATGGAACAGATTAGCAGGATTGCATAAGAGAGGATTTCTAGCTCATCGTAGTGACCAAAGGGAACGCAGATGAGACAGAAATCGGAGACAAGACAGACAGGTGCCGCCAAGGCGATCAAAGACATCCGCCGTGCAACGCGCAAACAATACTCTGCCGAAGAAAAGATCCGTATCGTACTGGATGGATTGCGTGGTGAAGAAACCATCGCCGAATTGTGCCGTCGTGAGGGCATTGCCCAGAGTATCTATTACAAATGGTCGAAGGAGTTTCTGGAGGCCGGCAAGCGTCGGCTTGCTGGTGATACGGACCGTGCGGCTTCTACAAGTGAAGTTAAAGACCTTCGTCGCGAGACGCGTGACTTAAAAGAAGTCGTTGCTGAGCAGACATTGGAACTACGTCTTCTCAAAAAAAGCATGATCGCGCCCTCTCAGTGATGCAAGCATCACCTGTCGGGTGGTAGATGGGGGAGACGACGAATGAGATATCCCGCATCTGAGAAGCTTGAGATTATTCGCCTTGTTGAGCAGTCCCATCTGCCAATCAAGCAGACGCTGGATAAGCTGGGTATTCCCCGCACCACATTTTACCGATGGTATGATCGCTATCAAATTGGTGGATCAGAGGCTTTAGAAGATCAATCTCCCAGGCCGCTCCGGGTCTGGAACCGTATCCCTGATGACGTTCGTCAGCGGATTGTTGATCTGGCACTGGACATTCCGGAGTTATCTCCCCGGGAGCTGGCAGTACGCTTCACTGACACAGAAAACTATTTTGTCTCAGAGGCTTCTGTCTATCGGCTGCTCAAATCCCTTGATCTGATTACCAGCCCTGCTTTCATCGTGATCAAGGCTGCTGAGGAGTTCCGAGACAAAACAACAGCCATCAATCAGCTGTGGCAGACTGACTTCACCTATCTGAAGGTCATTGGCTGGGGATGGATGTATCTGTCGACGATCCTTGATGACTACTCGCGCTATATCATCGCCTGGAAGCTGTGCACGACCATGAAGACCAGCGATGTTACCGATACGCTGGAATTGGCCTTACAAGCATCTGGGTGTGATCAGGCACATGTTGCCCATAAACCCAGGTTGTTATCGGACAATGGCTCCAGCTACGTCTCTGGTGAGTTGGCTGAATGGCTGGGTGATAAGAAAATGGGACACGTCAGGGGAGTACCATACCATCCGCAAACTCAGGGCAAGATCGAACGATGGCATCAAACATTGAAGAACCGCATCTTACTGGATAACTACTTCTTCCCAGAAGACCTTGAAGCGCAGATCGAGACATTCGTCGATCATTATAATCATCAGAGATACCACGAGAGCATCAACAACCTCACGCCCGCAGATGTTTATTTCGGGCGTGGACAATCAATGCTGAAACAAAGAGAAAGAATCAAACGGAAAACCATGGAGACCCGGCGCGTGCAATACCGCAAACACGCCGCTTAATATTATCAACCAGATGAGCCAGATCCTCTCTTAGATCAGGCAGCTACGTGTTCCAATTACTATGACGACGGACACTCATCATCAGATATACTGATAGAGACTGTACGAGCTAAGCCTCTGTTAATTTCGTCATCTGTTTGGTATTTTCCTTGATGGATGGTCTCAAGCATCTCATCGTTATGATCCTCATCCGTCTTGGCAATGACTTGTAAGGTCGGATCCACCATTTTTGTTGGCTGAACGTCAGCAAGCGGCCCGAGGTCATCAAACACCTGCCGTTCCGAAGGCATGGCGTCTTCTTCCCTATTTTCGGCAGAGTTTTCTTGCTCAGAATCGTCTAGATCAGAGATTTCGTCTGACATGAAACTGCGTCCAGCATTTTCCCAAAGGCCGAGATTTTGTCCCGTATAGCCCGTATAGTATGAAGGCGATCAGCCTTCGACTATGATATGGGTCAATCTGCTAAAGCCTGGATGAACGTCCTAAAATGACTATAAGCGGCCGTTCTGGGCGCTGCGTCAAAACGTCTGTTTCTGATCTGGCGCGTACTGTTAAATCAAGCTGAATGCAAAGTCTGTCGTATTTGATGGCCTCAAAAACATAATGATGGCGCAATGCCTGGGTGTTAAGCTCACCCCATGAAAGATATTTTTGATCAAGAGCTGTTCGCGCCGCCCGGCACATTTATGGGCTTGGATTATGGTCATGATTTGAATGGCAGGGGTGCCGCCATTATCGGCATTCCCTACGATAACGCGACACACCCCAGCCGTGTCGGTTCCCGAGATGGGCCCCGCGCCATCCGTGAGGCCTCGCGTTTGATCCGTCGACATCGTCCGCCGGACGCTGACTTTGATCCCCTTGCGCGGCTCCGAGTCATAGATTGCGGTGATGTTAAGCTGATTCCAAGCATGCTTGAAGATGCCGAGGTATCTATCGAGAGGGCGATTGGCCTGATTGCAAATACCGGTGCGGTGCCAGTCAGTATGGGTGGTGATGGCAGTGTTACCATCGGACAATTGCGCGCGCTTGCCTCGCTTCATCCGGACCTCGTTGTTTTGCATGTGGATTCCCACACGGATGCCAACCCGGGTAAAGGACGCGCCAAGGCCACGGGCAACACGTTTGTCCGCGCCGCCGAGGAAGGATTGATTGATGTTCCGGCGTCACTGCATCTCGGCATGAGGGGCACATTCTATGATCCAGGCATCTTCGAGTACGTAAGCGAGTTGGGTTATGGCATGATCTCCTACGAAGAAATAAGGACACGCGGCGTTGACGATATTACCGCGGCGCTGAAAAAGCGCTTTGCCAATCGTCCTATTTATCTTTGTTGGGATATGGACTTCTTCGACCCATCCTGTGCGCCCGGAGTTTGTGCGCCCATCCCAGGCGGCCCCAGTGCCAACGAGGGGCTTAGATTGCTGCGAAGCTTATTCGGTCTTCACTTCGTCGGCTTCGATATCAACACCGTGAGCCCATCCCACGATACGCAGGGAATCACTGCACTGCTCGCGGCACAGGTGATGTACGATTGCTTGGTTTTATTGTGCAACGACCCTAATTCCACGTTTTGACGTCGCCAAACCGAAAAGAGAGAACGGATGATAACAGTAATCGTTAATTTTCCTGCGCCAGCGGGAGCAACTGTCGAGAGCATGTGGGACGCCTTTAAGACAACGGCACCCAATTATGAGGGCCTGCCGTTAGAAAAAGCTACCTTTTCGACCCAGAGAATGGCATTGGCGGGGGCGCATATTTATGGGAGAGCCGAGAACAGGCCGAGGCTTTTTATGACGAAGCGTGGCGAAAACGTATAGAAGACAAATACGGGTCCCAACCCGTTATCAGCTTCTTTGAGTCTCCGGTCATTGTCGATAATAGTTAGACTTTGCGTCGCCCCATGGATGTTTACTGCTTTTGATTTAGTCGGCTAACATCGATCACCTTTATTTTTCCAGGGAGCCTTTAATGGTCGATTCTCTTGTCGAAAGCCCACCCTTTGCCCATCAGAGTTTTTTGAATTTCCCCGTATGTTCCGATCTAGATGCGCTTGATGCGGACATTGCCATTCTTGGTATCCCTTATGGGCTACCATACAAAATGGGCGGCGGCGCCAATCCTCAATCAGAAGGCCCCAATGCTATTCGTGCGGTTGCAGATCGTATCTCTATGAGCCTTGACCAGTGGGACTTTGATATAGGCGGCACATTACTGGGTGGAAAGGATGTGCGCGTTGTTGATTGTGGCAACGTGCGAGCCGACCCCTATGACCCTGCCGCCCACTACCGCATGGCGGAAGCAGCGACGAGAAAGATATTGTCGGCCGGCGCAATGCCGATTGTCATGGGTGGAGATCATGGCATCCCTATCCCCGTATTTCGCGCTTTTGATTCATATGGAAAAGACGAAATCACGCTGGTGCATATCGATGCGCATATTGATTGGCGCGACGAAATAAACGGCGTTACCGAGGGGTATTCAAGCCCGATCCGGCGAGCATCAGAAATGGAACACTTTGGCGAGATCTACCAACTCGGGATCCGAGGCACGGGTTCGGCACGTGAAGAAGAGTTTCGCGTCGCGCAGGCCTATGGCTCGAACATCATCACAGCCTATGAAGTTCACGATGTCGGTATGCTGGAAATACTCAAACGTATTCCCGATGGTGGAAATTATTACATCACGCTCGATGTTGATGGCCTGGACCCGGCATTAATGCCAGGCGTACTGGCGCCAGTGGCTGGCGGAGTCACGTTTCATCAGGTGCGACATTTGATTCACGGGCTTGTGAAAAAGGGCCGTGTGATTGGCATGGACGTCAATGAATTTGCACCGAAGTACGATATTGGATACGTCGGCGCAGTGACCTGTGGTCAGATCATTACAAATCTGATTGGGGCGACCGTACATGCTGGATATTTTGATTAGGCTTTCCGGTCGATCGAATCCGTATGATTTTGGATATCATCAACCACCGTGAACGACTCTGGTCGTTGCAAGACGCGGCGCCGGATCACCAGACAGACGTCCCGAACAGAGGCACGGACCAAAATTAATCTACTCAGGCCACAGCGCCGTGCCCGGATAGAACTGCGACCATGCGAACCAAAATGCCTCGTGACTGCCAAGGTCTGTGCCGTCGGCATATGTCGCCCTGATCCCACCAGCTTCGAGTTTTAGGCGCACATTTTCGTAAGCAATCTCTTCTCCTTGTTTGAGTGCGGCGAGGGCTTTCGTGCGCTGAAAGGCCACGGGCTTGCCGGACGCCGTGATCGCACCAATGACATCTTCATGAACCGACAGGCGCGGATCGACATCGCCGACCGGGAAGAGCGGCCCCTTGGCATCGCGATTGTTGCGGAAATCAAAGTTGCGCCCCAGTGCCAGTCTCTCGGCCAATACGGTGGTCTCTGGGTGGGCTTTCTTCCACGTGCCCCAGTCGGTGGTGATCACGGAGGCTTGTTTCAGTTGCACGTTTTTCTCGGCCAATGGGCCGGTGACCGCTTTGCCCAAAAACGTGTCGAACACGGAAAAAGTATTGATGTCGTACATCACTTTGTTGGAGCGAATGAGCAGGCCCGACGTTCGCAGGATGGGGCGCTCAACGCCTTCCGGGACGTCGTCGGTGAAGTACGCCTGGGCCGCACCGCAGAGTGTGCAATAGGGGATGCCCAAATCTCGGCCGCCCAATGTGTCGTTGACCATTTCGCGAACTTCCATGATCTGTCGCGGATAAGCCCGATGCTCGCCGTTGATGGTGATCCCAAAGACAATATCGTCATCTTTCAGCCAGGTCGCGTCCTCGGCTTTGGTGACTTCTGGGTTGTCGGCGGCAGGAATGCAATCACACAGTTGGTCCGTTGTGTCATAGGCGCGATCATCGATCCGCACACCGCCCCACGAAACCAAACGCCAATCAATATCCCCTTCAACAAAAATCCTGTCCCAGCCCGGCACGAAATTTGTGAAGATGGCACGTTTGGCCTCTAGGTAACCGGGATAGGACGGAATATCCCACGCGATCAGATGGTCGGTGATTTCGCCCCACCGCTGATAGCTTCGAAGTTCAATCTGCAATAATTTGGCGGCGGCCTTGGAGAGGGAGTTATCGAAACTCTGCCGCCAGGTGAAGCGCATCATATCGCTGATGATCCAGGCCAGGCGTGGGTCTTTGGAGTTGGCGATTTTCTCAAGTGCCTCTATTTGTTCGCCAAGCCAAGTCGAACTTTCCAGGCTATCGATAAAGACGACGCGCACGGCATCTTGTAGCTCCTTTGACAGCGGTCCTTCTGGGATTGCCGGCGGTTGGCCAAATTGCTCGATCACAAAGTCGGGCAACGGAGCGGCCTTTTCGGCGCCCGCATTTCCTGAAAGAAGCAGTGCCATCAGCACCAACGATGCCGTTACAAAAGTACGGTAACGCGCGCAAAATATGGATGTCATCGGTGGGCCTCTCGTGTGATTGTATCATCCTGATCCGCGATCACTTTGATCTGCGTTCCCATAATTTCAGTCCGAACCCGCCGGGTCACCAATCACGTTGCATCAACAACTGGTGATCACGACGATTGTCTGTACTTGCCGACAGGGTTCCGGGTCGGCCAAGATAGGCAAAATCGCGCGGGTTCCAAAAGCCAAGCACAAGGGAGTTTCCGATGAGGGTCAAGATGTTGATGGGTGTTGCCGTCCTGGGTCTCTTCTTTCTGCTGCAAGACGCACACGCCGATAATGCCATATTGTATGAATTTGACGGCTCTTTTGAGGACGCAACCTTTCTGACCAAGGAGGCGATCATCGGCCAGGGATTGACAATCGATTACGTCAGTCACGTCGGCGAGATGCTGGCACGGACCAAGAATGATGTTGGCGGTTCTAAGGATATTTTTCAAAATGCCGAGGCTTATCTTTTTTGCTCTGCATCAATCTCGCGCCGAGTGATGGAAAAAGACCCCATGAACGTTGCCCATTGTCCGTACAGCGTATTCGTCATTCAAATTCCAGGCGATCAAACGACAGGTGATGAGGGGAAGATTTTTATCGGCCACCGGGACTTGCCCGATGGGGCGATGCAGGAAGTCGAAGATTTGCTTCGTAAAATCGCCGAGGAAGCGACAAGCTTTTAATCATACATCACAGCCAACCTTTGCCCAACGCACCGTCGTAAATCAGTTTGACTCCAGCGATGAACAGCAACACATAGCAGACTTTATAAAAGGTCTCTGCGTTGATGTACTTAATCAATGTCCAGCCGATCCAAACACCGAGCGGGACGGCAGGCATGAGAACAAGACTGGTGCTCAGGTTTTCGGTCGAAAATTGGCCCAACCAAAGATAGGGCCAGATCTTGATTTGATTGACGATAAAGAAAAAGTAGACGTTGGTGCCGACAAACACCCGTTTGTCGAGACGCTGCGGCAAAAGAAACATTTTCACCGGGCCACCACCCGCATGGGCGACGAAGCTGGTAAACCCCGAAAGCGTGCCGCAAAGCGCTCCGAACCAGCGTCCCCAGCGCGACTCGGAACTGATCGGTGCCTGCTGCACGAAATAGGTCAGTGCGAAGATCAGCGACAGCACGCCCAGCATGAGCCGGATTGCATCGTCATCAAGATGTCGAAACGTAAGGGCGCCGATACCGATGCCAATGACTGCACCCGGTACCATTGCGATCAAATATTTGCGGTGCCAATCCCGGCGATACCCCCAAACGTTGATCATATCGATGGTGCACAGAATGGGTAGCATGATCGCCGCAGCGGCAACCGGCGAAACGAACACCGCCATGATCGGGACGGAAAGCTGTCCCAGCCCGCCGCCGAGGCCACTTTTAGAAATGCCGGTGATGAGTACAGCGAAAAGCGCTGCGGCGATAAAGACCGGGTCAAAAGTGTTTTCGAACAAGGGGTGGCGCTTTCTGATTGCAGGATTGGTTATGGGGTCGAGTGCAGGGCGTTAATTAGGTAAATGTGAATGCCCGTAAATCATAAAGCGTTGCCATACGCGTGCACGAGAAATTTGTTGATGAGGTGTGGGCTTTACCCGCGCATGAACCGATTGCGAGGTCTACCCGCGCAGGACCCGTTACACCAAAATCGCCTTAAAACCGCCGTTAACGTTATAAGCGAACGTTTACGCGGCGCAATATAAGCGTATCGCCAATAGTTCTTCTTCGATTGTGGGCGTAGAGAAGGATCAATCCCAGCAACACAACCGTCGAAGGAGAAAACAAATGTCTAAACTAGTTCTAGCAGCCATCGCAGCGAGCATCTTTGTCGTTCAACCTGCCGCGAGTAGCGGTTTTTCAGAAAATGAACGCCATTTGTACGTGGCGTCGAGTGATGACGTGCGTACCGATCAAGTGCCGCAAGGACAACGTATCCCACTGGAAGAAATTCGCGCGCAACTGGAAGCCCAGGGGTATGAAATCCAGCGGTTAAAGCATGACGATCATTACGTCGAGGCCTATGCGAAGAAGGATGGCCGGCGATGGGAACTTAAAATCTCCCCGACGGATGGCCGTATCCTCAAAATCGAAGCCGAGGATTGATCGAGAATGAGCACGCATAATGAACAGACAGACGGTCCCAACTGGGACCCGATTGTCAGGGTCACCCATTGGGGAATCGCTTTGGCGGTTCTCCTCAATGGGTTGATTACCGAAGATGGCGGACAGATACACGTTTGGGTCGGGTACGCTGCATTAGCATTGCTGGTTCTCCGCCTTGTATGGGGCTTTTTTGGAACCGAAGAAGCGCGCTGCTCATCGTTTCCGCCAAGCATTAAGGATGCCAAAAGCCATTTTTCAGATGTATTGGCCGGGAATCATCAAAGCCACAAGTCGCATAACCCTGTTGGGGCCCTGATGGCATATGCGCTTTGGGGCACGCTGCTTATTGTGACCGCAACGGGTATTGCAATGCACGGATCCCCCTTCGTTTCGCCCACTGCACAGGTCGCCGATCCTACCCCAGTGGTGTATTATATTTCGGATGATGGTGACAAACATCATGATGACGATGAACATGAGGATCACGATGGCGATGAAGTCATGGAAGAAATTCACGAATTTTTCGCGAACTTGTTGCTTATATTGGCTGCCTGTCATGTGGGGGGCGTCGCACTTGAATCCATGTTATCAAGGCGGAATCTCGTTCGCGCCATGATAAGCGGAACAACCGAACCGAGGAGTCACTGACATCGGAATACGTCTCTCAAATCCAAGAAAAATTAAGTCTCTCGTTTTCTTGTTGGTCATTCAGGCGATGGCAGCAGCATTCTTCGTCGGTGATGTCATTGCTGATCTGACATTTGATGGCTTTGATGCGCACTTGATCCTTGAAGCTGTGGTTTCACTTGCACTTGTACTTGGTCTCTTTTTCGGTATCCGTGAAGTTCGCCGTACACTCGAAAGCGCACAGCGTAGCGAAGAAGCCTTAGCGGTTGCTAAAGGCGCACTCGTCGAAGTTATGGAGAGCTATTTTGATGCTTGGCAACTGACGTCGGCTGAACGTGATGTCGCAATGCTGGCGTTAAAGGGATGCGACATCAACGAAATATCTACCTTAAGGGGCGTGGCGCACGGGACCGTTCGGGCTCAACTCTCTCGTGTTTATTCCAAATCGGGCGTATCCAATCGGACAGAACTGATATCGATATTTATCGAAGATCTAATGGATCAGGCTGTCATCGACGCAGATCAGCGTGGGACCACTGTCCCGAAAGATGCTTTGGAAAATAGGCCTTCCGAATAAGGGGCTGCGCTTTCCGATTGCGGGATTGGCTATGGGGCCGAATGCAAAGCGTTAAATGATTAAAGGTGTATGCCCGTAAATTAAAGAGTGCTTGCGGATGTGCGAGATTATTATTGATCAGGCATGGGCACATCTAAATTTCTTTCGTCATTAGAAAGTTTGTCAGTGCGATCTCTCCAATGCTCACCGATTGCTCCTTCACAACGACCCAGGCGTGTCGTTCAAAGAACGGCCGGGCGAGGTGGCTTGCCTCGGTGGTGAGTTTGTTGAGTCCCTGTGACTTCGCTGCACGCACGATCTCGTCATACAATTGGTGCGCGACATTACGTCCCATGTAATCGGGTGCAACAAAGGCAAGATCAATGCAGCCTTTTGGCGTCAGGGTCATAAACCCGATCAGCCGACCTTGATGTTCGGCAACGAACACCGTTTGCGTTGACAACCTTTCTTGCCAGCGCGCGGGCTCGGGCACGCAGGGTGCCCACGTATCTCTTTGGTTTTGCGTGTAATGCTCTGCCGCACCAAATCGGACAGCGTCAAAGAACACCTGTGCCGTTGGCTGGGTGTCGTCGTGTCTGAACTTTCTGATAATCAAGTCGTCCATGGCAGAGAGTGTATTTCTGGGCTGATCCCGGCAGCAAGTTTATCCGCGCAGGGCCTTCTGCACCGTGACCTCTAGCTTATTCAAGAACTCGGCACGATCACGTTTTGAAAACGGCGCTGGTCCGCCGGTGATCTCGCCGGTTTCACGCAGTCCTTGCATTAATGTCCGAGTGGCCAAGGCCATGCCGATGGCGTCGGTGGTAAACAACTCGCCATTCGGTTTGATCGCCAGGGCATCTTTTTCGAGGCACCGGGCGGCGAGGGGAATGTCGTTGGTGACACAGATATCGTTCGCCGCGATCTCATCGGCGATCCAGTCATCGGCCGCGTCGGCACCTTGTTCGACGATCACCAATCGCACACGCGGGTTTTGTGACGGGCGCAATCCGCCATCGGTGACCAGGATGGTGTCCAGGCTGTGGCGGGCGGCCACGCGCTCGACCTCGTCCTTGACCGGGCAGGCATCGGCATCGACGTAGATGATGGTCACGCTGAACCCGCGCCCGAACCCGAAGATGTCAGATCTTTGATCTTGGTCACCAGGTCGTCGTTAACCTCAACGCCATTGGCTTCGTTCTCTGCACGGTGTCCCATGCGACGCGCCCCCGGTAGACGGGTGCCATCAATGCCCAAATAGCGCTCGAAGAATGCTTCGCCATGATCCAGCCAATCATCGCCTCCCATCTTTGCGGGATCGATGGTCAGCAAGAATTCGCCCCCTCGCGCCGGTCCGCCATCTTTGTTGTCGGCTTCGCCCGCTTCAAAACTGAACGGCTGACCGATCACACCGGCTGCCAACAACTCGATCATCATGGCAATGCCTGATCCTTTGTAGCCACCAAATGGCAGCAACTGTCCGCCGTCCATGATCGCGCTGGCATCAGTGGTCGGATTGCCATCTTTATCCAGGCCGACACCTTCGGGGACCGCGTGATTATCGCGCGCCGCGACCATCACTTCACCTCGTGCCATCGCGGCTGTCGCCATATCAAAAATCATCGGTGACTTGTCGCCGCGCGGCCAACCAAAGGCCAGCGGATTGGTGCCATAGATCGGCTCTTTGCCACCGGCGGGTGCCACGGTCGGCATGTAGGCGGTGCAGGCAAAGGCCACCACACCGGCCTCGGTCAAAGACTCGATTTCAACCCAGAGGGCAGAAAAATGGTGAACGTTGGTCATGCCTGCCATGGCAATGCCCTGCGATTTTGTCGCCTGGATGAGGGGATCACGCACGGTTGTCAGCGCCAGCGGCGCGAAACCACCATGACCATCGGCGCGCAGCATTGATGGTGTGACGCGCTCTATCGTCGTCCTGGCGGCGCCATCCACTTTGCCACTTCGAAGTGCAGCGACATAGCCTGGGATTCGAAACAATCCGTGTCCAGTAGCACTGTCACGTTCTGCTTGCGTGACCGAGTTCGCGACGGCGGATGCGTTTTCATGGTTGCACCCGTTGGCGGTTAAACAATCATAGGCGACGTCATGGACGTCGCGCATCGACATATGCGTCATAAGTGTTCGTGCTTAATCGCGAACAATAAAGACTGATTGTTTGGCATGGCGCATCACGCGCGCCGCGTTGGGACCCAACAGGTAATCCTGCAATGCGGGACGGTGATGACGTGCAACTCAGCGCCGTTTTGTTCTGCGAGCTTGATGGCCGTTTCCTGGGCTTTTTGCCCACTTGCTGATTCGCCGAGATCTACTGGCAAAAGTATTGATTTATACATGTCATGTCCCCTCCGAGAATTTAGGGCTTCACCATACCCAATCCAATAGACTGCCGAAAGGTCGGAAAGCCGCTGACTCCGAATTGTCATCGAGTCTCATTGATGGGAATTTATGCTGTCACGGGGTAACTTATTTTTGCAGACACTGCGGGTGGCCACAGAGTCGCTGGCAGTTGGTTGCGACCCGTTCATAATCAAACTTGTTGCATGAATACGTTTCCGCAAATTGCTTTGCAGCGACGAAGCATGCCCGCGTTCTGTAGGTGATGGGAATCGTATTGGTGACACCGCTGGGGCAGGAAATATTGACTTGTTCTGTCGTCAGGCCGCTTCCTGCGGACGCTGTTGAGGTTGACCCCGAAGTGGCTGAGGACGTGGAACTTGATTGCGCACGTTGTGCTTGTTGTTCAAAGCTACTTTTGAGTGCCGCCAGATTGGAACCGCCACCGCCGCCAAGAGTATCTTGAAACAAGGCTTGCCCGACTTGCATTTTTGCGGCGCTCGGCGCGTCCGCCGCGCTGATAATGGCGGCTCCCATGGAAAACGCCAGAATCTGGCCGAGCGAAAATGCTGTCTGGTTGTAGGACGCATCAACCATCTCACCGTTGTTATACTTCTCCCACACATGTTCACCGCTGTTGAAGCTGTTGGAATGGAACACCTTGCACATTCCCTGGCGTTGGCCATTTACGTAATTGCAGGCATCAAACATGTGATAGTCGCCGGTTGCGTCGTTGTATTGCGAGTACCCGACCCCGTTGAGCTTTCCATTTTTCCATTCTCCGGTGGCGACCTCTTCGACAGCGTTTGTCCAGGCTCCGGGACCATTTAGAGACCCATTTTCATAAACCCCAATCCATGTGTTCCAGACTTTGCCATCACCCCAAGGTCGCCTGACTTGACTTGCGCCGAAGCCGTTTGATTGGTGATTTTGGAAATCTCCAACAAATCGTACGACAGTAATCTTCGGATAGCTCCAGATGTTGATGGCAAATCCATGATACTTAGAGTCACCATTGAAGTCCGCATATCGGAACCATTGAAAACCACTTTTGTTAAAAACGGCAACCAGTGTTCGCCCGATTAGATCAGTCGAGGGCACGTCGCCAATTGCGACCAGGCGTTCTCCTTTGGTGTTATAGGTTTCAAATATACCCCTTACCATGCGGCCTTGATCGAATTCGCCAACAAACTTGGTGTTACCGGCAGCTCGCGCACGGCCGATGCCATGTGCCATACCGCCTTTGCAATCGCCGTGCATGAATACCCAATTGAATGTCTTCGGGGTTTAATTTTTGGTGTCCCGTGGAAACCGGGTATTGGACGTATCCATTTTGCACCCAGTTTCCGTGCCGATGTTCGGATAGTTGGCGCGTGTAATAAAATCGAAGTCAGCGCGCGCCATCCTCATACCCTGTTCAAGTTTGGCGTGATCGTAACGGTCTGAAAAGTTCCGCAGAATCTCATTCTGTCTTGGTCCGAGTTTTCGCACGTCCTGACCAATTTCATCTTTGATGGCAATGGCTCGAATCCTGCGCTCAAGATCTTTGAATACAGATGCCTGAATGTATGGGTTGGAGCCGTATTGCTGAATTCGTTCGGCAAACTCCAGTCTCGCCTCATTGCCGGTCGTCGTCACACATCCCGTCAGAGTTATAGTGAATGCAACGAAAGTGATAACGTTTACGGAGTGTCGAACTGCTTTTCCCAAGATGCCCATAAGTTGAACCTCCTCGAGCTATTGGTTGTTGTTTTTTTCCACCTGATTTGTCGGAGGCTCCATAGAAGGCACGCCTGCGCGGATTCCCATCGGTGCGGTCTGACCTGGATACATTAATAGGGGCTGCGCTTCTTCTTGGTCCTTATTCGTGTATTTCATTAATTCGCTGGCAAAGTAATTCTTAAGATCAATGATCTGTGGGGCCAGCGGTTCAGGCGACGGAGCGCAGACATGCTCGCCAAACGTTCCGTCATCTAGCACGGCCTCATTCAACACGCCTTTGGTACTGTTGTCCGCGTTGTAGATAAATATCTCTTTCTGGTCGTCCCATTGCAGCGTCAACTGCACCGTGCGTCCATCGCCACACGGCAAATAATAGAGAACCTGATTACCCCCAGAAATGACTGTTGCACCGCCGACGCCTTCGCCACCGTAGCCGCCGCTCAAAAGTTGATAGTTTGCGACTTCTTCACCTTCCGAGCAGACGATAGTGCCGCCGCTCTTATATTCTTCTCTCGGTGCTAGGCTGATCCGAAGCGTATGCGGCACTTCGTCGACCTTGCCGCTAGCGCACTCATATCGAACGCGTATGGTTTCGACCCGCTGAATCGTGTCCGTATTGTTTTTGACAATGAGTGACGCGAATGGAAACCCTTCCAGTTTCGTCATCATTACATCAATAGATACAAGCTCTTCGTTGCCCAATGCCGGAACTGATAGAATGAGCGAGAATGCAAGGGCTGCTGACGCGACGTACATTTTAGAACGCGAGTGTATTGTAGTTACCGATCCCCCCGGATTAGCCACGACGAACCCCAAACTAAAATATTATGTGATCTTTATTGCCTGTCAATTGCGCTGCCGGTGTGCATCCAGTGTTGAAGGGGGGGGGACTAATCCGGAATATCGCTCACGGATTGCGCGACAATGGCGAAGCGATCGGCAAGGGCGGCCAGTGTCGCATCATGAATGACCTGTGCTGGGACGTCTGGCGCACCCGCTGCCCCCGGTAGATCGCGGGTCGCGATGGCGTCGGCGATCAATGTATTGCGGAACCCAAGATCGAGGGCCGCACGCGTGGTTGCACTGACGCACATGTGGGTTTGAAAGCCGACGATGATCAAATCGCGACGTCCGATTTCTTGCAATCGTGCTTTTAAGGTCGTGCCGGCAAAAGCGTTGGGCAGCGCCTTTAAGATCACATCTTCGCCATCGCGTGGCGCAACACGGTCATCAATCTGGCCGCGATCATCATCAAGATCAAATGCCCCGCCTGGGTTGCCATGGTGTTGGATGTGAATAACGGGTGAGCCCTGATTGCGGAACCGCCCCAGAATATCTTTGGCAGCGCCCATCGCCGCATCGACGCCGACCAGCGGTAGGGCACCGGTGACATATTCGTTCTGGCAATCGATCAGAATCAGTATCGATGTGGAAATCGCGTTCGGCGCTAAGTCTGCACCGCCCATCTCAAGAAGTGTTTTAGGCATGTGATCATCCGGGTTTGAATTACTCTAGAGGAACACTACCCGAAATGAATACTGTGTTCGAGATCAAATACCGGTTCGACTTTAAACAACGGTGCTTTGGAGTCAGCCGGAGTGTTTTTCTATTTCGAGGGGGATGACGTTCGACGGCATCTCTGTGCGTTCAGGTGGGAAGATAACCCTAACCTGCGTGCCGCTGTTGACGGTGCTGGTCACGGAAACCTTTGCGCCATGCAATTCCGCCAAACTTTGTACGATGTGTAACCCAAGCCCCGTCCCAGCACTTTTACGATGCGCCGGTCTGTCAATCTGATGGAAAGCCTCGGTGATGCGATCCATTTCTTCGGGTGGGATGCCAATGCCATCGTCGGATACCATGATCTCAACACCACCGTCGATACTGGGCGCTGCTGACAACCGAACCCCGTCGCCATCGCGGGTGAACTTGATGGCATTAGAAAGCACATTGATCAAAATCTGTTTGAGTGCACGTGGGTCGGCAATCAGGTTTAGACATCCAGGGCGAATGGTGGCGCTGATGATTTTTTTCGACGCATCGGGATATGCGCGAACGACCTGCAAACATTCTGCAAACATCCGCTCCATATCTATTTCTGTGTTGTTCAACACGACCTTCCCCGAAGCGATCTGTGACACTTTAATTAGATCATCGATAATCGACATCAAGTGCATGCCACTGGCGTAAATATCCTCGGCATATCCTTTGTATTGAGGGTTGCCAATATTCCCATACAGCTCTTGTTTAATGACTTCGGAAAATCCGATGATGGAGTTCAACGGTGCCCGCAATTCATGAGACATATTGGAGATGAATTCGGATTTCAGTTGGTCAGCCTCCACGGCGGGTTCGGCGGCTTCGGCCATAGATTTTTCGGCTTTCTTGCGCACCGAAATGTCGCGGAATGTATAAATGTGATAGGTGCGCCCTCGTTTGCGGCGTTCGTGACGAGTCTCCAATGGCGTCAGGACGCTTTGGGTGATGGCCAATTCCACATCCAGTTGATTGCCATCCGCGCGCGTGATGACGGTCTCTGCGATTTGTGTATTCCCATCGGGTTGGGTGAAGTCGTCAGGTAGGCTTAAAAGCGCCTCACGCTCGCGGCCGAGCGCCCCTTCGATGCTCCAATTCAGCATCTTTGCGGCCGTGGGATTGATAAAGTAAACACGGTCACGTTCGTTGAATACCACAACGCCGTCAAAATTTGTGGTGATGATTGATCTCATCAGTTCGTCGCGTTCGCGGGCTTCAAAGGCTTGCTTGAAAAGATCCCGAGAGTTCTTGTTTAAGCGAATATACGAGGACACGGCCAACGCGAGCATGAGAGAGAGAACCGCACTGCCAAAGGGCAGTTGCCACGTGGAATAGCAGAGCGATATGACGAATATCCCGATCAAGGCAGCCATGCTCGTCACCGCAATGACCGTATTGAATTTGCCACGGAACATCAGAAAAACGCGGGTAAACCCAAAAAACACAAATAGGGCGATCAGAAGATTCCCAATTGGCGATAGTTCGGTGATCAATCTTCCTTGAACCAGGGCCTCACCTGCCAGCGCATGCAATTCAATTTTGCTCAGCGTGCCATGCACAGGCACCAGTGTTGTGTCTCCGGCAAAACCTTCGGTAGGACCAACAAAGATATACTTGCCCTTAATTTCCGATGCGGGCACTTGCTGATTTAAGATATCGATATAGGAATATTTGGGTATCGACCCTGGATTGATCGAGAAATCCAGGGAGAAATGTTGCGGATCCGTTATCTTGCTCTCAACCACTTTACTTGCGAACGACTGAATGACCCCATCCCGCCAGGTGTGCACCAACTGGTGTTCGTGAACATGCCCATGATCATCAAGGTGGAGATGGATTCCACCTAATTCGGCGACCGCAGAAAGCGCCGGAAATGGCTCTTGGAAGGCGACATCGTCATGGTCGCCAATAGCCTGCTCCGATGTTGCGGATAAAACCAAACGGCCCGTTGCATGTTTGGCCGCCTCAATCAGCTTGGAATCGACCTCTTCGTTCAATGTTTCGTGAAAACTAAAATTCATACCAATGCGCGCGGCACCTGCATCGGCGAGATTCCTGATCAACTGTGCGTGCTGTTCACGGGTCGCCGTTTGGCCACCCAGCGCCGCCCGCGATTCCTGACCAAACGCGACAATTGCCACGTCACCAGATGCGAGGCGTTCATGCACTTTGAAAACCACGTTTGCTAACCCGCTGTTCAGTAGGTGGAATCCTCCAGTTGCAAAGGCGATGATGATCAACAATGCGCCGGCTGTTATTACCAGTTTGTTGTAGTGCTGAGGGATTTTGTCCTGCCAGAACTGCGAGCCCTTTGGAGAAGGCCGTGGATTTTCGATGGTGTTGTCGATCATTTGGTCTCTGGCCGAGTCTCAGTAATGAGGGTTATTGTCTTGATATCAGGCATAAATATAGCAAGAAGAGGGAGGTTGGTCTGTACGCACAAACCGAGGGAGCCTCCAGATTAACCCCTTAAAAATATTCAGGAAATTCACGCGCCAAGGCATTCAAAATGCGGGTCCGAACTGGGGTGTCTGTATTGGGGCGTGTGAAGGTTTGACCGGTCACGCGTTCAAATAATGAAATGTATTTGTTGGAAAACGTGATGAGTGTTTCACCGGGGATGGTCGGTAGCGGGTCTGTGTAGGGATTACAGCGTTCGCGAATCCACAACCGCAGGAATTCTTTGTCCAGGCTGACAGGCTCTTCGCCTGCCTGTTGGCGTTCTGGATACAGAGCTGCATCCCAATAGCGGCTGGAATCCGGGGTGTGGATTTCGTCGGCGATGGTGACGACACCGTTTTCATCCAATCCGAACTCATACTTGGTATCGACCAGTATCAGACCGTTTTGCGCGGCGATGTCGCGACCGCGCTCAAACAACGCCATGCTTTTGGCGGCCGCCTCGTCCCATTGCGCCTGGGTCAGCAATCCTTGGTCGACGATTTCACGGGCGGTGATCGGATAATCATGTGCGCCCGCTTCGCCCTTGGTGGTCGGCGTAATGATGGTCGCGGGCAGCTTGTCGTTCTTGCTCAGACCCTCGGGCAGTCTTTGGCCGTAAACATCGCGCTGGCCCGTATTGTACATGGTCCAAATGCTGGTGTCGGTGGTGCCGGTGATGTAATCGCGGACCACCATTTCGACCGGCAACATATCCAGCCGTTTGGCGACGATTACGTTGGGGTCGGGATAGCTGATGACATGGTTGGGACAGATATCGGCGGTTTGTTCGAACCAGAACGCGGCGGTCGCGGTCAGCACATGACCTTTATCTGGCACCGCAGCCAGCACATGGTCAAAGGCCGACTGGCGGTCCGTTGCGACCATCACCCGGCGCCCATCCGGCAGATTGTAGCTTTCACGCACTTTGCCGCGCTGAAAGCCGGGCAGTTCGGGGAATTCTGCATCGTCCAGGACATTGTCCAGGCGACGTTGATCTTCGGGGCTAAGAGTCATAGGCGCGGAGTATAGTCAGCGCAGAAACAGGATCAAGATGATCCCGATGACGACAAGCAGAATTCCAGCGATCTCCAGCAGCGTACTCTTTTCACGAAAGAACACGATGGAGGCGATAAATGTGAATACCAATTCGATCTGGCCGACGGCGCGGACCAGGGCCGCGTTTTCCAGAGTAAACGCCGTGAACCATGCAATTGATCCCAATACTCCGGCGACGCCGACAGCGCCCGCCCATTTCCAATTCTTGATACATGCGGTGATTTGACCTGGTTCACGCCATAGCAAATATATGCCCATGATGATCGTTTGAATGACCACCGACACCGCCAACGTAAATGCTGCGGGCATGACGAAGCCGTCGTAATTCAATTCCAACGCGGCACCGCGAAAGAATACGACAGATCCGCCCAAGAACAACCCGGATGCGAGGCCAATCACCGTCGATTTTTCGGTCAGGCCCGTCAGCAACGTGCGAAACGTAATATTGGTTTGTGCGACTGACAGCGCCATCACACCGGCGACGCTGACGGCAATCGCCAAGATCGCGCCGACGGTCAGCGTATCGCCCAACAGCAAAAACGCGATCAGCGCCACCTGTGCAGTTTCCGTTTTCGAAAACGTGGTCCCGACGGCAAAGTTCCGAAATGAAAAAAGCCATACCAATAGGGCGGTGAAAATGATCTGCGATGCGCCACCCAGAATACAATACAGGATGAAGTTGCCCTGAATTTCCGGGAGCGGGTGCCCCGCAAATTCGTGCAAGCCCCAGACATAGACAAGCGCGAAGGGCCATGCGTAAAAGAATCGCACATAGGTCGCACCACCGGTCGAGAGCTTACCTTTGAGATGTTTTTGCAGTGCAGATCGCAGGTTCTGGCAGAACGCTGCCACAATCGTGATCGGAATCCAAATTTCCATGTCGCCCCCTAGGGGCGCAAACCAACAGGCTTTTCATATCCCCTTAACGCGCATTATGTGGGTCGCCATCAAGCCAGTAAACACGTGAATTGCGTCGGGTCGTTTGCGTAACGGGCAAGGGACGTTTGTTCGATGTTGGAGGGCTTGGCCCGCGTTCCGTGCATCCCTATCTTTGTGGCATGACGCCTCATGCTTTCCCCAAATTTATCGGCAGCGAGATTTATCGCGATAGCTCTTATGGCAGCGGCCATCCGTTAGCGATCCCGCGTGTCTCGTTGACCATCGATTTGATCCGCGCATTGGGATGGTTCCCGGATGGCACGTATGTCGATAGTCCGCGCGCCGGCATGAATTACCTGACGCGCTTTCACACACCCGATTACGTCGCTGCGCTGATCGATGCCGAGGCAAATCAGGATGCGCCCGACGAAATCCGCAAACGCCATAACATTGGGATTAACGGCAATCCGATTTTCCCTGAAATGTTCAAACGCCCAGCGACAGCAGCGGGCGGCGGGCGTTTGGCCGCAGAATTGGTCGCCGATGGTGGGGCTGTCTATAACCTGGGCGGCGGGCAACATCATGGCCGGCCCGATCAGGCTAGTGGCTTTTGCTACTTCAATGAACCGGCGCTGACCATTGGTGTGTTGTTGGAGCAGGGCTGCGAGCGCATCTTTTATTTGGATATCGATGCCCACCATGGCGACGGCGTGCAGGATGCATTTCACGATGATGATCGCGTGTTCACGGTTTCGATTCACGAAGGTGGGCGCTGGCCCATGTCGCGCAAGGATCAAAGCGCATCCCAAGTGGGTGGATTGCATGATCGGGCTGGTGGAATGGCCCGGAATATCCCTGTGCCGCCAGAACTCAACGATGATGAGTTCGAGGCCATCATTGATGGCGCTGTATTGCCATCGATATCAGATTTCAGCCCCGATGCGATCTTCGTGCAATGCGGCGCGGATGCATTGGCCGATGATCCACAAAGTAAATTGGCGCTGTCGAACCATGCGCTGTGGCGCGCCGTCGCACGGGTCTCGGACCTATCGCCCCGGCTAATCGTATCCGGCGGTGGCGGGTATAATCCGTTCAGTCTGGCGCGCTGCTGGGCCGGGGTCTGGGGCACCATGGCCGGGTTCGAAATTCCCGATTATTTGCCTGATGATGCCCAGCAATTGCTGCGCGATGTCACCTGGACCCATCGGCGGGGCCGCACGCCGCCAGATCATTGGTACACGACCCTTGCCGACCCGCCCCATCACGGCCAAATACGAAGTGAAGTCAAAGACGTCATCAAAGCCACCTTGATGCCGTGACCACGGATGCCAAGCACCCTATGATACAAAAACTGTTTTCCCTTTTCAGAAGTGAGCCCCTCACCCCCATGAACGCCACGAACGCCAAGACCTCTGCCCCGACCACGCCACCGAGCGCTAAAAAAATCCCGCACGAGATCACCATTCACGGGCAAACCCGCGTCGATGATTATGCGTGGCTCAAGGATGAAAACTGGCAAAAGGTGATGCTTGATCCGAGCGTTCTGGACGCCGACATTCGCGCCTACCTCGAAGCTGAAAACGACTATACAGCGGGCTGGATGAACGATACGCATGATCTGCAGCGCGCGCTTTATAACGAAATGCGCGGCCGCATCAAAGAAGACGACTCCACCGTGCCCGATCCTGATGGGCCTTATGCCTATTACGTGCGCTATGTCGATGGCGGTCAGCACCCGAAATATTGTCGGCGCGGTCACGACGTCGATGCGCCCGAGATGATCTTGCTGGATGGCGATAAAGAAGCCGAGGGATCGGACTACTATAAGATCGGTGCATTCGGCCACAGTCCAGATCACATGGTGGGCGCGTACGGCGAAGACCGAAATGGGTCAGAGATTTTCCGTATAAAGTTCCGTCGCTTGGGCGACGGGGCTGATTTGGACGATGTGATCGAGAATACCAGTGCCGATTTTGAATGGGCCGAAGACGGCAAGACGCTTTTCTATACGGTCCTGGATGACAGCCATCGCCCATCCAAAGTGATGCGCCACGTTGTGGGCACCCCGACCGAAGACGACGTCATGGTGTTCGAAGAACCCGACCCTGGCTTTTTCATTGGCTTATCAAAAACCGAAAGCCGCGCGTTTATTCTGATCGACAGCCATGATCACGAAACATCCGAAGTCCGCATGATACCGGCCGAGGCCCCTGAACTTGAACCGGTCATGATCGCGCCCCGCGATCCTGGGACCGAGTACAGTGTGTCCGAACACGAAGGGCGATTGATCATTTTGACCAACGCCGATGGGGCCGAAGATTTCAAAATCGTGGTTGCCCCTGTCGAAGACCCAGGCCGTAAAAATTGGCAGGATCTGGTCCCCCATCGTCCTGGTACCTTGATCGTCGGTCACGAGGTCTTCAAAGACTACTTGGTCCGCGTCGAGCGCATCAACGCGCTGCCCCATATCATCGTGCATCATTGGCAAAGCGGCGAAGAATACAGCGTCAACATGGACGAAGAGGCGTATTCGCTGGGTCTGCAAGGCGGTTATGAGTTCGACACAGGGCGCCTACGATACAGCTATTCGTCGCCGACGACTCCCGGCCAAGTCTATGACTTTGATATGGCAACCCGTGACGCCACACTTTTAAAGCAAGATGAAATCCCGTCGGGCCATAATCCATCTGACTACGTAACTCGTCGTATCCAGGCGACCGCCCATGATGGTGAACAAATTCCTGTAACGCTGTTGTATCGTGCCGACACGCCATTGGATGGCAGGGCACCTGTGCTGCTTTATGGGTACGGCAGTTACGGCATGTCGATGCCCGCCTATTTCAGTATCCCACGCCTGAGTTTGGTGGACCGTGGGTTCGTCTATGCCGTCGCTCATATTCGCGGCGGCATGGAAAAGGGCTATCGATGGTATGCCGATGGCAAGCGCGAGAAAAAGCGCAACACATTCGATGATTTTATCTCTGCTGCCGAAGGCTTGATCGACCAAGACATGGCGACGGCGGGCAACATCGCCATTCATGGTGGCAGCGCGGGTGGGATGCTGATGGGGGTGTGCACCAACATGCGCCCTGATCTTTGGCGTGCCGTGGTGGCAGATGTGCCGTTCGTCGATGTCTTAAATACGATGTGCGATACGTCGCTGCCGCTGACGCCGATTGAATGGCCGGAGTGGGGCAACCCGATTGAGGACGAAACAGCCTTTGAATGTATGGCGTCGTATTCGCCCTATGAAAATGTGTCAGCCAAGGACTATCCGGCGATTTTGGCGACGGCAGGGCTGACCGATCCGCGTGTCACGTATTGGGAACCGGCTAAATGGGTGGCCAAGCTCCGCGCGACCAAGACCGACGACAATCCGTTGCTTTTGAAAACCAACATGTCAGCGGGCCACGCCGGGGCGGCAGGGCGCTTTGATCGGATCGAAGAAACCGCGTTCAACTACGCGTTTGTTCTGAAGGTGTTTGGGATCAAAAAATAATCCCGGCAAGTGGGGCTTGCCGGGACTTTCGACGCTTATTCTGGATTAGCCGCGTGGGACGTATGTATCAGGCTCAAACCAGATCTTCTGTTCGTGCAGACGACCGAGTAACTCGCGAATTTCTTTGAGTTCCTTCATCTTGTCGTCGACGGTATCGCAGTCTTTAAGACGAAGTTTTTCACCCTCAAAGTCTAAAGACGCTTGTGACAGCTCTCCGACACGCGATGTCAGGCTATCCTCGATCAAACGAAGCTCTTCCAAGCCGATTTCGAAATTCGTGCGATATTTTGGCATAGAGTGGGTCTCCCTCAAACTTTCTACGAAATATCGTCGCGGACGGATCATACCGCGGCACGAATTTCAGAAAATATTTTCAGCGATTAAGAGTCTTATCGCGCGTTTGGCTGGCTTTGATCAACACCGAAAGCGAAACTCGAGATTTTTTGGCTTCAGTAGTGGGGTGGCGGGGTGTCTTCGTCCGGCGGACGGTCCAACTTGGTGTCGTCCAAGCGCGATAATTCGCGTTTAAGATTCTCTATTTCTTTCCATTGTTGGCTGATCATCTCGCTGAGATCAGTGATCGCCTGGTCCTGATGGGCCAGTGCGATTTCCAGTTCGGTAACGCGGTCTTCTGTATCCATGGACAAATCCTATTAACGAGTAGCGCCGCGCGCACCGATTTCCCACAAATCCACAACGCGGCCTTCTTGGACAACCACATACCAATCATACAAATTGACGGTGGGATCACAGTGACCGGGTATCAGTCGTATTTTTTCACCCAAAATGGCGTCGCGGGCGGCTTCTGAGGTGTCGATCTGGCCATGATCGTCAGACGGTCGCCCGTACTTCGCGCCCGGAATATCCGCGACCCAGGGCATGCCCTGGTCATTGCCCAGTGCTTTGTGTCCGGCATCAACCACGGCGGCTTTCGGCTTGGTTGCGCTCATCACCGTTGCCAGCACATGGAGGCTGTGACGGAACTCATCAAACGTGCCGCCATCCTGCCCCTGGTTCTGGGCATAATCGGCATCCATAAAGATGTACGAACCGCATTGCAGTTCATGATACAGGCCACTGTTGGCTTCGAACCGAAAACTGCCGGTCCCGGCCCCGGTGACGGTGTCGGCCTTCAGGCCCCGTGCGGCCAATGCATTCAGCGTTTTCTTCACCTGATCACAGGCACTGCCAATGGCGTCGCCGCGCTTGTTAATGCTGCGGATATGCTGGGCAGATCCCTGATAGGCTTGTAGCCCCGCAAAGTGCAATCCGTCCTCCGCGACCACGACTTCGGCCAAGGCGGCCCCGGCTTCGCCGGGTTCGACACCGCAGCGCCCGGCACCCACATCGATTTCGACATAGACGTTGATATTAACGCCCGCCGCGCGTGCGGCTTCAGCCAAATCACGGACATTTTGCGCGTCGTCGACACAAACAGAAATTGTCGCGGTTTTCGCCAGTTCGGCCAATCGCGCGAGTTTCTTCGCACCCCAGACTTCGTTTGAGACATAAACATCTTGGATGCCGCCCGCGACCATCACTTCTGCCTCGCCAACTTTTTGGCAACACACACCGATGGCCCCAGCTGCGACTTGGCGGCGCGCGATCTCCGCGCATTTGTGGGTTTTCGCGTGGGCACGCAACCGCAGCCCGAATTCCTTCACGTTCTCGGCCATTCTGGCAACGTTGGCTTCGAACGCGTCCAAATCGACGATCAGGGCAGGGGTATCGATATCTGCGATATCATCGCCGATTTCGGCTGGGGGCGGCTGGCTCATGGTGTGTCCTCGTCATGGTTTTTTGGATTTTGTTTAGCCTAAGGGCGGATGATGGGCCTGTCACGCGCGGGGCGGCACGTTATGGCCATTCCGTTCGATCAAATTGGGGGCAAAACCTTGACTCAGATCAAAACTGACCCAAATTTATAGTAGGGTCGCATTGCCTCAATTGGAATGCGACAAATCGGTGCCCAAAGGCTGCATTGATCAGTTGCGGGACCAACAACTGCCTCGCCAAGTGGGAGGCTGGAGACAAGACGATGACCGTATTCAATAATCCCCACATGCTCGGATTCGATCATTTTGAGCGTATTTTGGATCGCGCGGCCAAAGCCTCGGCCGAGGGTTATCCCCCTTACAACATCGAACAAACCGGTGAAAATGATCTGCGTATCACGCTTGCGGTCGCGGGCTTCACCATGAACGATCTGACGGTGTCGATCGAAGACAACCAGTTGGTGATTCGTGGCAAACAAGTCGATGATGGGGCCAATCGTATTTTTGTCCATCGCGGGATCGCCGCCCGGCAATTCCAACGCAGTTTTGTTTTGGCCGAAGGGATCGACGTGGTGGGTGCCACATTGGACAACGGATTGCTGAATGTGGATCTGCACCGCGAAGTTCCTGAACCGCAAATCAAAAGCATCGAAATCAAAACCGCCAGTTCCAAGGCGCAGACCATCGATATGGATGCCGAGGCGTAAAACCTCGTCATCATCGATACGACCCGAACTCTAACCCGCGTGCCAAAATTGGGCGCTAAGTATGAGGTTCAATTATGAACGAACAAACACCTGAAAAAACAACGAATCCGGCAACGGCTGCGGATCTCAATCAAAATGGATTTCTGAATTACGGCGTCGGCCAAGTGGCTTATGTGCGTCACGTCAGCGGCCCGGATGCATCAGGGTATGGCATCTTTGCCGCCAATGGCGCGCAGATCGCCGTCGCATCCGATAGTTCAAGTGAATATGGGTTCTTGATGGAGCACGACCTAATGCCGGTGGTGCTGCACTAAACTAAGGTCCATTCGTCGTTCCCGCTAACCTCGGGCCTGAACCGAGGGAGCGCCGGGATCTTCTGTGCTCAACAATGATATCCGGATTGAAACAAGATCCCAGGTCTCAATGCTCTCGCCCGGGACAACGTATTTTGATCTAGGATATCAGGCGTGAAAGAGCGCCCTAATCTCCCTCCTTTGCCTCGTCCGAGTTTTCCCCCTTAGAATTTGACGTCCGATTTGAAAACGGAGGGGGTGCCGTGATGAGAGCGTCGTTCGCGTTGATCGCGCTTTTTGTTATTTCAATACTGCCAACGGTGGACTTGTCAGAGGAAACTTGATTGAGGCTACGACGATGATTCGATAGTCTCATCCGATGACAAAATCCCCATTCCGCTATTTCAAAACCTCGCCTGAGATCATCCGCCTGGCCGTCATGATGTACG
>Ga0255756_1000808_pt1 | contig 37163 bp, 43 predicted proteins | sample 011ome_20_FD_179956 | JGI IMG/M metagenome (GOLD analysis project Ga0255756, IMG submission 179956) | Coastal salt marsh microbial communities from the Groves Creek Marsh, Skidaway Island, Georgia - 011509CT metaG (version 2) | ecosystem: Environmental > Aquatic > Marine > Intertidal zone > Salt... | reverse complement strand
CCTGATGAGAGGCGTTCCATGGATGTTTCTGTCTTTTGAGCTGCCTTGCTGGCATAGGTGCGCGCCATCAGCGCACCAACATTGGTGTTTATAACAGTCATCGTTAGATCCTCATCTAGTTTGATGTAGGAGGTTTTTTGTACCCCCACCTGACAAGAGGAACGACAAGGAGAAATAAATTTTAGATTTTTTTTTCTTAGCTATTCACTAGCTTCTAACTAAATCTGTTATTTGTGTGATTTTTAACGATTAATATTATATTATCTTGATGTATGAGATTTTTTGGCATATGACACAGGACCGTTTGAGATTGTGTCGTCGGAGGCATTGAAATGGCAAAATGTCCAGAATGGATTTTCGATATACTTAGCTCAAGGGTGAGTGTTCTGTTTTTGTCGTCTAGTCACCCGCTTGAAATGTCTAGCAATCATTTTTGTCAGGGCCTGAGTGGAAAATACGATGAAATTGACCCAAAAGGTGTAGCGGAAGTCGCAGAACATATGGTTCGATTTCTCAGTGAGATAAATGCGGGTGAAGATGCTGTCTTGTTTTTGAATGACTTCATTTACTTCAGAATGAATTATGAAACAAAAACAAAGAAGCGTAACTTAAAGCCATTATTTGGAAACCCTGAAGAGGGAGTGGCGCAAGCCAACCACAGTGAAGCTCTTAAACGCTTTAAGGCCTATGTTTTTGGCTTGAGGTCCAACAATTCGCCGACACCACCACCTGCGTGGGATATGGTTGGCAATGCTGAGACACTGCCTTCCGTAAAAGCAATAGTTGAAACGAGCATTAACCCATTAGACTTGCTCTAGAAGAGTTAATTGGACTAACCTAGTCTAGCCCGGCGCGCCATGACTCCATAAAGTTAGTTAGGTACTCGCCGGTCTTCCTGAACGAAGACACTGCTGTTTCCATCGCAGCAAATTGTTGAGTATAACGCGCCCGTGTCGTTTCCATCGCAGCCTCTAGCTTCAACAATTCTTCCTCATAGTCTGTGATCTCTTCATTATAGGTACTGATTTTACTGTCGATCGCATTCCCAGGCGTCAGCACTGTTTTAGAGAAATCTCTCAAGGACTGCAGAAGGCTAGACCCAATATAAATTTTAGTGTCGGGAGCGCCAGTCGAAGGCTCAATATTTATTCCAAGCGTATTTGTGCTATCACCTTTAAAGATCCCATTTTCGAGAACCATTGCAACCCCGTCCAAGGTTGCGCCAGAAAATGTAACTCTGTTGTCAGCGCTAGTTAGCGATAAATCATAAGTGCCGGCTTTATAAAGGCTCCCAGTCCCCGTTGCTTTTACAAGGCCGCTTCCACTGGTTACCCGGTTCTGTGTCAAGGCAGCAAAATCGGCCGGAAACTTTTTAAAATATTCTGCAAATTTAATCGTGTCTATGCTCAGCGATCCATCTAACTCAGTCATAACGCCAAAATTAGATAAGAAAATTGGGTCATCTTTGTAGTTGGTAATTGGTGTGGTCGTAATGGCTTTCAAGCGGTTCACATATGATCGAACTAGCATATCGCCGCGAAGAGGACCGCCATCGCTACCATCAGTTCCCATGGCAGTCATGCTTGTCATTGATGTGCGCAGCGTATTTATTTCAGTTACGAAGGCCGTCAATATATCTAGTGCCTGTGTTTCATCATAAGCAGCACCTAACTCTACATTAGTGGCGCTAGTTTTTTTCAGGCCAAGAGTAACGCCAGGTATTAAATCGGATACGGTATTTGTGGGTCTTGTTATCGCAATGCCGTCTAATGTGAAGGTAGCATCAACACCAGCAACAACTTGCTTTGCAGCGTCAGTTGACACAGGGCTCTCAAAATTAAGTTGTGATATTGTGGCGTTTGAGGAATTTCTTGCCTCAATTTTTATTTGTTTATTCTCACCAAGTGCAGATTTCACCATTAGTGAATATGTATTTGTAGCTGTTTTAATAACTGTGGCCGTCAAATCCATGCCTGCAAAATCATTGATCTGGGAGGCAACATCTTGGATTGTTGTTGTTCCGGTCATGGTTATCATCTTTTGGTTGATTGATGTATCCCTGGTGAATGTATCTCCAGAATAATCGCCGATCGAAAAGACCAAGGTCCCTGCTTCAGGTACTGCGGCAGTTGCGCTTGAAAAACCTCCAAATGATAGGGTGTGGGCTGAGGCAAGCGAGGAAACGGTAACATTATGGAGGAATGGTTTTAAAGCCGCTGTATTGTCGGCGGTTACAGTGATTGCTGTTGATGATGAAGCGGCGACTAGAGCATTTTGATTTGATAGCAACGCTAAATTGGTATCAAACGTAGTAAATTCACTCTTTACCTGCCCGAGACTCGAGATTGATACATTTTTTTGTTCGACCTGCTCATTGATCTTATTTTGCTTAGGTAAAACCTCAGCATTAACCAACGTGTCGACAATTTGGGTCGTGTTCAACCCACTGCCAGCATTTAACGCGCTAATATAGTCTACCCGCTGCGTTGGTGTTGTTGCAGCAGTTGTTGTTGTTGTTGTTGTGGGCGTTGTAGCCATAAAACCCTCTTTAATTCTTGGCTCTGACTTGATGCAATTTCTATGCCGTATTAGGCATTCATAAATCCTTGATCTAAATCAGATTTCGTGACTAAAATTGGTGTTACTGCACGTTCACCCATTCCTAGGTCATTCTATGAATCCAATACGGCAGAAAAATCAAATATTTGAGCAATGCAAAGACATGCTCTTTTCACTGATGCTGAGTGCATTTTTTGGTGTGCTCGTTTCATTGGTAGCAAACTATTTCGTAATGACGGTAAGGTGGTTTGCGAGCATAAGGTTGGAAAGTAACTCGCTTTTTGGGATTAATGGCTTGTCATTTGCCCCAATTTTATGGCTGTTTTTAGCTGTTTTTATTTTATATTTTGTAAGGAAGTTGTTTGATATAAGCCGTTGGCATGGCCCCGCTGATGCTGTTTACGCTTGCCATCGCACTGACAATGAATTGGATTTAAAAAGAGGCATTGGCTCTACTTTTGCGGCACTCGTTTCCCTTTGCGGTGGCGCGCCTGTTGGTCAATACGGCCCACTGGTAAATTTTGGTGCAACGATTGGGAGCTTTGCGTCTCAATTTTTTAAAGCTAGGCTTTTTACTCCTGAGATACTGATGGGTTGCGGCGTTGCAGCAGCCATATCTGCCGGTTTTCATGCTCCCATAGCCGGCATCATATTTGCCCATGAGGCAGTCTTAAGACATTTCTCCCTTAGGGCACTGGTTCCAATCGCTGTTGCTAGTGCAACCTCTGCCGCATTTGGTAATTGGGCGTTCGGTGGAGCCGCCCTTTTTTCTATTGATGTTACTGCACCCGAACTCCTACCCCTCATGCCAGCGTTAGTTTTAAGCGGTATCGCATTTGGTATAGCCTCTTTAATTTACATGAGATTGATCTTCTTTTTTGCGGCAATGCCGCCAAAATATAAGTTAGGCTATCTGCCTTTTGCTCTCTCAGCAGCCCTAGTAACTGGGGTTTTTGGAATGTTCTTCCCAGAGGTTTTGGGGTTGGGCGTTGATGTCATTCTAAGATTTATCACCGAAGATTTTGGCATATGGACAATTTTAACTCTGCTTAGCCTTAAAATTATCCTGACCGCCCTTTGCGTGGGTTTTGGTATCTTCGGAGGAGTTTTCTCTCCCGCCTTATTTGTTGGCGCTGCCACTGGACAATTCATGGCTAGTCTTTTGGGTCACACGGCATTGTTAACCACTACATCAATACTAGTTGTCAGTGGAATGGCTGCTGTTGCAGCGTGCGTTGTTGGAGCACCATTGGCAGTGATTATGATCATTCTTGAGCTCACAATGTCTTATGAATATGCCATTGCAGCACTTGTATCGACAATGGTTGCTGTGATGATAAGCAACGGTCTTTTTGGCCATTCGTTTTTTGATAAGCAGCTGGAACAGCGCGGTATAGATTTGTCTCAGGGGCGAGGTAACCTTGAGCTAATGCTTAAAAAGGTCGAAACAATAGCATCTCAAGATTATCTCGTTGTTTCTGTTGATGAAAAAGTCTCTTCAGTCATAAAGAAAATGTCAAAAAATAACAACAGTGAGGCCTATTGTTTGGACACGGATGGACGCTTTCTGGGGAAATGCAAACTTTCAGAGATCGCGGGTGTTGGCAAAACCAAAAATATTTCAAATTTTCTTGACGCGCAGCCTATTTCGATAAAGTTAGACGCCTCTATTCTTCAAGCTATTGAAGTCGCTAGTAACTTTGTAGGGGAGAGCATCCCCGTCATATCAAGATCTGACGGCAAAATGGCCGGCGTCGTTACAGAAGCTGATATTTTTCAAGCTTATATGAATACTCAGGTACAAATAAACGACCTTGAGAGACGGTAAAATCATACTGTCTGCGGCCGGATGCCTGCAGTCACTTAAGCAAGAATATCGATTTGTTCACGAAACTTTGGCGCTTCTTTGTAGAGGTTGGACACCCGGGCCTCTTTAGTGCTGGCTGCGTTATGAACAAATGCACCACTTATCAATGCACGTGCAGCAAGGAAGTTTTCAGAGGTTACAGCAGACGGTGCCTGCCTTGGATGGTAAATTTGGGTAAGTGGCTTTTGGTGAAACTCTCTAGCTAAATCAGATAAGCGATTTGATGGCTCTACAGCTTTATTTTCTGACCGATAGTTTGGCATAGCCCTTGCAATAGTCGTGTTGGCGGGAGCGCCTTCGTCGATCAAAAGCGCTGCATTAGGCCTAATGGCCGGATTTGATGCGGGCAGTGCATAAACCATAGCGAAACTATAGAGTTTTTACGTTAAATGTTCAAGTTAAAGTGTGAAGCCTAATGTCCCAAAAATATAAAAAGATGACCGATGTTTATCAGAGCACAGAGCGCAACGCCCTTGCTGAGACAGAAGACCCGCACAAGCTTGTTCTGATCATGTTTGATGCTCTTATCAAATCGATGGAAATTTATATTGATAATATTGACTTAAAGACCGCTGATTTGGAGCTTAGATCGAAACATTTTTCAAGGTCGCTTACTATCATCTACTCGCTTCAATCGAGCCTTGATTTTGAAAGAGGCGGCGAAATAGCTACAAATCTATTTCAGACATACGAGTTTGCGAGGCAAATGATTATCGGAAGCATCAAGGACATGGATGGGGAAGGGCCGAAAAGGGCCGTGTCGCTATTATCTGATATTCGAGAAGCTTGGGCTCAAATGGGGGAGCAATTAACTGATGAAAAGTGATCTTTCTAAACAGTTCGACTCCCTTAATAGAGAGATCGTAAAATCAATAAACGCCAAGGACTATGCTCGCGCAACCCTGCTCGATCAAGCAAGGCAATCGATATTGCATGATCTGGCCTCTTCGGATCTTCAAGCTGTTGACGAGGAGTTTTTTTCTGTTTTGGAGCAATCTGCTCGGGAAAACTCAAAGCTTATCGTTATTGTTGAACGAGAGATGCAAAAAATTAGTGGAGAAACTGGACGCTCTATTCGCGCTCACCAAGGCTATGGAAGACATTTGTAGGCAAAAAATAAAAATTTTATATGCTGCTTTTACTAAAGTTAGGCCAATGGTTTTGGGATCATTAGTTTTTTCATTTTTTCTATCAATGTTGTACGTCTAAGTTTTAAGCTATCCGCAGCTTGGCTAACCATTCCATCGCTTTTCTCAAGTGCTGCTTCGATCAGAACAACCTCTACTTCTTGCAGGTGTCTTCTGAGGTCAATATTATCGAAATAAGCGAACCAGTCTTTGTAATGCATTGGGTGAGGTACCGGAGCTTCTGGGAGCATGGACTCACCCGTAGGCGTGCTTTCTCGGCCAAAACTCTCAGTAGCCTCCCAAAGCGCGTCCTGTTCCTCGACGGGATCAGGAGCCCGAAGCCTCAATAAATGGTCGCGAACATGTTTGGCTTCAATCTTGCTGCCTGGAAACAACAGGCAGGCACGTTCCATTACATTGCGTAACTCTCGAACATTACCAGGCCACGGATAACGCATAAACTCTTGCATTGCGCTATCCTCAAAACTAGGAAGGGAGCTCTTGCCTTCTTGTTTTGCAAGTGATTTTTTGAGAGCGTTTATAATCTGTGGTATATCTACGGCGCGCTCAGCAAGGGCTGGGAGCTTGATCGGAAAAACATTAATCCTGTAAAAAAGATCGGCGCGGAATTTGCCAAGTTCTATATCAGCTTCGATGTTTTGATGAGTGGCGCAAACAAGCCTCAGATCAATTGGGATGTCTTTTCCACCACCAACTCTCTGGATCGTGTGGGTTTCAATCGCGCGCAGGAGTTTTGCTTGCAGCGGCAAAGGCATGTCACCTATTTCATCAAGAAATAACGTGCCCCCTGACGCCATTTCAAACCGGCCAACACGTGTTTTTTCGGCACCAGTAAATGCGCCTTTTTCATAGCCGAAAAGTTCTGATTCCAGAAGTTCGGCTGGGATAGCTGAACAGTTGATTGAAACCAGTTTTCCTTTTCTGGCTGAAATCTTGTGAATATTCTGGGCGACCAGCTCTTTACCCGTCCCAGTTGCGCCCAAAACCAAAATAGTGGTTTTAGATGGCGCTGCAATATCGATCAGCCGCCTTACATCGCGCATTAATGCGGATTGGCCAACGAGTTCATTATCAACCACACTGCACACTCATGTTTGGGTTAAACATACCTTCTGACTTCACCTTTGAACCTTAGACCATAGTGTCAGAAAATTGAACAGAAAAAGTATTTGTTCAATCTTGGCGTCAGAAAATTGTAGCTATACCGTCTGATCGTGACGTTTAAAAATAAAACAAGAAAAATCATATACATAAGAGATTTTTTTGGTTTCCCAACAAACTTGGCTCGGATTTTGCCTTTTACCCTTCGCAGAGTTTTTTGGGAGACTTGAGACATGGTTAGAGTGTGCATAGAAAGACAGTACTTACCAATCGCCGATGCGTTGTGCGACATTTTTAAAATGCGAATGGCAGATGTTGGTATTCGAGGTAATGGTCCTGTTGAAGCACCTCGTGACAGTTCCACCAAGATTAAAAATATGAGTGAAACCCAACAGTTTTACGACGTATTTTTGTGTGGTGCTGAATTTGCGGGTAAGGTAGGCAACACGGCAGCTATTGTTGACATTGCGCGTAGCATGAAAGCCAAGAAAATTTTGGTTGTTAATTCGGATGGTGGCTCTCAATGTTCCATAACTTCCGACATGAATGGAAAATTAATCCATATCACCCTACCAAAAATTGCTGCAAATAAATCAATTTCCCAAAATTATTGTCTTCAAATTATCGCAACTCTGTGTCTGGATGATGAACATATCGCTGTTGCTGATCCAAAAAGTCTACAGTTGATGCAACTTGCAAAGCGTGTTGCGACAACAGACGTAACGGCATTCATCAACGGACCAACCGGCACTGGCAAAGAAGTACTGGCAAAATTTATCCATAACCACTCACATCGCAAAGAAAATGCATTTGTTGCGGTCAATTGTGCGGCAATCCCCGAAAACATGCTTGAGGCGATATTATTTGGGCATGAAAAAGGTGCTTTCACTGGTGCCTCAACTGCAAATAAAGGGATTTTTCGCGCCGCTGATGGTGGCACATTGCTCCTGGATGAAATTTCTGAAATGCCGTTGTCTCTGCAAGCAAAGCTGCTTCGAGTCTTGCAGGAGCGAAAAGTCACCCCGCTGGGTAGCCAACGTGAGATTGATGTTGATGTTCGGGTGATTGCGACGACCAACAGGGATATGCTGGCTACAATTAATGACGGAAAATTCCGAGAAGATCTATTCTATCGGTTGAATGTGTTTCCTTTAACGACAAAACATTTAGCCAATCGTATCGACGATATCATACCAATCAGCAGCATCCTATTGGCACGCCATAGCCCAAATTTGGAAGCCCTTCCCTTCATTGATGACGAGGCCACTGACATCTTGCTGTCCTATGGTTGGCCAGGAAATGTACGCGAACTGGAAAATGTTTTGCAGCGGGCCATTGTTTTGTCATCGGGTGGCAAAATCATGGCTGGCGACATAATGGTCGATGGCACGATCCAAGAGCGCATTACTCGAAGCATTTCCACGGAAACAATGCTCTCAAGAAACGCAACTGCTTAAATTTTTAGAGGATAAACATGACGCAAGTTAGTTCAATGACAGGTCCAATTTCTTCACTTCGTGCTCAGCTTCGGGCCCAAGCAGATGCCGCGCTCGCCCCCGAGGTTAACAGCACACCATTTACCAGCAGAATGGGCGACGCATTGAAAGAGGTTGCCAGTGCTCAAAATCAAGCTGCCGATATAACCAAGGCCTACGAGCTGGGTATGGAAAATGATATTTCTAAGGTCATGATTAGCCAACAGGTTTCAAGCCTCGGATTTCAGCTCACTCTAAATGTAAGAAATAAAATGCTGAGCGCATACAAAGACATCATGAACATGCCGGTTTAGACGGGCAGCGATAACAGTATTTGATGAATTAAGAGATCAACACAAATAAAGTTCAGGACATAAAAACATGGCCGATGCAGTTGTAAATCAAAGTCGCGAAATGGTTACTAATGACTCGGGCGTTTTTGCGCAGGCGGGAACATTAGCTGCGCAAGTAAGTCGGATGTATAATCAGCCAGCATTTCAACGCTCGCTGCCGACTATTGTTGCTTTGGCTGTGGCGGTTCTTGGTCTTGGCGCTTATCTGTGGATGCAGCAGCCGACCCGAACCACACTTTATGCAGGCCTTCCAGAGGCAGAGAAGTCTAGGGTCATAGATGCGTTACGCAATTCTGGGGTAAGTGTGACGCTTGATCCCGTGACTGGCGATGTTCTGGTGCCTACCGAAAATTATCACAGTTCCCGAATGACATTAGCCGCGCAAGGGCTTCCAGCTTCAGCTGCAACGGGTTACGAACAGTTGGACTCAATTCAGATGGGCTCGAGCCGCTCAGTCGAGGCTGCTCGGTTAAAACAATCGCAGGAGTTGGAGCTGGCAAGGTCAATCAGCGAGATTGATTTAGTGCTCAGTGCGCGAGTGCATCTGGCGCTTCCTGATAAGGAGGTCTTTGTTCGTCAGCAAGCAGAGCCAACAGCGTCTGTGTTTTTGCAGCTTGCAAGAGGGCGTAGCCTTGGCCGTTCAAAAGTTGAGGCGATCACGCATCTGGTATCAGCCTCAGTCCCAAATTTATCGAAAGAAAATGTATCTGTTGTTGATCAGAATGGCAATTTGCTCTCAAGCGTTAATGGTGGTGTTGAAGGCCGTTTATCTGATGCGCAACTTGAACACCGCATCCGCTTGGAGGATATTTACCGGTCGCGCATCACATCACTGCTATCGCCAATTGTTGGGGCAGGTAACATAAATGCTCAGATCAATTTAGATATTGATTTCACTAGAAGCGAAATTACCGAAGAAATCGTTGATCCAAATGGAAATGCGCTCCGGAGCGAGCAAAGCACGTCTGATAAAACAATGGCAGCGCAGGCAAAAGGCATTCCAGGTGCGGTTGCTAATACACCGCCAGCACCGGCTGATTTAAATACGCAAAGATCGGCGACTGGGCCAAATGATGAATTGCGATCACAATCATCAAGCGAAGTAAAAAACTATGAGGTTAGCCGTACCGTATCCAGCACGGTGAACCCGACAAACATAATTCGGAAGATTAATGCAGCGGTACTAGTGCGTGAGCGAACTATCATGGATCCAGAGACTGGCCTGCCAACAACGCAAAAAATGACTGAAGGTGAATTGCTCCAAATTGAAAAACTGGTTGCTGATGCGATTGGCATTAATAAAGAACGTGGGGACAGCCTAACAGTGTCAAGTGCGCCCTTTATAACTGAATTATCTGAGGGTGTCGAAATCCAGTGGTTTGAGAAGCCCTATATGCGGTCTATTATCAACCAGGCCGGTCTAGTTCTGATCCTTGCGATTGTCATTCTAGGCGTTGTCCGCCCACTGCTGAACCGTATTTTGATCCCAATCTCGGTTCCAGGCATGCATGGAGCTGCTGGCTCGGAAGATGAAATCGATATTGACCAAATTGAGGTTGGTGAAGGTGAAAGCCTTGAAGACATCAAGGCGAAGCTGAAGCCGAAGAAGGCCTCCATTTCGGCAGAAATGCTTGATACTGCAAACACCTATGATGACAAGGTCGCGGTAATCCGTATGATTGTTTCTGATGAAGCTGGCCGTGTCTCTAACGTCTTCAAATCAATGATGTCGCGCGATATTGGCTAGTGGGTAATATTTTGAAAGTGAAGGGTGATTAATATGGCTGCTGCAGCAGAAGAACAAGCGCCAAAAAAGGGTGAGTCAACTTTTGATACGCTAACAGGCACACAAAAATCGGCTATATTGATGATGCTGATTGGTGAAGATGAAGCCTCAGAAATCCTTCGCAATCTGTCACCCCGTGAGGTACAGCATTTGGGAACGGCAATGTATTCAGTTCAGGGGCTTGATCAGGAAACAGTCAATCTTGTTCTTGACGAGTTTCTGGCAATTATTAAAGCGCAAACAAGCCTGGGCATGGGTGCCGGTAACTACATTCGGAACGTTATGACCAAAGCGCTCGGTGAAGATAAATCACAATCAGTTCTGAGCCGAATTGCCCCCTCAACTAGCGCCAGACCGATTGAAATTCTTGACTGGATGGATGCGCGCTCTATTGCGGAATTGATTTCGGACGAGCACCCGCAAATTGTTGCGCTGGTGGTCTCTTATCTTGATGCTGGTCAAGCTGCCGATGTGTTGGGACTCTTACCTGAAAATATGCAGGCAGAAGTTATTCGCCGGATCGCAACCTTAAAAACAGTTGGGCCTGATGCGCTTCGTGAGCTTGAGGATGTGATGCAGCGAAAATTCAAGGCAAATACGTCGCTTCGTGCAACTCAGGTTGGCGGAATTGATGCTGCAGCGCGGATTATGAACTTTACTCAGCAGGCAATGGAAGGCCGAATTATGAAAGATATCGCCAAAGGCGATAAGGGTCTTATGCTGGCTATTCAAGAGAGCATGTTTGTCTTTGATACGCTAATAATGTCAGATGATAAATCATTGCAAACATTGCTGCGTTCAGTTGATACAGACCTACTGATTCTGGCGTTGAAGGGTGCAGATGAGCCGCTTCAAGAAAAGCTGTTCTCCTGTATGTCAAAACGTGCAGCGGCAAATATCATGGATGAGATGGAGGCCCTTGGTCCGGTCCGCTTAACCGAAGTGCAAGCGGCACAAAAAGAAATCATCAATGTTGCACGACGCCTGTCGGATGAGGGCAGCATTGTTCTTGCTGGCCGTGGGGGGGATGATTTTGTCTAGGCTGGCAATAGGGTGTTGGTGATATGATCAATGCGGTCGATCAAATTGTTGAGGAGCAAAGCGGCCCACTTGCTGAAAGTGAGGTTGCGCAACTTTTGTCTGTACTGCGAAATGCTGAATTCAAGCGCTCAGATACGCGGAATACCAAAAAAGATACTAGCTTTAAACCACGGAGTTTATTTGAAATTGCGTCTGCAGCGCAGGCGCGTGAGGTTGGCAAAAGACCGACTGACGTGACGGCCGATCAGGTCGCTAATGCAACAGATCTAAAAGATGAAATACTAGAAGATATTGAGCAGGGCGATACGAAAAATGAGGGTATCGGTGATCCTGGCGAAGGTAACTTGGAGAATTCTCTCTCTGCTGGCTTTGAAGCGAAAGATGATTTGTCTAGCCCAGAAATTGCCGATGTGTTTGATGGGGAAGGTAAGGGTGATGTGAGGCTCGAGCCGCTGGCCCTGCAAGACGGAGCGCCAAACGCGCTGACATCAACGACTGAGGTAAACCAAAAACAGGAAACGGGCATTGCCGAAGATTTGGAAGGTGGAAAGGTTGCGGCAGGATTTGAGACAGCAAGTGAAGCTTTTGAGCGAGGCAAGGCTGAAGGCATTGCTGAAGGGAGACAGGAGGCTATTGCTGAAAACAAGGCCGCTGCAGAAGTAGCAGCTAAGGCAGAATTGGCAGAAAAAGTTAATGCCTTTGGGCAGACACTCGCATCTTTATTAAAGCCACAAGCCATGCAAGCTGAAGCTTTAACGAAGTCAATTCACACGGCAATTTTAAAATTAGCAAGCGAACGTGCTGGCAAGGAGATTGATGATGTGCCAGATGCTTTTGCAAATAGGATTGCTGCTCTCGTCAGCGCTATTGGAAAAAAAATAAATGAAGGTCAGGTTCAGCTCAATGTAGATGATTACAGTGTAATGACGGCTCATTTCGCGGATACCAAATATAATTTTGTGGTTAACTCGGATTTGATGCGTGGTGATGTTGTGTTGCGATTTGATGGCATTGAGCTTGCTGACATCGGTGAAAAGCGGATTGGTAGCAATTACGTATCTGAGGGAACCAGTGAGTCTGTTCCAGAACAGATGGTATTAGACGACACAAATGGAAATTCCGATTTTATGGCGGAGCCCGATCCTGATATCGCGCCAGTTTCTGGAGATCAGCAAGACTCATGAATGGGGCTTTAGAACAAATTATATCTGATATAGATGCGCTCACATTTGAAAAGCCGCTTCAGCTTTCTGGATGTGTCAGCCGGTTTGATGGCCATATTATTGAGTGTGATGGTTTTCCTGCAACAATCGGAACTATCTGCCAAGTTGTTACCCAAAAGGGCAAAACAACTAATGCTGAGGTAATTGGGTTCAAGGACAACAATAATCTTCTGTCAGTGCATGATCACAATGCGCAGATCAGTGTTGGTGCAAAGGTAACGCTCAGCGATGATGGGCATTTGATCAAGGTCGGGCCGGAGCTGCTTGGCCGTGCAATTGATGCACTTGGTCATGCGCTTGACGATGGGCCGCCGATGCGGCTTTACGATAGCTGGCCGTTAAATGGCAAAAAGACTAACCCTCTGGCACGTCGTCCGGTAAATAAACAGCTCGATGTGGGGGTGAGGGTTATCAACAGCCTTTTGTCGGTTGGGCAGGGGCAACGTATCGGCATTATTGCAGGGTCAGGTGTTGGCAAATCCGTTCTTTTGGGCATGATGACAAAATTCACCGAGGCGGATGTTGTCGTTGTTGGTCTGATTGGTGAGCGTGCACGTGAAGTGGCCAGTTTTGCGGCCGAAGTGTTAAATGGCTCATCTCGTGACCGCACCGTAATTGTTGCTGAGCCGGCTGATCGGTCGCCCTTGCTTCGAATACGCGGAGCAAACCGAGCCACTGCAATTGCTGAATATTTCCGGTCGAAGGGCAAGAATGTTTTGTTGATAATGGACTCAATAACAAGGGTTGCACATGCGCGGCGTGAAATTGGGTTAGCTCTTGGTGAGCAGCCAACATCAAAAGGCTATCCACCATCGGTTGTTTCAATGATACCGGCTTTGATTGAACGTACTGGAACAGGTACGGGCCAGGAAGGGTCAATTACTGGTTTTTACACTGTATTGGCGGATGGTGATGATGCCAATGATCCAGTTGTTGATACAGCCCGTGCAATTCTTGATGGGCATATCCTTTTATCACGGGAGCAAACGCAAATGGGCATTTATCCGGCGGTTGATGTGCCCGCATCTGTGAGCCGAGTGATGGGTGACATTGCAAGCCCAATCCAACTTCAAGCGGCGCAATATTTTCGTCGATTGGTCTCGCTTTACATGGAAAATCGCGACCTAATTTTGATGGGTGGCTATGCGCCTGGCCAAGATCAGGATCTTGATCTGGCCGTACAATTATGGCCAAAACTCATGGCTCATATTCAGCAGCCTTTTGATCAAAGCGCATCTGTAGAAATTAGCATTAAAGCATTGACAGATCTGTTTAATTTACAGGCAGAGATATGAACCGCCGAATTTCGACCTTGCATCGCCTTGCCCTTAAGGAACGCGTCTTGATCAACAGACAAATGCGAGGCCTCGGCGTTCTGAATAGTGAGTTTCAACGAATTGACGAGATGCGGAAGAAGCTGAGTGAAATGGCGGGTGAACATGCGCATGACAACGGTGAACAAGTCATGTCGACATTTCGTATCGCTGCTCAGTTAAATCACCAAATCCGAGACCAGCTTGAAATGGCAAATAACCGCTGCGATCATCTAGCGCAAGAATTGCAGACTATGCGTTATAGAATTGCTCAAGCTGACCGCCGCCGCGAAAAATCCACCAAAAAGGCAGATGCGCTGAGGGCTCGGGAACTTAATGACCGCGACGCAAAACGTGAAGATGCAGAGGCATCGCGACGGCGCTCCAAGCTACAATAAAAACGCCAAATATCAAAAAAATGGCATCTGAATTGCATCATTGACTGAGAAATTGTCAATCTGATCTACAAAAGCGGTTAGCGGAAATATGCCAAAAATAGTGCCAAAACCCTCACAAAGCCCAGGATCTGGACCTAAACGGCCTGTGCCAATGCCAGCAGAAAAAACGGGCCATGATTTGCTGTTTGCAGCGTTGTTTGATGGCGCAAACGCTAATGTTGCCGGTAATGATATAGTTGTTGGCCCAGCTGCATTTTCTGGAAGTTTTGTGACTCATTTGCAAAATCAAGGCGATGATAATACGCAACCGCAAGAAGATTTGCTTGCAATGATAGCAGCACTGCAGGCGCCAGGGACGTTTTCTCATAAAAAGACTGACAAACAAAATCAGGAGACCGATAAAGAGGTCACATCTGATCAAGCTAGCTCTTTGATGGACGAGGAAAATCCCGATGGCTTGGCGAATATGGTAGTGGCAATGCCATCTAGTCCAGAGGGTTTTACCGAAATGGAAAAAGTCGATACCCACAGTGGTGAGAAAGCGAGCCTGATGCCAGCAAAAATGGCTTTTGAAGATAGAAAATCATCAGGTCTTCTGGGTACAAAAGGCTTTGCTTCTGAGGCTGGACAAACAACTACAGAGAAAATGCGGTCAATAAGTGAGAGGTCTTTCGCTCATGATAGTAGCAATTCGGCGTCTGCGAATACTAAGCTTGAGGGTGCGCCGGCAGTTTCAAACGAGAGGGTGTTAAACAGTATAACAAAGCCACCGATGGTGAAATCCATCAATACCAAGCCGATAGTCAACAAAGCCAATATGGCAGTAGTTGAACCTATCACTGAAGAAGAAAGCAACACTAAAAATGTTGTCAAAGCTTTTGATGACTCTCGAGAACAGATGATCGGCAAAAAAGATAAAAATCTCACTACTGTCGCAAGCTTGAAACGGGCGATGCTGTCAGAAAGTAATATGGCGGCGGGTGACAAGGTGCCGCCGCGCGCAGCAAGTGGCCAAAATGTGCATGAGATGGGGCAACCGATGAAAGCTGTTTTAGCGATGCTTGATAATGCCTCTGGACCTGGTAGCCAGGCGCAAACAGGTGGTCAAAGTGGCGGCAATTCAGGTGGTCAAACAGGATCTATGACAGGAGGTGGGCTGCTTAATAATCTCAATATGCTTCAAACACTTGATATGGCAAAAAGTAACTGGAGTGAAATGCTGTTACAACGTGTACAAAGGGCGCTAGCTGGTGCCAAAGAGCATTTGGATTTTCAGTTAAGTCCCCGCAACCTTGGAAAAATGCGCGTTAGTATTGCGATACAGAATGATCGCACAAATATCCAGATTCAAACTGAAACATCGGCTGCAGCCTCTATGTTGAGCGATGCTGAGGGGCGTCTGGCACAAATGCTTGAAGCATCGGGCCTTCGCCTTGGTAGCCTAAGTTCGGGTCAGTCGCAGAGTTTTGGCGGGAACACGTCGGGCGGGCAGGCCGACCAGGAAGGTCAGGCAAAGTTAGCCTCGAAAGCGAGACCGGATAAAACTGAAAAAGATGGCTTGTCTGATACGGAAATAACTTCAGAGCTTTCAGAAAATTTGATAAATATTCAAGCCTAGTACATCAGTTGGTACTGATGTGTCAGGCAGGGACGTCCATTGGAGGATTAGTCTATGGCAGATGAAGAGAATAACCAGCCCAAAAAGAGTCGCGGAATTTTAAAAATTCTGGGGTTTGTCTTCGGTGGGCTGTTGCTTGTTGGGGCAGGTCTTGGTACCGGGTTTTTCTTGTTTGGCAGCGACCAACCAGATCCGTCCGAGGAAATCGAACAGATCATTGAACGGAAAATGGTTGAGGCTGAGGAGAAGAAAGCGGCTGATGAGAAAGCAGTTGAGGGAGAATCCAAGGTTGCCAAGGAAACCCCTGAAGTTAAAACTTTCATGACAACCTATTTTGAGTTCCCGGGTACTTTTACAACTAACCTCATGAATTCTCGGAAATTTCTGCAGGTTGGCCTAGGCGTCTCTACCCAATATGATGACAAAGTGATGAGTAATGTTGAAGCGCATCAATTAGCACTTCGCTCGGAGATTTTGAATGCGATGAGCGAATTTTCAGAAACTGACATTCAAGGCAAGAATGGTCGTGAACAGTTGGCGAAGGCGTTAACTGCTAGCATAAACGAAAAATTGATTGCACTTGAAGATTTTGGTGGCGTAAGTGAAGTCCATTTTACGTCTTTTGTGTTGCAGTAACATTAATAATTTAATCGGGAAATTTTGGTAAGGCATGTCGTCACGTAAATTATCAAGTGAAGAAGTCGAAGCATTGATGGACGGGTTGAAAGCCTCGTCTCATAATGTGCATGCTGATGTTTCTGGCTCTGCCGAAGTGCGTTCGTTCCAATTTGGCGAAGATGATTTGTCATTAATGGGCGACTACTATGCTTTGAGGCTTATTAATGAGAGGTTTGCGCGTATCGCACGTAGCGTATTCCTACCGATGTTAAGAGTTCAACCCCGCATTTCACCATTTCCTCCCGAGGTTAAAACTTTTGATGAATATTGCGAGAGCATTAGTAGCTTTATGAATTTGAATATTTCAAGGATGGAGGAATTACGAGGGCCGATGCTGTTATCTATTAGCCCTAAATTCATTTCGACCCTCACCGCCTCATATTACGGTGGATCAATCGTTCAAGCAGATCAAAAACGTACAGAATTCACCAGCACAGAAGAGCGCGTGATCGAGATTGTTCACCGGGGCTTGTGTGAAGCCCTAACCAATTCTTGGGTTGATTTGATGCCCATAAGAATCTCGAATCAAGGTCGTGAAGTTAACCCTCAATTCGCCTCATTTGTTGATGGAAATGAACTGGTCATTATTTGTTCGTTCCTTGTCCAATTGCCACAAACGGATGCAGTTAATTTTGATGTTGTATACCCCTTGCAAACTTTAAAACCTATCGCATCACAGCTTCGGTCTCGTGTCCAATCTGAAACTGGAGATGATGATGTTACCTGGCGCGAGAAAATGGAGCGCGCTATTTTGAATATTCCACTAAATATCACTGCGCTTCTTGGTGAGCCTGTCATGTCAATGGGGCAATTAATTCGCTTAAAAACTGGTGATGTTGTTCCTATCCAGATTAATGACGGCATTGAAGTTCGAGTCGAAGACAATCCGATCTTTTTAGCCGAAATCGGTGAAGTGTCGGGGCAGGTGGCAGTAAGCCTGTCAAGGCGGATTTAAATAATTTCTATCTGATGGCCGGCAAGCTGGCAAAAGAAAAGGAAAAGCATAATGGCAGACGAAACTGAAAATCAGGCAGCCGGTACTGAAACAGATGCAAAGGGCCCTGATACAGGCGCAACAAGCGCGGCAAAGGTGACTGCTGAGAACTTGCGTGTCCTCGAAAACGTTGAAGTGCAAATGACGGTCGAGGTTGGCAATACTGAAATTAAGATCCGTGATCTGCTGCGTCTGAATGAAGGTGCAGTAATTGAGCTTGATCGGCTCGCTGGTGATCCATTAGACATACTGGTCAATGGAACAATGATCGCCAAAGGTGAGATTGTTATGGTCGGCGAGAGATTTGGTGTGCGCTTTACCGAGATTGTTGATCCCGAAAAGCGGGTTGAAAATCTTTAGTGGCAAGCCTGCCCCACAGAGCCCAAATGTGTCTAACTTTTGACGCTTGATAGGGCATTGTCCTACAGCTTCCATTTAAATTTTTAATTTAAAGACAATGTATTCAGCCTCTTAATGATTAATTAAGGGGCTGTTCTTCGCTGTGGCATATATTTTGCCTTCTCTGTTATTAGGATGGTCCTGACGGAGTTCGGCTATGTACACGAATATTATTGGCACACAGCAAATTGTCATCACTGCTGCCTTTTTGGGGATGATGGTGTTGTTATTGGTCATTTTGCGAAAGAAAAGCAATGTGATCCGCGCCGGATTAAAAGCTGGGAAACGCATTAATGTGGTTGAGGAAACTGCGGTCAGCCCAAGTGAGAGGTTAAGGCTAGTAGTAATCGACTCCAAAGAATTCATTATGGTTTCGGCTAAGGGCCATGCGCCCAGTTTGATGCCGCTTAAGGCCGGTGATACTGGATCGGATATGAGAGAAAGCCAGTGCGATGATGCTGATGCTAAGATGGAGGCTGCGATCCGTGATGCCATGCAAGCGCACGCAGCGGCCACAGCATTTGATGGAACCCGAGAAGACCCCCAAAAAGCCCAGACCAGCCAGTCAGCTATTGATGACCCCCAGGCCTTTGCCAAAAAATTTCAAAGCTGGAGGCAGCAGAATGCAGGACGCTAACCAAATGAGGTTTGGCATCAGCGGATTGCTTTGTGCTCTTGCCAGTACTGCTATTTTTATCGTTTCGAATGGTGAGGCGATGGCGCAGGATGCAGCCAGCAGCCTTGCCAGTAACATGGCTGGCCTTGGCGCTGGCTTACCTGCGCTGATATCCAGCAATGCCGCAGATGGCAGCACATCTTATTCATTGTCATTGCAAATCCTCGCGCTTATGACGGCGATGACAGTTTTGCCTTCACTAGTGCTCGGTATGACTTCGTTCACCCGGATTATTATTGTGTTGTCTATTCTGCGCCAAGCGATGGGTACACAGCAAACACCCCCTAATCAGGTCCTAATTGCGATTGCGTTGTTCCTGACTTTTTTCATTATGTCGCCAACTCTGACTAATATTTATGAAACCGCTGCCGAACCGTATTTAAGTGGCAATGTTAGTGCTGAAAGTGCTTTGTCTTCAGCGAGTGGCGATATGAAAGAATTTATGGTTAAGAATACCCGTAAGGATGATCTGAATATGTTTCTGGATCTAGCGGCAAAAGGCGCAGTTGAGACGCCAAAGGATGTTCCTTTGACGGTGTTATTGCCGGCTTTTATTACCTCTGAGTTAAAGACAGCTTTTCAGATTGGCTTTCTATTATTTTTGCCATTTCTGGTGATTGATATGGTGGTGGCGTCTGTGCTCATGTCACTTGGTATGATGATGCTCAGTCCAATGTTAGTGGCATTACCGTTTAAATTACTTTTGTTCGTTCTAGTTGATGGCTGGAGCATGACAGTGGGTTCGCTTGTTGCGACCTATGTTGTTTAGCCTCTTTCAGTAGAAGGGTGCCGATTATGGGCTTTGATATGAATGTCGAATTTTTGCGGATGGCATTTTGGCAGATCGTTATGGTTGCTGGCCCAGTTTTGTTGGTCGCGCTTGCGATTGGTCTTTTCATTGGCATCATACAGGCGGCTACATCAATCAATGAGCAAACTCTCAGCTTTGTACCAAAACTTGTGGTGGTTTTGATTACCTTTGGATTATTGGCTAATCTGATGATGGTACAGTTAAGTGACTATTTTCATTTCATTTTTGAACAGGTCGCACAGGTAGGATAAATGAATGAGTGAGCTGGCATTGTCAAATTTGGGTGGTGTAGGCCCGCTGCCAGGTCTTAGCTTGCAATTTTTGATGGAGCTTCTTGCTGGATTATTTCTGGCAAGTTTACGCATTGGTGCCTTTTTGATCGCTTCGCCCTTTTTTGGAGGTAGTTCGGTTCCCTTGCAAGTCCGGATTATTATGGCAGTGCTTCTTGGGGTTGCTGTGGTTAATAATGTTGTGGTTCCGGACTGGCAAAGCTTTACCGCACTTACAGGCATTCGGGTGGTCTTAACCGAACTGGCCATCGGCATTGCATCCGGTCTGATTCTGACCATCTGGTTTTCAGCTGCGCTCCTTGCTGGTGAAAAAATTGCTAGTTCGGCTGGTCTTGGATTTGCAGCCCAGATTGATCCCGACTCGGGTGGACAAACGCCCGTAGTCAGCAAAACATTCTCATTGTTCCTTACGGTAATTTTTTTGTCATGGAACGGGCACCTGCTGGTGTTAAGGGCGGTTGCTGACTCGTATGAATATTTACCGGTTGGCGCGATGCCTGCTTTTCCAGTTTTGGTCCAAGGCGGGATTGCGGCGGCTGGTTCAATGTTTTTTGCTGCAACGATTATCATGCTGCCGTTGACTGCCTTTTTGCTCGCAATCAATCTGGCGATCGGTGTTATTACTCGATCAGCCCCGCAGCTTAATCTGTTTTCATTTGGTTTCCCAATCAGCATGCTGGGCATTTTTGTACTGCTCTATCTTTGGGTTGATGTATTGGGTGACGCGATGGATGATCTTTCCCGTTCGGCAATCGAAAATGTTCAATTTATTCTGGGGGCGATAATCAATGGCTGAAGAAGGTGATGACAGCCAAGAAAAGACTGAGGACCCCTCCCAACGAAAGCTCGAGAAAGCTGCAGAGGAGGGGCGGGTTCTTACCTCGAAGGATATGTTTGTCTTTACTGGCCTCTTTGGTGCTTTGCTAATGATGCTAGCGGTACCGGGCATTATTGAGCCGGTGCTTGGCAAGTGGGGAGCATTGCTAAGACTTGAGCGTGGAGCTGATTTGGATGCCCTAATCAGCCAGCGCATTACTGAGGGGATCAAAATGATCCTTATCACCGGCGTTGTTATCGGTGTTCCATTGATGGCTGTGGTAATCCTAACACAAGCAGCTGTTGCCGGTAATTTGAATTTCGCACCCAAGGCAATGGCGTTTAAGGGTAACCGTATAAATATCTTAAAAGGCTTGCAACGGATGGTGTCGATAAAGGCACTGGTCGAGCTCGGCAAGGCGTCACTAAAGGTTGTTCTGCTTTTTAGCATCGCGATTGGCATTCTTTATATGCAGGCTCCAAAGATTCTGAAGTTACCCTATCGATCACTTGGGGAAGCAGTGGCATCCGCAGGAACTATGTTTCCAGCAGTGCTCGGCGGGCTTTTATTAATGCTGGCAGTGATCGCACTTCTTGATTTTCTCTGGCAACGCCATACCCATATCAAGTCGTTGAAAATGTCCAAGCAGGATCAAAAAGATGAATATAAACAGACTGAAGGCTCGCCTGAAGTGAAAGCGAAAATCCGACGTATGCAGATGGAGAACTCTGCTAATGCTGCACGCCAGCAAGCTGCCTTGGATGATGTTTCTTCGGCCACTGCCATCATAACAAACCCGACCCATTTTGCCGTGGCACTGAAATATGAAGTTGGCAGCATTGAAGCTCCAAAAATTCTGGCTATGGGGCGAGGGAAGATTGCTGAGATGATTATCGATCGCGGTAAAGATGCTAATATCACAATTTTTCGCAGTGCGTTACTGGCGCGTGCGTTATACTTTAGTGGCGAGATTGGAAAAGAAATACCTGAGATGCTTTATCAGGCTGTGGCGGTAATCTTGGCCTATATCTACCGCATTGACCGGGGTGAAGACCTTGAGCGTCCGGAGATTGAGTTGCCTGACGATATGCGCTTTGATGAATTTGGTAAGCCGCTGGTCAATCGGGCAGGAGGATATGATGCGTAAAAACCGATCAATCGGTGAAATGATAAGTACCGTTACGTTTTCTGGCGTCGCCGCCTATCTGTTGATTTATAGTCTAGGCCTTTTTGAGGCGGGCGAGGCAATGCGCGGTACGATAGGTTTGCTGGCAGCGGCGTGTTGCGCGCTTGGCGGGTTGCGGTTTGTTATTGCAAACTTTGTCGCGATGTGGCGCAAAAACTAATGGCTAAAGAGCGTGATTATTTGGTTCGTTGTCATGGCTGTGCGCATTATTTCGTGACCTATGACAGGCATCGCCCGTACGGCTGTGCTAAGTTTGGCTTTAAGACCAAAAGCTTGCCATCGCAGGTGGTAATCGAATCAACTGGCATGCAATGTGCATATCGGACAGAACGTCCGGTCGCCAAAAACGGCCGTGTAGCAGAAAACCAGAGGAAAATCTGATGGCAGGCGAACTTAATTCAGTCCAGGAAAGTATCAAACTTGCATTGGACGCTGCAGATGCGGCAACTGATGTGACATCGGAGTATAGTCAAGTTAAACGCGAACACAAGAAGTTGGAAAGTAAAGTGTCACAGATTCACCGTTACACCACCATAACGTTTGTCAGCGCTATCTCAGCAGCAGTTATAGCGCTAGCCTTTTCGGCGACCTTATATTTTAAGTCTATTTCTGAACTAACATTAATGACTTCAACCAACCGTCAAGGTTTGATTGTGTTTTCTGAGAATATTGAGAAATTAAATACCGTTCTGGCTGAACTACAGGTGTCACTGACCAAACAGGAGGAGTTGCTTAAATTAAATCGCGAGTCAACTTCGCAAATCGCTGAATTAAAGAAAGTTATAGCGGATGGTAACGCCAGCATCGTTGCACAATTGCAAAAAACTGGCGACGAGATGAATGGCGCGACTATGACAGTGGGCGATGACCTTAAAACGGCAATGGAAGCCCAGAACAAACTTGTTGCTAGCGGCTTTAAGGTAAATTTGACTAGCCTTGAATCGTCTGTGATGAAGTCAATCGAAGCGATCGACAAAAAGATTGCGAGTAATACGGCACTACAGAATGTGGCGGCTACTCAAGCAAAAACTAAAAAAGAGCTTGAAGCATTGAAACTGCAAACAAAAGAAATTCGTAAACTTCTTGAGACGCAGCAAAATCGCATTACATTTCCATAAGATGTTGACGCAACACCAGCGGTTCTGTGAAGGGAGCGGCTAAGTAACGGAGACCACGGTGGCTGAATTTGATCAAGACCACGCAAATGCAGATGAGAAAGATGCTGACGGGGCCACCGCTCAAACTGCAGTAAAGACGCTTTTTGTGATGATCAAGTCGTTACCTAGGATCGCGCACGGGCGCGATCTTCGGCTTCGCGAGGGTGATATCATTGTTGCCATTGATGGCGAACTAAATGAACTCGACATTGACGCTTTCCGCGGACTTTGCGAGCAAGCTAAAGAAGATGCGGAGCCCTTACTGCTAACGATTTGTCGTGGTGACGTCATTTATGATGTTCTGATCGAAGGCAGGCTCGGCGCTGAGTTGGAATATGCTAATGCTGAGGCGTCAGTTGCCGCGCAAACATTGTTGTCCAAACATCATATCGGCCCAAAGGATCATTATCGGAATTATGAGGCGTTGCGCGACATTCGCCGCCATGTGGTTCTTTATGATACCGCTTATTCTGCGATCGCCACTGTAGCGCCGCCAATTTGGCTATTACAACATCGCGCGTGGGAACCGATGGCGGCAGTTATTGCCGCCTATGCGACCTCTGCAGTCGTGCATTGGGGCGTCTTTGTTGCAACAGCAATTCTAATGGCGATCTATTTTCACCGCATTCAATTCCGTCTGATAAGAAACTATAGCCTGTTCACTGAACATTATTTTTGGCATGTATGCGCAGCTAGATCCGCCGCTGAGGCACAACTGGTTTGCCGCCAGCTAGATCCTTACTGCTATTTTGACTTTAGTCATGTTGGGCCGCCCGCCGTGGCTAAAAATGAGCAGCAACCTCGACAAAAGAAACAAAATGCCGCCGAGCCAGCATGAAGTTTTTACCAGGTTGTAAAAAGTCACTTATATAACAAATACACGCGCACGAAGCTGATATAATGTGTTTTAAAGTCGTGTCCGTTTCATTTAGCCTCTCTTTAAGTCGTATCTCTTTTCGTCACGACGCGACTATGCTGCTGCCGAGTAAAGGGTACCAGCCCCAGCTGGATTAGGTCTGACACGAGTTTTGTTATCATTTCAACAAAAACTCAAGGCTGCAGCTATTTTGATTAGGCGTGCCATGTACCAATGATACCCTCCCGCCTTGCTTTTTGCTCAAGATAGATAGTCATTGTAACCGCCTAAATTTTTGGGGTTTTAGAAACGCAGTCAGGCAAGGGCTTAGTAGTTAATTTCGATCTCAATACGACGGTTCTTCGCGCGGCCTTCTGCGGTGTCGTTAGGCTCGACCGGACGTGACTCGCCGTAACTGATGGCCTCGAGCCGCTCTTCTGAAATTGTACCATTGGCGGCAAATGCCTGTACAACACTGGCTGAGCGTGCAGCCGCAAGATCCCAGTTATCACGATAGTTTGATCCAAAAATCAGGGGCACATCGTCAGTATGGCCCGAAACTTTAATCTCGCTATTACCGGCGGCATTTACCTCCGCAATGCGGTTCATAATCTCGATCGCTTCAGGTGTGAGGTTGGCTGATCCAGACGCAAAAGCACCACCAGCTCCAACGGTGATGATCACCTTATCGTCTTCACGCTGGACATCGACAAGCCCCTGACCAATCTCCTGCCGCAAGGCGACTTTTAATTCATCCTCGGCAATTTGTGCCTTTTTGTTGGCTTCAGCTTTGGCCTCAGCCGCTTCTTTGGTGCTTTTAGCTGCGGCGCTAGCGGCGGCTGCAAGTTGGGCCAATTGACCCTCGATGCCGCCAAACAACACATCCTGCTCTGACTTGCCAGTTGCAGATTTGGCCTTTTCGATAGCGTTCAGGGTTTCTTGCAATAGTTGTGGCAGATCTTTTTGTTCAGCCTCGGTTGGCGTGAAATTCACCACAACATTCTCGCCAAGCGTTTCGACCGTAATATCCCCACGCGAAACGGCCTCTTGCAGTGCCTTTACCAGGTCATCGGCATCGCTTTGCTTTTCTCCATTACCGTCGCTGTCTTTGGTTTTGGTCTGGGACTCAAGCTCAGGCTTGGTCGTTTCAGTTGTTTGCTGGGTCATCTCATCGGTGACAGATTTTGCCGGTGAGGGGCTGAAATTCAATGAGAGAACAGTTGTGCCTTTCGGCTGTTCTACAATCGGAACAATCTTCTGCACACCAAAGGCGTTTTTCAATGAACCTGAAATCTGCTTGAATTTTGGTACATTAAATTCGGCAAATGACAAGATTAGAACGAAAAAGGCCATCAACAAGGTCGCCATATCGGCAAAGGTAGCCATCCATGCTGGCGCGCCAACTGGCGGGCATTTAGGACATTCCTCTTCCTGTTCTTCGATGACTTCGTTTTCGTCTTGCTCAGCCATTGTTCTACCCTTGTGCGGAAATAATCATGCGAGTTTCTGCTGGCTTCTACCGTTAGGCGGCCTCGAGCTTTGCTTGCATCTTAGGTGGAAGATTGGCGACCATCTGGTCTTGAATGTTGCGTGGTGACTCGCCGCGAGCAATGTTACGCAAACCGATTACGACAAGATCACGATAAATCAGTTCATAAGCTGTATAGCCCTCTAGTTTTACTAGCATTGGCATAAACAACACATTGGCAATGAACGCCCCATAAAGCGTGGTTAACAAAGCCACCGCCATCGCCGGGCCAATCGCTTTTGGGTCGGCCATGTTGCCAAGCATAAGCACCAGACCAATCAGAGTACCAATCATGCCCATTGCCGGCGCAATATCAATCCAGCCCTTAACGACGCCCTGATTTGCCTCATGCCGGCTTTTCATCGCCTTGATCTCCTGATTAAGCTGCGTAACCAATTTGCCTTCATCGGCGCCATCAACAAGCATCTGCAGTCCTTTTTGAAAGAATTTATCCGGCACATCTTGGCCCTCAAGAGCCATCATGCCATCTTTGCGAGCAATCGCTGCGAGCTCGGACATTCTTTCGACAAGTTGGTCCATTTTTTTAATAGGAGGCAGAAATGCTTTGGCCATCACAGCAAAACTGCCGAGAAATGTTGGCAACGGTGCGGTGTACATCACGGCAAAAAAGGTGCCACCAAATACGATAAGGATAGAGGGGACGTCGATGAAAGGACCAACGCCGCCACCTGATATCATGGCACCCAAAATCATGCCAACAGCGCCAATGAGTCCGATAATAGAAGCTATATCCATTGTAAAACCGCTCTTTTCCTGACTTTGCTCTTAAATCTGACAGTTCAACTAAGCAAAAACGATACCAATGCAACTATGCGGCATGATTTTTACAGGAAAAACAAAAAATATTAGAATCTGGATATATTTAAATCTGATTTGGCGCAAGATATGCTTATTCTTGGCTATAATTAAAGACATGCATTAATTTTTGACCTAGGGAGATCAGAATGCGGCAGATGCGGTTTTTTGCGTTTTTCCCAGCGATGACGCGCCGGTTTTTCATGGCTGGGTTAGCGCTGATTGTCGCTGAAGCTAGTCCGGTTGCGGCTCAGGATCTGATGCCTACAAGCGCTGCCCTAACAGATCCAGCGAAACAAGTGATCGTGAAATCAGGCAACTTCATGGTTCGAGATCATCTTGTGATTGATCTTCGAAACGGTGTTGAATGGATGCGCTGTTCTGTTGGCCAGGTTTGGAACGGCAGCAACTGCGAGGGAGAGGCCTTGCAGCTAACACAAGAAGATGCCGCCAAAGCTATCATCATTGCAAATGAGCAGCTGGGTCCGGGCTGGCGATTGCCTAGTCGTGCCGAGCTGGAAACGCTGGTATGCAGTGAATGTGCGCCGGTAAAAATCGAGCTTGATAGCTTTCCTGACACGCTGGCCGAGCCTTATTGGACTGGCGAGATTAATGGATTTGCCCCACGTCATATCTGGACAGTTAATTTTATGACCGGTCACACATATGGACGGTTCTTCCCAACCCAAGAAGTTCTCGTTCGGCTGGTTCGCAATCGTTAGATAATTTTGTTAAACAGTTTCCAGCTGATCAGCTTGACCAGAAAGCCAAAAACGCCAAGGGCGATAATCGCAGTTGCAAACCAGGTTGGGGTCAGAAAATCTATGACCTCCAGCTTCTTACCGCCAACCAATGCTAAGATGACCAGCATGAATGTAAACATCACAAATGAGCGAATGATCCGGCAGCGATGGCATGGGCCTGATTTCACATCGGTTCGCGTTGACAGCATAAAAACCTGATCTTTTCTATAACGTGCGAGAATAAAACATCATCATATGAGTAGTTTTTCGAATGATCAATTGCGTTTTAAGTTAGTTTTTGCCTGTCTGAATTCTGACATGGTGAAAAAGCAATAAACTTGCCAAAAACCTAATTCATTGAAAATATTATACATATTTGTCGCATTCTTGACGAATATTCTCGTCAAATAGATATTTTGCAAATTGCGTGCCGTAACCTCAAAGTTTTTTTAGGAGGACGGGATTATGCAACTATCTCAGTCAGTAAAACTAAAGCAAAAACAGTCGCTGGTGATGACACCGCAGCTGCAGCAAGCAATCAAATTGCTGCAATTATCCAATTTGGAACTCAGTCAACATCTGCAAGAGCAGGTTGACGAGAACCCATTTTTGGAGCTTGGTAATAATGAAATTTCTGCTCAAACACCATCTGATACCCTTGCTGATTCTGAAAAAGCTACTGCGTTGGAGGCTGTTGACCATACCGATCTCACGGAGATGAAGGCAAGTGCCGCACTTCGAGAGGACCCGACCGAACATAGTGATTTTGAAAACAGGTTTGACCAATCAATTGTTGACGCGCCACGCAGTGGTAATTCAAACGCGCCGTTTGAGGGGGACTTTGACGCAATCAGCAATGTATCGTCAAAGGAAGGGTTCTATCCAGGGCTTTTCCGCCAGTTAAATCTTGCGATAGACGATCCTAAGCAGCGCTTGATTGCCGGTCATTTTGTTAATGCGCTGGAGCCAAGTGGCTGGATTGGGATGCTGGTTCAAGATGTGGCTGATGCCAGCGGTTGCAACCTTGACGAGGCCGAGGACGTCTTGGCTATTTTGCAGACCTTTGAGCCAACCGGGCTTTTTGCGCGCAATCTTGAGGATTGTTTGCGTCTGCAACTAATCGAGAAGGGCGCGATGACCGATGCATTTTCAACCTTGTTAGAAAATCTGGACCTGCTGGGTCGCGGTGAGGTGAAACGCCTTGCAAGGCTTATCAAAGGGACGACAGATGATGTCATGGATATGCTGGCAATTATCCGAACATTAAACCCAAAGCCTGGCGAATTTTTAGGAATTGACCATCTTGAGATGCCAAGCCCAGACGTCATTGTAAAGCGACGCTCAGACGGCTGGGCGGTTGAGCTGAACCGGTCAACCTTGCCAGCGATCGTGATTAATGAGGATTACGCCAATCTGGTTGCAACAAAAAAGATGGATGAGCAGGCGCAAAACTATTCGGCAACCGCCCTGAATAATGCCCGGTGGCTAAAGCGTGCGGTTGAACAGCGCAATTCAACGACCTTAAAAATCAGCGCTGAAATTATTCGTCAGCAAACTGATTTTTTGGAAAAGGGGCTGGATTATCTAAAGCCGTTATCATTGCGTGATGTGGCGCAGGCGGTCGGTATGCATGAAAGCACTGTCAGCCGTGTTACCACCGGCTTACTGATTGCAACGCCGCGCGGAGGAATGCCTCTTAAATCGTTCTTTAGTGTTAATATTGCATCGCGTGCGCCGTCAGGTGATGCGTCGGCAGCGGCGGTTCGTAATATGGTAAAGCGATTGATTATGCAGGAGACGCCGGGCAAGCCGTTAAGTGATGAAGCAATTTGCAAAATGATCGCTGGAGAGGGGATTGATCTTGCTCGCCGGACAGTCGCTAAATACCGCGAAATGATGAATATTCCGTCATCGTCACAACGCCGGATGCAGGCACGTCTTGCAAATATTCGGTAGAGATTTACTTAGCGCTTTTATTTGACGCTCCCTGTGCTTGACCGTTAGCCGGATTTTGGGTGCCGGTCTTGTCAAAGGGGGCGCAGGTCAGAAGTGTGCGGGCTATTTTGTTGCGTGCGCCGCAACTAATGAACGTGTGATCAGATATTCTTCACTGGTTAGTGGCTGGTCACTGATAAATTTACCAAGCGGAACGATATGCTGGCTTTCCGGTTTGTCTTCCTGATCGAAATGAACAAACTCGATGCCAAGGTCTTTTGCGTCATGGCGTGTTTTCTTGGCAAAGGCCAACTCGGCTTCAGCAGTAAAAACTGGTTTTGTCTGGCGGCTCATCCCGGTTCTCCTCTTAGGTATTGCCAACACTATCTTTTGACAGTGCGTGCTGTTTCTATGGTAATGCATTTCGCATGCCATTTGGCGCAAGGAATGCATCTAAGCTATGGATTGGGAATAGAGTCTTGGTGGCGGCTATTCAATAAGGCTGGTTTGCCGTAACTCACCTGCAACGCTGATCTGCCGTCCGACACTCATAAACTTAACCGGATCGATGGATTTGTTGTTGATCCGAATTTCATAATGTAGATGAGCGCCCGCGGATTTGCCAGTATTGCCCATTTTGCCAATGATATGATTTTCGCCAATATAATCGCCGCGTTTGACAGTGATGCGGGCGAGATGCGCATATGTGGTAATTACGCCAAAATCATGCTCTATCCTCACGACCTTGCCGAACGAGCCTTCAGTGCCAGCATAGATTACTGTTCCCGGGGCGGCGGCGCGCACATTTTCCTGCCATGTGCCAGCCAAATCAACACCGTGATGGAATGTTACCTTGCCAGTCTTCGGATGTTTACGATTTCCGTAATCACTTGAAATGTAGAAATACAGCATTGGGGGTTTGAATGGTATTTTCCGCAATACTCCCCGATGTTCGGCAAGGTTGATCATCACATCCTTTAGAGTTGGATCGTTGGCACTGTCATCTAGTGGGAGTGGTTCCGGCAGGGCCTCAGTGGCAATGCCAAGGCCGGTCACAGTCGCGCGGATGTAATCAATCTCTTGTTTTAGCGATAACAGCATTTTTCTGGTGCGGGTCGCATCGGTCACAAGTGGTATTACTGGTCCTTGCTGGTTGGCGAAAAATCCTGATTGCAGTCCATCATCTTGAGGGTATTGCGGTACTGCGGTCACTGTATTGGCCTTTTCTGCAGGCGGCAAAGGCTGGGTCAAACCATCTGAAAAGTCACGTGACATGTGGCGGTCATGGATAGCCTCATCACTTTTACCATCGTCCAAAGCGCCGTTGTTTTCAATTGTCACAGGCTCAGTTTTTTTAGGCTTACTTGTGAAATTTGGTAAAAGCGCTATCGCAATTTCCTGTGCGCGTGCAGATAAGCTGTTTTCAAGTATAGGCGAAGGGCGCGCAACATTCATCATCGTTGGCGCGTCAGGTTCTCCTGGGCTAACCAATTGTGACAGGTTAGAAGCTGACGCCAGCTCTGTGTAGGGCGCGGTATTCACAACTGCCTCTGCATTTTCCTCAGCCTCATTCATATTTTGGAGAGGGACTTCAGGAGTGGGCAGCGCTTTTATATCAGCCATCATGCCAATCGCTGCCTCGCTCTCAACGGTAATCCGTTTGCCGCCTTGAATAATCATTGGCATGTTGTCAGATACCGATTGCGACGAAGAGGATGTAATTTTTTGGTTCTTTGGGACCGTATTGATTTGCGGGGTTTGAGGAGTAAGTAGAACAGGCTTGGCCATGATCCGGCCGACAATAGGTCGCGCTGGCTGCGCTATTTTTCCTTCAATTCCAGTTAGGTACATTCCATCTAGTTCCACAGATCGGTAATCGCTCCACTGTTTGACATCAGCTTGAGGCGTTTTGTCTTGAGCGATAACTGGCTGAGGTATGTTAGCAAACTTGGGTTTTGAGGTGGTTTTTAGTTTGCTGGTGGCTGGGGCGTCAGTTGAGTTAATGCTTGCTTCCGTGGTTTTGATGGTTTCTTCTCGCCCAACCTTAGTGAAGCTATAGCTCCCGATCAGGTTTGAATAGAAAATTGTGGCAATGCCAGCCATGCAGACAAGAACACCTGTGAGCACGAATGATGGCTTTGACTTAACCCCGACAGGTCGATCGCAGGTAGAAACCAAGGGCCTGTTTTCATGCAAAACCGATTCTTTATCAGTAATAATTGGTCCTATATCTGTCTGATTAACATGTTTCAGCTCAGGGCTAAAATTATCATAAAGGCGTGTTAGACCAATGGTGTTTGCAATTTTTATCTCACCTGATCCGATCGCAGTCCTGCCCTTACTTGTCATGCCACTCTTATCCCAGTTTTAGCCAAGCCATTAATATCAGCAAGATGTTGGTAATCAACTGAATGCCAATCACCACCAAAAGCAGTTTGTTAGTTGTTTGATTACGAATATTCAATTGGAAAGCTGGCATGTTCAAGTTGTTTTCCAGACTATTGTGTGTGTCTGATAAAGAGCCGGAAATTGGCTTCGGCAAAGCTGTTCCCAAGACTTCAGGTCTGTACTGGCTGGCGCTGGCCTCGGTTACTGGTTCCGTTGCAAGCGAAGTATCGCTATTGTGGCCAGCGCTCTGGGGTGCATTTCCAACCCCACGATTAGCGACAATCGCTGCAGAAACTTCGTTTCGCATTTCTTCTATTCTTTTGCGAAGATCAACAACGTCATCAGCCATGGTTTTTTTTATGATTGCATTAAAAATTTTATTAAATCGTCGTTTTATTAAGTATTGTTGTCTTCTCAATAAGCAAACGACATGCCATCGTTTGATGTTGAAAACACCCGAAACTAGATTTTAACGTAAATTTCCTTTTTGATGATACGAAAGACTTTACTAAAAAAATATGGTTTAAGACTTTTTCGAGAATCAAAGGTATAGAAAGTTTGCAAATATCCACTTTTATCAACCAAATAATATCGATTATGTCGCCAAATAGTCTGTTTGTGCGAGTCAACGGATTGATGACCGAATATTGCCCGCTACTGATGACTGGCCAGATTGAGGGAAATATCAAAGCTGAGATTTTTTATGTCACATAACCCGCGGTTGTTAATGGCGATATAACGGCGGATAATTTGGCGTAACTTCAAATAAAGAGGCAAAAACAGTTGGATAAGCTGGGTAACAAGACAATTATTAGCTCTAGTGCGTCATTTATTGGCAAGATTATCAATGCTGGTGTTATTGATGTTCACGGGAAGGTAAGTGCTGATTTGAGCACTGAAAAAATCACCATAAGTGAAACCGGTCAGTTCCGTGGTGCTATTCGAGCTGAATTAGTTGTTATTTCTGGGGATTATGATGGCCAAATGGAAGCTGGCAGTGTGTGGGCAACCTCAACTGCTCGTATTTCAGGAAAGTTGCAATACAAAACATTGCAGATGGATCGTGGAGCAGCTTTGAATTGCCATGTATTGCACAATTGGGACACGAAGGCCGATGTTAGGGATAAAAATCAGGAAACCGGACCAGATAAATTCCTCCCTGGGATCGGGTCTGGGGCCAAGCTCGCCAACAAGAACTCATCTCGAAAGAAGGGTGCCTGACGCATGTTGATCAGACCAAAGGAGCAAACGCCCACCCCTCAAGAGCATGCGACTTATATTCTTTTCGGATTGGTGATGGAAGGCTCACTCGATGGTGGTGAGTTTCCAGTTGTGATAGATGGCAGTTTTAAAGGGGACATAACCGCGAATGAGCTAACCATAAGCGAGCAGGGAAGTGTAACCGGTAAGATTAAAGCCAGCAGTGTCAAGATTAACGGTAAATTTAGTGGTGAAATAATTTGTGAAAGTTTGACGGTTAGAGCAACTGGTAAAGTTGAGGGTGAGGTTCAGGCCGACGCGTTGTCAATTGATCTTGGTGCTGAAGTGATTGGATCGATAAGCCGAGTTAATCGTGAACTTTGATTGCTGATAACTTTTCTCAAGACCCGCTCTAAATCCTACTTTCAGACCTGCTCCTACGATAAAATGCTCGCGGTCTTGGAGCTCTAGCAACTTATATTTTTGTCGTCAGGCGTAGGGCGCGTTTTGCCTACGCATCCTCATCGAGCTGCTTCGAAATATCATCACACAGTTCAGCGGTAACAATGCATTCATTCATAAAAGCCATGGTCTCCGCTCGGCCCTGAAGCTGAAACATTCGCATTGCAGCATAGCGCCCGGCGGCCATCGCAACTGTCAGCGGCATATTCTCTGAGATGGCGAAAGTTTCCAACGCAGTCTCAATTGAATCCCGGATTTTCTCGACTTTGTGGATTTCTGTCTTAGACAAGCTCATCACATCATCACTGGTATTCGCTGTTTTACCCAGATACTGATTGAATTGGATAATCTCTGCCATAGCTTAATTTCCTCGGGCAAGTTTCAGCGGGCATTTCATCATCCGCGCTTCGATTTCAATATTTGCTGATGCGAATGTGTTTAGATCGCTGTGTTTCATCGTCAATGGAACAAGAATATTCGTGTTTAATCTGTAGGCCTCATTTTTTAAAATGATGATCGCATCATCCATTTTTCCGGTGTGCTTAACTTCTATAATCCCAATGGTGCTGCAGCCGGCCAACTGACTGTTTGTGCGGTTGCTGAATTGAATATTTTGTGTTCCGTCTATTGGTGTAGCAGTGTTTTTGTTTACTTCTACCGCCTGATCATTTGCGTTATTTTTAACCGCCATAAAGTGTTTGTTATTAAATTCATCAATAAGTGCGTTAGCAAGATCGTGCGCGACATCTGCCTTTACCTGCTCTGATCTCAGTGCATCCCATTCATCGGTTGGCACAACCACGACCGAGGCCTTGCCGTTCTTACGATTATCAATCAGAAGCTGGCAGCCTGCTGTCATGTAGCCGATGATTGTGATTGCAGTGATTGTGAAAAGTTTTTTGTGCACGACCGTGAACCAATTGATTGTCGAATTACTCATGTGGTGGAACGACCCACCAGCATAAATGTTTACTCAATTTTCAATTTTCTGAACGCTAACTCATGGAGACGCCGAGATCGTGGCGGTGTTGTTTTGATATGTAGAGAATTTAAATAATTGAATTTATTGAATCGGAGAGATAGCCACCGACAGATTTCCTCTGGGATGAATGCATGCTAGGCATAGGAAACTTGCTCTGCCTAACTTACTAATTATCGTTGGTCTGGTGGACGTTATTTTTGTCAAAACTGCGCCCTTTACGGTTTGTTTTTCAGGTCGATATGTTTTTATTCTGAGGGAATAAGCTGGGCAAAAAAGGTAAAACAGCCTGAGGGGGTAAGACGCTATGGATCAAGTGTCCTTGACCATAAAGCCTGATTTGATTGCGCGCATTTGTGCGCTTTGTGATGGAGAAGACGACAAGATTGCGATTATGGCAACTGTCTCGGCGGAATTATATCACGGGGTTGACGGGTTCGATTGGGTCGGCTTTTATCGAGTAGTATCGCCAGGTCTGATGAAAATTGGCCCCTACCAAGGTGGTCATGGTTGCCTTGTTATCCCGTTTGATCGTGGTGTATGCGGTGCGGCGGCGCGACAAAAGGCTATCCAGATTGTCGACGATGTTGAGAGGTTTGACGGGCATATCGCCTGTTCAGCGAGCACTAAATCTGAATTGGTTATTCCATGCTTTGACGCCTGTGGGGAATTGCTCGGAGTGCTTGATATCGACTCTGACAAGCCCGCCTTTTTCAACACAGGGGATGCGCGGAAACTTGACCAGATGCTACGCTGCCTCTTTTCTGGAGCTAACTGATGTGCATTCTTATTGTTCGTATATCTTGTTTTTTAGATCACTGGCGTTAAAATGACTGATAGTCAGTTAACTTTAGGCTAAACAGGATGCAATTCAAACAACGTGCCCGATCAAAGATGGCGAAATCAGAACGCGAAAACAGTATTTTGATGGCAGCTGAGATGTTGCTGCGCCAATTAAGCTATGACGCCATGACGATGCAAGCAGTTGCCACTGCGGCCGGTCTTGCCAAGGGAACACTCTATCTCTATTTCGCTAGCCGAGAGTCACTTATTATAGCGGTTTATGGACGATTGTTCGACCGCTGGATTGACCGGTTTGTCGTTTCTCAGTCGGAACAGTCCTGCGTTGATGGATTTTGCCGAGATTTTGCGCGTTGCTATGCTGATGACCCGCTTTTCCTGCAATTGGCTGGTGTTGCCAATACCTTTTTGGAACCTCATCTTGATCACGCCGCCTACATTGTTGGTAGGCAGGGGATGATACGGCGGGTCAAACGTCTGTCTGGACGCGTGAGCCAGCAATTTGGGGTTACCCCCGTCGATGCGCAAAAATTGATTTGGGGACTGTTGACGATTGCTGGCGGTGCTGCACAGTTATCGGTTCAATCGCCATTCGCCAAACCTGAACTGCCAAGTGATATTGCGTCCTTTAATGAGCTTGCGCATTTCGAAACTGTTTTTTTTAATGTGGCATTGCCTTTTGGTAGGGGTATTATCCAAATCCAACCCCCGCTTATCAGAAAGTAAAACTAATTGAGCCTTTCCCATTATCAGGCGTATCATCTGGCGATACATCATTAATAATTTTGTGGGGACTTTGTTGTGGGTGACCCGGTATTATTTGCTTATTCACTTGATCAGGCGGGCGGTGGTGCTGCTTTGCATGATGGCGAAGTTGCGCGCCTTTTAAAAGATGATCAACTAGCTTGGGCACACCTCAATGCTGATCACCCCGAAACCGCAAAATGGCTGCGACATGAAGTTACCTATCTTAATGATTTTGTAGTCAATGCCTTGCTTGCTGATGAGACCCGCCCGCGCGTTGTGTCAATGGGTGAGGGAGTGCTGCTAATTTTGCGTGGGGTTAACTTGAATGATAATGCCAGCCCTGAGGATATGGTCTCGATCCGGCTTTGGGTTGACCCCCATCGTATTATTTCCCTTCAACGGCGTAAGCTGAGAGCAGTTGGCGATCTGGCGGCAACATTAGAGGCTGGTAAAGGGCCCAAGGGTAGTGCTGACTTTGTTACCATGCTTATTGACCTTTTGTTTGCGCGAATGGCACCAGTTGTCACTAGCCTAGGCGAGGAGATGGACGATATCGAAGAGGATATATTGAATGGTGGCGCCAACACATTGCGTGAACAGATTGTCTCGATACGTAAGAAGGCGATCATCTTTAAGCGCTATATGGCGCCACAGCGCGATTTGATTACGCATTTGCTAGAAGCAAAACGTGACTGGTTTGGGGAGAACAATGATCATCAATTAATTGAGGCGCATAACAATATTACACGTTTTGTAGAAGAACTTGATTCAGTCCGTGAACGCTCACAAGTTATCAGCGACGAAGTGACTAATATTCTTACCGAGCGATTAAACAAGAATATGTATGCGCTGTCGGTTGTTGCAGCGATCTTTTTGCCAATGGGTTTCTTGACTGGTCTTTTGGGCGTTAATGTTGGAGGTATACCTGGGGCGGAAAATCCGCAAGCCTTTCTTGTATTTTGCCTGTTATTGGCACTAGTGGTTGGGGTGCAAATTTTGTTTTTTCGTAAAATGCGTTGGTTCTAAAATTTTTGGTTTGTTAGGCCTTACTGGCCGTCTGGTCCAATGTTAGTGAAATGTGTCAGAAACCTGAGGTTTAACTCAAGCATGGTTGATTTTGCTTGCCAGTGGGGACCTCGCTGAGGCACCGCAGCAATTTGTTTAGTAAGGACCTTTCAATGCTTGTAGTTTTTGTTTATTTTGAAATTAAACCAGTGTTCATTGATGCGTTTTTGGAGGTTATGCGAAAAAATGCGCTAGCCTCACTAAAAAATGAAATTGGGTGTCACCAATTCGACGTTAATCAAGACCCTCTCTCACCAAACAGCATATTCCTTTATGAACTTTATGAAGATGCCGCCGCATTTGAACTTCATAAGCAGACTGATCACTATCTTGAATTCAATGAGGCGATTGCGCCTATGATTATTGGTAAAACTTTGCGAATCTTAAAAAGGATGGAACTAGATTAGACAACCTGACACTCCATCTTGAATTTAATCCTGAATTGTGGCCGAAAACATTGGCCACTACTGCAGTCAATAATTTCAAGGCTTTAAAATTTTTACAGAGTGTCGTTAAATGAAGTCGTCAAGTGATTTTTCTCAGCCTTAGTTCTGTTTTGTGCGGGTTTTTGTTCATGAGTTTTTGGTTGCGCCTAAGTCTAGTATCAATCGTTGTGCTGTCTTTTTATGCCGCACAACCCGTATTCGCGGGCGGGAAGACCTATCAAGGAAGTGAGTCATCAGCTCACTGCACCCTTTGGTCGAATCTGAGGTTGAAATGGCCGCAAACGATTCTTGGCCGTGAAAAAGCGGA
>Ga0255756_1000799_pt1 | contig 37420 bp, 29 predicted proteins | sample 011ome_20_FD_179956 | JGI IMG/M metagenome (GOLD analysis project Ga0255756, IMG submission 179956) | Coastal salt marsh microbial communities from the Groves Creek Marsh, Skidaway Island, Georgia - 011509CT metaG (version 2) | ecosystem: Environmental > Aquatic > Marine > Intertidal zone > Salt... | reverse complement strand
GCGTCGTACCTTTGTAAAAACACTTTGTACTCGTCGAGGTCCCAGGTCGCGTCGACTCTTCCGCCCATATCCGAGTCGATCGTGTTCGGATGAAACGTCGCGTTCATTTTTTTCGCCGCTTTTTGTTTATCGCCTCGAGGTTGAACGAAACGGATTTTCGATTTGGTTTTCACGTCGATGAATGGAGAGATGAGTTTCCAAAAGACGGAGAAGACGGATGGCGGATCGTAGCACACGGCTAAGCCTAATCGCTCCGGGTAGTGTTCTTGCATGATGTGCAACGTTTCCATGCTCGTTCGCCACGGCGGGGAGAGTTTTAACGACCACTTTGTAAAGTTAATCAAGACGCAAATCTGCTCTTGCGCTAACGCGGGTATGTTAGAGGAACCTCGAACGATGCGTTCGCCATTCGTTCGCCACAACGCGTTCTCGAACGTGTACACCAATAAACGAATGTTGCCGTCGTGTTCTCGAGTATTTTCTCGCGACGGTCGCATGACGATGATGCGTCGACCGGATCGATCTCTCCCCGAACGGTACTGTTTCCCAGTCTTTAACTCTTCTTCGATATCTTCAAAAGTAATCAGCTCTGGTTTGTATTCTTTCCTCCACAGCAATGTTTTCTTTAACATTTCAAACGCTTTCAACACGTCCCATTTCCTCGCGCGCAAGTTTCTCGCCAACTGCGCGTCCGAACAGTACATTTTCAAAGCGTCCGTGGATAACAACTCCTCCTTCTCCTCGTTGACTAACTGACGCAGTTCGGCTATTTTCGTTCGCTCTTCGACGGTAATGAGCGACTGTTGCGAGAGCGCGTTCGAACCCGCCGCGGGTTGTTCTTTCGCCACAATCGCCGTCCTCTTCGCCTTCTTCGTCTTTTCCGTACCCGTCTCCGCTCCGAAGGTCTCGTCGATGCTCACGCGCTTCACCAGCGGCGATTTCTCACTCGTCGCATTCGCATCCCCGGCATTTTGGCCTTTTTTGTCCTTTTTCCTTTTTTCGTTTGGCGTGAAATCGTCCACCGTAAAACTATCCTCCTCTTCTGGGTTCATCGTCACCGAGCGCGAATAGTCTCTCTTGATGGTTTCCTTCGTTTCCTCTTCGTTTTCCTTTAAAACGACTTTGACGTTTCGATGATGTTTGAAGAACGACACCAACGCGCGAACGCAAAGAAGAAGAACAAGAACTAAAGCGATCGTAAACGCGACCAACAAAACCGTCAAAACATCCTCGTCGGTTACGTAATATTTCCTTTTTTGTATCAAACGAGATCTTCTTAAACGTTCCACGATCCATTTCCGTCGCTTGATTTCTTTTGAGATGTGTTTTAGATTTCGTTTCCCACCGAGAACATGTTCGAGGAATGTTCGTCGGAGCGATGTATTGAGAGATATACAATAATCGGCAAAGTTGGATGAAAAAGCGGATGATGAAAAAGTCGACGAAAGAAAAGCTCGTTTTTTCATTCTTCCTCTTCAAATTGTTGTTGTGTATCGATCGCTTCTTCTTCTTCTTCTTCTTCTTGACTTCTTCTTCTTCGAATGTAATACGCGAGTTGGAAATGAGGCAAAGGAGGGGAGGAAATCGCTCCAAAATCTTCCCGCAGACATCAGAGTAATAGTACAGAGCATTAACATTGAAAAGGAAACGTCCGCCGAAGAAGAAGAAGAAGAAATGGTTTTTGGAAATGATATCGTCGAAGTGCCGCACACGTCTCGCGAAATCGTTTTCGCCTGTCGCTACGACCAGTGGCACGCGCACTTCAAACGCTGGACGTTTCCGTCGGTCACCATCTCGCCTTTACTCGATTCGGACGTCTTGTTTTTGCTCAAGGATGAAGTAAGAGTCGAGGAGAAGAATAAAGCGGCGATGCCAGCGAGGACGAGAGTAGATGCGTACGATCGATTGGCGATAGACAGCGCGTTCGATGAAGACGACGAGTTGTGTATTACGGACACTGATGATACTAATAAAAGTCCGAGCGAGAGTTTGTTAACAGCCATCGCGAAAGCGATAAAAGAGTTGGGAGGAAGCGCGCATCCGAAACTGACTTGGTCGGCACCAACCGACGCGATTTGGTTGACGCAGTTCAGCACGAAATGTTTAAACGCGGACGAGGTGATGTTGCTTTTGCAATCGAGCGATCGAGTGGCGCACGATTTAGACGGGAGCGCGTACGCGTGCTGTCGCGAAGACGAGGACGAGGAGGAGGACGAAGATAAAGAACGACATCAACAAGAATTTCATAGTTTAACTTTAAGGAAACACTCGGTGTCGCTGGAGTTATCGAGAGAATTTAGAGTGTTCGTGGTGAATGGAACCATCACGGGCGTCTCGCAGAGAGACGTGACGTCGTTTTATCCGTTCTTAGTGAGCGAGAAGAGTAAAATCGGATGGACGATTGAACGCTTTTGGAAAGACGAGATACGGCCGTCAGCGTGGCACAGGAAGATTTGCGGCGATGGGAGCGTAGCGTCGACGGAGAAAAGAAATGCGTTTTCGAATAAAAACGGGTATTGCATGGACGTGGTGCTTTCCAACGATAACGAGAAAGTGCGCTTCATAATCGATTTCAATCCGTTCGGCGGCGCGACGTTACCGTTACTGTTTTCCTACGACGAACTCTCCAACGACGACGGCAACGAAATCGCGTTTGAAGTGAGGGTCGTTGAGACGCAAGGTAAAGTTTTGCCGTCGAAAGGGTTTGGCGTGCCGTTTGATTTAGTCGATACGAGCGAACATTCAGCCATCGCTGAGTTTATCAAAAAGCAACAGGAAAAACAACATCAATAAAAGCGATACCTGGTACGAATAGAAAAGTAGAGTAGAAGTAAGTAGTAGTAGTAGTTGACAACGCGCGCGCATACATCGAAAGAAAATATCATAAATATAGTATCGCAACATCATCGCTATTTTTGAACTTCCAACGCTTCTAGTAACCCGCCAGCCTCTTCGAATGGTCCCCACGTTACTTTGGTAAATCCAGCCTCTCCGACCAACCTCTCCACGTCTTGCGACCAATCGCACCCTTTTGCCATTTTCTTCACCATCCCACTCGTCGCAGATTGATACGTCGATAACAACGCGTTCTTTTTTGCTCTCGAGTGTTCGAACAAGAGTAGTTTACCTCCTTTCTTCAACACTCGTTTGGCTTCTCGCAAAGCTGCGTCTGGTTTTTCAAACACGCACATGGAAAACGTATCCACGACGTAATCGAACGTCTCGTCCTCGTACGGCAACGATTCCACGTTTGCAATTTCAAACTTTACGTTTGTGTTCCTTCTATCGTCGCTATTATCTTCTATATCTCTTTTTTCTAACTCTCTGAACTTCTCCTCGGCTTTCTCTAACATCCCCGGAGATAAATCGATGGCGGTTAAACTCTTCACTCGTTTATAATACGGCAAGTTCAATCCAGTCCCTACGGCTAACTCTAACACGTCTCCTTTCACACGTTCGAACATTTTCGTCCTCAGTTGATCGATCCCTAACGTTTCGACGACTCTTTTGTTCCCGTCGAGATCGTCGTACGTTCGCGAATACGCGTCGTAGTTTTCTTTCATTTTATTATTATTTTCTTCTTCTTGTGCACGAGCGAAGTTGTTTTTGTTGTTTTTGTCGTTCGTCGCATCCAAGACTACCAATTGTGCCTGCGTTGACATCATAACAATCGCGCCTGTTTTCAGCGCGCCTTCTCGTCTCGAAATCGTTTTGTTGTTGTTTCTTTTTCTGTCGTCCTCATTCTTCTTCTCTCGCGCTGTCGAAGCAGCAGACAAAGAAGAAGATGATGATGAATGTGTTTCGTAACAACTGCAACACCTCCTTTTATTAAAACTGCTTCTGAAGATGCTCTTCTTAATCTTCTTCTTCTTCTTCTCGAAAGACAAAGTTTTTGTTGTTGTTGTCGTTGCTACTGCTACCAACGATGACGACGATGATGATGGCATTCTCGGGATTGTCGTCGTCATCATCGGGTGCGTATCAGCGGTATTCTTTTTGCGCAAACAACAACACCAACAAAAACGTGTGACGTTGTGTTCGATAAAAGAGAAAAGATGATGAGAGCAAAAAGCACAAAAAGAACAAAAGAAGCACACACAAAAGGGACGATTGCTTGATGAAATTGTGGTAAAATCGAGCTCAAATTTCACACCATACTCGTATTTATATGTGGACACACGCTTTCCAAAAAAGGATATACTTCTGTACTTTTTGTGCGCTCTTCTGTGAACTCTCGGCTGACTTTCACGCGAAAGAGTCGCTCACTTTCTCTCGTAAAATTCGCCGTCGTCGTCGTCGTCGTCGAGTTGTTCGTGTTGTTTGCGCGCGCTCGAGGCACGAAAGACGAAAAGAGAGCCTCCTCCTCGTGCTCGCGCGCGCTCTTTAAGAAATGGAATTATTCGTAAAGATGTTCAATTTGGAACGACGACGACGACATCAACAACGTTTTCGTTGTGTGTTGCGGAAGATGTTGATGACGATGTTGTTTTTTATCGTCATCAACAACAAGAATAACGGTGTTGTACACGCGCACCCGTGGTTAATTGGCGAAACTCAATGTACTACGCCGCATCCGACGACGAGACGACACGCGCACGGCGCGCCGACCGAGGATGCGTCGATAACGTTCCTCGTGTCGTGGACGAACCCGGAAGGGTCGAACGCGGAAGCGCTCGGGGAAAACGATCCAGAACGAGTGATACCGGAGAGTTGGTCGGTTGGTGGGAACAAGTATTGCAAATCGTGCAGACTGACGTTGACTGTGAGACATACGGATCAGCAAACGTATAAAGAGTTGGTGACGGTCTCGAGCGGGACTTTGTTGGAGCAAGGTAGAAATATGGACGGACAGTTGAACTACGGCGTCGGCGCGAAGTGTAGCGGGAAACGGTACGACGCCGGTTTTCAATCGAACGTACATCATTACATATGGACCGCTCCGAATGGGGACGTCGGGCCGATTACGGTGAATGTGACCGGAGCGAGCGGGCAAACGAGTCAATTTAAGACCAACGCGGTGACGTTGACGTACGACGAGGCGATAAAAGAAGCCGTAGAAAATAGCCAACAGCCGAGTGCACCGCCGGGCGCGGTGAATCCTTTCGAAGGGTTAACCGACGATGAAGCCGTTCACGGATCGCAAGGGAAAAGTAAATCGGTGAGAATCATCGTCGCGCACGGTGGGATAATGTTGTTTTCCTGGATGGTTTTTCCGCCCATCTTATTATACGCCGGTCGATTCAAGGAGAACATTTTCGGCAAACACTGGTATCTCGTGCATAAGTATACGGTGACTTTAATGATGTTGTTCGTAGTCACCGGATTAATATTAGCAAATCGGTACCGAATTGATACGTTGGGGAGACTCAAAGGTATCATGCGATCCAGACACGGGATTGCCGGATCCGTCACCGCGTTTTGCTGGTTCGTACAACCCGTTCTGGGGTACTTTCGACCGCCGAAATTTTTAGAAGTTGGAGGCGGTGCGACGACGACACCGAACCTGAAGAGGACAGTCTGGATGTGGATGCATAGATCCGTTGCATTGGCGTCGGTGTTGTTTTCCATATTCGCCGTTAGAACCGGGTTGAACGACCACGACCCGGAGATGACGTTTGGCGAAGAAGCGATTGAAGAGATTTGGAACTTGAATTTCTTCATCACGTACTGCGTGCTTGCGTATGTTTGCATCCCGATTTTGCTCGAGATTTTGAGTCGCAAGAGAGGGAAATCGACGAGACAATACTCACACATGGAGCTTGAAATGGGCGACGTGGAGGTGGATACGTAGCGAGAGTGGCGCGGATAAAAATAAAATAATCTTCTGTTTCCTGGAAGTGTATAAATATTAGTGTGTCAGCATGGATGAATAATACTGTATATATGACAAACATGCTTCTCTACTGCGTGCGGCAACTCTTCGTGCTTACAATCTGCATCAATAATAACAGTAATAATAATACATGATCAATCAACCCGTGTCTATGTCGTCTTTTTCTTTTTCCTCTTCAATCTCAACTCTTTCTCCTCTTTCGCGTTCATCTCGTCCACGCGATCATCGATTTCATCCGCCAACTCTGGCCAATACAACAATACGCCGAATAATACTTCCAGCCATACGTAAAACGGTGCGTATAAAGTGGTTTTTATAAATGTGGGTATAAAGTACCTCACCCCGCCTCTGGCTAAAGTCGGTCTCCTTTTTTCAATCACGCCGTGCCCGACCACCACTTGCATGAACCAACCTCCAAACCATCCGTATTTAATCACTTGAGGCATAATCGGCGTCCAAGAATACATACACGCGATACTCATCAACGTGCTCGGTATCCCCCAACACATGAGCCACAACGTGGCGGCAAAAAAATCTCTCGTCGATGCGTAACAAATGTAAAAGAACGCGCACGCCGCGTGCGACATCGTCGGTTTCGCGAATATATACAGAAGATGATTGATGCCATACTTCTTCGCGAAATCGTACGCCATATCAACCATATATTCTGGCACGGGTATTTCGTATCGTTGCAAATAGCACTGTCCGGTAAAAATCAACATCGGCATGGTCAGTAAGTGTAACCATTTGTTCGCAAAGTTTTGGTGCTTGTGAAAATATTCCGCCGCATCGTTCACGAAATTTTCTTTGATAATTTTCTCCTCGTTTTCCAAAATCCCAGCCGCAGTGAACATCTCTTTCGCGATTTGCTCCGTCGTCGCGCGTTGCGAGAGCTCTTTTTTTCTATTTTTATTCTTATTCGTTTTTTTCTTGTTCGACGATTCTTTCTTCTTCTCGTTCGCGTCGTTTGCGGGTGGTGGCGTCGGTGTCGCCGTCGTCGTCGTCGTCATCTTTATGTCGTCAGTTGAGTCCCTTAATTTGATTACTTAAAAAAGTACAGAGTATCAACAGAATATGGAATGACGACGACGATGCTTTTCAGTCGAACGAAGAAGCGCACAAAAGGAGCGCTTACTTATATAACGCGCCGCGCGTAAAGTTTCTCTCTCACTCCTCTCTCTCTTTCCTTCTCTCTCCTACTTCAACAGATGAGAAGAAAAGAGAGACTCGAAAGGCTGTGTGACGTATGAGGTGATGAGAAAAAGAGACGAGAGAATAATAATTTTTTATGATGACGCAACGAAAAAAGATCGAGGATGACGCATAAATTTTTTTGAAAGGCCCGAGGAAAAAGCTCCCGTCAACAAAAAAGGACACTTTCAACGAACGTTTTTTAACCTTCTTCCTATTATTCATCGCGTGTCATAAAAAATTATTCATCGTACAAATTCTGTTGCTGCTCTTCTGTTTCGAGAGCGCGCACTGACAACAGGTCGTATAATAATAATAATCTACTAATCTACCAATAACAAATATATAAAACGATATACATAAAAGAATGAGTTCTTCTCCGTCTGCGATGATGACGACGATGAAGAGCACTTCTTCTCTCATCGCGACGACGAATTTGAATTCCCGATCGAACGTTATTAACAAGACGAATAAAGTTGGGGCAGCATCATCATCAGTTGGTCACGACGGCGCGAAAAGAGGCGATCGATTCGTTCAAAAATCGTTCAACACCGACGACGAGAAGAGTAACGCGAGAATTACCACCTCTTCTTCGCAACAAAAACGGTTGACGTCCCAACAGCTCGCGTTGTTTGCCGCGCACTATCATCACCACGCCGCCAGTTCGTTGAACAACAAAAGACGAGGGCAAAAAACCAACTCGACCAAGGGTAAAAGCGACGCGAACGTCGTCACGTTTGCCGCGGCGAGTTCGAGCGGCAACTCGGCTTTGGTGAATGGCAAAGGTGCGAACGCGAAGAACCTCGGGTATTCGGTTTTGGCCGGTTTACTCTTGTGGATCTGCCCGGCGCCGGCTGGCGTCACCGCGCAGGCGTGGCATTTGTTCGCCGTGTTCGTGGCGACGATTGTCGGGATCATCACGCAACCGTTACCGTTGGGTGCAGTAGCTATGATTGGTCTCGGTGTATCCATGACGACGGGTTTGTTGCCGTTTTCTGCGGCCTTTTCCGCGTTTGCTAGTGAAATTCCGTGGTTGATTGCGATTGCTTTTTTCTTGGCGAGAGGCTTTATTAAAACCGGCTTGGGGAACCGCATCGCGTATTACATCGTCTCTTTGTTCGGTGCCTCGACTTTGGGTTTGACGTATTCCCTGGTGTTTTCCGAAGCACTTTTGGCGCCGGCGATCCCTTCGTTGGCGGCGAGAGCCGGGGGTATTTTCTTGCCGTTGGCGAAGGCGTTGTGCGTCGCGTGCGGTTCCGATCCGGCGAATAAGACCGAGAAGAAGATGGGAAGTTACGTCATGACAACTGTCTTCCAAACGTCCACGATTACTTCCGGTATGTTCATCACTGCGATGGCAGCTAACCCGTTGTCGGTCAACTTGGCCGCTGCGGTTACTGGTATTACAATTACCTGGGGTCAATGGGCCTTGGCGGCTTCCGTCCCGGGTTTGATTTGCTTGATCCTCGCGCCGTTGGTGTTGTACGTTTTGTACCCGCCAGAGGTGAAAGATTCTCCGGAAGCGCCGGCGAAAGCTAAGGAAGAGCTTGCAAAACTCGGTCCAATGTCCGGTGACGAGAAAATTATGTCTTTTGCGCTTGGTTTGACCGTTTTACTTTGGGTCTTTGGCGCCTCCGTCGGCGTCGGCTCGGTTGCAGCCGCGTTGAACGGCTTGACCATTTTGCTCGTTTCCGGGGTCATCTCCTGGAAAGAGTGCTTGGCTGAAGGTCCGGCTTGGGATACTTTGACCTGGTTTGCCGCGTTGATTGCGATGGCCTCGTACTTGCAGAAATACGGTTTGATCCCGTGGTTTGCGGATTCCGTCGTTAAAGTCGTCAGTGGTATGGGCTTGGCCTGGCAACCGGCGTTTTTGGTCGTCGTCTTGTTGTACTTTTACTCGCACTACCTCTTCGCATCTGGTGCGGCGCACATTGGAGCAATGTATACGGCGTTTTTGTCCGTCTTGATTGCCTGCGGCGCACCGCCGTTGGTTTCTGCCATCATTTTGGGTATCTTCTCCAACATTATGGGATGCACCACGCACTACGGCATCGGCTCGGCGCCGCCGTTTTTTGGCGCCGGGTACGTTCCCTTGGGTACCTGGTGGAAGATCGGCTTTGGCATGTCCATCATGTACATCACCATCTTCTTGGGTGTCGGATTTCCATGGTTTAAGATTATCGGTTTGATGTAAAATATTATATATTATCATCGAATCGTCTCTTTCGAACACAAAATGCTTCATGATTCATTTTGGACTTTATTGTATGCATGAAAAAGATGGCGGCTTCTACACACAAAACATCTCGCAACGACGTTTTAATAATACATCCAATACACACACACACACAACATTATCAGCTTTATTACTATTAATAGTACGAACATACAATTTACAACATTGGACTCTCTCTTTCTATATTCTCTTTTTTTCTTTCCCTACTTTTTTAAGAGCGTCGATAGAATTCCATATCGGCTTTCATCTGCTCTTGGTTCACGTTCTCAATCGTTCGGTAGCTATCTCGCATTCTCTTCCCGTTTTCCACGCTCCCTCCCGGCGGCACCCACACGAACAATGAATATAACCTCCCTCCGTACACGGTGATCGTGGCAAAAATATGCCCGAATGATTCCGCGCCGACTAAATCGTAATCCGCGTATAACTGCCCGGGACGGCCTCCCTTGCCTTCCTCGTCTGGCTCTATTTTTCCAATGTATCGATCGGTGATCGTTGGTTCCCCATCTACAACGTAAATTGCATCTTGCAACGTGTAATCGCTCAGCGCTAAATCTTCAAAAGTCCCCATTCGATCCTCTTTCAGCTTTGTGTACCCCGGCAACGTTATGCAATACGCCTTCTCCGCTTTTTTATCCTTCGGGTTCACCCACCTCGCGTCGGTTCCGTTCGTCGATTTCTCCGTTTTGTTCACCGTATCTTTCTCGTAATTGGATGGGATTTCGAAATAATACTTGAACTTATCGAAGTTATTATCGGACCCGCCGTAGCCACCGTAGGAAGAGGACGAGGTCGCTTCGCCGTAGAAACGCTTGAAACCGTCTCCCAAGTCCTTTGGGTTTTGGATGATTTGTCCCGAGCTGTCCGTGTTTTCTTCTCCCGCGTGTGCGACGCTCTTCTTCTTGAAGGACCAAACAGGAGATACACAAAGAGTATTTTCAAGAGTCGTCGAGGAAACGATCAACGGAAGCGAGGCCGCGGTCAAGGAGAGCATTAATCGCCGCGATGATGAACGAATCTGTTTTTGTTGTTGGTGTTGTTCGTTCGGCGACGCAGATAACGAAATCTTCTCACCGTCGTCATCTTTTCGTTCCGAAGAAGAAGAAGAAGAAGAAGAAGACGCAAAGAGAAGGAAAACGCTTCCGCGTTGCTTGCCGCTGTTACATCTCGCGTTCGCTGTTGAAACCTTCAGCGATGATACCGACGACAATTCGCAGGAGGGCAGCGTTTGAAACATTTTATTTCTTCTTTATCGAGACCGGTGAACAACAGAAAGAGAGCTGTTTTGTGACGAAAGAAAGGAGACAAGAACGACGCCCCCGCCGCTCTTCGCGGAAGAGCAGAACGTTAAAAAGCGATTAAGTTATTATTTTGTATTCATTTTAATTTCAAAATAAGTATATATGTTTTTAGTTCTACAGCAACTTCCATCTTCCGAGAACGATGGAACGTACCAATACACACCACTGAGCTCCTCCTTCTCTCCCCGCTCTCTTTTTTTCTCTCTTTTCCTTCTCTCGAGAGAAATCGCACCTCCTCCTCTCTTTCACTCTCTCTTCACCTTAATCTTCTCTAAACGCGCAGTACCATCTGAATTTAGTTCAAGGACATCGCGGTGTTGGAGCTGTCGTCGGAACCAGCCAAGACGGCGCCATCCAAGTACGCATCCGCCAATTGGACTCTCTTGACGTTTTCTTGCTCGTTCTCCAAAGCTTTGCCGTATTCGAGCAAGATTTCAATGGACATAGCCGGCGCGTCGAAGGACACTTCTTCGCCCTTTCTCACGTTGACCAATCTCTTGCCAATGTTTTCGAGGCCCATTTCTTGGATGAACTCTCTGACCTTGTCGTCGTACACACGAGCTCTCAAGGCGCCAAAGAAATCGATGGATTGACCGTCGAAGGCTTCGACCAAGGAGCGAACGTCCGCCTCATCGACACCATCAGCCTTGAAGATACCGTTGGCAATACCAACACGATCTTCGAAGGTCGGGGCCCAGTAGAACTTGTCCATACGACCATCACGAACCAACGGAGCGTACAAGGTGGAGAAATCGTTACCGGTGGCGATAACCGGGACTCTCGGGATTTCGACAACCTCGTATTGGCCCGGCAACTGAACGTTCGTGGGGTTATCCGCGATGTTCATCAACGTGGCGTTAACCATTTGGTTGTTGACGGTGTATTGCGTGGTACCGCCCATTCTACCGGCCCCGGCATCGAGATCGTTAATGAACAAGGTAGACAACTTACCCTTCTTGACGATGTCGGACGCCTCGCGATAACGTTGACGAACCAACTTGGCCGGCTCACCGGCGTTACCGGATTCCAATTCACCAGCAGACATGACAATCGGTGAAATGCCCAATTTGGCGAAGATCAAGTTCGACTGGAAAGTCTTACCTTGACCCTTACCACCCCAGACGCCCAAGATTAACGGAACCTTGATCTTCGGCAAGTCCATAAAGTTCTTCGCGACGTGCACGGCGGTCTTGTCCAAAAAGGACGGGGAGATGTAGTAGTTGTTACCATCGACGGACAAGTTGTCCAAGTTCTTTTGGCCTTGGGAGATGTAGTCCGTGGAGGACATGACGGCGTTGTGCGTACCGCCCATACCGAAGCCACCTTGAAACTTGGAGTCGACCATGTCTCTTCCTCTGGCGATGTCTTGTTGGTCGTCGGAGATGTCCTCGTCCATGCCTTTCCACCTGGACATTTGCACCTTGGAGCCGTTGGTGACCGAAGACACCTTGGAGCCGATGAAATTCTTACCCGCGAGGGAGCGGGTGTTGACCTGTTTAATAATAACACGAGTGGCATAGAAAGAGATATCTAAAGGTGAGTATACTTTTACTAATCTTTTTTGTAAAATGGATAGAAATTTTTCCCGTCCATTCGTCGCACGTGTCGTTCTGAGACCAAAAAAGGACACGTGTTCCTTCGCTCTCTCAAAGAACCACTACGGCGAGTGGTCCCTCTCGAATTTAATCGCGCGTTTAAGTAAAACTCTCTGTTAAACGCGACATCGAGAACGATTCCTGAACGCATAAAAAAGGTGCGCGCGAGTATAATTGATACACATTTACGCTCGCTTTTCTCGTTCGTGCGCGTCCTCGAACCACTGCGATGCGCTTTCCGCGTTCACGATCTTGTCTCTCGCGAAGGGTAATCTATCTTCTTTCTTCTTCTCAACTACCGAGAAGAGATTATAGAGAAGACAAAATTTTCGCGCCAAAATCGGTCCGCCGCGCGTACTCCTCTTCTCACAAAGATGCGAACGTTGAATCGAGCGAGAAGAACGAAAATCGCGACACGAAATATAGAACACTTACCGCAGTCGTAGATCCTAATTGCGCGATAGACATTTTGAGTATGTGTATTATGTGATTGGATATTATAAAAGTGAAGATTCCAGAATCTTTTTTCTTTTTCCTTCTTCTTCTTCTCTCGTGGGCCAAGAAACAAAAAATCTTGTTGTTGGTCTTTTCGGATGAGCCACGTGGTGAAAACAAGAGGAGATTGAAAAAAAGCAAAAAAAATTTACACACAGTCACCATTTACTTTCTCAACTGTGCCAGAGAAGAGTCGTTCTTCTTCTTCTTGTTTTTCCGAAGGCACCTCGTCCTCACAACAATTAGAGTATTGGACAGACAGAACAAACTCTCTCTAACTAAAATGAAACGCTTGTTCGGAGTGAAAAAGACGGTGGAAGCGCCTTCGTTGGAGGAAACGACCGGCAAGGTAATACTTCTCTCTTCTTCTCGTCTCCTTCTTTGTCTTTGTCTTCTTTTTTCTTTTCTCGTCGCGCATCCATCAAAACTCACTCATTTCTCTTCGTCCAACACAAAACAAAACAAATTGAATTGACATCTTCATTTTCATTCTCTTCTTCTCTCTAATATTAAACAAATAAAAGTTGGACGCTCGCGCACAGTCAATCGACCAAAAGATCAAACTGATCGACCAACAATTGGCAAAATCACGAGACCAGATTAAGAAAATTCGACCCGGACCATCGCAAGACGCGGTAAAGAAAAGAGCCTTGATTATCTTGAAGCAAAAGAAAATGTACGAACACCAACGAGACCAGTTGTATTCGCAACAATACAACGTCGACTCGGTGGCGTTCGCGACGGAAAACGCCAAGGCGACCGTGGATACGGTGCGAGCGATGAAAGCGGCGTCGAAAGAGTTGAAGACGCAATTTAAACAAAAAGAATTCGATATCGATAAAATAGACTCGTTGAACGACCAAATGGCGGATTTGTTAGAGTATAACGAAGAGGTGCAAGAGGTTCTCGGACAGTCGTACGCGACGCCGGAGGATATAGACGAGGACGGGCTGATGGACGAATTAGACGCGTTAGAGTTGGATTTAGAAGAAGATTTGGAAAATGAGATTGGAAATGGGGAGATTCCGAGTTATTTAAGGGACGACCCTTTACCGGCGGCGCCGGAGGAAAAACCATTAGGCGCGATGCCAAACGCGCCGAGCGAAAAAGTCCCGGAGGCGCCCGCACATGCTACCAACGCGGGAGAAGTACCACCACAGAAAGAAACCGCGGAGAAAGTTTGATATATATATTATCTTATAGCAACATAGTAGAGAGTATTAATGTAGTAGGCCTTAATTACAAAACAATAACGATAAAATAATAACATCAATCAATCAATCAATCGAAATTTATTATTAACGAGCTAAAGGTCCGACTCGAGCGCAGTCGCCTTGATGCGCTTCGCACAACAAACCACCATCGACGGCGATGATTTGCCCGTTAATGTATCGACTGCATGGCATGGCCAAGAAAGCAACCGCCGCCGCAATATCTGTCACCTCCGCTGCACGTCCTAACGGCGTACTCTTCTCCGCCTTTCTCAACGAGTTCGCGTTTGCTTTCAACGCTTTCGCCAACATCTCCGTTTTGGTGACCCAAGGGGCGACGCAGTTTGACCGCACTTGCGGGGCCCATTCACACGCGAGCGTTTTCGTGAGTTGTGCTAAAGCTGCTTTACTCGCCGCGTAAGCGACTCCAGAACCGGTGGATGATAAACCAGCGACTGAGGAAACGTTGATGACGGAAGGATTTTTCGAAGATCTGTATAATCTTTCCGCAGAGGCGACGCACATGAAGTACGGCGCGGCAAAGTTCACGTCCATGATTTGTTGGAAATCTTCAGCGGTTTGCGCGGTAATCGCCTGTCGATTGTTCCAACCGGCGTTGTTTACGAGAACGTCGAATGAATTTGCGCCAAAAAACTCATCGCACATGAGTAAAACTTTCGAGCGGCCTTCTTTCGTCGTGATGTCGGCGTCGATGCCAGACACTTTGTTCGCGCCGAATTTTTTCCTCATTTCCGAGACGGCCACATTCACGCTCTTTTGCGTTCTCCCGCACACGAAAACTTTGGCGCCTAACCCCAAAAACTCCTCCGCGCACGCGCGTCCAATGCCTCGAGTGCCCCCAGTGACGACAATGCGGTGGTAATCCAACCGCCATCTTGATTGCGCGGCTGTAGTGGTGGTGGTAGCTTTGGCGTTGGTAGTAGTAGTAGCGGTAGTTGTTGTGGTAGCGGTACGAACGGGCGCTGAAGGAGGACGCCCGATTCCTTGATGTGGTTTTTGTCGAATTTCGTTCGTTGTTGTATTTGTCTCTACTGATTTCTCCTTTGGCGGTCGTCCTCGACCGCGCTTTGACGGTGTTTCAATGACTTCACCGAGACTCGGCGGCGGCGGCGTTTTACGAACCGCCGGTTTAAACGCGCCATTGCGCGAAATCGGTACAAACTTTTCCGCGTACGGCAAACCCATTGTCAACGTCATCGCTCTCGATACGTTTTCGTTAATCTCCATAGTAGGGAAGGATTCGAGTGCGTGGAGGTTGACGTCTCGAGAACGTGATTGTTTTTTTTGTTGTTGAGGTGGCATCACTCTCGCCGGGTTCTTCCTCGGTCGTCCCGGACTCTTCTTCGGTAGATTCGCTACTGGCGCAGCCGCCGATGGTTCTTTCCTTGGCCTCCCCGGTTTTCTTTTCTCCGTCGTTTGAGTAGACTGTGGCACAGATCGCGATTGTTTTTTTTGTTGTTGAGGTGGCATCACTCTCGCGGAATTCTTCCTCGGTCGTCCCGGACTTTTCTTCGGTAGAATCGCTACCGGCGCAGCCGATGACGGTTCTTTCCTCGGCCTCCCCGGTTTCCTTTTCTCCGTCAAAGTTTGAGTCGTCTTTGGCGGTCGCCCTCGTCCTCGCTTCTTCTCCACGCCTTTTGACTGGAGCACCAGTCTCTTTAAAACAACATCTTTCGGCAACGCCGGTGGTCGCCCTCGTCCTCTGCCACCACCTCTGCCTCGTCCTCGTCCTCTGCCTCTGCCTCCTGTGGCGCCTCGGTCTAGTCTGTTCTTTTCCGCGGTCGTTATCAACTCAAACTCTTTACGAATAACAATTCCTTTTTCTGGAGCAGCTGAAGTGGTTTTCGGTTCTGGCGTTTTCGGCGGTCGTCCTCTTTTCTTCTTCGTCGTCTTCTTCGAATTCGATGATGATGAATTCACCGATTTAACAACCGGGAAATTCTTCTTCGTAATTGCGCTTTTCGTTTTAAAAGTCGTATTCATCTTCTTCTTCGGTGGACGGCCTCGACCTCTTTTCTTCTCACTTTTACCATCCGTACCACCACCACTCGCAGCAGCAGCAACGCTCGATGTCGGAGTCGTCGTCTTCTTCATCTTCTCCAACGTCTTTTTATTCTTTGAACCTTTTGGCCGTCCCATTATTATTAGTATTATTATTCGTAATTGAGAGTTGTTGTTGTTGTTCGAGGTGTTGTTGTGTGGAGGAAAATTTATTTTTTTTTTATTTGAGATTTTGAAGGCAAATTTTACATCATATGCAAGAGTATAGGACAGAGTAGTATTAGTTGACAACGTCTACGAAACCTTCTAAAGCGAACAAACGAACCAAGGCGTACAACACTCGATCGCCAAAGATGTCAATTTTCGTCGGTTTCCCCCCACTTTCGGTTTTCGTTTTTCGAGGCCAATACGGCTGCGTTTCCAACCGGTTGGAATCCGGAGACGGGACGCCGTATAAGGTGAGGCGGTTGCATTTGGAGAGGGCGAAGAAGAGAGCAAAGGCGCCAACTGGTGGCGTCTGGCGGATTTTGAAGTTTTCGCCGAGGTCGTTGAGTAACGCACCGGCGGTGGTGTACGCTTCGCGGATGGCATCGGCGAAAGTAGCGTCCAAAGCGATCGCGTGCGTGAGTTGATCTCCTCTTCCTTCTTCTCCTTCGTCGTCGTCGTTCTCATCATTCTCTTCGTCGGTTAAGGATAAAGCTTCTCGAATTTTCTCCTTCGCGACGTCGTCTAAAGCGACCAGATATTTAGCAAACGGCGACGTGTATTTCTTCATCACTTTTCGATCTTCGCCCTCGTCGCCGTTGCCCCCCGCACTTTCGTCCTCGCTTTCGCCTTCCATCGAAGAAGAAGAGGTGGTGGTCATCGTCGTTCCAATCGTTACAATCGATTTCTCTTTCACCGCCTCCCCGGACGAAACAATGTCCTCAAAAAACGACGACGTACTGCTACTACTGCTACTCCTACTACCACCACCACCGCTCACAATCCTATACGTCGCTCTCCTCCCTACAAACTGTTCGTACCTTTTCGTCGGCGCGTCGTCCGTCCGAAACACCGCGTCGTTCGCGTCAATCTCGCCGCCTCTCTGCGCGTCCGTCACGATAGCCGCCGTGCCGACTAAAGCGCACGTTTCGTATTGCTTCTTTTTATTATTATTATTATTACTACTACTACTACTACTGCTGCTGCTGCTACTAAATATATCCATCATCGGCAAGTCTTTCATCTTCGTTAAAATACTTTTTGATATCGTTGTTTTTGTTGTTTTTCGCAATCTCTTGAAAGGCGTCTCTACTAAATCGTTCTCGCGCAAATCGCCGAACACATTATTATTCGTATCCTCCTCCTTTTCTTCGTCGTCGTCGTCTTCTTCTTCTTCTTTTCCTTCTTCTTTTGAAAAGATCATCGGGTTTCCGGGTGGTAACGAAGACAAAGACAAAGACAAAGAAGAAGAGGAGTTGTTGAAATGTTCAAAGTAAAATCGCACGCTTTTCGAACAGACGACGGCGAACGACGCGAAGAAAAGAACGACTCCGACCAAACGATGAGAAGACGAAGAAGAAGATGCGCTTGGATGCACTTTTCTTTTTCCTACACCTTCATCTGCTCTCTGTCTCTTTTCCTCCTCCTCCTCCTCCTGTCGTTTACGTCGAATCATAATCTTCTTTCAAAGAAAGAGTGAGTGAAGAATTTTGGATTTTTTTTTCAACAAAAACACAACGAAAAAAAACATGTGGAAAAAACTTTTTTTACTACCAGCATATGAATAACACTTCACACGTTCTATGAACGCACCTCTCTCTCTCTCTCTCTTAAAAAAATAACTCTTCTTTGTGAAGATGACGATGCGTTGAAAAGTTGAGAAGTGAAGAACGTCTTCAATAATGAATACTACTACTCATACTACGAATACGAATACGAAGACCAACGATGATGATGATGATGAAAATTTCCTTCTCAAATCGAGGAAAGAAATGCTCGACTCCTTCCTCTCCCCGGAGTGTGATTTTACGAGAGAGCTCGTGGAACGAGCGGCTGCTGCTGCTGCTGCGACGACCACCACGACCACCACGAGTACGACGACGAGTGCGACGACGACGATGGTACAGTTACACGCACCTCCACCGAGGAGCAAACGAGACAGATTTATGAGCGCGTTTAAAGGACAGATAAAACCGTTGCAAAGCCATCGGTTGTTGGACGAACGGGAGAGGATATTAGCGCTGAGCCAAATGCCGTTGAAATGGAACCGGAGGAAGAAGTTAAAGAAGAAGAATGAGAAAACAAAAACGAACAACGATGGTAATAACAATAAGAATAATCATAATAGCGAGGAGGAGGAAGAAGGAGACGAAATAGAATTAGAGAAAGCGGACGAAATGCATCGGAAAATGGTGTTGACGATTTACGCGAAACTCACGGGAGACTATCGCGAGGAGGAAATCGACGCCGTCGGGAAGCACTGGGAAACGATCGGTTTCCAAGGTGAAGACCCGAGCACGGATGTGAGAGCGTGCGGAGCGTTAGCCGTGGCGAACATGGTGTCGTTTGTATTGTTTAACGCGGCACCTGCGATACCCGCCGCGGCGAGCGCCGCGAGTGGGAACGCGAACAACGGCGTCACGCTCGGCCGAAACGCCGTGGCTGTCCACCGTCTTTCCCGGTGCCCAGGCCAACAGTTTCCAATGTGCGCGTTAGGCGTCACCTTCACCAGCTGGTCCATTCGTGTCCTCGAGAATGGTTTCCTAAACGAGCACATAAACGACCGGAACTCCAAGTTCAACTCCGTCTGGGATTGCCTCGACAGTTATTACGTCGGCGTGTGGAACATCTTTTATAAAACCTGGAAACGCGGGAAGTATTCCTTAAAAGACGCCAGCGCGGTCTTGAAACACTTAGAAAAACACTTAGCGTGCAGAACCGGGGTTAGCAAAGCCATTCGCGCCAGCGAGCGGGTTTTGGATATGTAAATGGATTTCTAATGCGAGTAGAAGTAGTAGAGTAGTAGAGTTCATATGAAGCAGCTCTGAGTTTTTTTTTCAGATTCTCCACTACGAGTACTTCCTTCTCACGACTTACTTTGAGATACCACCACCACCACCACCAAAATGGCGTCCAACACCACCACCACCACCACCAATAATAATAATGAAACTCCTGATGCTCCTCTCGCTCCTGAACAACTCTTATTCTCGTCTACGGATTCGGAAACTTTATCGAAAAACATCTTAATGGTTGGCGCCGGTGGCATCGGATGCGAGTTGATAAAAACGCTCGCCTTGACTGGTTTCCGAAACATTTCCATCATAGATTTGGACACCATCGATATCTCAAACTTAAACCGGCAATTCTTATTCCGAAAGAAACACGTCGGGATGAGCAAAAGTCAAGTGGCGAAAGAGAGCGTGGAGAAATTCGCGGGCTCGAAACAAACGGGGATAAACATTGAAGCGTATACCGGGAACATCAAAGAGGAGCGATTTGGGTTGGATTTTTTCAAAAAATTTGACATCGTGCTGAACGGTTTGGACAATCTGGAAGCGAGAAGGCACGTCAATCGGTTGTGCTTATCCGCGAACGTGCCGTTAGTCGAGTCCGGGACGACTGGGTACAAAGGCCAAGTGACGGTGCACTTGCGAGGTAAGTATTGTTCCTGTTTCGAGTGCGCGCCGAAACCGGTCCCAAAGTCGTTCCCGATTTGTACTTTAAGAGATACGCCGAGCACGTTCGTGCATACGATAGTGTTCGCGACGGATCTGTTGTTTCCGAGATTGTTCGGGGCGAATAAAGAGGATCCGAGCGATTTAGACGAGGAAGAAGCGCGAGATGCGTTTACGAGGAAAGAGAACGAGGCCGGGACGGCGTTTGCGAAACGAGTGTTCGCGTACGTCTTTGAGAAGAAAATCAAAGATTTGTTAGAGCGAGAAGACATGTGGGCGAACAGAGATAAGAAACCGGAGGCTTTGGACTCAGAGACGTTGTTAAAAACAAAAGAAGAACGGACAGCGACGACGGGTTACGGCGATGCGCATAAGAAGTGGACGATGGAGGAAGCGTCGGAGATTTTTGTTCGGTCCGCCGGGAAGTTGTTTGAAAAAGGCGACCGAATAAGCGAGTTTGATAAAGACGACGACGACGCGGTGGCGTTTGTCACCGCTACGGCGCAACTGAGATGTGCGAATTATGGCATCGAGTACATGTCTAGATTTGATGCGAAAGGTGTGGCCGGGAACATCGTCCACGCGGTAGCTACGACCAACGCCATCGTTTCCGGGTTAATCGTCATCGAAGCTTTGAAGATTTTAAACGCGCAAAAACATCTCGATGAAAAAGAAGAAGGAGAGGGCAAAAACGATAGATTGATTAAACTGGCAAACTCTAGATACACATTTGTCGGTAATTTTAACGCCGGACGACAGCTGTTGCAACCGCTCGCGCCAGACGAGCAAAACCCAAAGTGCGTCGTCTGCGCAAACGCTCGCGCCGAATTGTGTTGCGACATATCCAAGACAACCTTAGCCGACGTCATCTCGAAAGTTTTGAAGAAGAAGTTGAACACGAACGAACCTACGGTTTTGAAAGGCGACGATATGTTGCACGAAGAAGGGGAGGATTTAGACGACGACGAGGTGGAAAACTACGCGATAATCGGGAAAAGAACTTTACAAGATTTAGGCTTGGAGTCTGGCGGTATTTTATGCGTCGACGATAACAGTCAAGAGCTGAAGTTTGACTTGGTCGTCGTGCATCAGGATTTGGAAGAGTTTGACGAGGATGCGTTCCCGGAAGGGTTCGAGTTGAGAGGTGAAACGCCAAAGGTTGCGGAAGGTGCAGAAAAGGAGAAGGATGAAGACGGAGCGGCGACTGATGGGGAAGCGAGCGACGAAATAGAAATTGTGGAAGAAGGGGTGGAGATTACGAAAGCGGTTGAATCGCCGCGTCTCGGTAAAACGAAAGCGATAGCGTCGTCGCCATCGCCGGCATCTAAGAAACGGAAGACGAAGTGAACTCATTCAGTTTGGGGATACACACGTACATATATAATTACAAACAAGCCGCTCTATAATAAAAGTATACATACTTTATAAAATCGAAAAAGTTGACTCTCTCTCACGCCTTCGTTCTTTCTTCTACACAGAACACATACTATTAAAGATCTAATAAGCAATTTTACGGATAACTCTTATACGACGCGTTTTCTTCCTCCTCCAACTCTCGGTCGATAAACTTCTCGTATTCACTTTCGTTCATTAAATCCGAACACTTCTCCACTTCTTCTCCGATCGCTTCGCACTCTAAAATACTCGCGCTCGGCACGCACAGTTTGTACGCCTCTCGGACCATCTCGTCGTTAAATCGAACATTCGTCACTGGAAACGGTAATTTCAAATGTCTCGTCCCGTTGACGTTGGACCATAAACTGTGGTATAACTCGTCCGCGGCGGTTCTGTGAAACCCGGACCATTTCAAAGTCGCCAACGACGTTTCGTTTTCGATGAACTCATTTTTTGTTTGTGAGTTTTTGAGCACCTTCTTCTCAATCTGCAAAACGTCTCCTATTTTATCGAATCCAAAGTCGCTGATGGCAACGGCGACGGACACATTTTTATTCGCACTACTCTCATCATCGTCATCGTCATCGTTCAAAGACGACGATGGTCGCTGAATCGTGAGTTTTTCGTGCGTCGTGGTGTACAAAATCGTCGTTTTTGGTTCTGAAGAAGCGTCCGCTTTTTCTGCTTTCGCGACAAAAGAAGAGGAAGAAAATCGACGTCGTCGTCGTCTTTCTTCTTCTTCTCTGAATGGAAAGGACACGTCTTCTGCCTTTTTTTTCGTCGCAGCGTTCGAAGAAGAAGGTGGAGAGAAGTAATTTTGAGCGCTTCTGCTGCTATAATGACTCGCAGAAGTGGTGGTAGAAGACGACGCGGACCCCGATGCGTGTGAGAGAAAGTAGTTTCTGCACACCGCGCGCAAAGAAGAAGAAGAAGAAGAAGAAGAGCGTTTCATTGTTGTCGTGTCTCTGACGGTTTTCGTGGTTGTGAGTGAGGCTTAAAAAAAATTTCTCTCTTCGTTTGCTCTTCTCTCTTCTTCCTCATAAAATTAATATAAAATGGAAGAAAAACTTCTACAAAAGTATGATGATACTATGATGAGCTTTATATACGCTTTCGCGGTGGAATTTTGTTGAGAGCGTCATAATCATCGCGCGAAGAAGACGAAAGAGTTTGTGTGCTCGTGGTGAATTCTCTCTCTGTCTGTCTGTCTGTCTGTCTCTCTGTCTGCGCGCGCGCGTGTGTTTCCTTCAAAGTCGTCTTTGAAATTTGTGAAAACATATAATGTACCCGAACCAGAGACAACGCCCACAAAGAGGAGGAGGACGACAACAACAACAACAACAACCGTCTGCAAACCCACGGCAATCATCTGCTCCCGGACAGTCTTCTTCTTCTCCGTCTGCGTCTGCATTTGCCCGAGGCGTGGCTTTAATCAGCCCGAGAGGTATTCTCAATCAGTCCAGACGATTTTTCGATGACTATCAGAGACGACGAGAGAGAATCGGTTTTGGACGACAACCGAGGTATCGTCCTTTGTTGGCGAGAGAAGAGTATCAAGACGGCAGCGGGTTTCAAACGCCGAGATTTTTATCCAGCTGGTTGAGAGGTCCGGGTGGAGTTTTATTATTGTTCTCGATCGTCTCTTTGTGGTTTACCATGAGAACTTTGGATCAGTTCACGCACCAAACGCACGTCGACCACCGAGACAAACACGTCTCGAGGAAGTTTTGCGAAGAGAGGAACGAACGCGCGCCTTTGATTTGCGCGCACGGAGGATTGCACGGCGGCGTCGGGCAAGAAAAAGGCGCGTCGTTTCCAAACACGGTATCTGCTTTTGTCGCCGCGAGTAGGGAAGGATTCGAGTGCGTGGAGGTGGACGTCTCGAGAACGCGAGATAACGAGTTGGTGTGTTTACACTCGCGAGAGTTGAAAGCGATTACGAATAATAAGTTTGAGAGAGTGCAAGACGTGACTTTAGACGTCATACGAATGCACGCGAAGAAGAAAGGCGTTTGGATATCCACGTTTAGAGAGGTTGTTGACCAAGTCGTAAACAGAGGGTTTAAACAAGTCACGATTGACGTGAAGGACGACCCGAAAGCGGGATGGTCGGGATTACCGGAACAAATATTCGAGACTGTTTTTGCGGAAGATAGTAGCAATCATAACGGGGGTGGTAGAAGTAGCAATAATAATAAGCATAATAGTAAGAGAAGTTGCGAAGAGTGCGTATTTTGGGGAAAAACAGACGCGATGTTGAGGAAATTCATAGAATTCGACGGCGGTAAACACAAAGTCGGGTACACGGTGGCGAATTTCTCCCGTGCGTTGAGAGACGAAGGGTACCACGAATTGAGCATAAACAGACCTTTAGGTGCGTATTGCGTGGCGATTCAATCGGAAATGGCTGAAGAAGAGAAACTCGTTCGAGACGCGAACGATAAGTTAGGTTTAAAGACGTTCGCGTGGACCGTAAGCGACGCTCGAAGAGTGCGGAAGTTGGCGAACAACAACGTCGACGGCATAGTTACGGACGATCCGTTGATCGTTCGAAACGTGTTCGAGAAGATGCGAAGGGACTGTTTGAGAGGTAGCCACCACGTCCGCGACGAGCGTTTGTGAGATGACGATATAGTATTGAAGAAGATAAGTCTAGCTTATAAATAGTAAAACACACGCGTCTTCTACTACATCTTGTCACCGCGCAGGAAACATTTTGAAAAGAACTATTTTCTTTTTTGCTACATATTACTACTCCTACTCCTATTTCCATTATCCTCCTCCGAATCCGCTGAATCCCATCGCTTTCATCATCTCTTCCTCTTCTACGGTCTTCTCCACCTCCTCCTTTGTCTTCCCCATTTTCTTCGCCTCTTTCTTCAACCGTTTCCTCTCTCGCTTCGCCTCGGCTTCTTCGCGTTCTTTATTCGTCGCGTGTTCGATCCTTTTCACTAAATCTGTTTCAGTATCGATGCCTTCGTCTGGATTTTCCCCTCTCTTGATCATTTCTTTCCTCTTTTTATGCACCGCAAATCTGTTCCTCACTTGCTCCACCGTCGACCGTTCCGCGTGTATCGATATCCCTCGTTCGCGTTGCGTTTTCTTCGAGTTGATGTGGTCTAAATAACTCAACGAATCGTGTAAAATCACTCCGGTTTCTTTACATCGAAACCCGGATCCTTCCCCGGTGTTTGGATTTACCAACGTCACCGTCCCTACTTTACTCTCTAAATCTTTCTTAAAATCTCTCTTGATCATGTTCTCTCTCGTCAGTGGTTGTTTCACGACTAAACCAAAATCCGACGCTTTCGGTTTTTTCTTGTCTTCCTCCTCGACGCGTTGCAACGCTTTCGCGGCGTATTCGGATTTGTCCCATTTTTTTCTCGTCGTGTTATCGATGCCCGCTGCTGCTGCCGTTGTTGGAGGGGACATTTTTGTTGCTCTTAAATCCTTCTTCTTCTTCTTCTTCTTCTTCTTAATATATCAAATCAATCGATTAATAATGCGCAATACGAAAGCGCAAAGTGTAATCGTGTCTTAAGTGAGTGTAAATTCACAATAATTTTTCTCTCTTCTCTTCTCTGTTTGGAGGAGTCTTTTTTGACGGCTCAAAAATTCTTCTTCTCATCTCATGCTCATCAAACAACAACAGAGAAAAGAAAGAGAAAAGAAGGACAAAAAACCACAGAAAAAAGAATCACATCCGATGGCTTCGTTTGCAGAAGCTCCCGCAGGAGACGTCGCCAAGGGTACGAGAATTTATACACAGGATTTCTTTTAACATTCCTTCCTTCTTTTGTGTTTTTACGCGTGACTCGTTTTACTGACGTATTGTCTCTCTCTTTCTTTTACTTTCGTACTCATAGGCGCGAAGATTTTCAAGACGAAGTGCGCGCAGTGCCACGTCGCAGAACCGGGGGGAGGACACAAACAGGTACGAGAGTGTGTTTTCGTCGTCATCTTTTCTCCGAGAGGCTTTGGAGTGTTTGAGAGGAAAGGGTAACAAGGATGTTCGAGCAGTTTCGGTCGATCGTGCGATCAGATCTGGTCGTCCCGGACGCGCTTTCTTCGCGATTGGATTTGTTTTCGACTCGATCGATTTTGGGTGTAGCCCGTGCAAGGTGAAACGTTATCGAGTTTCTCTCGTAGCGGCTGAGAGAGAAGCGAGAGATCTTTACAACGACGAAAACTCACACACGTTTTACTCTGTTTACTACTGACTTAAAACCAACAGGGACCAAACTTAGGAGGCCTTTTCGGTCGCGTTTCCGGCACCACGGAAGGTTTCTCCTACTCCGCGGCGAACAAAAACAAAGGCGTCAAGTGGGACGAGACGACGTTGTACGACTACTTGTTGAACCCGAAGAAGTACATTCCAGGGACGAAGATGGTTTTCGCCGGCTTGAAGAAACCGCAAGACAGAGCCGATCTGATCGCGTATTTGAAAGACAGCACCAAGTAAATGAACCACCACGTTTTAATCTATACTATTCTTCTATTAAGTTATACACCCTCCTCGGTATTATTGGTAGTCCTATTTCTTGCTTGCTTTTTGCCCATCGAAGGAGCGAAAGAAAAAGCAGACACAAACACAAAATTCAACAAAAACTCTGAATTCTCTTCATCAATTTCCTGACTCTCTACTCTTATTCTTATTGGTGGTGTTCTGTTTCGAATCAGTTCATTCACACGCGCCCAGACAAAGGGAACCGTGAAATTCAAATCGCGCGCACTCGCACAGAAGAAGAAGAAGACGAAGTGGAAGTAGAAGTAAAAGAAGACGAATTAGGGAAATCATCAATTCAATCAAATCAATTCACTTAATAAGTATTAGATACAAAAAAATTCAATAGTCAACCACCATGTACGGGGGCGATGAAGTTTCCGCGATCGTCATGGACGTCGGAACACACTCCGTTAAAGCAGGATACGCGGGACAGGACACGCCGAGCGCGGTGTTTTCATCCGTAAGTGCTGTTGTTATGTATTGTTTCTTTTTTCTTCTCTTTCGTCTTTTGCGTCGTGTTGTTGCCGCCTTTCCTCGATCGAGAACTCTTTGTCGTTTATGCTTGAATACTCACGTTAAAATCTGTTTCTTTCTCGATGGTTTCGTGCGTACGTACAGTCTGTCGGACGAGGCACCGGGCAACTGGGCGGTCCATCGAAGGATTCCGACGCGGAAATGAAAGACGCGGACGACCCGCACGATATGAAACCGAAATCGATCCAAAACACAAACATATTTCGAAAGTCTCCTCAAGACAAGGATTTTTTCGTCGTAGACTCGGATAACATCCGGAGAGACGACGTTGAATATTGCTCTCCGTTTAACGCGGACGGCGTGTTGGACGATTTAGACGCGTACGAGGCGATATGCGACCATGTGTTTCGAGGTAGGTTGTGCGTGCAAACGGCGGAACATCCTATTCTTTTGAGCGAGCCGGTACTGACGCCGGAGGCGAACCGGGAGAAGATCGTGGAGTTGTTGTTTGAAAAGTATAAATTGCCGGCGGTTTTTTTGGGTAAAAATCCTGTTCTCTCCTGTTTCGCGAGCGGGAAGGCGACGGGCTTGAGCGTGGATGTTGGTGGACGCGCGGCGACGACGTGCGCGGTACACGAGGGGTACGCGTTGGTGAAGAGCGTGATTCAATCGAAAGCTTTAGGCGGAGATTGCTTGACCGAAACCACTTTACGATACATGGAAGAGAAAATGAAAAACGAAGTTAAACCTAGATACGCGTTCAAGAAGAAGTTACAGACGGGTGGAAAGAACGACGGCGAGTTTAAAATTGAAAATTTATCCTTTCCGAAAACGTCCAAATCGTACAACTTGTTGAAACGACATCAGATTGCAGAGGACGCGAAAGCGAGCGTGATGCGATTATCGGACGTGCGTTTGGATTTAAAAAACAGCGAAATCAACCAAATGCCTACGGTACAGTACGAGTTGCCCGATGGGAACACCATTGAAGTTGGCGTGGAAAGGTTCATCGTTCCGGAAATTATGTTCAACCCGGCCATCGTGGACGAGCTGAAGTTGAAAGGACCGCCAGTGGTGGACGACATGCAAAACGCGATGTCGTTGCCGGCACAGGTTTTAGCGAGCATTCAAAACGCGGACGTGGACGCCAGAAAGGATTTGTTTGGCAACGTCATCTTAACCGGTGGTGGAACCATGTTTGTCAATTGCAAAGAGCGATTGGAAAGCGCGATTTTCGACCACGCGCCGCAAAATGTCAAGACGAAAGTCACCGCGAGTCAAAACGCAGTCGAACGACGATTCGCGACGTGGATTGGTGGGAGTATTTTAGCCTCGCTGGGGTCTTTTCAGCAAATGTGGATGTCCAAGGCGGAATACGATGAATACGGTGTATCGCACATTCACAAAAAGTGCCCTTAAAAAACGGAATGTAATATCTGAAGAAACTATAAAATTTTCATCTACTAAAGTACAATGTTCTTCTTCTATTCGTGCGTGTTTCTCTCGCTACTATGTGTGTTGTTTGTTTTTCGTATGTTTATCTCTCTTTCTTGCGACAATGATACTCTCTCTCTCTCTCTCACGCGCGCGAATATTATTTTGCGAATCGATACAGTATTATATTCCATTTTACGCCGCAGTCAATTTCCTCTTCTTGTTCATCATCTTATTCATCTCGTCCGCTCTCATCTTCTTCTTCAATCCGTCCAATAAAGCTCTGAACTCCTTCTCCTCCACCCCATTCGCCTCATCTGTTTCGATTTCCAACTGTTTCATCAAATCTTTCTCCTTCACGCTGCTCCCTTCGACTATAGTCGCCGCGATATCGCGAAACGCGCGCTTGCGTTTCAACCACGTCTCACAATGCGTCACGAATTTCTTTTCCGTTTCCTTTTGCGCTTTCATGGCTTCTTTTAGCGCGTCCTTTTCGCCTCCTCCTCTTTCTTCATCTTTTTTCTGTTGTTGCGCCATCAACTTCTCCTTCAACGGTTTCACCTTGTTCATAATCTCTCCGTTCTCTTTCGTTTTTTTCGTCGTTTCCTCTCGAATTTCCTTCACTGAAATCTGATTCTTATGCGTCTGCAACTCTCGCATCTTCCTCTGAATCTCTTGCTTCTTCGCCATAACTTGCTCCGTTTTCGTTTTCACCTCCAATTCCAACGCGTGCACCTCTTCTTTTCCCAAAACATCCTCCGGTTGCAACGCGTAATACAGTTTTGATTTCCCACTCTCTTTAAACGATAATTTCTTCTCCTCGACCAAATTATCTAAATACCTCTGCGCGGTGGCTTTTTTCACGCCTTCTTTTTGCAACGCGTCCGCGAGGTTGGTCGCGTTGAACGGACGGTTCTGTTGCGTGCAATATAAAAGGACTAAATCCTTCGACATTTTTGTTGTATCTCTGTTGTTGTTGTTGTTGTTGTTGTTGTTGTTGTTGTGTGTGTAAATATATGAGAGAACAAGAATTTTGAATTCTTTGATGTTGTTGTTTGTTGTTGTGGGAAAAGGGATCACCATCGATATTTAGTGTCTCAATGCGAAGAGAAAAAAAAATGGAGCGGCGTCGAAAAGTTTTCATCATCATCATCGGATCTTCGTATAAAAACGCTAAAAACGAGCCCGGTTGACATTCAATTTAGCTCAATTCGCGAAGAGGAGGATATTTCTTACGAGAATCTGACGTTGTATCGATCGTGACTCGTTCGCACGCGGAAGAAAAAAGGAGGATTTCGCGTCTTTTTTTTTAATTCGCGCATAACGAAAAACACCAGCTTTAAATTCTTCTCAAAAGTTTTACCCTCGATTGAAGAAGAAAGTCTTTGATATACACGCTGAATACAAAGAGCGCGAGATTTAATATAAACAGAGAGAAAGAGAGAAGATGGGCACCATCAACCAAGTCATCGAGAGAGGATGCACCATGCTCGTCCATTTCGACAAGTCTGCGTCATCGAAAGAAATCAAAGAGTCACTAGAAACCGGATCGAACGAAGAAAAGGCGGACGCGATGAAGAAAGTAATCTCGTTGTTAATGAACGGCGAACACTTACCGCAGATTTTCATCACCATCGTTCGATACGTTTTACCGAGCGAGGATCACTTGGTGCAAAAGTTGTTGCTGTTGTACATGGAGATCATTGAAAAGACGGACAGCGAAGGAAAATTGCTTCCGGAAATGATCTTGATTTGCCAAAACTTGAGGAACAATTTGCAGCACCCGAACGAGTTTATTCGAGGGTCGACGTTGCGATTTTTGTGTCGATTGAACGATCCAGAGTTGATTGAGCCGTTGATTCCGTCTATCGTGCAAAACTTAGAGCATAGGCATCCGTACGTGCGAAGGAACGCGGTGATGGCTATTCATAAGATTTACACCGAAACGCCTAGAGGCGAGATTATGATTCAAGACGCGCCGGAGATTGTCGAGCAGTTGTTGAATGGTGGAGAGTCGGATTTGAGTACGCGACGTAACGCGTTTTTGATGTTGTATCATTCGGATCAAGATCGCGCGGTGCAATATTTAATGGCCAATTTGGAATCTGTCGCTAACTGGGGCGATATCCTACAAACAGTCGTTTTGGATTTGGTTAGAAAGGTGTGTCGAACAGATCCGTCGCAAAAAGGGAAGTACATTAAGATTATTTTGATGTTGCTGCAAACCAACAACACTTCTGTGATTTACGAGTGTGCGAATACGTTGGTTGCGTTGAGTAACGCGCCGACTGCGATTAAGGCGGCGGCGAATTGCTATTGCCAACTTATCGTCTCGCAAGGCGACAACAACGTCAAGTTGATCGTGTTGGATCGATTGGCGGATCTGAAAAAGAATCACAGAGAAGTGATGCAAGATATGGTTATGGATATTTTGAGAGCGGTGGCATCTCCGTCCGTGGATATTCGTCGAAAGACGTTGGATATTGTTTTGGATTTGATCAACTCGAGGAACATCGAGGAGGTGGTTACCGCGTTGAAGAAGGAAATTATCAAATCGCAAAGCGATACCGGTTTAGGTGCGAGCGAGAAGAACGCGGAATATCGACAAATGCTGGTACAGAGCGTTCACGCGTGCGCGGTGAAATTCCCGGACGTTGCCGGTTCTGTCGTGCACATGTTGATGGACTTTTTGGGCGATCCGAACACGGCGTCAGCGTTGGATGTGATTATGTTCATTCGAGAAATCGCGCAAACGAATAGCGGTATGCGCGCATCGATTTTGCAGAGATTGTTAGATTCTTTCTACTCGATTCGATCGAGTCGAGTGTGTGCGACGGCGTTGTGGATTATTGGCGAGTACTCCGAAACGAGAGAACAAGTCGAAGAGGCGTTGGCGACGTTGAAATCGAGTTTAGGCGAAACGCCATTCTTTGAACCGCCCTCGGACGAACGATTCGTGGATGATGCGGAGGAAGAGAAGGAAGTGTACGAGTCTGGATCGAAGCGACCGATAGTTTTAGCCGACGGTACGTACGCCACGCAAACGGCTGTTCAAACCTCCGGAGGAGGCCCTTCGACGCCAAACTTGAGAGCGTTGCTTTTATCCGGCGACTTTTTCTTGGCTGCCATTTGTGGCGGTACGTTGACCAAGCTCGGTTTGAGGTACATGAAGAGCAACACGTTTTCGGAAGAGGAAAAGAACCGAACGCAAGCGGAGGTTATGTTGTACATTGTCGCCATCTTGCGCTTGGGGAAATCTCACGTCGTCGCCCACGAGATGGATTACGACTCGACCGAGCGTTTGACGCAGTGCTTCGCGGCGATAGAGTCTCCGGAATCCGAAACCACACGAGTCTGGCTGGAAAACTGCCGAGAATCTTTCTCGTTGATGATCAGCGAAAAACTCGAAAACGACGCGAAAGAACGAGAGAAGAAGGAAGAAAAGCCAAAATCTCAAGCGGATGATTTGATTGACTTCTATCACTTGAAATCAAGAAAAGGTTTATCGCAAGTCGAATTGGAAGATGCCGTGGCGACTGATTTACGCCGAGCGACTGGGTTTAACGACCCAGACGCGGCCTCAAACGCTAGAGATTCCAAGTTGAACAGAGTCTTGCAGTTGACAGGCTTTTCCGATCCGGTGTACGCCGAGTCCTACGTCACTGTTCACCAATACGATATCGTCATGGACGTCACCGCGACGAACAGAACGAACGAAGTCTTACAAAACGTGTGCTTAGAGCTCGCGACCATGGGTGACTTAAAACTTGTGGAAAGACCGCAAAACTATACCTTAGCCCCGGGAGAATCGAAACACATTCGCGCGAATATTAAAGTTTCGTCCACGGAAACTGGCGTCATTTTTGGCAACATTGTCTATGAATCCAGAAACGAGGATCGCAACGTCGTCGTCTTAAACGACATCCACATCGATATCATGGATTACATCTCCCCGGCATCGTGCGCGGACATTGCGTTTAGAAACATGTGGGCCGAGTTTGAATGGGAAAATAAAGTCGCCGTGAACACGAAATTTACGGATGTGAAAGAATACCTGGACCACGTGGTGAAGAGTACAAACATGAGGTGCTTGACTCCCGAGTCGGCGTTGGACGGCGAGTGCGGATTTTTAGCCGCGAACTTGTACGCAAAGAGCGTCTTCGGTGAAGATGCTTTGGTGAACGTCTCTGTAGAAAAAGATAAAGATGGAAAACTTGGCGGATACATTCGTATCCGATCCAAGACGCAAGGCATTGCGTTGAGTTTAGGTGATAAAATTACTTTGAAGCAAAGAGGGCCGGAGAAGTAATTTTGATAATAAGAGTATGAAGAGATTAATATAAGACTAAGGAATGGATTGGCTTTTAAATATATACATATAACGTAAACATAATCACAAACACATGTATAACGCGTCGTCTTTGATTATTGACTGTATACGTCTTTTTTTTCTAATGACATCGTGACTACCAGGTAAACTAAAAAGAAACTACTACGTTAGAAATACACACGCTTTTAAGCTTTGTACGTCCCTCCAGTAATTTTTACATCGCCTTCCAACTCGGGCACGCCTGAATTCCGCGATAAAAACTCTGGAAAAACTTCCTGACACTCCCCTACGCACGCGGGCGCAAATCTGACGTACCCACACACGCGTTCGTAACAAAACTGCACGAATCCCCAGAGTTGATCGAACTGCGCGTCTCTCGCTTTCGACAACTTTTCCAGAGATTTCGGATTCGTCTTCATCACATTCCTCTTCCCGTCATCCTGTTCTCGCTCGAATTTCACTGATTGCGCGTCCAACACCGGGATATTCGACACCCAATTGTCCGCCAAATTCCTCCCAAACACTCTCGACCGTTCCAACTTATCTAAACTATCGTTCACGTACGTCTTTTCTTTCTCCGAGTTGACGTACACCGCCGGTTTATATTGCTCGCCGACTTCCGAGTATTGCCCTTTACTCGCATTTTTCGGGTCGAAATGTTTAAAATACACTCTCATGATGCGCTCAAACGGAACTTTCTCGTCATCGTAGGTGACTTTCACGCACTGTTTCCCATCGCACGTTCCAACGTCCACGAGCGAAACGCCCGCGTACGTCAAGTCTTGATACTCTCTTTCCAAAAAGGAGTAGTTCCCAGCGGCGAGATAGTTTGTTATTTGGCCCGCTTCCGCCGGTTCGACAGCAAAATTCATCATCAGCAGCATAGCCATCATCGTTGTCATCGTCGTCGTTGTCGCGAGAGTGGTGGTGGTGATATTTGCACACGTATCATCACTATCAGATGAGGATATTGCGCGCGAGGATGCAAATCTTTTTTGTCGTCTTCTTCTTTTCCTAGGTATCGTCGTCATCGACACCGACGACGTAAACGACGAAGACGAAGAAGAAGAAAAGGACGAGCACATCTGTCTCGAACGTGGATGATGATAACACCGATGATACCGTGTTGTTCCTGTTGTACTACTACTACTGCTACTACTCGTGGTTGTACGAGCGATACTCATCACAAAAGTCATTTTCATCATCATCGTCATCAATCGGTATATATCCAAAATACTAATAAAAGTGATTTTAATGAAGAATTGATGAGAGAAGAATGAATAAATTCACAAATTGATCAAATTTTTTCAATTTTTTTCGCTTTTTGCAAAAAAGGGAAGAAGAGACAACAAAAGAAAAGATTTGAGAGACACAAAAATGCCTTCAACAACCACCACCTTCTTCTTCTCTTTTGCACGGTCGCTTTTGCCTCTTTCTTACTCTCGTCGTCGTTTACGTCGAGAAGCATCGATGGGTTCTCCTTCTCTTTCTTTCGTATCGAGCGAGAAGAATACTTCTTACGCTTCTTTTTCTTCTTCTTCTTCTTCTTCTTCTGGAGCAGCGACGAGAGGAAGACGAAAGAGTCGATTTCGAGTGACGACGACGGCGGTGACCAATACTAATAACAATAATAACAACGACAGAGAAGAAGGAGAAGAAGAAGAAGAAGAAGAAGGAGAAGAAGCAACGACAATAACAAAAACAACGACGACGACGACACCTTCACCTTTTATTATTAAAAAAATCGAACGGAAGCAAAGAGGCGCGTGTTACGGGTGCGGCGTGAAAATCCAAACGGTTTCACCGTCCGCCGTCGGTTTCGTCTCCGAACTCGACTACGAGACGAAGAAGAAAAATAAGCAGTTGGATTTACTTCTGTGCCTGAGATGCTCGAATTTATCGAACGGGCAAATGATTAACGCAGTCGTTGGCCAAGGTGGACAGAAAATCGAGACCGGGTTAATCACTCCGGAAGAGTTGAGAGAGACTTTGAAAGATATTCGCGGGAAGAAGGCGCTGGTGGTGAAGATTGTCGATTTGACTGATTTTCACGGGTCGTTTCTCCCGAAGATACGAGATTTAGTCGGGAGTAATCCGATTTTGTTAGTCGTGACGAAGTGCGACGTTATTGGGAAAGGGTTCGCAATGGAAAACAACGAGAGTTTAATCGAGTACGTGATCGAAGAATGCGCGAAGAAAAAGTTGACTCTGGCGGGAGATCCGATTTTCGTCGCCGCGAGGAAGCCGGGATCCTCGAGAAGTAATAGCAGTGTTGGTAACGATACTACTGCACCGGGAACGAGAGGAATACGGGGAGAGGATTTGAACGGGATGAGAGCGGCCGTGTTGACGACTATTCGCGAACGACGAGGGAGAGACGTGTACGTGGTTGGATCCGCGAATGTGGGAAAATCGACGTTCGTGAGAGAATTCACGAAGGTGTTGAGGACGGAAATGGGAAATTATTTCGCGCCGTCGAAGAGGTTACCGACGGCGAGTTCTATGCCGGGAACAACTTTAGGTGTTATTCCAATCAAAGCGTTTGAAGATAAGAAGAGTTTATACGACACGCCGGGTGTGTTTTTACACCACAGAGTGAATTCGTTATTAAACGGGGAGCAAATGAAGTCGCTGAAATTAGGCGGCGATTTGAAAGTGTATCGAGCGCCGGTGTCGCAACAAGACGGCAGCAGCAGTACTAGCAACGTTAATAGCAGCAACAACAATAGTGAAAAGTTGAAGAATGTTTCGTTTGATTGGAACGGGTTGGTTCGATTAGATATCCTCGACGCTCCGGAAACGGACGATTTGAACACGGTGAACGTTTCGTTTTACGGACCGAAGAAGATGCGCATATTTAAGTCTACGATTGACGACATGCAAAAACACGCCGATGGTGGAGAAAAAACGTGCTTATTTGATGAAAGTGCGCCCACTCGAGAGTTTTACCAATCGCTTCCAAGCTTGCGCGTTTCCAGAGAGGTGGAGATTAGTCTAGATGATTACAAAGGAAAAGATCTTTCGATTTCTGGTTTGGGCGGATGGATCCGCGTCGTTCGCGAAAGAAATCACACCAAATATACAAACTCGCCCGGTGCAAAAGGAAGCATCACCGTGCGTGTTTGGTCGTTACCTGGTGTGGAGGTGTTTGTTCGAGACGTCATGCCGATTTGATTAAAGCGAACTTTTTTATTCGCATACAAAGTTTGATGCTCCGATGCAGTATGAATTGACAGCGACTTGAGGAGGAGTTTTCTCGAAAAAATAATTAAAAAAAGCGTCAGTTACAACTACTAGTACAGACATGGAATCAACTCCAGTCGTCGACGACGACGACGACTACAACGAAGGCGAAGACGTGAAGCTCACGGCGAAAGAGTATCTCGACCTCATCAAGTTCCACAACGATCCCAAAGGTCCTCTCAAATATACGTTCGTCGATGAAGATCCCTTAACGGGCGAAGACGTAATTTCCGAAGGAGAAACTGAAAACTTAGACGTAAAAAAGTGTACGAATGGAAGTTTAGACTTTGACGACGTCCCCGAAGCCACTCCAGAACAGAAGAAGAATAACGGTTGGACGAAGAACTGGCCAACCGTGTGGCGTTCGCACGAGGAAGATCTAAAGAATTTCAAACCTGAAGAGAGAGAGCAATGGAGGATGAAAGAGATGGAAGGCGAAAACGACCGCGTGCAGTGGTTCGATCTCACCGGCGGAAAGCGAGTGATGGAGGCGAAACAGAGAGCGAGGATCGAGAGTTGCCGTCACGACACGAAGAATTTGAAGATTTGGAGAAAAGAGGCGCGAGAGGAGATTGCTCTCATGCAACGTCTTCGCAAAGAGCACGGGCTCGTCGATGACGACGGAGAAGAAGGGAACATGGGCCCGAGAGAAACGGTGGCGCCGGCGGCGGCGCCGACTGCATTTCTTCGATACGATATCGACGAAGAGAAGATCAACATTCCTTTACTAGGCTTGGGTACTTGGAAATCGAATCCTGGTGAAGTGCGTAAAGCCGTCGAAGTCGCTTTGAAGTGCGGTTATCGACACATCGATTGCGCTTCCATATACAAAAACGAGGATGAAGTCGGCGACGCGCTCGAACACGTTTTCAAGACAACAACGTTGGTCCGCGAAGACGTTTTCATTACCTCCAAAGTCTGGAACGACATGCATAAATACGAGCAAGTGTTACCAGCGGTTCAACAAACGCTTCGCGAGTTGAAATCTGATTATCTCGATCTCTATTTGATTCACTGGCCGGTTACCGATTCGAACACGCGATATATCGATCCTCCGATTGAAGTCACGTGGCGCGCGATGGAACGACTCGTGGATATCGGCGCAGTCCGTGCAATCGGTGTTTCAAACTTTTCCGTCAAGAAGTTGAAGCACATTTTGAGCTTTTGCAAGATCAAACCGGCAGTGTGTCAGGTAGAGATTCACCCGTATTGGCGCCAAGCGGAAATTATTGAGTTTTGCGAACAGAACAAAATTCACGTCACGGCGTATTCGCCGTTGGGGAGTCCGGACTCCGCATCGGTTTTGGGGAGAAGTGGACCAAACTTGATGGACGACGCGGCGGTGAAAGAAGTCGCATCGTCGGACGAGGCGAACAAAAATATCGGGCAAGTTCTCGTTCGTTGGGCGTTACAAACTCGACCGAAAAGCTCAGTATTGGTGAAATCAATCAATCCGGAGAGAATCAAGTCGAATTTAGACGTGTTCGATTGGCAGCTCTCAAATGAGTCCATCGCGACGCTTTCGAGTTTACCGACGCAGAAACGAATGGTGGACGGTTCTTTTTTCAAATTAGAATACGATTTGTGGGACGAAAGAGTCGACGAGAAATCGTCCTACGGCGGTGCCATGCCTTCGGAAACATTCGTCACGGCGGAAACGTTCGACAGAGACGGGAGTAAAAGCAGTAAGTTACACCCAGGATTCGTCAAAAGCGCAGCAGTAGCTGGGAGAAGGAAGTCTGCGGGGGTGCCGTCTACGATCAAAGAAAATTTGAACAACGATTCCTCTTCCTCCGACGACGATATCGAAGATCCACGAAAGGCTTTACGTCAATTGAAAAATCTCTCGACGCGAGGCCAAGCTGCGTTGCGCTAACTCTTCTTCTTCTAAAATACTACACTACTACTTTTACACTAACACTAACGCTATGTTCATATCTTCTTTCGCATCAGCAAATCTCGTCGCAAAAAGTTTGAACTGCGTTCCTCGTACCCTATATTTTCGTATAATCGAATGACGCCAACTTTTCTGGTCGATACGTGTAAGTAAACTTCTTCGCGACCCATCTCTTTACACAAACTCTCTCCGCATAACATCAACTTTTCGCCCAATCCTCTTCCTCTCCATCTCGTGTCGATGACTAAATCTGATATGTACCCGCCGTCGTCGGTGAATTGCAACGCTCTGTCAAAGTCGTCTCTTCTGGTTTCTGGCGTGTTGGAGACGCCCACCACTCCGACACATTTTTTACTCTTTTCTTCTTCTTCTTCGTCGTCTTTTACCAAGACGATGTACGCTCCTCGTGGGAACGCGTTTATGCTTTTCTCTATGTATTTCTTCAGCTTGCTTTCTTCCGTGGGAAACCCCGCTAATTTACTTCGCATCAATAAAGATGCGACTGCGGGGATGTCGTCCACGTCACACGCCCGACACGTGTACTTGACCCCGTCGTTCGTCGTGAACGTTTTCTTCCACTCTTTTCGAGAAGGT
>Ga0255756_1000795_pt1 | contig 37435 bp, 38 predicted proteins | sample 011ome_20_FD_179956 | JGI IMG/M metagenome (GOLD analysis project Ga0255756, IMG submission 179956) | Coastal salt marsh microbial communities from the Groves Creek Marsh, Skidaway Island, Georgia - 011509CT metaG (version 2) | ecosystem: Environmental > Aquatic > Marine > Intertidal zone > Salt... | reverse complement strand
AAGGGTCTCGTTTGCCCGCCCCCCTGCCTCGCGGTTTTGCTTTTTCTGCCAAGCGGGCGCTGCGCTCCCATTCTTTTGCGCGCAGGCCCAGTGGGCAGCATGTTCAAAGGATCACAAAGATGATGGTCAAGCTGCCGTTGCTCATGTAATCCTCTTGTAAAAATATTTGTTCAAAAAGGAAAACCCAGCATGAATTTTGGCAAAGGGCACCATTTGCACTTGATCGATGGCTCAGCTTTCATTTTTCGCGCCTATCATGCTTTACCACCTTTAACCCGCAAATCAGATGGATTGCCTGTGGGCGCGGTGAGCGGGTTTTGCAACATGCTGCAGCGCTATGTTGAAGGCAATACTGGTCCCGATGCGCCCACCCATGTTGCGGTGATTTTTGACAAGGGTAGCCATACGTTTCGCAATGATCTTTATGATCAATACAAAGCCAATCGTGATGAAATGCCCGAAGATCTGCGCCCGCAAATGCCCCTGACGCGCGCCGCAACGCGCGCGTTCAATATCGCTTGCGAAGAGGTCGAAGGCTATGAGGCCGATGATATCATCGCAACCTTATCGGTTCAGGCGCGCGATGCAGGTGGGCAGGTGACGATTATCAGTTCAGACAAAGATCTTATGCAACTTGTTGGCGGCGGCGTTAATATGTTTGATGCGATGAAAAACCGCCATATTGACCGCGATGGCGTGTTTGAAAAATTTGGTGTTTTCCCCGAGCGGGTTGTGGATGTACAGGCTTTGGCCGGAGATAGCGTGGATAACATTCCCGGCGCACCAGGTATTGGGGTGAAAACAGCCGCGCTTTTGATCAATGAATATGGGGATCTTGAAACGCTGTTAGAGCGCGCTGAAGAGATCAAACAGCCCAAACGCCGGGCGACCTTGATCGATCATGCTGCGCAAATTCGCCTCTCACGTCAATTGGTCGAGCTGGATTGCGCCACGCCGTTAGACTTCACGTTGGATGATTTAGAAGTCCGTGCGCCCTATCCCGAAACCCTATTGGGTTTTCTGGCGGAAATGGAATTTCGCACATTAACGGCGCGTATCGCCGGCAAGCTGGGCGCGGAACCGCCCCAAATTGCCACCGCCACTGCGCTTGAAACGCCCACGCATATCGAACAGCCGGCCTTTGACCGCAGCGCTTATTGCTCGCTCCATGATCTTGCCTCTCTTCAAGCGTGGATCGATAAAATCCGCCAGCGTGGCTACGTGGCCATTGATACGGAAACCACGTCTCTGGATGAAATGCGCGCTGAGCTGGTGGGGATTTCTTTGGCGGTCGAACCGGGGGAGGCCTGTTATATTCCGATATCGCATAAAGACGGCAACAACGATGATTTATTCGGTTCGTCAAAATTAGCTGCGGGCCAAATGCAGCTCGATCAGGTGATTGGGCTTTTGCAACCCATCTTGGAAGATCCGGCGATCCTGAAAATTGGCCAAAATATGAAATATGATGCCAAAATTCTTGAGCGGCAGGGCATTCGCATCGCGCCGATCGACGATACCATGCTGTTATCCTATGCATTGCATGCGGGCTTGCATAACCATGGCATGGACAGTCTATCGCAGCGCTATTTGGATCACACGCCTATTCCGATCAAACAACTTTTGGGAAGCGGGAAATCGGCGGTGACCTTTGATCTTGTGCCGATTGAAGAGGCCACGCCCTATGCCGCTGAGGATGCTGATATCACGCTGCGCCTTTGGCAGCTTTTGAAGCCCAAATTGCATCTCCAAAAAGTGACCCGTGTTTATGAGGGGCTTGAGCGGCCGTTGATTCCGGTTCTGGCCCAGATGGAGATGACCGGGATCAAAGTGGATCGAGATACGTTGTCACGTATGTCCAACGCGTTTGCGCAGAAAATGGCAGGTCTTGAGGCCGAAATTCACGATATGGCCGGTGAAAGCTTTAATGTGGGCAGTCCAAAGCAACTGGGCGAGATTATGTTTGACAAGTTGGGCTATGAGGGGGGCAAGAAAGGTAAAACAGGCGCTTACGCCACCGGCGCGGATATTTTGGAAGATTTGGCCACCATTCATGACTTGCCCAAGCGGGTGCTGGATTGGCGCCAATTGAGCAAGCTCAAATCCACCTATACCGACGCGCTGCAGGATCATATCCACCCCGAAACGGGCCGCGTGCATACCTCTTACTCAATCGCCGGGGCCAATACTGGTCGTTTGGCCTCAACCGACCCCAATTTGCAGAATATTCCGGTGCGCAGTGAGGATGGCCGGCGCATTCGCGAAGCCTTTATTCCCGAAGAGGGCAAGGTTTTGGTCAGCCTGGATTACAGCCAGATCGAATTGCGCATTCTGGCGCATGTGGCGGGCATTGACAGTCTCAAGCAAGCCTTTCGTGAGGGTCAAGATATCCACGCTCTGACGGCTTCGGAAATGTTTGATGTGCCATTGGATGAGATGACGCCGGATATTCGCCGGCAAGCCAAGGCGATTAATTTTGGCGTTATTTATGGTATTTCAGGCTTTGGGTTGGCGCGTAACTTGCGCATTCCGCGCAGCGAGGCACAAGGGTTTATCGATCGCTATTTTGAACGGTTTCCGGGGATCAAAGAATATATGGACGATACGGTTGCCTTCGCCAAAGCCAATAATCGTGTGGAAACCCTGTTTGGCCGTGTTATCCATACGCCAGAGATCAATGCCAAAGGTCCAACCGCGGGCTTTGCCAAGCGCGCGGCGATCAACGCGCCGATCCAAGGCACTGCGGCGGATATTATCCGCCGAGCGATGATCCGAATGCCGCATTCGATCACTGATTTGCCGGCGAAGATGCTTTTGCAAGTACATGATGAACTGCTATTCGAAGTGGAACACCACGCGGTGGATCAATTGATTGATGCTGCGCGTGGGGTTATGGAAAACGCCGCAGATCCAATCGTGAAGCTGGACGTTCCCTTGATCGTTGATGCGGGGCAAGGGGCGCATTGGGCAGAAGCGCATTAAAGCAAAACAGTCATCCGTAAAGGGGATAAGAATGTCAGGGTTAAATAAAAATTTTATCGCGGGAGACTGGGTTGCTGGCAGCAGTGAAATTGAAAATCGAAACCCATCGGATCTTTCGGATTTAATCGGCTTATACGCGCAGGCATCGCCAGATCAATTGGATACGACCTTGGCCCAAGCGCAGCAGGCGCAGCGCGAATGGGCAGCCTATGGGATCGAGCGCAAATATAACGTGCTGATGGCGATTGGCACCGAAATGATGACGCGCGCCCAAGAGCTTGGCACATTACTGTCGCGCGAAGAGGGTAAACCCCTCGCCGAAGGCAAGGGCGAAGTGTACCGCGCCGGGCAGTTCTTCACTTATTATGCGGCAGAAACCCTGCGCCAAATGGGCGAGACGGCAGAGTCGGTGCGCGAGGGCATTGAAATTGACGTGCGCCGCGAGGCTGTTGGGGTGGTGGCGATCATTTCGCCGTGGAATTTTCCAACCGCAACCGCCTCTTGGAAAATCGCTCCGGCTTTGGCCTATGGCAATGCGGTGATTTGGAAACCAGCGAATTTAACCCCTGCTTCGGCCGTGGCGCTGACCGAGATTATTGCCCGCCAGGATATTCCAAAGGGCTTGTTCAGCCTTGTTATGGGTGCCGGGGGCAGCATCGGGCAGGCCTTGGTTGAAAGCCCGAAAGTAAACGCAATATCCTTTACCGGTTCGGTGCCTGTGGGCAAAGGCATCGCGGCGGCGGCAGTGCAAAACCTGACGAAAGTGCAGATGGAGATGGGATCAAAAAATGCGCTGGCGGTCATGGAAGATGCAGATCTTGATTTGGCCGTTTCTTTGGCGCTTGGCGGGGCCTATGGGGGATCCGGCCAAAAATGCACTGCGTCCTCGCGATTGGTGGTGCATGCGCGAATTCACGATGCGTTTGTTGAAAAAATGATTGCAGGCGCCAAGGCGATGGTGGTGGGTCATGCGCTTGAGGCTGGCACTCAAATCGGACCTGTGGTGAGTGCCCAGCAATTGCAGGAAAACCTTGCTAACGTGGCCTTGGGGTTATCCGAAGGCGCCGAATTGGTTTGCGGCGGGCAGCAAGTTGAGCGCGCAAGCCAGGGATTTTACATGTCTCCTGGGCTGTTCATCAACAGCACCAATGCCATGCAGATCAACCGCGAAGAGCTGTTCGCCCCGTTGGCGGCAGTGATCAAAGTGGGCAGCTATGACGAAGCGCTGAGCGTGGTTAATGATACGCGCTTCGGGCTGACCTCTGGTATTGTTACCACCAATTTGGCGCGGGCCACGCATTTTAGGCGCAATGCCAAAACTGGCTGCGTGATGGTAAACCTGCCCACTGCTGGCACCGATTATCATGTGCCATTCGGCGGCAGAGGGGAAAGCTCTTACGGGCCGCGCGAACAGGGCAGTTATGCGGCTGAATTTTATACGACGGTGAAAACGGCCTATATTTCCTCGGGTATGCCTGCATGAGGATCATTGATAATCTGCAATACGCAAATTGGTCGGAAAAGATTTTTCGCCAGATGCGGGCGGGCGGCGTTGATGCGGTGCATGTCACGATTGCCTATCATGAGAATTTCCGCGAAACGGTTTTGAATTTTGAGCAATGGAACCGCTGGTTTGAGACCTATCCCGATTTAATCATGAAAGGCTTGACAGCTGAAGATGTCGATCGTGCTCGCGCTAGCAACCGCACGGCAATTTTCTTCGGGTTTCAAAACCCCAGCCCGATTGAAGATGATATCGGGCTAGTGGAAATTGTGCATAATTTGGGCGCGCGGTTTATGCAGCTGAGTTATAACAATCAATCCCTGCTGGCCACGGGCTGTTACGAAGCGGAGGATCCCGGCATTACCCGGATGGGGCGGCAGGTGATTGGCGAAATGAATCGCGTTGGTCTGGTGGTGGATATGAGTCATTCTGCAGATCGCTCAACCATTGAGGCGGCCGAGATTTCAACGCGCCCGATCACCATCACCCATGCCAACCCTTATGAGTGGCAGCCCGCGTTGCGCAATAAACGCCCCGAGGTGATCAAAGCCGTCACTGAGGCAGGCGGCATGATCGGATTTTCACTTTATCCGCATCATTTAAAAGATAAATCGGCCTGCACGCTTGAAAGTTTTTGTCAGATGATCGCCGAGGCGGCGGCGCGCTATGGGGCGCAGCATTTGGGGCTTGGCTCTGATCTGTGCCAAGATCAACCCGATCGCGTGGTGGAATGGATGCGCGTAGGCCGCTGGAGCAAAGCGATTGATTATGGCGAAGGCTCTGCCAGCGCGCCGGGATTTCCACCAATGCCAAGCTGGTTTCAAGACAATCGTGATTTTGGAAATATCGCCGAAGGGCTGCGCAAAACAGGCATGTCAGAGGCGGAAGTGGCTGGCATTATGGGCGAGAACTGGTATCGGTTTTATCAGGAAAATTTTGGCGCTAAAGCGTAGTTTCTGATTTGCAACAGAGTCCGTTTGCACGCTGTTTTTTGCGCAGTCGTTTTAAAATTGGCGGATAGGTCATCTGGTAAAGCGGTTGATGGCCAAGAAACGCACATGCGGGGATGTAAACGAGGGGGCTTTGCTTTGAATTATCTGGCGTTACTTGGCACCAAAGGTGGCCCTGCGATCCGCCCCGGCTCTACAATGCCCACCGCGCATCTTTTGCACTTAGAGGGCTGCCCGATTATCATAGATTGCGGTTTGGGCGTGGCCCGGGGCTTGATTGATCAAGGCGTGGCGCTGAAAGATATTCGTCATATTTTCATAACGCATTTGCATTCGGATCATTATTTAGAACTGGGCCCTTTGTTGCACACGGCTTGGACAGCCGGACTCAGCAACATCGTGCAGGTATACGGACCTGTCGGGCTTGATGCCTATTGGGCAGGGTTTCTGGCCTCGATGCAGGCGGATATCGATCTGCGGATCGCGGATGAAGGGCGCCCGGATTTGCGCGGGCTGGTGCGTTTTCATGGGATCGATACACCAGATGTGGTGCAACTGGGCGATATTCAGGTTTCGGCGTTGCGCAATATCCATCCGCCATTACTGGATACGTTTGCGCTGTCGTTTAAAACTGCGCGCTCGCATATCGTGTTTAGCGGCGATACGGCCTATTTTCCGGATTTGGCCGGGTTTGCGCAAGGCGCTGATCTGTTGGTGCATGAGGCGATGCTGGAAGCGGCGATTGAGCCGTTGCTGGCGCGGGTTGGCAATGGTGATGAACGCTTGCGGGCGCATTTTTATGCCGCCCATAGCACGGCGGCAGAGGCTGCAAGGATTGCGGTGGCCGCCAACGTAAAAGCCTTGGCGCTGAACCATCTTATCCCGTCGGATGATCCAGATTTTGGCGAAGCTGAGTGGCTGGCCGCCATTCGCCCGATATGGGATGGTCCGTTTTATCTGGGTCATGATGGGCTGCGGATCGCGTTTTAAAAACTTGGTCGCGCGTCTTTCGGCTTATGTTTTAGAAGCGGTTTACCGCGTATAGCGAGCGGTTTTTTATTATGCGAAGCCAAAGTTTTTCAGTGTTTTTTAGGGCTAAATTTAGGTCTCTTCCTCTGGCACCCTAAGGATGGAAAAGGTTTGCAAACATAAAATTTTAGCACGATCTAGCTCAGGGCTTTTAGATTTAATCACCGGATGCAACGATTCTAGGCTTTTCAGCGGAAATTATAATTCGGCTGAAAAGCTGCAAAAATCCTACCCCCAAGCGGAGCGGTATCAAGCCGCTGCGCTGTGATCGTGGGCGAATGAGAGGGCTGCGTTAACATGGCGGATCTTTTTTTTCACAAGGCGGACCTTTACCCTCCATAGCGCGGTCCGGAAGAACCGGCAGATATGGGGGTTTTAGGCGGGGTCATGCAAAAATATATGGTGATAGAACGGTTTAAAGCGGGGTGTCGGGACACAGCCCATGAAAGGTTTCAAAGGCAGGGTCGATTGCTTCCGAATGGGCTTTATTATTTGAATTCTTGGCTACATTAAGATTGATTGATTGATTGATTGATTGATTGATTGATTGATCTGCGATCTGCGATCTGCGATCTGCTGATGGAGATGCAGAGCCCTGTTTTGTTCGATCTTTGGTTTGAACGCTGGAACGATTTTGTTGAGTTCGACCTGGTGCCAATCGACGAATAAAATTTACATGCCTCCGCTCTAAAAAGTAAAAGGTCTTTCTAAAAGCCCTTGTTAAAACCGCCTCGGTTTGCAGCCAGCTAAGTTAATTGAGTTCATCCGCCAGAATGATCGGAAAAAACACCCCATCGGAATAAATGCCATACCAGGTTTGGCCCTGATGCTCGGCTTGTTCGCCCCGCTCGACCAAACGGTAAAAGCTTTTGCGATCGATCAAAGCCTCTAGCCCAGCTCGGATATGAATATAGGGCGCGGGCTCGCCAGTTTCTGGGTGCTTTTCAACGCGAATTGGATTTTCCCGCCCAGCTTGCGAAAAATCACCAACATGCGTTTCAAAGCACAAAACGGGCCTATCTGGGGTGCCGATATTTTCAAAATCCACAGCCACAAAAGGGGCGTCATCCACGGTGATTCCCACTTTCTCAACTGGGGTAACCAAGACGTAGCTCTCTCCATCTTTGCGCAGAATGGATGAAAATAGCCGCACCAGCTCGAAGCGGCCGATGGGCGTGCCTTGATAAAACCAGGTGCCGTCGCGGGCGATGCGCATATCCAAATCCCCGCAAAACGGTGGATTCCACAAGTGGACGGGCGGCAATTTGCGCCCATCGCTGGCGGCTCTTGCAGCCTGCGCCAGCCCTTCGGCGCTGGGCGATGCTATTTTTTCTGCACTCATTGGTTTTGCCATTTTGTTTTGTCGCAATACACTCAATAACACCTATATATTTGTCAAAGGGGAAAAAGCCATGTCGTCGTCACCAGATATTGCGGATCAGATAGAGGATCTAACGGCAGATTTGGCCCGGATGAAGGCCGAAATTGCTAAGAAATTCATCGGTCAGAAATCGGTTATAGATCTAAGCCTGACCGCGCTGTTATCGGGGGGGCATGGATTGCTGGTCGGGGTGCCTGGGCTGGGAAAGACCCTGCTCGTGAACACTTTGGGGGATGTGCTGGGGCTGCACACCCAACGCGTGCAATTTACACCTGATCTGATGCCGGCTGATATTTTAGGGTCTGAAATATTGGAAACGAAGCCTGATGGGACGCGGCAATTTAAGTTTATTGAGGGGCCGATTTTCAGCCAGCTTTTAATGGCAGATGAGATCAATCGCGCCAGCCCGCGCACGCAATCTGCCTTGCTGCAAGCGATGCAAGAAGGGCAAGTGTCGATCGCCGGACAAACGCGCCCGCTGCCGCAGCCCTTTCATGTTTTGGCTACTCAAAACCCCATTGAACAAGAAGGAACCTATCCGTTGCCAGAGGCGCAGCTGGATCGGTTTTTGCTGCAAATCACTTTGGATTATCCAGATCGCGAGACCGAACGCGAGATTTTGCTTGAAACCACAGGGGTGGGGCAGGTGGGGGTTGCGCAGGTGTTTGATCCGGCTCGCTTGATGGCGGCGCAAAAAGTGGTTCGCCAAATGCCAATAGGAAATAGCGTGGTTAACTTTATCCTTGATTTGGTGCGCGCGTGTCGCCCCGAGGATGCTTCTTCGTCAAAAGAGCTGCGCGAGACGGTTGCGTGGGGCCCGGGGCCGCGCGCGGCGCAATCTTTAATGCTCTCTGCGCGCGCCTGGGCGCTTTTGCAAGGCCGCTTATCGCCCTCGGTGCAGGATGTGCTGGCATTGGCGGTTCCCGTTTTGGCGCATCGCATGGCGTTGCGCTATTCGGCGCAGGCCAATGGTGTGGATTTGCCGGAGCTTATTCGCCGTATTGCAGATCAGCTTGATCACGCGCGCGCTGCGGCATGAGTTTAGCGGCCTCTCTTCATGGCAATGCGGGGCAATTGGCGGACCCATTAGGGGCGTTGCTGTTGGCTGCTGACCGCTTGGCTCAAAACGCGCTGATGGGCGGGCACGGCCGCCGCCGGTCGGGTATCGGTGAGGATTTCTGGCAATATCGGCCCTATCAACCGCAACAGGATACGCTGCAGGCAATAGATCATCGCCGCTCGGGCAAAAGTGACGGGTATTTTGTGCGCCAGCAAGAATGGAGAACCGCGCAAGCGCTTCAGATTTGGGTGGATAGCGCGCGCTCGATGCAATTTTCATCTCAAACCGCTCCCTCAAAATTCCAGCAAGCGGGGGTTTTGGCTTTGGCGCTGGCGATTGCAGCTGAGAAAGCCGGTGAAAAAGTGGGTTTGGCGACCACAGGTTTGCCCCCAGCGCGCGGCCGTAAACAGATTTTCAGATTGGCGGATGCCTTTTTAAAACCTAGCTTTGAAGAATATACCACAGCTTTGGACCCGGCTTTCATACCGAATGCCCGCGCGGTTTTCATCTCAGATTTTCTAGGAGATTTAGATCCCTTAAAACTGGCGTTGAGCAAAGCAGCCGATGCCGGAATTAATGGCGTGATATTGCAGGTTTTAGACCCCGCAGAGGTTGAGTTTCCCTATCGCGGGCGGGCTGTTTTTCAAAGCCCGCTGAAACGCCTGCAGCATGACAGTTTACAGGCGGCAGATTTGCGCGCGCAATATTTAGAGCGCCTGGCGGCGCGGCGCGACGGGTTGGCAAATTTGGCAAAAGCCGCAGGCTGGCAGCTGATCAGCTATGTCAGCAATGCAAATCCAATATCGGCCCTTTTACAATTGCATAAAGCGCTTGGCCAAGAGGGGCGCCGCCGCTGATGCCGGGTTGGAGTGTCATCGCGTTCAACGCCCCGTGGGTGCTTTGGGGGTTGCTGCTTCTGCCGCTGCTTTGGATTTTGCTGCGCGCTTTGCCGCCGGCGCCCGTACAAAAGTTGTTTCCGGCGGTGGGTTTGTTGCTGGGGTTGGAAGATGAAACCCAAACCAGCGCACATTCACCTTGGTGGCTGCTTGTTTTGCGCAGCCTGGCAATTGCGGCGGTTTTGATTGGGTTTGCAGGCCCGATTCTCAATCCGCAAACGCAGCTTGATCGCGGCCCAGACCTTTTGATCGTGGTGGATGGCGGATGGGCTTCAGCGTCCGAGTTTGAGTTTCAACGGGATGTGTTAAAGGCCGATTTGCGCAAAGCTGCGCGGGCGGGGCAACGGGTTGGCGTGATGCTGGCAACCGCTCCAAACCCGATTGCGTTTCAAAGCGCGCAGGCGCTGGCGCAAGAAGTCGAAACGCTGCAGCCGCGCCCCTATGCCCCAGAATGGGCGCAGGTCAACGCGCAGCTTGAGGCTTTGAGAGGCGCCAAATTTGACACGCTTTGGCTGGCAGATGGCTTGGATTATGACGGCGCGCGTCAAGACATCCTGCAGCGGTTGCGCGCGGCAGGCGCGGTGCGTTTGATCTCTGCGCAGAGTGAAATTTTAGCGCTGGGCGATTTGCAATACGCGGCAGGACAAGTCTCTCTTAGCCTGCGCCGGAGCGCGCATGGATCGGATCGCTCGGTGGCTATTTTGGGAATTGGCCGCGATCCTGCAGGAACAAGAACGGTCTTGCTGCGCGAAACGGTTAACCTGATCGCCGGCGAAACAGAGCAGGAGGTACGGTTTAAAGCGCCAACAGAAATTTTATCACGGCTTGAAAGGTTTGAGATTGAGGGGCAAGATCATGCGGCGGCGCTTTATTTATTAGGCAATCAAATTAAGCGCGCCGAAGTGGCCCTATTTGGCGCGCCGGCAAGCGCCGAAAACTTGGATCTTTTAGATCCGCTGCATTTTGTTCAAAAGGCGCTGGCGCCAAAAGTGGCCTTTATTACAGGGGCGTTAGAGCAGGTTTTACTGGCCAATCCTGATCTTATCATTTGGGCCGATATGCTGCCTTTGGCTGATCCTGAACCGCTGCTGAATTGGGTGAAAGCTGGGGGTACATTGGTGCGGTTTGCAGGCCCAAGATTGGCGGCTGCAAATCCTGCGGCCTTGCGCGAAGATCCTTTGCTGCCGGTCGTGTTGCGGCAAGGCGGGCGCCAGCTCGGCGGCGCAATGAGTTGGGACCAACCCAAAGCAATTGAGCCCTTTGCGCTTGATGGTCCGTTTGCCGGATTGACCCTTCCCTCTGATATTCGCGTGAGGGCCCAGGTTTTGGCGCAACCCAGCCCAGATTTGGCCGCGCGCGTTATCGCCCGATTGCAAGACGGAACGCCACTGATCACCCGCAAAGAAGCTGTTTTGGGGCAGATCGTCTTCTGGCATATCACCGCCAATACAGACTGGAGCAACTTACCCCTAAGTGGTTTATTCTTGGATATGCTAAACCGGTTGAACGCGGCGCGGGGCTGGCAAGATGAGGTGCCGTTGGCGGCTGGCTCGGTATGGAGTCCGGTTCAGGTTTTGGATGGCCTTGGTAAAATAGTGGATGCGGATTACTTGCCAGGAATCGCTGCTGAGTTGTTACAGCAGCGGCGCTTTGGCGCGCTTAGCCCGCCGGGCTTATATGAATTTAAGGGGCAGCTGGCGTCTCATAATCTTGAGCCAAAATCTGCAGATTTGGCGCCTATGATCTGGCCGGACTGGGTACAAAAACTGGATATCACGCAACAGACACGGGATCTCAGCGGGTGGTTTTTAAGCGTGGCCCTTATTGCTCTGGCGGTGGATGTTTTGGCCAGTTTGGCGCTGAGTGGCCGCACCATAATCGCGGGGGCGATTTTGGCCACCGTCACTTTGGTTCATAATCCAATCGCTGTTCATGCCCAAAACAGGCTGCCCAGTGATGTCACAGCGGCCAGCTCAACGGTGACGTTGGGGCATGTTATAACGGGGGATCCAAAGCTGGATCTTCTGGCTTTTCAAGCCCTTGATGGGCTATCGCGCCGCATGGGAGAGCGCACATCGGTCGAGCCAGGGCAACCGCGCGGCGTGAATTTGGACGAGGATGAATTGGCACTTTTCCCGCTTTTATACTGGGTGATCAGTCCCGATCAGCCAGCGCTGAGCGCTAAAGCGGCTGATAAATTGAACGGGTTTATGCAAACGGGCGGCGTGCTGTTTATCGATACGCGCGATGCCGATCTTGGCCAGATCACGAGCCAAAGCCGCGAAAACCAAGTGTTGCGGCGCCTCGCGCGCATCTTGGATGTGCCCGCGCTCGAGCCGGTGCCAGAGGGGCATGTGCTGACGCGCAGTTTTTATCTATTGCAGGATTTTCCGGGCCGGTTTCGAAATGGCCCGCTTTGGGTGGCTAAAAGCATGGCGACTGACGAGAGTGAAAGCGGGTTGCCCTTTCAAGTGCGCAATGACGGAGTGACCCCCATATTGATTGGCAGCAATGATTGGGCCGCAGCCTGGGCGGTCGATAGGCAGGGGCGTGCCTTATACCCCGTGGGCCGCGGATATATCGGGGAAAGGCAGCGCGAAATCGCGTTTCGCTTTGGCATTAACCTGCTGATGCATGTGTTGACCGGAAATTACAAATCCGACCAAGTGCATGTTCCTGCCTTGCTCGAGCGGCTTGGGCAATGAGCTATAGTATTTTCCTGGATCCTTTATTGCCACTGCCGGTTTGGATCGGCCTGCTGGTGATCTGCGCGCTTGCGGCTGGGCTTGGTTTGCTGCGTGGATTGCGGGGCTGGGCGTGGCGTATGGCTGCCTTTTTGCTTCTGCTCGGGGCGTTGCTAAACCCGCAATTGCTCCGCGAAGAAAGAATTTTAAAACCCGATATTGTGCTGCTCTTAAAGGATCAAACGGCCTCGAACCGGTTGCCGGGCCGTATTGCGCGCTTAGAGGCGGCTGAAACGGTTTTAGAGCAGACGCTTCAACGCCAATTCGGCGCCGAGGTGCGTAAAATTTCTGTAGAGGATCGCAAAGAAGAGGGAACCGCGCTGTTTGCGGCGTTGCGCGATGCCTTGGCGCAAGAACCTGCGGGCCAAATCGCCGCGGTGATCGCCTTGTCTGACGGGCAAGTGCATGATCGCCCGCTGCCCGGATTTTCTGTCCCAGCGCCTTTTCACATGCTGCTCACGGGCGAAAAGGATGAGTTTGACCGCAAGTTAGAAATCAAAAATGCCCCGGCTTTTGCTATTTTGGGTGAGCCGGTCACGGTGACGTTGAAAATTGAAGACAGCGGGGCTGTAACCCGGGCCGATCCGCGCGCAGATGTTTTCATTTCGGTGGATGGTGCGCCGCCAACGCAGTTTAACCTGCCGGTCGGAACCGAGGTTGATGTGGAATTATCAGCCCTGCATGGCGGTGAAAATATTTTTGAATTTCGCGTAGAGCCCTTGGCGGGGGAAGTCAGTGAAAGCAACAACGCAGCGATGCTGTCGGTGAACGGCGTGCGCGAGCGATTGCGGGTTTTGCTGGTCTCGGGCGAGCCGCATCCGGGCACGCGCACATGGCGCAACCTATTGAAATCGGACAGCTCGGTGGATTTGGTCCATTTTACAATTCTGCGCCCGCCCGAAAAACAAGATGGTGTGCCGGTTGATGAATTATCCTTAATCGCCTTTCCAACCCGCCAGCTCTTCTTAGAAAAAATTGACGATTTTGATTTGATTATTTTTGATCGTTACAAGCGCCGCGGTATCCTGCCACCGGCCTATTTGCAGAATATTGTGCGCTATGTCGGCGATGGCGGTGCTGTTTTGGTGGCGGCAGGGCCTGAATATGCTTCGGCAAATTCGTTGTTTCGATCTCCCCTGCAGCCGATTCTTCCGGGGGCACCCACCGCGCAGGTGATTGAAAACGGGTTTTTGCCGGCTTTAACTGAGTTTGGACAACGCCATCCGGTGACGGCGCAATTGCCAGAGACTGGCGATTGGGGGCGTTGGATGCGCCAGATTGAATTGCTGCCGCTTGAAGGCGATGTGATTTTAAAGGGCGTTCAAGGCCTGCCACTGTTGACGTTAAACCGGTTTAAAGCCGGGCGCGTGGCTTTATTGGCCTCTGATCACGCCTGGCTGTGGGATCGCAATTTCGAAGGGGGAGGGCCGCAACAGGAATTGCTGCGCCGCTTGGCGCATTGGCTGATGAGTGAACCAGAATTGGAAGAGGAGGCGCTGCTTGCAGAGCAATTGGAGGAGGGTGTTTTGATCACGCGACGCAGTCTAAACGCCGTGGTAGATCCGGTTGAAGTTGTTGCGCCGTCTGGAATTTCTCAAAAGCTTTTCCTAGAAGAACGCGCGCCGGGTCAGTTTCAAGGCCTTTATAAAAACACCCAAACGGGGCTTTTTAAGATGTCGGATGGAGCGCTCACGCGCGCTTTTGCGATTGGCAGCGCCACCCCCAAAGAGTTTGAAAACCCGCTCAGCACTGCCGGCCTGGTGTTGCCAATCATAAAAGAAAATTCGGGGGGCGTTTTTTGGCTGCAGGAGGGTCTGCCGCGGGTAAGAGCCGTGAATACAGGGCGCGCCGCCGCGGGGCGGGGCTGGCTTGGGATCACACCCCGACAGGCTTATGAAAATGTTCAATTGAGCCAGTTTTCATTGGTTCCGGGCTGGCTGGCGGCGTTTTTGGTGTCTTTAATTGGGGTGCTGGCCTGGCTGCGCGAGGGCAGAAAACGCGCATAGTCCTTTTTGTCGTGCCGATGCGTTCGCGACTGACCTGTCGGATGCCGCAGCCGGCACCGGATCTCTATGTTAATCTGGTGCTGGTATCTTTACGCAACCCCGTAACACATCAGCAGTAGCCCCGCGGAAGGAAGATCGGAGGATGCTTTCTTTTTAAGCAAACATATTGCAAATAGCCAAAATTGGTTATAAAAGCTTACCAATAAGGAGAGTTTTATGCAGATGCCCCGGCCAAATCCTGATGTTTTGATGCGCAAAGCTGAATTGGTGCGTCGGTTGCATGCTTTCTTGCCAAGCGATTCTGTTATCTCGGATCCGGTGGAAACCAAAGCCTATGAATGCGATGGGTTATCGGCCTATCGGTGCCCGCCCATGGCTGCGGTCTTACCCCGCAGCACGCAAGAAGTCGCCGCCGTTTTAAAGCTATGTCACGAGATGAATGTGCCTGTTGTGCCGCGCGGGGCGGGGACGTCTTTGGCTGGCGGGGCCTTGCCAACCGCAGATAGTCTAATTTTGGGCGTGGCGCGGATGAATGACGTGCTTGAAACCGATTATGAGAATCGCGTTATCAAGGTTCAAACGGGGCGCACCAATCTCAGCGTGACCGGCGCGGTTGAGGCGCAAGGGTTCTTTTATGCTCCGGATCCTTCCAGCCAATTGGCCTGCGCGATTGCCGGTAATATTGCGATGAATTCTGGCGGCGCGCATTGTCTCAAATATGGCGTGACATCGAATAACTTGCTGGGGGTGAAAATGGTCACCATGCAAGGCGATATTATTGAAATTGGTGGTGCCCATCTTGATGCGGCCGGTTTGGATCTTTTGGGAGTGATTTGTGGCTCGGAAGGGCAATTGGGCGTGGTGACGGAAGCAACGCTGCGGATTTTGCACAAGCCAGAAGGCGCGCTGCCGGTCTTGATGGGCTTTGACAGCAATGAAGTGGCCGGGGCCTGCGTGTCGGATATTATTCAGGCGGGGGTTTTGCCCGTGGCAATCGAATTTATGGACCGCCCCTGCATCGAAGCGACAGATGCGTTTTCCGGCGCCGGCTATCCTGATTGTGAAGCGCTGTTGATCGTTGAGGTTGAAGGCAGCGCTTTGGAAATTGAAGAGCAATTGGAGAAGATCACGGCGATTGCCAGCCGGCATAATCCGGTAGAATTGCGGCAGGCGCGGGATCAGGATGAGGCCGCACGCATCTGGTTGGGGCGTAAATCTGCCTTTGGCGCCATGGGGCAGATCAATGATTATATGTGCCTGGATGGCACAATTCCGGTGAGCGAATTGCCTTACGTTTTGCGCCGCATAAGCGAGTTAAGTCAACAATTTGGCCTGGCCGTTGGCAATGTGTTCCATGCGGGTGATGGCAATATGCACCCGCTGATCTTGTATGATGCCAATAAGCCGGGGGATCTGGAAACCTGCGAAGCTTTCGGCGCTGAGATATTAAAACTGTGCGTCGAGGTTGGCGGCTGTTTGACCGGAGAGCACGGGGTTGGTGTTGAAAAACGTGATTTGATGACTGTGCAATTTGATCCAATTGATCTTGAGGCACAAATGTGGCTCAAGGATGTTTTTGATCCTAAATGGTTGCTCAATGCAGCCAAAGTTTTTCCGCTTGAAAGCGCGCAGGCGCATCGCGCGGCGCAGCTTGCTGCTGAATAACCCAGCCTTGGAAGCCTGATCATGACGCCGCAAACCACAGCTGATCTTTCAGATATTTTGCGCGCTGCAGACGCTCCTTTGCGGATCGTTGGCGGCGATAGCCGCGGCATTGCGCCCGACGCGGGGGCGACCCTTCGGACCACGGGTTTGGCGGGAATCAAAGCCTATCAACCGGGTGCATTGACTATGGTCGCAGGGGCGGGCACCTCGCTGCAAGAGGTTGAAGAAACGCTTGCTGCGCAGGGTCAACGATTGGCGTTTGAGCCGATGCGCTATCACAAAATACTGGGCGGCCAAGAGAGCTCTACCATCGGGGGGGTGTTCGCGGCCAATATCAGTGGGTCGCGGCGCATTCAGGCGGGCGCGGCGCGGGATTTTTTGCTGGGCATCGAATGCATAGACGGCCAGGGTCAGTTAATTCGCAACGGCGGTCGGGTGATGAAGAACGTCACCGGATATGATTTGGTGAAATTACTCTCTGGCAGCTGTGGCACTTTGGCCGTGCTGAGCGAGGTGGCCTTTAAAGTGCTGCCCGCTTCAGAAACCGAAACCACCTTTGTTTTGCACGGGCTCGATAGTCAGCAGGCGGTCAAAGCGATGACTGGCGCTTTGGCCACCCCCTATGATGTGTCTGGCGCCGCGTATGACATGATGGCTCAGAAAACATATATCCGCATTGAAGGTTTTTTGAAGTCGGTTGGGTATCGGGCTGAAAAACTTTTTGAAATGTTGGGTCGTTTTGGCGCCCAGATATCGCGCCTGCCAAAAGACGCCTCTGCTGATTTATGGCATTCTATACGCAATCTTGAGGCCTTGGCTGATCTTCCAGGCGATATTTGGCGCATTTCTGTCAAACCTAGTGATGCGCCTGCGGTGTGTCAGGCAGCAGGCCTGCAGAAGGGCTTTTTGGATTGGTCAGGTGGGTTGATCTGGGGGGTTTTGGAGGCCGGTGCCAATCCGCGCCCCGCTTTGCAGGGGTTTGGGGGTCATGCGACCTGCATCCGTGGCCAAAAGGGTGCGCTTCCTCGGTTTCAGCCAGAGGCGCCCCAGCTTGCCAAGCTGAGCCAAAAAATTCGCCAGAAATTTGATCCGCGGGGGATTTTAAACACCGGCTTGATGGACTGAGATATGCAAACTTTTTTCAACGAAGACCAGTTGCTGGAACCCGATTTTAAACGCTCAAATGAGGTTTTACGCGCCTGTGTTCATTGCGGTTTTTGTACTGCGACATGCCCGACCTATCAAGTATTGGGCGATGAATTAGACAGTCCGCGCGGGCGCATTTATCTGATCAAGGACATGCTTGAAAACAACCGTGTGCCAGATCAAAAAACCGTAACACATATCGACCGCTGCCTGTCTTGTCTGGCCTGTATGAGCACATGCCCCTCGGGGGTGCATTATATGCATCTGGTCGATCATGCGCGCGCTTATATCGAAGACAAGTATAAACGTCCGCTTTTTGAGCGCCTGTTGCGCTGGGCTCTGGTAAAAATTTTACCCTATCCGACGCGGTTTAGGCTTGCCCTTTTGGGGGCGAAAATAGCGCGGCCTATTGCTCGGTTTTTGCCCGATCCACGGCTGCGTGCGATGATTGCGATGGCGCCAAAACAGGTCCCTCCTGTCAGCCGCAATGATGATCCGCAAAGCTTTGCGCCAAGCATCGCGCGCAAGAAACGCGTTGTCTTGATGACCGGTTGCGCACAACGCGCGCTGAATACGGATATAAACGATGCAACCATTCGGCTGCTGCAGCGGTTGGGCTGCGAAATCGTTATTCCGCAGGGGCAGGGGTGTTGCGGTGCCTTAACGCATCATCTTGGCAAAACCACCGAAAGCCATGCGGCAGCCGCGCAAAATATTCGGGCCTGGCAAGGCGAAATAGACCAGGGCGGTTTGGACGCTGTGGTGATCAATACAAGCGGCTGTGGCACCACGGTAAAAGACTATGGCCACATGTTCCGCGACACTGATTTGGCGGAACAAGCCGCGCAGATTTCAAGCCTTGCGATGGATGTATCCGAGCTTTTGATGCAACTTGAAATGCCCGAGCTAGAGCAGAAAAATATCAAGGTGGCCTATCATGCGGCCTGTTCGCTTCAGCATGGGCAGCAAATCAAAACATTCCCCAAAACGCTTTTGCAAAAGGCTGGCTTTACGGTTTTAGAGCCTGCTGATCCGCATTTATGCTGCGGATCGGCGGGCACTTATAATTTGATGCAACCAGAGATATCCAGCCAATTGAAAACGCGCAAAGTGGCAAATCTTGAGGCCTTGCAACCCGATATCATCGCTGCCGGTAATATTGGCTGCATGATGCAAATTGGATCTGGAACCGCCGTGCCTGTTGTGCATAGCGTTGAGCTTTTGGATTGGGCAACCGGGGGGCCGCAACCGGCGGCGTTGCAGGCAGGCTATGCCTCGCATGGTGAAGGAATTCCACGCCTACGCTGAGCAGTTTGCCCTTTCGGAGCCTCCGATCATCGTTTAGCCATAGGGGCATGCGGTCTTGGTTTTTTAAAACATATTCTTGGATGCTCATGTGGTGTTTGATTTGCTGCATAGGGCTGTCACTGCCCAGCCATGCTGGGGAAAGCCATTTGCTCTCGCAAAAAGAAATCGCGACCCTTCTGCCCTCGGTTGGGCGATTGTCAATTGATCAGGGTGACGGGTTTTGTACGGCGTCTTTGGTGTCAGATAAAATCATTGTAACGGCCGCGCATTGTCTTTTTGACAACGCCACAGGACAGCCATTTTCTGCAGAAAAATTGCGCTTTCAGGCTGGGTGGAGCGCAGGAAAAGCCTATTTCACAACGGCGATCAAGCGCGCTGTTACGCATCCGGATTATCAGTTTGAAGATATGTTTTTTGAGACTCGCCGGATCCGTAACGATATTGCGCTGCTTGAATTGAAAGAGGTTGTACCTATCGGGGCAGCCATGCCGTTCAAGGTGGATGATTTCCCCGCTTTGGGTGCTGCTTTGGCATTGGTCTCTTACCAACGCGGTGAATCTGACGGGCCGCATATACAACAAAATTGCCGCGCAGCGGGTGATCAAATTGGCATGCTTGTATTGGCCTGCGAGGTTACATTCGGATCCTCTGGGGCCCCGGTTTTTTACAAATATCCCGATGGGCGATTTACCATGGTCTCGCTGATTTCTGCCAAAGCGCAATTGAATGGTCAGGATGTTGCGCTGGGCCCGGCGCTGCAGCCAGCTTTGGCGCGCATGTATGCGCGGCTTTACGCCCGTCTATAACTTTCCGGATTATTTTTTGGCTTCTGGGGGGCTTGAAACTGTAAAAGTGCATTCCCACTTATCCAGCACAGGCGCCGCAAAGGGCCTGCTTTTAACCGCTCTGGTCTACAAAAGACAGGGCCCCACGTTGTTGCTTCAGAAAGGACAACCTATGAGAGATTTTGACTTTACACCGCTTTATCGTGCCAGCGTTGGCTTTGATCACATGGCCGCACTTATGGACCGGCTGGCCTCAAATCAGACCACACAATCAAGCTATCCGCCTTATAATATCGAGAAGACCGATGCAGAAACCTATCGGATCTCCTTGGCTGTGGCCGGATTTTCGGATCAGGATTTAAACGTTGATGTTAAAGAAAACACACTGAGCATTACTGCACAGAAGCCGCAGACCGAGGCGGAAGGGCGTTATTTGCATCGCGGTATTGCCACGCGATCTTTCGAACGACATTTCCATTTGGCGGATCATATCCGCGTGAATGGTGCCAGCCATACCGACGGTATGTTGCATATTGAATTGAAGCACGAAATTCCAGAAGCTTTGAAGCCGCGCAGGATCGAAATTTCCTCGGGTGACGGGGCAAATGCGCCGCGTCCCGCTTTGAATTGATATGTGTTCAAGGTGAAAAATGAACCATGCCATGGCGCGGTCTAAATGTTTTGAAAAGGGCCTTTTAGGGGCCCTTTTTCTTTCAGCGGAGGATGATCTGCGCGCTGCAAAACCGCGCGTATTATAGATAAAGCAACGCTTCATATTGCGGCCCGGGCGCGTAAATATATCGAATAGATTATGTTCAAATCCAAAGTCGGTCGGGTTATGGGATATGGATTGCTCAGGTTATGCTCTAGACACCAATTGCGAATAGCGGTTCCTGCCCTAGGATCACGCTGGCATTTTACGAAATGCTATTCGTCTTCCAGATCTTGACGTACTGCGTTTTGCGACATTAAACGGCGGGTTTCATCCATCCGATCAAAGGTTTCATCCAATCGGAACCGCAGATCCGGCGTGTATTTCAGCGATAGGTTTTTTGAAATTGCACGGCGTATCTCATGTTTATTTTTGGCCAAAAGGGCGATCATTTCCGGCCCTCCATTGCCGCCCAATGGGCAGGCATAAACGGTGGCAATTTTCAAATCAGGTGAGGTACTGACCTCGCCGACAGTCACTGACATCCTGTTGAGGTCTGGGTCGTGTATATCGCCGCGTATCAGGATGTCTGACAAAGTGCGGCGGATCAATTCGCCGACGCGCAATTGCCGTTGAGACGGGCCGGGCCCATCATGAAATTTATTCTTTCCCATAGATTTGCTCTACGCGCTTCCTTGGGCTTTGCCAAGCCAGCTTTGGCAGGTTATGAGGAAGAAAGTCAGAAAAACAGGAGCGTATTATGTCAGATCTGCTTGGCGTTGCCATAACCGGAGTGTCTGGGCGTATGGGCCAAATGCTTGTTGAAACCGTGCATGCCAGCGACACCGCTAGATTGGTTGGGGCCTTAGAGCGGCCCGGTCATCCATGGGTTGGCCAAGATCTGGGGCGGGTGATGCAGAAATCGGAAACAGGTTTGATTGTGCAGGATAACGCGGAAAATATATTTGCCCAAGCCGATGTTGTTATTGATTTTACCAGCCCTGCGGCAACAGTGGCCTTTGCAAAGCAAGCTGCTCAAACCGGAACAGCCCATGTGATTGGAACCACGGGGCTGAGCGATGAGGATCTTGCAGTTGTGGCAAAAGCCGCCGAAGCAACGGTGATTGTACGCGCAGGAAATATGTCTTTGGGGGTAAATCTGTTGGTGCAGCTTACGAAGAAAGTTGCAGCTGCGTTAGATGAAGATTTTGATATTGAAGTGATCGAAGCCCATCATAACAAAAAAGTCGATGCGCCCTCTGGCACAGCGCTGATGCTGGGCGAAGCGGCTGCAGAGGGGCGCGGCATTGATCTGGCGCAGATGCGCGATAGCGGCCGCGACGGTATCACCGGTGCGCGCCAAAAAGGCCATATCGGGTTTTCCGCCATTCGCGGGGGCGATATCGTTGGAGAGCATGATGTGCTTTTTGCGGGGGCTGGCGAGCGAATTACCCTGCGGCACGTGGCCACTGACCGGTTGCTTTTTGCCAAAGGCGCGTTGAAAGCTGCGCGATGGGCGCAAAATAAACCCGTAGGTGAATATAATATGCTGGATGTTTTGGGCCTTTAGCCTCATGCAACACGCAAATGTGATTTGCTTCATCGGATCAATGAAATACGTCTGCACTATAACAAACGTTTCAGGGTAAACAGCATGCGTGGTTTATTTTTTGGAATATTTACCAGCGTCGGTATGGCGCTCTTTTTGCCCGTGAGCGCCTGGGCCGAATTTGTTGTATTGTCCGAACGCGATCATTTTTTATCTGTCATTGAAGGAAAAGACTTAAAGCGCCCGCTGATCAGGTTGCAGGTGAGGCCAGATGGAACAATCACCGGCAAAGCGGCGGCTATGAAAGTGACGGGCACTTGGGTTTGGGAAGATCGGTATTTTTGCCGCGTGTTATACTGGGGTGGAAAAACATTCGAGCATAATTGCCAAGAGGTCGCATTGAATGGCGATAAGATACGTTTCACCACAGAAAAAGGCGCAGGCGAGTTTGCCGATTTCACGCTTAAGTAGAATTATAAATTTAATTATTATTTTTAGTTGTAATTTCAGCGGTCATCTGTATAGTCAGTTTCGACCTTTTGTCGGGGAGCGCGCCATGATCAAACGATGTTCGAGAGAGTTAGCCAGCTTGGATGCTTTCTACCCAGCTTGTTGGTGATAGCGTTCCGCTTAATTTGCCTTTAAGAGGCCCAACCCCCTTTTAAATTATGAGTTGTTATGTTTGAGCATTTTCGCCTGTTACAGGGTAAGAATGCGCTTCGAATGTTCAGGCCGGCTGATCCAAGTGATCTGGCGCGCCAAAAGCATGAACCAGTGCCAAAGCCATCCCTCAATCCGGAAAGGCTGTCGAAGCGCATGACGCGGCACATCCAAAACTGGAGTCGCGCGGTTTTTCGCCGTAAACGCCCCTAAAGCTGCAGCCGCCTGAGTAACTGTGGTCGCGCATAATTTAACACGCGCGCATATAAAGCGCCGCAATCTGGCGGCGGTGGCGCCAGCAGGGCATGCCAATAAAATTGCAGCTCAATGCCCCCATCATCTGGGGCGAAATGGCTCGATTGATTTCGTGTGCACAGCAGATCGAGGTGATAAAAATACCATATTTGTCCGCAAACCATTCGGGTGTTTTTTCCGATGAAAAATAATGGCTGTTTTGTGTCGAGACCACTTTTTTCAAATAGTTCGCGCCGCGCTGCATCTGCTGGACTTTCTGACGGTTCGACGGTGCCTTTGACCAGGTGGATACCGGCAAGCGGATGCCGGAACATTAAGATTTCTGGCGTCGCATTAGAGCATCGTGAAACAATAGGGCAAACCTTTTATACGATAGGTTTGCTCATGTTTTAAAAGGGGTCATACCGGCGCGGGCCAATTCATCCGCCCGTTCATTTTGCGGATGCTCTGCATGGCCCTTGACCCATTCCCATGTTACCTGATGGCGGCTTTGCGCCAGATCAAGCCGTTGCCATAGCTCGGCATTTTTGACCGGTTTTTTCGCCGAGGTACGCCAACCGTTGCGCTTCCAGCCATGAATCCATTGGGTGACACCATTTTTAACATAAGTGCTATCGGTCACGATGGTCAGCGTGCTGGCGCGATCCAGCGTTTCAAGCGCCATGATCGCGGCCATCAGCTCCATTTGATTATTGGTTGTTGCACCATCGCCACCGCTTAATTCGCGCTCTTTAACGATTTTACCGGCTTGGATCGCTTGTAACAAAACACCCCATCCGCCGGGGCCCGGATTGCCCGAACAGGCGCCATCGGTATAGGCAAAAAGCTCAGTCATCGAAAACGCGCGTATGGACAATTGCCCAATCTGATTGGGTGCCATCCAGCCCAATACTTTTTCCCTCTATATGGTTCAGCCAGTCAAATTTCGCCTCTGTCAGCAAGCTGCCCAGCTCTGGCAGGCTGTAATAGGTATAGAGCCGCCCTAGGCTATCGCGCCGCGATCCGCTACCCAGTTTTAAGGCCAGCGTCAAACAGCCCTTGGGTTTAAGCGCATGTTGAATAGCCATTAACAAAGCTGGCATTCGGTCACGAGGGGCGTGCAACAAAGAGAAACTGGCCCAAACTCCATCATAGCGATGCAGCGCTTGAAACTCTTCAAAACGCGCCTGCCATGCCTTTATTCTTGGATCGGCTTGGGTCAGTGCAACCATCTCTTTTGAAGCATCAAAAGCCTCAACTTCAAAGCCTTGATCTGCAAAGGCGCGAGCAAAGGCGCCGGGCCCGCAACCATAATCCAAAACCCTTGCTCCGGGAGGGAGTTGAGCTGAAAAATCACGCATTGCTTTATCTTGCTGAGGATCCGGTTTCAACGCGGCGTAATCTTGTATCTTGGTATCATAAACAGCGATGGTTTCCTGATCGGCTGCCATTACAAACCCCCTAAGCCCAAACAGCCAAGCACCAAAGCCGTCAGTAACACCCGCAAGCGCATCCACCATGGCGGTGCCAAAGATTGGGCCCAAAAAAACCAATCCAAAAGCAGCAGGCCAGCAAATCCAGTCATTAGGTTTATTGAGGCCGAGGTCGGGCCATTGCCAGTCATAAAAAACGCCCATAAGGCGGGTAAAACAGATAATATATAGCCAATTGTGGCCTGTCGGCCGGACGTTTTTGTCGCGAAGCCCCAAAGTACGCCAGACATGAAGGACAGGATAATTGCCCCGTAATAAACTTGCACATAGGGGCCGTTGAACCGCGGACCAATTGTGCGCAGGGTCCAAAGGCTTAAAGCATCAGAATAAAGCGTTGCCACGCCCCAGAAAAATGGCAGCAGGCCGGCCAGGCCCAAAATCAACGCTGAGCGCGGGATGCTTACCATTTGCGAAGATCTCGGGCTTTGGCCTCGACCATTAGCATAAAAATAGCGGGGGCAGTTTTTCGAAGCCCCCTATTTTGAGCGTTCTGAATAGCGCTCATAAGGCGGCTTCGCGCAACACGCGAGGAACTTTGAAATTTACGTTTTCTTGCGCGGTTTCAACATGCTCAATCGTCACCTTGTAGCGCGCACGAAACGCCTCGATGATTTCATTGACCAAAACCTCGGGTGCAGATGCCCCGGCCGTAAGCCCTACCGATTGAATGCCCTCCAAAGCGCGCCAGTCAATCTCGGTGTCGCGCTGAACGAGCTGCGCGTAAGTGCAGCCGGCTTTCGAGGCTACCTCGACCAAGCGTTTTGAATTGGAGGAATTAGGCGCTCCGACCACCAGTAATGCATCCACCAAAGGCGCGATTTCTTTCACCGCAATTTGACGGTTGGTTGTAGCATAGCAAATATCTTCTTTATGGGGGCCTACAATGGATGGAAACCGCAGTTTCAGGGCAGCAACAATATCCGCCGTATCGTCAATAGAAAGGGTTGTTTGCGTGACAAATGCCAATTTTTCGGGGTCTCGGATGTTTAGCTTGGCCACATCTTCGGAGGTTTCTACCAAAAGGACATCTCCCTCAGGCAATTGGCCCATTGTCCCGACCGTTTCGGGATGCCCTTCATGGCCGATCATGACCATTTGCAAACCCGCCGCGTGATGACGCTCGGCCTCAATATGCACTTTGCTCACCAAAGGGCAGGTGGCATCGACATAGATCATTTCCCGCTTTGCAGCTTCTGCTGGCACTGCTTTTGGCACACCATGGGCAGAAAAAATAACCGGCCGATCATCTGGGCATTCATCTAATTCTTCTACAAAAATGGCGCCTTTTTCGCGCAATTCATCGACCACGAATTTATTATGCACGATTTCGTGGCGCACATAGACCGGGGCCCCCCATTTTCCCAAAGCAAGCTCAACAATTTGAATTGCCCGATCCACGCCGGCACAAAATCCACGGGGTGCCGCAAGATATAAAGTCAGATCCTTTAACGGCATTACCGCTCTATCCCTTTTCCAAAGAAATCTTTTTCTTGTTGGGCATAGAGTAATTAAGCTGAAGCGCAGCGTAAATATTTAATTTCACCGGCCACGGCGATGGCTGAAAATTTTGCATGTTTGTGCAACTGTGATATACGGGCTGGAATTATTTTTTAAAGATTTTTTGACTTTGAGTATTTAAAATGGCGAATGCCTTAGAAATTGATTTGAAGATAGAAGAATTAACCCAGGCAAGGCGGTTTGAGATTATTCGAATATCCGCATGGGTCACCTTTGTTTTATCGATCATGTGGGCTGCAATGGGTTTTTTTTGCAGCAATTAAGTTTTTATATTCCCGCGGCAATCACGATATGTGCATCGCTACTTGCCGTTGTCTTTTTGAATACGCGCTTTCATCTCTTGGTGCGATTGCTCTGGGTTGGGTTTACTTGGATTGCGGTTACGATCGGGATTTTACTCGTAAGTAAGAACAGTAGCGCTGCCATTCTCTATACCGGCTTTGCCGGTGGGGCATTCTTAGTTTTTTCGGTAAAGAAAGAACGCGCTTATATTATATTTTTTGTTCTGATCAGCATAATGGCGTGGATCACCCGTTGGGGGCTGGAAGATGATCTTCTGGGCATAATGGTCGTGTCTGACCCGTTGGCCCTGCGCTATGTAGACCTATTGGCGGTGCTGTCGGTTTTTATTATTTTGATTATTCAATATTCTGCCGTCGGTACGATCAGTAAATCCTACAGCCGATATCTTTACGAGGCCAATAAGAAGGCTTCGGCCGCAAATCTTGCGAAAACGAGGTTCCTTGCAAATATGAGCCATGAAATCCGTACCCCGATGAATGGGATCATGGGCGTCTTAGAGTTATTTGAAGCGAAACAACTTGATCATGAGCAAGCGCGGTTGATCAAAGTTATGCGTGATAGCTCTGCGGTGCTGTTGCGGCTGGTCGATGAAATTCTAGACAGTTCAAAAGTTGAAGCGGGCCGGGTTGAGTTAAATCTTGAACCGACGGCTCTTTTAGAGCTATTTGAAAATATTGTTGAGGGAATACTGCCCTTTGCGCAATCTCGCAACGTTGAATTTTCATTGAATTTTGATCCTCAATTGCCCCAGAGAATTGACGTTGATCCTGGCCGTTTGCGGCAAATTATTCTGAATTTACTTACCAATGCGATCAAATTTTCGACACCGAGCCTAGCGGGCAAGACCGGGGCGGTTTCGTTATGTTTAACCCGAGATGAAAAGGATCATTTGCTAATTGTCGTGTCGGATAACGGCATTGGCATTGATGTGAAAAATCATCAAGATATTTTCGAGCCGTTTCTGCAAGTGGAAAGCGGCGCCGGTTTGGATTTTGGCGGAACCGGGTTGGGGCTGTCTGTCGTCTACCAACTGGTCAGTAAAATGAACGGGACGATAAAAGTTGACAGCATGAAGGGCAGTGGAGCGACGTTTGAAATTACGCTGCCGATGGTCAATCCGGAAGGGTCAGTGAATATTCCATGCTTGGAGTCTGAACAGGTTCTTTGTTTACACCAGCCAGGGAAACCACCAAGGGCATTTGAGCGCTATGTGCGGGCAACAGGTGCCAATTGGCACAGCTTTGACCAGCCGAGCGCGTTGCTTGGATTTCTTAAAACCACCGCGTCACCGCCCTTTATTGTAATTGCTAATTCTGGGTTAGGAGATTTACAAAAAGATCAGTTGTTTCGTGATATAGCGATGCATGATCCAGATCTGCCTGTGGTGACGTTTGCTTCCCGTGCGCATCCTGATTTTAAAAAGATATTTTCAGGGCGTCGCGTTCTTGCGCGCCGTCCCATGTTGCCCTCAGAGGTGTGGCGCGCCTTCTCTGAGATGCATGCCGCGCAGTTGTCACGCACCCAGTCAGGGTTACAAAAAATCAAACCTATCACCCCAACTCTGGGGTCGGTACAAACACAAATTTTATTGATTGATCAAAATGAGGTGAGCAGGCTGATTTTGAAACACCAGCTTGAAAAATTGGGTTGCGTGGTTGCCGAAGCTGCACATTTTCAAGAGGCTTTGCTGGTCTTGCGCGATAAAGCCTTTGATCTGATCCTCTTTGATGCGGTGCTTATCGAGGCGAGCAGCCAGAGCGTAATCGTTGAGATACGCGCGCTTCAATCGGAGCGCCACGAAACTCAAATGGCGTTGATTGCTGTTGGCCGCATCGCATCACCCGTTGCGACGGTCTTGCAAGGGGTTGACGCGCAGTTGCAAAAGCCTGTTTCGACGTTGGAATTGGCGCAGATGGTGGACCGCTGGCGCGGCCCGATTGATCCAAACGTCCAGAAATAAGGGTTATTCAGGGGTGTAAATTTCGTCTGTGCCATCGTCTTCGCGCACAGGCCGACCTACCACATCCCTGAGACCTTCCAGCTCGATAAAGTTATCTGCCTGGCGGCGAAGTTCATCGGCAATCATCGGAGGTTGGCTGCGAACCGTCGACACAACGGACACGCGTACCCCTTGGCGCTGCAGGCTTTCAACCAAGGGCCGAAAATCTCCATCCCCCGAGAACAAAACGATGTGATCGACATGCGGTGCCAGTTCCATTGCATTCACAGTCAATTCGATATCCATATTGCCCTTGACCTTGCGACGGCCTTGACTGTCGGTGAATTCTTTGGCGGTTTTTGTGATCATGGTAAAACCGTTATAATTCAGCCAGTCGACCAACGGGCGAATTGGTGAATATTCTTCATTATCCAGCAATGCCGTGTAATAAAACGCGCGCAGCAATTTGCCGCGGCGCATAAATTCCGTGCGCAAAAGTTTATAATCTATGTCAAAGCCGAGCGATTTTGCCGCCGCGTATAGATTAGATCCATCAATGAACAGCGCCAGCCGTTCGTCCTTGTAAAACATTTAATTTCCTTTCAAATAAACAGCGGCTCTAATATCGGTGAGCCTTCGCATCAAAGTCGCCGTTTCGGTAGCTTAACTTAAGTATTTTCAACGGGCTCGCAAGTCAAATGGACACGCCAAAGGATTGGTCAAACCACCCCTTGAGGGTAAGTAGCGCGATTGCATTGGGAAGCAATGAAACTTGGCAAGGTCTGACCTCGGCCGAGCTATTAAATGCGGCGTTAAAGGCCCTTTCGCAACTGCCTCAGATTGAGGTCGTGCGGGTGAGTCGATATTACAAGACAGCAAGCTATCCCGCAGGCAGCGGCCCCGATTTCGTAAACGCTGCAGCCCTGATTCGTTCGCCCCTGCCTGCGGAGGGTCTTTTAAGTGCCCTACATAAAGTGGAAGCTGATTTCGGGCGCCGCCGGATCAAGCGTTGGGGCGCGCGTTGTTTGGATTTGGATCTGTTATTTTGCGCGGATGCTGTTTTGCCGAATAGGGCTGAATTCCAACGTTGGTATAACTTAGACGCGGCGCGACAACAAAGCATAGCGCCCGACACCCTGATTTTACCGCATCCGCGCCTGCATGAGCGCGCTTTTGTTCTGGGCCCGCTGATGGAGATTGCACCAGAATGGCGTCATCCGGTGCTGGGATTGAGCGTGGCGCAGATGTTTGGCGCTTTGCCAAAGGCTTTGCGCGCGGAATTGCGCGCCCTTTGATTGGCTCTTGTAATTTGGGGCATCTGGGCGTATGGAGACGCTTTCTGATCAAAGTGAAGCGGAGTAGAGAATGGCCCGGGTTACCGTAGAAGATTGCGTCGACAAAGTTCCTAACCGGTTTGACCTTGTGATGCTGGCAGCTCACCGGGCGCGCGAAATCTCTTCCGGATCGCCGATTACGGTTGATCGCGATAACGATAAAAATCCTGTGGTGTCTTTGCGCGAGATTGCAGATGAAACGCAATCCTCCGGGGCCCTGAAGGAACGCCTGATCGAATCAAACCAGACGCAGATCGAAGTGGATGAGCCTGAAGACGACGCAATGGCCCTGCTGATGGGCGGTGAAGCAGATCAGCCTGCGGATGATGATATGTCAGAAGAAAAACTGCTTCGCGCTTTGATGGCCGCTCAGGGCCAAGGGTAATCTGCCTTAAGGGTTCATGAGCTTATGCTGTCTGCTGAAGGCCTTGCTGAACAGGTTGCTCAATACAATCCTAAATCAAATTCAAAGCTGATTATGCAAGCCTATGCCTATGGGCGTATGAAACATGAGGGGCAGCTGCGTAAATCTGGAGAGCCGTATTTTACGCATCCCGTCGCCGTGGCCGAAATTTTGGCCGGTCAAAGGTTGGATGATGCCTCGATTGTGACAGCCCTATTGCATGACACAGTTGAAGATACAGGCTCAACGCTTCAGGATATTTCGGACCGCTTTACCCCAGAAGTTGCCAAATTGGTGGATGGAGTCACCAAGTTAACCAATATGCAGCTCAGTTCTACCGAAACCAAAGAAGCCGAGAATATCCGCAAACTGTTGATGGCGATTGCGCAGGATATGCGGGTTATTTTGGTTAAGCTGGCGGACAGGCTTCACAATATGCGCACCATCCGCGCAATGCGCCCGGCTAAACAGGTTCAAAAAGCCCGTGAAACCATGGATATTTTTGCGCCCCTTGCGGGCCGCATGGGCATGCAATCAATCCGCGAAGATTTGGAAGATCTGTCGTTTAAAGTGTTGAACGCCAAAGGGCGCTCGTCCATCATGCGCCGTTTTATCAAATTGCAAAAAGAAACGGGCGATGTGGTATTGCGCATTACCGGCGATATGAACCATGAATTGGACAAGGCCAATATCTCAACGCAAGTGTTTGGGCGGGCCAAAAAGCCCTACTCGATCTGGCGTAAAATGCAGGAAAAGGATTTGGCCTTTTCGCGGTTATCCGATATTTATGGGTTTCGGATTCTCACCCAGAGCGAAGCCGATTGTTACCGCGTGCTCGGGGTTATCCATCAGCGTTGGCGGGCCGTACCAGGGCGGTTCAAAGATTATATCAGCCAACCAAAATCCAACGGCTATAGATCAATTCACACCACGGTGTCTGGGCGGGATGGTAAGCGCGTAGAAGTACAAATCCGCACCCAGCAAATGCATGATGTTGCGGAAAGCGGCGTGGCAGCTCATTGGTCTTATCGGGATGGCGTGCGCAGTGAAAATCCATTCACTGTGGATCCCTTTCAATGGATTAACTCTCTGATCGCACAGTTTGATTCCGATCATGACCATTTTGATTTTCTCGAAGCTGTAAAGCTCGAGATGTATTCGGATAAGGTGTTTTGCTTTTCGCCAAAGGGTGATGTGATCAAGCTTCCGAAAGGCGCAACGCCGATTGATTTTGCCTATGCCATTCATACGCGTATCGGCAATGCTTGCGTGGGGGCGAAAGTTGACGGGTTGCGGGTGCCCCTATGGACCCGTCTGCGCAATGGCCAATCGATTGAGGTCATCACTGCGCAAGGTCAAAATCCGCAACCCACTTGGTTGCAAATGGCCGAGACTGGCAAAGCCAAAACCGCCATTCGACGCGCCCTCAGAGAGGCAGATCGTAAAAAATTCATCGTGATGGGTCAGGAATTGGCGCGCGCGGCTTTTGAGCATGTGGGCAAGCGCGCCACGGATAAAGTGCTTGAAACGGCGGCTAAGAAAATGGGTGTCGGCGATCTTGATGAGTTATTGGCGCGGATGGGAAGCGCTGAATTCAGCGCCCGCGATGTGGTGCGCAGCGTCTATCCTAAGCTGGGCGGAAAAGAAGCTGTTGATGTTGATATGCGCCGCGCGGTGATCGGCTTATCGCCGGGGCAATCCTTCAACCGGTCGCCCTGTTGTCAGGCCCTGCCAGGAGAGCGGATTGTTGGGATTGCGGCGCATGGACATGGCGTTGCAGTGCACTCAATTGATTGCCAAATGCTGGTAGATTATGAAGATTTGCCCGAATTATGGCTGGATTTGCATTGGCATTCTGGGCAGCACGCGGCTGTGTATCCGGTGACGCTGCAGATGACGCTGGGCAATGATGCGGGCGTTTTGGGGCGCGTCTGTACGTTGATCGGGGAACAGAGGGCCAATATTTCGGATCTCGAGTTTATTGATCGAAACCCTGATTTTTATCGCTTGAATATCGACGTGGATCTGCGCGATATCGAACATCTTCATGCGGTCAGCACGGTTTTGCAGGCAGAAGGTGAAGTGGCCTCAGTTCGTCGTTTACGCGCTGCGCATCGCGGCGTAAACGAAAGCTAAGAAGAATCAGAGGTGCCCTGTGGTATTTAAACGACGTGACAGGCGAGCGGTGATAAACATCATGCGCGACTTGCTGTGGCCCAAAGGTGGCTGGTCACGGGCGTTTCAATACGTGAAACATCGGGTTCGGCGCTTGCCCGATACGCCCGAGCGCATTGCGCGCGGCATTTGGGTTGGCGTTTTTACAACATTCACTCCGTTTTACGGTTTGCATTTTGTTGCCGCCATTCTTTTGGCGCGCGTGTTTAATGGCAATGCTCTGGCTGCGTTGCTCGCGACGTTTTTCGGCAATCCGCTGACCTATATCCCGATTGGGCTTGTGTCCTTGCAGACCGGGCATTTCATCTTGGGTAGCAGAGCGGAAAATGTGGAAAGCACCCGCTCCTTTGGGGGTAAGTTTTTAGATGCATGGCGCGATTTAAGAGATAATTTATTAGCAGGTTATTCTGGGGAAGAGGTTGATTGGACCAATCTCATGACCTTTTATAACGAAATTTTCTTTCCCTATATGGTGGGTGGTATTTTTCCGGGCGTTGTGACCGGGGCGGTTGGATATTATCTCAGCGTGCCGATCATTCGGGCCTATCAAAAGCGCCGAAAAGGTGCCTTGCGTGAAAAATTAATTGCGCTTCGAAAAAAAGCTTTGAAATCTGATGACGAAACGCATCGTCCGCACTAGGTTACGCTGTATAGAACGAAGGAGAGCGACATGAAGCCTTTAGGGCAGCTGCGGCTGGGTGTGAATATCGATCATGTTGCAACCGTGCGCAATGCGCGGGGCAGCGCCTATCCGGATCCGCTGAGGGCGGCGCAATTGGCGCAAGAGGCGGGTGCGGATGGTATTACCGCGCATCTTCGCGAAGATCGCCGGCATATCTCCGATGCGGATATTGATGGATTGATGGATATTCTGCGTGTGCCGCTAAATTTTGAAATGGCGGCAACCGCTGAAATGCAAGAAATCGCGCTGCGCCATAAGCCGCATGCCATTTGTTTGGTGCCTGAAAAGCGCGAGGAGCGCACCACAGAAGGCGGCCTAGAGGTCGCGCGCGAAGAAAACCAACTAGCGCATTATATTGCGCCATTGCGCGAAGCTGGATGTCGCGTCTCCATTTTCATTGCTGCAGACCCGCAGCAGATCGAAGCCGCAAACCGTATCGGGGCGCAAGTGATCGAATTGCATACCGGGGCGTATTGCGATCTGCACGCGGAGGGGCGCTTTGCGGAACGCGATGCAGAGTTGGAGCGATTGGGCGAAATGGCCAGCTTTGCCCATAGTCTTGGTTTGGAAGTGCATGCGGGTCATGGCCTGACCTATGATACCGTACAACCTGTGGCAGCCTTTCCCGAAGTGATTGAGTTGAATATCGGGCATTTCTTGATCGGTGAGGCAATTTTTCGCGGGCTTGCACCGGCGATTGAAGAAATGCGCCGCCTGATGGATGCAGCGCGCGCGCCGGCATGATTTTGGGGATCGGAACAGATCTTGCGAATATTGAGCGTATCGCAGGGGTTCTTGAACGCCATGGTGACCGGTTTCGCAACCGCGTCTTTACCGATATCGAACAGGCCAAGGCAAAGCGCCGCAAAGATGAAGCGGGCACCTATGCCAAGCGGTGGGCCGCAAAGGAAGCCTGCTCAAAAGCGCTGGGCACCGGCTTGCGCATGGGCATAAGCTGGAAGGATATGGCCGTCAGCAATCTGAAAACGGGCCAGCCGGTGATGGCATTATCTGGCTGGGCGCTTGAAAGGTTAAACAGCCTCACTCCCGAGGGGCATCAGGCCGTGGTGCATGTGACGCTGACCGATGATCATCCTTGGGCCCAAGCTTTCGTGGTGATTGAGGCCCGCCTCTTGCCTTGACACGCATGCGTCAAAGGCCCATTTAAGCCCAAATCTGGATGCAGGAGAACGTCATGGCCACTGAAGCCCAATCACCGCTGGCTTCTATCTTTGAAACGATAAAAACAATTGTTTATGCTTTGCTTCTTGCCGGGGTGTTTCGGTCTTTATTTTTTCAGCCATTTTGGATCCCATCAGGGTCCATGAAAGAAACGCTGTTGATCGGTGATTTTCTTTTTGTGAATAAAATGGCCTATGGCTATTCCTATGCATCTTGTCCCAGCCTGATCATTCCGCGTTTGGGATTGAACGTCGATGCAAAAGATCTCTGCGGGTTTACCCGAAACGACAATAAGCGCTTGTTTGGAGGCACGCCTCAACAAGGCGATGTGGTGGTGTTTCGTCATCCGGTTTCCGGGCGCGATTACATCAAACGTTTGATCGGAATGCCCGGTGATAAAGTGCAAATGAAAAACGGCCAACTGTTGATCAACGGGCAAGCCGTTGATCAAAAACCAGATGGTCTTTTTAAGGAAATTATGGAGCCGCAAGGCTCCTTTGGAAATCGGCCGCGGTGTTCTAACGGCGCCGTCGGGTTAGGCGGTGTTTGTGAAAAGCAACGTTTTACTGAAACCCTTCCCAACGGTGTCCAATATACAACGCTGAATATCGGGAAACAGTCATTGGATAATACAGGTATTTTCACCGTGCCAGAGGGTGAATATTTTTTCATTGGTGACAATCGGGATAATTCAACAGATAGCCGGGTACACCAAGCCAGCAATGGTGTTGGATTTGTGAAATATGAGGATTTAATTGGGCGCGCCGATCGCATCATGTTCTCTTCGGCTGGGCGTTCAATGTTGTATTTTTGGACCTGGCGCGCAGATCGGTTTTTTAAGGCGGTTCAGTGAAAATCGCTAGTGATCTGGCGCTTTTTCAAACCCGGCTGGGCTATCGGTTTAAACAGCCGTCTGGTTTGATTGAAGCCGTCACGCATGCTTCAAAAGGCACAAGCACCCGCCGGGATTATCAGCGTTTGGAATTTTTGGGCGATCGCGTGCTTGGTTTGGTGATCGCGCAAGCTTTGTTGGCGCAGGATCAAGAGGCGTCTGAGGGAATTTTGGCTTTGCGCTATAACGCGTTGGTGCGCAAAGAAACTTGCGCCGAAATTGCGCGCGATATTGATCTGGGAGCGGTGTTAAAACTGGGTCGATCAGAAATGATAACGGGGGGGCGGCGCAAGCAAACCTTGCTGGGCGATGCGATGGAAGCGGTGATTGCGGCGGTTTATCTTGATGGTGGCATGGAGGCGGCGCAGGCGCTTGTGTTGCGCCTCTGGCACCGCAGTTTGCAAACCGTTGACGGGCAGGATACCCGCGATGCAAAAACTGCGCTGCAGGAATGGGCACAGGCGCGCGGATTGCCGCCTCCAACCTATCTAACCAAGCGGCGCGACGGACCGGATCATGCGCCAGTCTTTGAAATCGAGGCCCAACTTTCCGACGGCCCGTCGGCGCGGGCCAAAGCCGGCACCAAACGCGCCGCAGAACAAGCAGCGGCGCAAGCCCTTTTAAACACAATGGAGGCGGACACGTGACCCAGGCAGGCTTTATCGCGCTGATTGGTGAACCCAATGCTGGGAAGTCGACGCTTTTGAACAGAATGGTTGGTGCGAAAGTATCGATTGTTACGCATAAAGTGCAAACAACGCGCGCGCGTATTCGCGGAATTTGTATGGAAGGGGCCGCACAATTGGTGTTCGTGGACACGCCGGGGCTTTTCAAACCGCGGCGGCGTCTTGATCGGGCGATGGTGGCGGCAGCTTGGGGCGGCGCGATGGATGCAGATATCGTGGTGCTTCTGGTGGAAGCGCATCGCGGCATCAGCTCTGGTGTTCAGAGCATTTTAGATCAGCTTAAAGAATTAGGGGATCGCCGGGTTATTTTGGCAATCAATAAAATTGATCGGGTTAAATCAGACGCGCTTCTAGCCTTGACGCGGCAGCTGAACGCGGCCTTTGCGTTTGAGAAAACCTTTATGATTTCCGCGGAGCGGGGACATGGTGTGCCGGATTTGCGGGCCTGGCTGGGGCAAGAGTTGCCCGAAGGCCCATGGCTCTATCCGGAAGACCAGATCGCTGATTTGCCACTGCGCATGATTGCGGCTGAAATGACGCGGGAGAAATTGACGCTGAGATTGCATCAGGAACTGCCCTATCAGCTGACGGTTGAAACAGAAAGCTGGGAAGAGCGCCCCGATGGCAGTGCCCGCGTGGATCAAGTGATCTATGTGGTGCGTGATGGGCATAAGGGTATTTTGCTCGGCAATAAAGGCGAAACAATAAAGGCCGTATCAAAAGCGGCGCGCGAAGAGCTGGAAGGCTTTCTAGAGCGTCGCGTCCATCTATTTTGCAAAGTGAAAGTCCGGCAAAAATGGCTGGAAGATGCGGCGCGCTACAGTGAAATGGGTTTGGATTTTAAGGATGGAAATGGATGATGCGGCTGACGGCTGCCTTTTGGGTGCAAGCCTATCTGCGCCGTCTGACGCTTGAAAACATCCCGGCCTATATATTGGCCCATGGGGATGATACCGCTGGCGCGGTGCTCGTCAAATTGGCAACATTAGACGGCGAGGCCTGCCTGTTTCAGCGCGGGTTTGATCTGCAAACTGGCGATCGTGTCTGGCAACAGCTGGAACAAGGCACAGAAGAACAAATTGATAAAGCGCTGCAGCGGCAATTGGGATTTGATCCGGATCTTTGGGTGATCGAAGTTGAAGACCGTGCAGGCCGGCATTTTTTAGATGACTATGTGTAAAACGCAGATCGCTATGCTAAGCTTTCGTCAAGGGGCGGCGGTGAGATAGGGTAACAAAATGGAATGGCGCGATACGGGAATCGTTTTAAGCCGCCGTTTGCATGGTGAAACCTCTGTCATTGTAGATGTTCTAACGCCCAGCCAAGGGCGGCATCTTGGGGTTGTGCCGGGCGGGCGGGCGCGCAAAATGGCGGCGGTTTTGCAGCCCGGCTCGCAAGTTGATATTCATTGGCGGGCCAGGTTAGAGGCGCATTTGGGAAAGTTCACAATCGAGCCTGTGCGCAGTCGCAGCGCTGCGGCTCTGAGCGATCGATTGGCTTTGGCGGGCTTGAATGCGGTTACAGCCTTGTTGTCGCGCTTGATGCCAGAGCGTGAAGCCATGCCAGAGCTTTATCAGCGCAGCGAGCAATTGCTAGATCTTTTAGGGCAGGGCAATATTTGGCCGCTCGCCTATCTGCAGTGGGAAATGTTGTTATTGGACAGTCTTGGCTATGGGCTGGATCTTAGCCGCTGCGCGGTCACGGGTGCGCGTGAAAATTTAATCTATGTTTCGCCAAAAACAGGGCGGGCAGTCTCTGCCGAAGGGGCGGGCGCTTGGGCGCAGCGCTTATTGCCGCTGCCGCCCGTGATGTTGGGCGCACCTGCTTTTGAGGATAAAGAGATTGGTTCGGGCTTGCGCGTCACCGAGTATTTTCTGGCGGGCCATGTATGCGCGAATTTGGGGATTGATCGCTTACCCTCGGCGCGGGGCCGTTTGATGGATTTGATCGGATAGCGGTAGAAATTTGATCTAGAAACAAGAATTTATAGCAATAGCTCTGGACAGTTTGTGCTACAGGTCCTAAAACCGCCGCACTGAAGGCTCAGGCGCTTCAGTGCCCGGGTAGCTCAGGGGTAGAGCAGTGGACTGAAAATCCTCGTGTCGGTGGTTCAAATCCGCCCCCGGGCACCATTTAACAAGATAAATCAATAACTTATAAGATTTATCTCTGATCTAAGATTTTTAATTTAACTTAGACACAGTTAGACACTAAACTCTTAAATATGAGTGTTGATTCAAGTCGTTTCGCTAAAACTGCTAAGAAAACTGTCAGGCG
>Ga0255756_1000790_pt1 | contig 37519 bp, 34 predicted proteins | sample 011ome_20_FD_179956 | JGI IMG/M metagenome (GOLD analysis project Ga0255756, IMG submission 179956) | Coastal salt marsh microbial communities from the Groves Creek Marsh, Skidaway Island, Georgia - 011509CT metaG (version 2) | ecosystem: Environmental > Aquatic > Marine > Intertidal zone > Salt... | reverse complement strand
ATCGTCTCGGGAAGCGGACCGACGTGCGCCTTTCTCGCCCGGGATGACGACCAAGCGCTGGACATCGCGGTGGCGCTCACCTCGACCGGTCTGTGCCGCTCGGTCCGTCGAGCGCAGGGCCCGGTCCAGGGGGCGCGGATCACGGGTTGACACGCGTGCGGTGCGCTGGCTCGACGCGAGTCGGACAGGATCGGCGCCTGCTGCACTAGCGTATGGAGCCAGGTCATGAGTCGGCCCTCGCCGCTGCGGGGGGTGGCATGGCAGTCGATTCACTTCTGGAACAGGAGTCCTCATGCGCTTGATTCCCAGGCGGCTCGTTGCGGCCCCCATCGCTGTGGGAGGCGCCATGGTCCTTGCTGCGACCCTGCTCGGGTCCGCACAGGCGGCCGATGCTCCCGGAAGTGCGGCAGCAGGCCTTGTCGACACCATTGAGGGTGGTGCTCCATCGTGCGATGGCGCCGTACCAGAGGTCAGTTTCTCCGCGGGGACTGTGTGCGGAATCGTGAGGGCCACCGTGAGGGGGCAGCAGTCACATGCCTACCTCGGAATACCGTACGCCGAGCCCCCCGTGGGCGAATTGCGGTGGAAGCCGCCCGTGGCCTTGTCAGGTCTCGGCGATGGGACCTACCCAGCGATCAACTACGAATCCGGGTGCGTCGCTCCGGGACCCGGGCCTACAGGGTTCGTCGGCAATGAAGACTGCCTCTATCTCAATGTGTACTCGCCAAGAGAGACATCGAGTGCTTCTGGCCTCCCTGTGCTGGTGTACATCCCCGGCGGAGGATTCGTCTCCTCCCAGTCAAACCTGGAACTTGACGGAACTGCTCTCGCGAACGAGGGGCTGATCGTTGTCTCCGTCTCCTACCGTCTCGGCTCCCTCGGGTTCCTGCGTGCCATCGGTGAGGACTACCGGTTCGATGGTAATCAGGGGATCCAGGACCAGCAGTTGGCTCTGACGTGGGTGCAGCAGAACATCTCGGCGTTCGGTGGCGATCCGGGGCAGGTGACCGTCTTCGGCGAGAGTGCGGGGGCCATGTCTGTGGGGACTCACCTGTTCGTCGCCCCGTCTTCCAAGAACCTGTTCCGAGCGGCCATCATGGAATCCAACATCGCCGGAATGCGCTACAGCGACAGGCAGCAGGCGGCATCAGTGGGGGCCGACTTCGTGCACCTGCTGTGTCGTTCGTTCTCGGACGATGTTCGACGTTGCGAGGACCGGCCCAAGGATCTCCTGAGCGGGCTCACAACGGCCCAGATTGCGCAGGCCGAGAATCTGACACTGCCTCCGGGTGGCATGCCGGGACTGGTCACGCTGGCATTGACGAACGGCCATCGGGCGACGTGGGGCCCCACCGTGGGGGTTGCGCCGCTGGCCAATCAGCAGCCAGTGCTGGGCTTCGCGCCTGGAGTGACACCGAAGCCATACGCCTTCGGTGTCAATGCAACGGAAGGGGCGTTCTTCCTGCCCAGCCCCTCTACCCTTACCTCGGAGCAATATCGAGACCTCCTCGTCGAGGCGTTCGGGGCGAAGAGAGCCCAGCAGATCCTGGACTTCAGTGAGGACAAGCGTCGGATCTACTCGCCGACCGGCTACCGCCCGCTGCCTGGCGGGGGTCTCACGCCTGCATCTCGGGCCCTTGCTCGGCTCCAGACTGACTTCTTCGTTGTCTCAGCGAATATCCTCTCTGTGGAGAATGCGTTGCCTGCCGCAGGCAAGGCCGGAACGCCGATCTACGGCTATCACTTCTTGAAGCGGTCGAGTTTCGACTTCACGGGTCTGCAGCGCTGCGCGTTCGCCTCGGAGAATGTCTGCCACACCGATGAGATTCCATACGTGTGGTCTGACTTCGTTCAGAAGGACGCGACAGGCAGGACCATCCCGGTACGTGATGTCTCTCCCGAGGACCTGGCGCTGGGGGCCCGCATGACGGGAGACTGGGCGGCCTTCGCCAAGAATCCCAACTCGGGCCTCGGCGGCAGCGCACTGACCGCTGGCAATGACCGGCAGTACGTGACCTACAAGGCTGCCGAGCCCACGCCGGCGGGACGGCTTCTGCCGAAGGCGCGGGCCGACCTGTGGATGCCGATCATTCGGGACGTATTCGAGGACTAGGGCGGGAAACACGCTGGGGTGGAGCCCCTCGTGTTCGCGGTGGGCGTAGTCGTGGCCCTGGGGATGGCGGAACAAACCCTCACGCGAGAAGGTTGGACACTAGAAGCCGCGGAAGTTTCCGAGGTTATGGTTGCCCAAGGCGACGGAACGGAGAACCAGGATGTTCGAGAGGTTTACTGATCGGGCTCGACGTGTGGTGGTGCTCGCGCAGGAAGAGGCGCGGATGCTCAACCACAACTACATCGGCACCGAGCACATCCTGCTGGGCCTCATCCATGAGGGCGAGGGCGTAGCAGCCAAGTCCCTCGAGAGCCTGGGCATCTCCCTGGAGGCGGTGCGCCAGCAGGTCGAGGAGATCATCGGCCAGGGCCAGCAGGCGCCCAGCGGTCACATTCCCTTCACCCCGCGTGCCAAGAAGGTCCTTGAGCTGTCCCTGCGCGAGGCGCTGCAGCTGGGCCACAACTACATCGGCACCGAGCACATCCTGCTCGGACTCATCCGCGAGGGTGAGGGTGTCGCAGCCCAGGTCCTCGTCAAGCTCGGCGCCGACCTGAACCGGGTCCGCCAGCAGGTCATCCAGCTGCTCAGCGGGTACCAGGGCAAGGAGCCGGCAGCCGCTGGTGGGCCGGCCGAGGGAACCCCGTCGACGTCCCTGGTCCTCGACCAGTTCGGCCGCAACCTCACGGCCGCCGCCCGCGAGAACAAGCTCGACCCGGTGATCGGGCGCGAGAAGGAGATCGAGCGGGTCATGCAGGTGCTGTCGCGCCGCACGAAGAACAACCCGGTGCTCATCGGCGAGCCCGGCGTCGGCAAGACCGCCGTGGTCGAGGGCCTGGCCCAGGACATCGTCAACGGTGAGGTCCCTGAGACCCTGAAGGACAAGCAGCTCTACACACTCGACCTCGGCGCGCTCGTGGCCGGCAGCCGCTACCGCGGTGACTTCGAGGAGCGGCTGAAGAAGGTCCTCAAGGAGATCCGCACCCGCGGCGACATCATCCTGTTCATCGACGAGATGCACACGCTCGTCGGCGCTGGCGCTGCCGAGGGTGCGATCGACGCGGCGAGCATCCTCAAGCCGATGCTCGCCCGTGGTGAACTGCAGACCATCGGCGCGACGACGCTTGATGAGTACCGCAAGCACATCGAGAAGGACGCCGCACTCGAGCGTCGCTTCGCCCCGATCCAGGTCGATGCCCCGGACGTCCCGCACACCGTTGAGATCCTCAAGGGCCTGCGCGACCGATACGAGTCGCATCACCGGGTCTCGATCACCGACGGCGCTCTCGAGGCGGCAGCCCGCCTGTCCGATCGCTACATCTCAGACCGTCAGCTGCCCGACAAGGCCATCGATCTCATCGACGAGGCGGGCTCACGTCTGCGGATCCGTCGCATGACCGCACCGCCGGACCTGCGCGAATTCGACGAACGCATTGCTGACGTGCGTCGCGAGAAGGAGTCCGCGATCGACTCGCAGGACTTCGAGAAGGCGGCTGCGGAGCGCGATCACGAGAAGAAGCTGCTCGCCGAGAAGGTCGAGCGTGAGCGCGAGTGGAAGGCAGGCGACCTCGACGTCGTCGCGGAGGTGGATGAGAAGCTCATCGGCGAGGTTCTCGCCCTGATGACCGGCATCCCGGTGTCCGATCTCACCGAGGACGACATCGCCCGGCTGCTTCGTATGGAGGAGGAGCTGCACAAGCGCGTCATCGGCCAGGAGCAGGCGATCAAGGCGCTGTCCAAGTCGATCCGACGCACGCGTGCAGGCCTGAAGGATCCCAAGCGCCCCTCGGGCTCGTTCATCTTCGCCGGGCCGTCAGGCGTCGGCAAGACCGAGCTGAGCAAGACCCTCGCCGAGTTCCTCTTCGGTGACGAGGATGCGCTCATCGCACTGGACATGAGCGAGTACTCCGAGCGCCACACGGCATCGCGCCTGTTCGGCTCACCCCCCGGATACGTCGGCTACGAGGAGGGCGGCCAGCTCACCGAGAAGGTACGGCGCAAGCCGTTCTCGGTCGTCCTTTTCGACGAGGTCGAGAAGGCGCACCCGGACATCTTCAACTCGCTCCTGCAGGTGCTGGAGGAGGGTCGTCTCACGGATGCCCAGGGTCGCGTCGTCGACTTCAAGAACACCGTCATCATCATGACCACGAACCTCGGCAGCCGGGACGTGTCCAAGGGGCAGACCCTGGGCTTCGCCCCCGACAGCGACACCGAGGGCGCCTACGAGGCCATGAAGTCGAAGGTGCAGCAGGAGCTCAAGCAGCACTTCCGTCCGGAGTTCCTCAACCGCATCGATGACGTCATCGTCTTCCACCAGCTGTCGGAGCTCGAGATCATCGAGATCGTCGATCTCATGATCGCCGGCCTCGAGAAGAGGATGGAGGAGCAGGACTTGGCCATCGAGCTGACTCCGGCGGCCAAGGTGCTGCTGGCCCACCGCGGCTATGACAGCGCCCTGGGTGCTCGCCCGCTGCGCCGCACCATTCAGCGCGATCTCGAGGACCCGCTCGCCGAGAAGATGCTGTTCGGCGACCTGCCGTCCGGGTCGATCGTGCTCGTCGATGTCGCCACGGACGACTCGGAGGAGCCGTTCACGTTCACGGCGACTCCGATGGCCGAACTGCCAGACGTTCCGCCGATCGAGGCGGCCGGTGCCACCGAGGGAGACACCTCCGCCTGATCCGGTCCGGCAACCGTCCTGCGCACCCGTGGGGTGACAGGATGCGCGCATGGCTCAGGGACCTCTGATCCCGGGCATCCGGGAGTTCGATCGACCTCGCCGCGGGTGGCCACGATGGCTCACCGGCGTCGTGGTCGGCGGTCTGGTTCTCGTCGTCCTCGTGGTGATCGCGGGTTTCGTCGGGGGAGTCGGGCCCCTGCGGGCCCTCGGGCAGTCGAGCCTGCCGTTGGACACGGTCGCCTATCGAACGACCACGTCCGCGAACGTCATCGAGGTGGCGGTGAACCTGCCCAGCTCGGGTCTGTGCCGTGATGATGATCTCGTCGTCGTCGCATTCGAGCGGAGCAACCGCGTCGAGGTCGAAGGCTCCGTGACTCGGTCCCGGTCCGCGACCTGCCAGTCGGTGACCATGGGTGGAGACCTGCAGTGGGTGCCGGTGGAGCTGGACCGCGCCTTGGGCACCCGGACGGTGGTGACGGCGGAGGACCGCAAGCCGCTGTCCAATGAGTCAGAGGCCTGACGCTCTCGCAGCTAGGCCTACAGGGGCAGTGCGTAATGGCCCGGAGGTGACTCGACGACGAGTGCGTCCGTCAACAGGCTGCTCAGCGCTCTCTCGCGCTGAGTGGAATCCGACCACGCGCCCTCCAGATCACGCCCGGGGACTGGTTCCGGGGACTCGCGAAGGATGGCCAGGAGTCGCCCCCGCACCTGCCGGTCGCTGCCCTCGTAGCTGGCCTGACGCCGGGGCCCGGCGACGGATTCGGGGCGTCCCTGAGCATGCCAGGCGCACTCCGGCTGAACGGGACAGGCAGGGCAGCTGGGGTTTCGGGCCGTGCAGACCACAGCGCCCAGCTCCATGACGGCGGCGGACCAGCGGGCCGCGGTCTGATCGTCCGGCGGCCACAGCGCGTCCATCCGCTGGCGCTCGGTCGCCGTGATGTGAGCCTTGGGCTGGGCCGAGCCGTCCATCGTGCGTGACAGGACGCGTCGGACATTGGTGTCGAGGACGATCGAGCGACGGCCGAAGGCGAATGCCTGAACCGCCGCGGCGGTGTAGTCGCCGACACCCGGAAGCGCTCTCAGCTCCTCGGTCGATTCTGGAACCTGTCCGTCGTGCCGATCGGTGATGATCCTTGCCGTCTCATGCAGACGCTGGGCACGCCGTGGGTAGCCCAGTCGGCCCCACGCCCGCAGCACCTCAGCGAGGCTGTCGTGAGCCAGGGATGCGGGTTGGGGCCAGCGCTCCATCCAGGCGGTCCAGACGGGCAGCACTCGGTCGACGGGGGTCTGCTGCAGCATGAACTCGCTGACGAGAACGCCCCATGGGCTGGTCGACCGCCAGGGGAGGGCGCGCTCGTGGACGTCGAACCATGCGGTGACGGCGGCGATGACGGACGGATCCGGCGCCTTGTCCACGTGTCGGGCCACTCCGGGATCGTTTCACGACGAGACTGCACGCCTACTACGGTGGTGCTGTGACCTCACTCATGCGTCCGAACGGCCCCGAGCCGTCCTCGGTGTACTGGGTTCGTCGGCTGGCGATCCTGGTGGTGCTCTTGACGGTCGCGGTTGGTGCGTGGTGGCTTGTGGGAGCCGTGACGGGGGGCAGTTCGACTTCCACACCCGAACCCGCCCCGACAGCCTCGCTCGCCGGGGTGACTGACGCGGCGGCTTCAGCTCAACCGACCGTTGCATCGGAGCCGGTGGCCTGTCCTGACTCCGTCATCGCTGTCGAGGCCACCACGGATGCCTCGACCTACAAGGTGGGCGACTCCCCGCGCCTGACCCTGTCCATCACGAACACGGGCACTGTCGCCTGCAACCGTGATGTGGGGCCCAAGGCCAACGAGCTGGAGATCACGTCCGGTGGCTATCACGTGTGGTCCAGTGACGACTGCAATGCGAGCAACAAGTCTGTGGTGAGCCTGCTGGAGGCAGGCGAGACCGTGGCGTCCAGCATCACCTGGAACGGCCGCCTGTCCCAGAAGGGATGCCCGGATGGCAAGGGCGCCAAGGCCAAGGCCGGAAGGTACGACGTTCAGGCGCGCAACGGCAAGGTGAAGAGCGATCCGACCCCGTTCGCCCTCAGCAACAAGGGCTGATCGTCTCCCGAGCTCCTACGAGTAGCGATCCAGCAGGCTTGCCTCGGCCAGGCGGGACAGCCCCTCACGCACGGACCGTGCTCGAGTCTCGCCGACTCCCTCGACCTGCTGAAGATCGTCGCTGCTCGCGGCCAGCAGTCGCGGCAGAGTGCCGAAGTGCCCGACGAGGCGATCGGTGATGACCTCGGGCAGCCGTGGAATGCGGGAGAGCAATCGGAATCCACGGGGTGTCACCGGGGTCTCGAGCGCCTCCTGTGTCTCCGCGTGCCCAAGAATCCCGGCGATGGTGGCCAGGTCGACGAGGTCGCTGCGCTCGTCGAGGGCCTGAAGGGCACGGTCGACGCCGCGCTTCTTGCGGTAGGACGCGGAGATCAGGTAGTCGCGGACGAGAAGCTGCCGACTCCGCTCCATGCCGTGCACGAGTTCGTGCACCTGGAGGGCGAGGAGACGACCCTCGGTGCCGAGCGCGATGAGGTGGGCGTCCACCTCCTGGCGGATGCGGCACACCATCTCGGCTCGCTGGGCGACCAGGCACACCTCGCGGAGCGTCACGGCGTCCTCGATCTCGACGGCTGCGAGCGCAGCGTCGACCTCGTCGAGGCGCTCCTTGTAGCCCTCGAGCGTGGCGACGGCCTGGGTAGCGCGCGCCATGATCTTGGCGGCCTCCTCGAGGACGTGGTGGCGCCCGTCGAGATATACGGCGATCGAGTTCATCGACTTGCTGACGCTGATCACGGGATGACCGGTCTGACGGGAGACTCGATCCGCGGTGCGATGCCGGGTGCCGGTCTCCTCCGTGGGGAGCGACGAGTCGGGGACGAGCTGCACCGCGGCTCGCACGATCGCCTGACGCTGCGGGTCGACGATGATGGCACCGTCCATCTTGGACAGCTCGCGAAGGCGGGTCGCCGAGAACGGGACGTCGAGCACGAAGCCACCATTCACGACCTGCTCGACCGAACGATCCCAGCCGATGACGATCAGGCCGCCAGTACGACCCTGCAGGATGCGCTCAAGGCCATCTCGCAGGGCGGTGCCGGGTGCCATCAGCGCGAGTGTCTCCTGCAGGCGAGACTCGGGGGCGGGGTCGGGGGTCATCGTTGCTCCGGACGTCAGGTGGGAAGGTCAGACGGTGCCGTGGTGCTGGCGCTGGACAGGCGTCGGGCGGTGCGGATGGCGTCGTGAAGTGATCCCACCTCATGCAGGCGCATTCCCGTCGGCGGCGCGCCGGTGGCCGGGCCTCGTGAACGCGACGGCACGATCGCGTCGGTGAACCCCAGCCGAGCAGCCTCCGACAGGCGTCTGGCCAGCGAGGTCACGGGGCGGACGTCACCGGCCAGGCCGACCTCGCCCACGGCCAGCAGGTTGGACGGCAGCGCGATGTCGGCAGCGCTGCTGGCGATGGCGAGCGCCACGGCCAGGTCAGTGGCCGGCTCCAGGAGTCGTACACCGCCGACGGTTGCCGCGAAGCAGTCCTGCTGGGCCAGGCGCACCGAGGCTCGGCGCTCGAGGACTCCGAGCATCATCGCCACCCGCGCACTGTCGAGGCCGGACGTGACCCTGCGCGGCTGAGGGGTGGCGGTGGGGGCGATGAGGGCCTGCACCTCGGCCAGCAGAGGCCGCCTTCCCTCCATGGTGACGGTGACGCACGTACCGGGCGCCGGGCGCTCACGATCACCGAGGAACAGGCCACTGGGGTCGGCCAGGCCGAGGATGCCGTCGTCGACCAGTTCGAAGCAGCCGATCTCGTCGGCGGCCCCGAAGCGGTTCTTGACCGCACGCACCAGACGGAGAGGCCCGTGTCGATCGCCCTCGAAGTGCAGGACGACGTCGACCAGGTGCTCCAGCGTGCGGGGGCCGGCCACGTTGCCGTCCTTGGTGACGTGGCCCACGAGGATGACGATGACGTTCCGGGCCTTGGCGATCGCGATCAGCGAGGCGGCAACCTCCTTCACCTGGGTGACGCCACCGGCGGCACCGTCGACCTCCGTGCTGGAGATCGTCTGGACGGAGTCGAGGATTAGCAGGGTCGGCTCGACGGAGTCGATGTGCCCGAGGATGCTGCCAAGGTCGGTCTCAGCGGCGAGGTAGAGCTCGTCGGCGACGGCTCCGATGCGCTCGGCGCGCAGGCGCACCTGAGCGGCGGACTCCTCGCCCGTGGCGTAGAGGACCCGACGATTCTGGCGCGCCCAGGTCGCGGCCGTCTCGAGCAGCAGGGTCGACTTGCCCACCCCCGGCTCGCCAGCGAGCAGGACGACCGCGCCGGGGACAAGACCGCCGCCGAGTACGCGATCGAGCTCCCCGATGGTCGTGGGTATGGCTCGGGCGGTGGCGACGTCGACTGATCCGATGGGAACTGCCGGAGTCGAGCTGACCTGGCTGGGAGTGGTGCGTGCCCGGACGGCGCCTGCCTCCTCGACCGTGCCCCAGGCCTGGCACTCGCCGCATCTGCCGACCCACTTCGTGGTCGTCCAGCCGCAGTCGGTGCAGCGATACGGAGGAGTGACGGGCTTGGCCATGCAGGGCGCCTATCAGGCCGTCGGCTCGTCGGCCGGGTGAGGGGAGAGGCCGAGGGGCGAGCGACCGTCGGCGAGCAGGACCTGCCGGGCGCGGCACAGCCGGGCGAGCTCGTCGTAGGCGGGCTGGCCGATCAGCGCCACGAGCTCCTCGCGGTTGGACTCGAACACGGCCGTCTCGCCAATATGGGCATCGGTGTTGGAGGAGCAGTACCAGGGGAAATCGTGACCGCCGGCACCCCAGTCCTGCCTCTCGTACTCGCCGATCACCACGACGAGGTAGTCGGTGCCATCCTCGATCGTGCGATTCTCATAGGAGCGTCGCATGGGCAGCTGCCAGCAGACCTCGGGCTTCGTCTCGATGAACGAGACGCCCTCGGCCTCCGCGAGGTGGTGCAGGGCGCAGCCGTAGCCGCCGGAGAAGTCGGCGTCGTTGTGGAAGATGCAGGCCCCCTTGACCACGCGGGTCTTGTCGGCGCCGTCCTCCTTCTCCGTCCAGCCCTTCTTGTGCCCGGTGCTGTAGCGCTGCCACTGCTCAGGCGTGAGGCGCTCGACCCACGAGGCGACGCGCTTGCGGTCCGCCTTGTCGGCGAAGTGCGCTCCGTGCACACAGCAGCCGGCGTCGGGCCTCGAGGCATCGATGCCCTGGCAGCCGCGTCCGAAGATGCAGGTCCATCGGGAGGTGAGCCAGGTGAGGTCGGCCTTGATGAGCTGCTGGGCGTCTGCTGGGTCGATGAACTCCACCCACTGGCGTGGGAAACCGATCTCAACCTCTGGCATGCCGTCAGCCTAGGGCCAAGGGACGACAACTCGCCGTCGGGTAATCCGGCGTGATCCATGGTGCGCTCGCCGCGACGGTCGCTCCGGACGGTAGTTTCGTCCCGTGAGACTCGGCGTACTGGACCTCGGCTCGAACACCGTCCACCTGCTGCTCGTGGACGCGCACCATGGCGCTGCGCCCGTTCCGGCCTCGAAGCTCAAGATGCCGCTGCGCCTGTCCGAGCATCTGCAGGCGGACGGGTGCATCGAGGACGCCGCAGTAGACCAGCTGATCGACTTCATCCGACGGGGTCAGGAGCTGTCCGAGGACCTTGGGGCTACCGATGTCATGGCATTCGCCACATCGGCCATCCGGGAGGCCGTCAACGGCGAGCAGGTGCTTGCTCGGGTGCACGAGGAGACGGGCCTGACCATCCAGGTGCTCTCGGGCGAGGACGAGGCGCGGATGACGTTCCTCGCGGTGCGCCGGTGGTTCGGCTGGTCCAGCGGCAGGATCCTGGCCTTCGACATCGGCGGCGGATCGCTTGAACTGGCATCGGGGACGGATGAGGAGCCGGACGTCGCGGTGTCGCTGCCCCTCGGGGCGGGTCGGCTCACGCGCAACCTTCTGATGGGGGACCCACCGACGCTGGAGTCCGTCCGTGAGGTGCGTCGGCATGCGCGGGCATCCATCGCCGAGGTCGTCGGACGGCTTCGCCGCGTCGGCGAGCCGCGCATGGCGGTGGCGACGTCGAAGACGTTCAAGCAGCTGGCCAGGATTGCCGGCGCCGCACCGGCGAGCGATGGGATTCACACTCCCCGGGTTCTCAAGGCCTCGGATCTCCATGAGATCGTCCCGACGCTCGCGGGGATGACGACGGCCGAGCGTTCGAACCTGCCGGGAGTGTCGGAAGGGCGCTCGGCGCAGATGGTGGCGGGAGCCATCGTGGCGGAGGCGGCCATGGATCTGCTCGAGGTCGATGAGCTCGTCGTGTGCCCGTGGGCGCTGCGCGAGGGCATCATCCTGCAGCGAATGGACGGCCTGGCGCCGTGACCGCGGGGGGCGACCCGACCTTCGATCGGACGGTCGGACTCACGGCGGTCGATTCGACAATCGGACTGACTGCTGATCAGGTCGCCGAACGGGTTGCGCGCGGCGAGGTCAATGCCGTCCCTGATCCGCGAAGTCGCAGTCTCGGCGACATCGTCAAGGCAAACACGTTCACCTGGTTCAACGGCCTGATCGGAACCCTCTGGGTGATCATGCTTCTGGTGGCTCCGATCCAGGACTCCCTCTTCGGTTTCGTCATCGTCGCCAACACCGGTATCGGCATCATCCAGGAGTTCAGAGCGTCGCGGACGCTGGCCAAGCTCGCCGTGCTCGGAGACGCTCGACCGACGGTGCGTCGCGAGGGCCGTGACGCCGAGATTCCCACCAGTGACGTCGTCATGGATGACCTGATCGTTCTGAGCACGGGTGACCAGCTCGTCGTCGATGGCGTCGTGCTGACGACTGATGGCCTCGAGATCGACGAGAGCCTGCTGACCGGTGAGGCCGATCCAGTCGACAAGAGCGTCGGCGACGACGCGATGTCGGGTTCGTTCGTCGTTGCCGGGTCCGGGCTCTATCAGGCGACCCGGGTGGGGCGCGAGTCCTTCGCGGGAAGGCTCACCGAGCAGGCGACCACCTTCCATCAGACGAACTCCGAGCTTCGTGACTCAGTGACGCGGTTCATCCGAGCGATCGCGTTCCTCCTCGCGCCGGTGGGCCTGCTGCTGCTGTGGTCCCAGCTGGTGCGCGCAGACCTGCCGTTCAATGAGGCGGTTCGCGGCACCATCGCCGGTGTGGTGACGATGGTTCCTGAGGGACTCGTCCTGCTGACGTCGATTGCGATGGCGGTGTCGGTCGTTCGATTGGCACAGAAGCGCGTGCTGGTGCAGGACCTTCCGGCCGTCGAGGTGCTCGCCCGTGTCGACACCATCTGCGTTGACAAGACTGGAACACTCACCGAGCCCGGCATGCGCGTGCACCAGGTCGTGCCGGTCGGATCGGGAGTCGACACGGACTCTTCGGTCCTCGCAGGCATTCTCGGCGCGGTGGGGTCCGGTGAGGCGAACCCCAATCCCACTCTGCAGGCGATCGCCGACGAGTTCCCGGACCCGTCGTGGCCGGTCGTGTCGGCGGTGCCCTTCTCCAGCGCGCGCAAATGGTCAGCCGTCGACCTCGGGTCCCACGGATCCTGGGTGCTGGGCGCCCCGGAGATCGTGGGGGCGCAGGCCGCGGCCGATGTTCGCCGCCAGGCGGATGAGCTCGCAGCCACTGGGGCGCGAGTGGTCCTGCTGGCGCGCGCAGAGACTGTTCCCCAGCCCGATGACGCTCTCGTGGACCTGCAGCCGGTGGCCCTCGTCGTGATCAGCCAGCTGCTGCGTGCCGATGCGCCCGAGACTGTGGCCTACTTCCTCGAGCAGGACGTGACCGTCAAGGTGATCTCCGGCGACAACGCGGTCACGGTGGGGGCCATCGCGGGTCAGGCAGGCGTCCCCGGCGCTGACCAGCCGGTTGATGCGCGAACGCTGTCGGATGACCCGCAGGAGCTGGCCGCGCCGGTGAGCGAGGCCAACGTCTTCGGGAGGGTGACGCCCCTGCAGAAGCAGCAGATGGTCGAGGCCCTGCACCTGCGGGACTCGACCGTCGCCATGACGGGTGACGGTGTCAATGACGTCCTCGCCCTGAAGAAGGCTGATCTCGGCATCGCCATGGGGTCGGGCTCGGGGGCCACGCGCGCAGTCGCCCAGCTCGTGCTCCTCGATGATCAGTGGTCGGTCATGCCGAGCGTGGTCGCCGAGGGTCGCCGGGTGCTGGGGAACATCGAGCGTGTCGCTGACGTGTTCTTGACCAAGACCTCCTATTCAGTGGTGTTCTCGCTGTTCACCGGGCTGTTCGCGGTCGCGTTCCCGTTCCTGCCCAGGCACCTCACCCTCGTCAGCGCCCTGACGATCGGCATCCCCGGATTCTTCCTGGCACTGATGCCGAACACGGAGCGATTCCGCCCGGGCTTCCTGCGACGGGTCCTTCTGTTCGCCATCCCCTCGGGCGTCATCTGTGCCGCCGCATCGCTCGTGAGCTACAGCGTGGCACTGAATGTGGGGGAGCCGCTTGCCAACGCCCAGGCGGCGGCCAGCGTGACGCTGTTCATCGTGGCGGCGGGAGTGCTGCTGATGTCGGCTCGGCCGTTGAACGCCCTGCGCCTGGGAATCGTCGGCACGATGGTGGCCATCTTCGTCGCGGTCCTCTACGTCCCCTTCCTGTCGGAGTTCTTCGCCCTGACGCTCGGGCCGGAGAAGTACACGCTCGTCGCGATCGGCTCGGGCCTCGTCGGTGTCGTGCTCGTGTGGGCTGCGGCCCTGGTCACCGATCGCTGGCGTCGAGCATGAAGCCCGGTATCGCCGTCGGCCTGTCAACGTCGTCCGTCTTCCCGGAGAGCACGGCCTCGGCGTTCGAGATGGCCGCCATGCTCGGCTACGACGGAGTCGAGGTCATGGTCGGGACGGATGCGACGAGTCAGGACTCCGAGGCGTTGCGGGCGCTGTCGGATCACTATGAGGTTCCGATCCTGTCGATCCATGCACCGTGCCTGCTGGTCACCCAGCGCGTCTGGGGAACCGACCCGTGGGGGAAGCTGCAGCGAGCCCAGCAGGCGGCCGAGCGAGTCGGCGCTGCGACCGTCGTCGTGCATCCGCCCTTCCGCTGGCAGCGCGACTACGCCCGTGAGTTCGTGACCGGCCTGGGCCGAATGGGCTCGGAGACCGACGTGCGGTTCGCGGTGGAGAACATGTTCCCGTGGCGGGCAGGACCGGGCTCGATCGATGCCTACCTTCCTGACTGGGACGTGCGCAACGACGACTATCCGCACACGACCCTGGACCTGTCCCACACGGCGGTGTCGCGCTCTGACGCGCTGGAGATGGCGGCCGACCTCAGCGATCGCCTGGCGCACGTGCACCTGGCCGACGGGACGGACTCGATCCGCGACGAGCATCTGGTGCCGGGGCGGGGGACCCAGCCGGTGGCCGCCCTGCTGACGCACCTGGCAGCGTCGGGCTTCGGCGGCGCCGTGATCGCCGAGATCAGCACGCGCAAGGCTCCCGATCGCGCTGCCCGACTGGCGGACCTGGCGGAGTCTCTGGCCTATGCGCGACTCCACCTGGGGCAGTCGCAGTCCGAAGCGACCGGCTCCGCATAGTCTTCTCTTGTGGTGAGTTCGCCGATCAGTCCGCAGGACGCGGCGAGTGCCGTGATGCAGGCAGCGCGGCTGGCCTTCGAGTCGCGCGGCTACGCGGGCACCACGATGAAGTCGGTGGCCGTGGCCGCCGGCGTAGCCCCGGACGTCCTGCGCTCGCTGTACCAGAACAAGGAACGCCTCTTCGCCGCTGCGATGCAGTTGCCCTTCGATCCGGCGCAGGCGATTCCGGGCCTCATCGCCCCCGGCCTGGACGGGATGGGTGAGCGGCTCGTCCGCGTGGTCCTCACCCTCATGGACGACGAGCAGATGCGCACCGACCTCACCCGACTGCTGGCGTCCGACCAGGGAGTCGGCGCCACAACAGGTGCTGCCAGAGCGGCTGCGAGCTCCACGGCCCTGATGCAGCTGCGGGGGATCTCGGAGTACCTGTCCAGCACGGTCGTCGACAGCGTCGTGGCCGCCGTCGGCGTCCCGGATGCTCGGCTGCGCGTCTCTCTGATCACGTCGCACCTGCTGGGGCTGGCCACGACCCGGTACCTGCTCCGCATCGAGCCGCTGGCGTCGGCGAGCGAGGACCAGGTGGCCGCACTCGTCGGGCCCGCAGTGCAGGCTCTCCTCGACCCGACGAACGTTGTGGGATCGCCGCCACCGGCACGCGGATGATTCGTGAGGCACTGGCCTCGGTGGCCAGGAACGAGTCGATCAGCGGGGTTCTCGCTCGGACGCCGGTGGCTCGTGACCTGGTCACCCGCGTGGTGGGCGGAGAGACGATTGACGACGTCCTCCCGGTGGTCGCGGATCTGGCCGACCGGGGCTTCTTCGTGGCGCTGGAGCATGTCGAACCTGACGTCATGACCAGGACTGAGGCGGACGAGGCGGCAGCGGCCTATCGAACCGTGATCGATGCGCTGGCCGATTCCGGGCTCGGGGACGTGGCAGAGGTCTCCGTCTTCACCGAGTCCCTCGGCCAGGGCGTTGCCGGTGCCGACGAGGGGGCATTCGGGCGCCTGTCGTCGGTCGTGACCCGTGCGGGCGGCCGTGCCGTTCCCATCAGGCTGGGGGTCGGGCCGCTGCCCCACGTGTCGCAGACGCTGGAGTGGGCCCGAGCGCTGATCGATCGGGGCGACGACGTCGGAGTCACCCTGCCGGCCATCCTCCGGCGCACGGAGCAGGAATGCTCAGCATGGTCAGCGGAGAGCGTGCGTCTGGTCAAGGGGGCGCATGCGGACGGGGCCGCGGCCTATCGGCAGCCGATCGAGACCGACAAGTCGTTCGTCCGCAGTGCCAAGGAGCTCCTGCGCGGAGCGGGCCACCCCTCGTTCGCCACCCATGACCCGCGGCTGGTCGCCATCGTGGAGTCCCTCGCCTCGCGGTTCGATCGTGCTCCGCACTCGTTCGAGTACGCGTTCTATCTCGGTCGGCAGACGGGCGAGCAGGAGCGGCTGCTGGCCGCCGGACAGCGTGTGCGCATCTATGTACCTTTCGGTCCTCGGTGGCTGGAGCGGCTCGTGGGAGGCTTGGCGGAGCAGCCCAGCGGCATCGGCGGAGCCTTGCGCTCCCTGCTTCCGCGCTGAATCAGGCAACGACCGACGAGAGGCAGTCACCATGCGCATCGCAGTTCTGGGGGGCGGTGTCATGGGCGAGACCCTGGCGACCGGCTTCCTTCGGCTGGACCCTCGACCGAGCGTCGTCATCGTCGAGAAGCGAGCGGAGCGTGCGCAGGAGCTGCGTGACGGGCTGGACGTGGACATCGCCCCGCTGGAGCAGGCGGTCGATGGCGCCGATGTCGTCGTCCTCGTCGTCAAGCCCCAGGACATCTCCGACCTGCTGGCAGCTGCCGGCCCGCTGCTGAAGCCCGGCTGCCTGGCCATCTCGATCGCCGCAGGGATTCGAACCTCGACGATCGAGTCCGCAGTTCCCGCCGGGGTGAATGTCGTGCGGGCCATGCCCAACACGCCGGCGCGTATCGGCGAGGGCACGACGGGCATCAGCGCGGGAGCGACCTGCTCGACTGAGGCCGTCGCGCTCGCCGAGCGGCTGATGTCGAGCGTCGGCCTGGTCGTCACGGTCCCGGAGGATCTTCAGGACGCCGTCACGGCAGTGTCGGGCAGCGGCCCGGCGTACCTGTTCTACCTGGCGGAGTCGATGACGGCCGCCGGAGTCGATCTCGGACTCGATCCTGCGACTGCGCGACTGATGGTGAATCAGACACTCCTTGGCGCTGCGACCCTGCTTTCCGCGTCGGACGACGACGCCGAAGAGCTGCGGCGCAAGGTCACCTCGCCCGGGGGCACGACGGCGGCGGCCATCGCGACCCTCGACGATGCGGGTGTGGCATCGGATGTTCGGGCAGCGCTGACGGCCGCTCGTGATCGCAGTCGCGAGCTCTCCGGGTCCTGATCGTGGGCGAGCAGGTGGGCATCGTCTGGGACGAGCGCCTCGCGGAATACGACTTCGGCCCCGGGCATCCGCTGGCTCCCATCCGGGTCCAGCTCGCCATGAGACTGGCCGCGGACTTCGGCCTGCTCGACTCGACGCGTGCTCACATCATCACGCCCGTGGAGCCCGTGTCGGACGAACTCCTCCTCAGCGTTCATGAGCAGGCGTATGTCGACGCCGTGATCCGGGCGTCGTCCGACCCGCACTTCTACGACCAGGCCCGGGGGCTTGGCACGGAGGACGATCCCGTCTTCACCGGTATGCACCAGGCCTCGGCGCGCGTGGCGGGGGCGACTCTCGCGGCGGTCCGAGCGGTGCACACCGGCGAGTTCGGTCACGCCGTCAACCTCGCGGGTGGTCTTCACCATGCGTTACCGGGGGCGGCCGAGGGCTTCTGCGTCTACAACGACATCGGTGTCGCCATTGCGTGGCTGCTCGATCAGGGGGTCGAGCGCGTGGCGTATGTGGACGTCGACGTCCACCACGGTGACGGAGTGCAGGCGATGTTCTGGAACGACCCTCGCGTCCTGACGATCTCGATCCATGAATCGCCCGCCACCTTGTTCCCGGGCACGGGCTGGCCATCCGAAGTCGGTGGCCCTGATGCCCTGGGAACTGCCGCCAATGTTGCACTCCCCGCCGGGACAGGGGATCAGGGCTGGCTCCGGGCGCTGCACAGCGTCGTTCCCGACCTTCTGCAGGCGTTCGCCCCCACCGTGCTCATCACCCAGCATGGTGTCGACACGCACTTCGAGGACCCCCTCGCGCACCTGCTGGTCTCCGTGGATGGGCAGCGGATGGCCTTCGAGGCACTCCACCGCTGGGGTCACCGCTACGCCGACGGTCAGTGGGTGGCACTGGGGGGCGGCGGCTACGAGTGGGTCGATGTCGTCCCACGGGCCTGGACGCACCTGATCGCAGAGGCGCTGGGCACTCCGATTCCCCCGGAGTCGGAGGTCCCCCAGGCGTTCCATGACTACGTGCTCGAAGCCCTTGGGCGGCAGGCGCCCGGGCGGATGACGGACGGGCGCCAGCCTTGGCCGCGTCCGCTGGAGCAGGGGTTCGACCCGGCCGATCCGGTGGATGCGGCGATCCTCGCCACCCGGGAGGCTGTCTTCCCGCACCACGGGCTTCAGGCTGAGCCGGATCTGTGGTTCTGACGTCGATCAGGGTGGAAGGCCACGATTTCCGTGGGGGATTCGAAGTGATTTATCCAATCAACTTTCCCTGCGACCCCACAGGCCACTAGGGTTCGACAGTCCCAAGTCGTGGTCTCCGGAGGGGAAGCCGGTGCGACAGGGGAAAGAGAGTTGAGTGCGACATGTCTTCGATCCCTGATCGGGCTCTGAGTGACGTTCGATTCCTGACCGTTGCCGAGGTGGCGGCCACGATGCGCGTGTCCAAGATGACCGTGTACCGGTTGGTGCACAACGGCGAGCTCCCCGCGGTGCGCGTCGGTCGGTCCTTCCGCGTTCCCGAGCAGGCCGTCACCGACTACCTGCGCGACTCCTTCGTCGAGACCGCCTGATCCTCCCCCTGCTGGCCCCTCGACGCACGCGACCGTGCGCTGCTGGGAGGCCTGGCACCAGCCTCGCCCGAAGCACCTGCCACGTCCGCGAGTAGGCTGACCAATCGCTGTTCATGTTGTGCTGATCTGCCGTTCATGGTGGGTCGGCTGTAGAGATAGGGATCGTTGATGGGCTCTGTGATCAAGAAGCGGCGCAAGCGGATGGCCAAGAAGAAGCACCGCAAGCTGCTGCGTCGCACGCGGGTCCAGCGCCGCAACAAGAAGTAGCCTGCGGGGTCGCCGCACGGGCGAGGAGAGTCTGGGGGTCGTCATGGGGCGCACTGTCCTGGTCACGGGCGTCTCCCGCCTCCTCGGTGGCCGCATGGCGGCGGCCCTTGCCCAAGATCCCGACATCCACGTCATTGGCGTCGATGTCGTTGCTCCTGAATCAGTCGTCCCCGGAATCACCTTCGTGCGTGCTGACATCCGCAACCCGGTGATCGCCAAGATCATGGGCGAGGCGGCTGTCGACACCGTGGTGCACATGGGTGTCATCGCCACGCCCAAGCAGGCAGGTGGGCGGTCGACGATGAAGGAGATCAACGTCATCGGCACCATGCAGCTGCTCGCTGCGTGCCAACGCGCCCCTGGCGTCGAGCGCCTGGTCGTGAAGTCGACGGCCGCGGTCTACGGATCCGGTCCCAAGGACCCGGCTCTGGTGACAGAGGACATCGAGGTCAAGCATCCACCCACCTCCGGCTGGGCCAAGGACTCAGTCGAGGTGGAGGCCTATGTGCGCGGGTTTGCGCGCCGGCGCCCGGATGTCGCCGTCACGACGCTTCGCTTCGCGAACATCATCGGCCCGCGCATCCACACGAGCCTGACGTCCTACTTCTCGCTGCCGCTCGTACCCACCGTCTGGGGCTTCGACCCGCGCCTCCAGTTCGTCCACGAGGACGATGCCCTGGCGGCGATCCACCGCAGTGTGAATTCTGATCAGGTGGGCACCTTCAATGTTGCCGGCGAAGGAGTCCTGCTGCTGTCGCAGGCCCTGCGCATGGCCCGGCGAACCAGCGTGTCCGTGGCGGCACCGCTGTTCCCCATGGTCGGTCGGGCCCTGTCGCCTCGGGGCGATGTCGACTTCTCACCGGAGTCGGTGCGCTACCTGACCTACGGCCGCGCTCTCGATACATCGGCCGCCCGATCCGTCCTGGGGTTCACGCCGCGCTACTCCACCGCCGAAGCCTTCGAGTCCCTCGTCAATGACGACCATGGAGTCCAGGAGGTGCAGGTTGCCTGACGCAGACGTCATCCCGATCTCCCCGGATCCCGAGGAGCCGCGCAAGCCCCGGCTGGGGCCCTCGCGGGCAGCTCGGATGGTGGGCAACACCGGTCCCCAGCCGGTGCCCGCGCGGCCCACCGCAGGCCCGGCCGAACCGGCCGCAGTCCGCACCGCGGAGGCCGATTCGGTGCTCGTGGGACCCGGGTCGGACGGCATCTGGTCCGATGCCGAGATCGAGGACATGCTCGAGCCTTTCGGCGAGTTCGTCAGGCGACGACTCACCGGCGACTATCGGGTCGACGACTTCGGCTTCGACCCCGAACTCACGGATCGGGTGCTCCTGGCTCTCGTCCGGCCGCTCTACCGGTCCTGGTTCCGCGTGGAGGTGAGCGGCCTGGAGAACGTTCCGGCCGACTCGGGCGCCCTCGTCGTGGCGAACCACTCCGGCGTCATCGCCTGGGACTCCCTGATGACGCAGGTGGCGCTTCGCGACGAGCACCCGGCGCACCGTCATCTGCGGATACTCGGGGCCAACCTGGTCTTTCAGACGCCGATCATCGGCGAGCTTGCTCGCAAGGCGGGCCACACGCTGGCCTGCCATCCCGATGCCGAGCGCCTGCTGAAGGCAGGTGAGCTCGTAGGCGTGTGGCCGGAGGGGTTCAAGGGCATAGGCAAGCCGTTCTCGCAGCGGTACAAGCTCCAGCGCTTCGGTCGTGGAGGCTTCGTGACGGCGGCCCTGCGCACGGGAGCCCCGATCATCCCCACGGCGATCGTGGGAGCGGAGGAGACGTATCCGATGATCGCGAATGCTCGCACGGTCGCACGCGTCCTCGGCCTGCCGTACTTCCCGATCACGCCGACATTTCCCTGGCTCGGGCCGGTGGGCATGGTGCCGCTGCCGAGCAAGTGGTTCATCCACTTCGGTGAGCCGATCCCGACCGACGGGTATCCCGAGGGATCGGCTGATGATCCGATGGTCGTGTTCAACCTCACCGATCAGGTGCGCGAGCAGATTCAGCAGTCGCTCTACCGGCTCCTCGTCGCGCGACCATCTGCATTCGGGTGAGGGGAAGCGCTGCCTACGGGCGTCGCGCTCGCCCGTAGGCGTAGCCGATCACCATGCCCACGGCGATGCCCCCGGCCCCGGAGGCTGCCGGCAGGGCGAAGCGCTTCATCTGCTCCCTGCGTCGGAAGTCGCGGATCACCCACCCGTTCTGGCGCGCATGCGCGCGCAGGGTGGCGTCTGGGTTGACCGCGACCGGTCGGCCGACGATGGAGAGCATCGGAATGTCGTTGGACGAATCCGAGTAGGCCGAGCACTCGGCGAGATCCAGGCCCTCCCGCTCCGCGATCGCTCGAATGGCCTCCGCCTTTGCCAGGCCATGCAGCGGCGGCCCGTCCAGATGCCCGGTGTAGACGCCGTTGCGGATCTCGGCGACCGTGCCGAGGGCTCCGGTGAGGCCGAGTCGCTCGGCGATGACGGTGGCGAGCTCGACGGGTGTCGCAGTGACGAGCCACACCTGCTGCCCGGCGTCCAGATGGCCTTGGGCGATGGCAAGTGATCCGGGGATGAGCTTGTCGACCATGGTCTCGTCGAAGATCTCCTCGCCCAGGTGCTGGAGCTCGCTGACCTTGCGCCCTTGGACGAATGACAGTGCTGCCTCGGTCGCAGAGGCCATGTCCTCGAGATCCTCGGAGCCGCTGAGGACGAACTTCACCTGCTTGACGCCGAACCCGAGGATCTCGCTGCCCTTGAAGTACTTGCGCCGTGCGAGGCCGACGGCGAAGTGGAAGAGGCTGGCGCCCTTCATGATCGTGTTGTCGACATCGAAGAAGGCAGCACCGGTGGCGGTGGGGTCGTCGGAGAGGTGACTGGCGGAACCGGCAGCGGCATCCGCTGAGGCCTGGCCGGCGCGGCGATAGCGCGACAGGACGTCAGTCCGCTCGGGAGGTGCCGAGGGTGCGACTTCGCTCATCGCTGGAGCGTACCCAGCGCGGAGCGGCCGTGTGCCACACTCGTGAGGGAATCGACCATGTCTCATGGGGTCCTCGGGAGGAGATGACGATGAATGCGAATATCGCCGGCTTCCTGCGCGCATCGGCACAGCGGGATCCGGACGGCACGGCTCTCGTCGTCGGTCCGGACCGCTTCTCCTGGGGCGATCTGGATCGAGCCGTGGATGCCGCCGCCGCAGGGCTGCTGCAACGCGGGCTTCATGGTGGCGACCGCGTCGCCATCCTGCTCGGGAATTCCTACGAGTTCGTGGTCGCCTACTACGGGGTGATGCGAGCGGGCCTGGTCGCCGTGCCGATGAACCCCGCGTACACGGCCGCCGAGATCGCCGTCCTCCTTGCGGATTCGGGAGCCCGTCTGCTTCTCGTGCAGGAGGCGACGTCCGCCGCTGCGGCGGAGGCCGCGGACGCGCTGCACGGCTGCGAGATGGTCGATGTCGAGGGCCGCGAGTGGCTCGACCTTCTGGCGTCGGGGGGTTCGGCCGTCCTGGCCGAGGCACCGACCGGTCCGGATGCTCTCGCCCTGCTCCTGTTCACCGCCGGCACGAGTGGCCGACCCAAGGGTGCGATGCTCACGCACGGTGCCCTGCGCGCGAATATCGAGATGCTCCTGAGCCTTGACTCGCCTCCGGCGATCACGGCTGACGACGTGGTGCTTCTCGTCCTGCCGATGTTTCATGTCTATGGGCTCAACACGGGGCTTGGCCTGGCGGTGGCCGCCGGAGCGACGATCGTCCTGACCGATCGATTCGATCCCGTGGAGACTCTTGCGCTCGCGCGAGATCGGGGCGTCACGAGTATTCCGGCGGCGCCCGCCATGTTCCAGGCCTGGTGCCTGGTGCCGGACGCCCGTGCCGCGTTGAGATCCGTGCGGCTGCTGACCAGCGGTGGCTCGCCCCTGCCGATAACGGTGCAGGAGCAGTTCGAGGCGCACACCGGTCGCGTCATCTACGAGGGCTATGGGATGACCGAGACGGCACCGGTGGTCGCCACGACCCTGGTTGCAGGTCACCCGAAGCCCGGTTCCGTGGGTCGCCCCCTGCCTGGTCTGGAGGTGCGTCTCGTCGACGACGACGGCGATGATGTGGACGACGTGGACCCCGGCGAACTGTGGATTCGCGGTGCGTCCGTCTTCACCGGCTACTGGCCCAGGGGAGAGGGCGGCCCGGACAGTGAGGGCTGGTTCCGATCCGGCGACGTGGCCTATGCGGATGCCGAAGGCGACCTGCACCTCGTCGACAGGCGGCGCGAGGTCATTCTGGTGAACGGCTTCAACGTCTACCCCCGAGAGATCGAGATCGTGATCGATCAGATCCCGGGCGTGGCCGAGGCCGCGGTGGTGGGAGTGCCGGACGATCGCACCGGTGAGGCGGTGATGGCCCTTGTCGTGCCCCGGCGTGGTTCTGACATCGGCCCGACAGAGGTGCGGAGTTCTGTGCCGAGCGGCTGGCGCGGTTCAAGTGCCCGTCGACGATTCGGATGGTTCCTGCCCTGCCCCACTCGGCCACCGGGAAGGTCGCGAAGGGGCGCCTCCGAGAGGTCTACGGAGATGCGGGCTACGGAGCATGACCCCCCGCGTGACCCTTATCGGCAAGCCGGGCTGCCACCTCTGCGACGAGGCGCGTCGGGTGATCGCCGAGGTATGCGCGGAAGTCGACAGCTCGTGGGTCGAGGTGTCGGTCCTCGACGATCCCGCCCTCTTCGATCAGCACTGGGATCGCATCCCGGTCATCCTCGTGGATGGCCGACCCCACGACTTCTGGCGAGTGGATGCAGCGCGTCTGCGGACCGCACTGACTGCGCCATAACCCTCAGTGAACCCGATTATCGGACACCGGCGTCCGGTCAACTTTGTGACTTCGTTCCCGAATCCTTAACCTACGTGACGTCGGCTGGCTTCATTCGGGCCGTGTCGACCCCAAGGATTCAACTTCCCCTGGAGCATCGTGTCCCCTGCCCGCTCTACGCGCCCCGGCGCGGCGCCTGAGCGCTCGGACACCATCCGCAATCTCGGACGCGACATCCCCGGCGCCACCGTCGCTCGGCTGCCCGTGTACCACCGGGTCCTCGTGGGACTCGAGGAGACTGGCGTTACGACGGTGTCCTCTGAGGAGCTCTCCCAGGCGTGCGGGGTCTCGTCGGCGAAACTTCGCAAGGACCTGTCGCACCTGGGTTCCTACGGCACCCGCGGTGTCGGCTATGACGTGCGCTTCCTCGGTTATCAGATCGCCCGCGAGCTGGGACTGACCCAGCCCTGGGGCGTCGTGATCGTCGGTGCCGGCAATCTCGGACAGGCCCTTGTCGCCTACCGGGGCTTCGTCTCCCGCGGGTTCGAGGTCGTGGGCCTGCTCGACTCCCACCCGGACGTCATCGGCCAGCGGCTCGGGGCGGCCGGGGACGGCCTGGCCGTGGGTCCGGTGAGCGACCTCGAGGGCCTCGTGTCGTCCGGTCGCGCCCACATCGGCGTGATCGCCACTCCTGCAGACGCGGCTCAGGACGTGTGCGATCGACTCGTGGCCGCGGGCCTGCGCAGCATCTTGAACTTTGCCCCTGCTCTCCTGACCATCCCTGAGGGCGTTGAGGTGCGGAAGGTCGATCTAGCGGTCGAACTGCAGATCCTCGCCTTCCATGAGCAGCGTCGATCTGATGAGAAGGACCCCACTATGGACCCCGAGTCGCTGGGAGAGGCGATCTAAGGATGTCGAGAACAGTCGCCACCAAGGCAGCCGCCACCAAGGCCGCCGCCACCAAGTCCGCCGCCACCAAGCCGGGCGCCGCAAAGTCGTCCGCAGCGAAGGCCCCTGCCAAGAAGGCCCCCGCGGCGAAGGCACCTGCCACGCAGGCGCCAGCCAAGAAGGGTCCAGCCAAGAAGGCTCCGGCGAAGAAGGCCGCCGCAGCCAAGGCTCCCGTCAAGGACATCTCCACGGACAAGTCCCCGGCGAAGAAGGCCCCGGCGAAGAAGGCCGCCACGGCCAAGTCGGACGCCCCCGCTTCGTCGGCAGTGGCGACACCGCGCCCACGCCGTGCGGCCGTCCAGGGCCATGTCGCTCTCGTAGCCGCGGGTCCGGGCGACCCTGACCTGGTCACCCTGCGCGCTGTCCAGCTGCTGGGCGCCGCCGAGCTCGTCGTCGTCGACTCGAATGCCGTCGCGATCGCCGAGGCACATGCTGGCGCCACGACGGAGGTCGTCGCGGCGGTTGACGCGGCGGGAGTTCCCCTGGAGCAGGCGGCTCGCAGTGCGCTCGTCATCGAGTCGGCCCGGGCGGGCCGTCGGACTGTGCGCCTGATCGCGGGCGATCCCGTGATCGAGGGAACGTTCCTGAATGAGGCTACGGCCATGCGCAAGGCCCGTCTGGAGTTCGAGATCGCGCCTGGCGTGAGCGAGGTCTCGGGCATCCCTGCCTATGCGGGCTTCGGTCTCACCAGCGGCCGCACACGCCAGGTTCGAGTGGTGGACGCCAGCGACACCCTGCTGCCGTGGTCGGATCTGGCGGCTGCTCGCGTCACGACCGTCTTCCTCAACGGCGCCGACCGAGCGCCGGAGATCGCCGAGCAGCTGATCTCCGCCGGGGTCGATGCCGGCACGCCGATTGCGGTGACACGCAAGGGCACCACCGTCGATCAGCGCACTGTCGTCAGCACCCTCGGTGAGGTGCGGGCTGCCGCCAAGGCCGCACGTCAGGCAGGCCCGGGCATCGTCGTCGTCGGCGAGGTTGTCGGCCAGCGCGACAAGATGGACTGGTTCGAGGTGAAGTCACTCTTCGGCTGGCGCGTGCTGATCCCACGCACCCAGGATCACTCCGGTCCGGTGACCGAGCTCCTGCGCGGCCACGGGGCTGTGCCGGTCGAGGTGCCCACCATCTCCGTCGAGCCTCCCCGCACACCGCAGCAGATCGATCGGGCCGTCCACGGCCTCGTCTCGGGACGCTACGAGTGGATCGGCTTCACGTCCGTGAACGCTGTTCGCGCGATCCGCGAGAAGCTGCAGGAGTACGGCCTCGATGCCCGATCCTTCGCAGGCCTGAAGGTCGCAGCTGTGGGCGAGCCCACCATCGCGGCACTGATCGAGTTCGGCGTGCGACCGGACATCGTCCCCGACGGTGAGCAGACCACGTCCGCCCTCCTCGAAGGCTGGCCGCCCTACGACTCCCTGATGGACCCCATCAATCGAGTGTTCCTGCCTCGTGCGGACATCGCGACCGACACCCTCGCCGCGGGTCTGGCCGAGCTCGGCTGGGAAGTGGAGGACATCACGGCCTACCGCACCGTCCGGGCCGCTCCTCCGGCTGCCGAGACCCGCGAGGCCATCAAGACCGGTGGCTTCGATGCCGTCCTCTTCACGTCGAGCAGCACCGTCCGCAACCTCGTCGGCATCGCCGGCAAGCCGCATCACACGACCGTCGTGGCCTGCATCGGCCCGCAGACGGCCAAGGCGGCCGAGGAGCACGGACTCCGTGTCGACGTGCTCGCCGACAACAGCACGGTTCCGGACCTCGTCGAGGCACTGGCCCTCCACGGGGAGGCCATGCGCCTGGCGTCGCTGGAGGCCGGCGAGGGCTCCTGGCGTCCAAGTCGCCGTCGCGCCGCCGCGCGTCGTCGGGCCACCTGACATGACGGCGAAGGGTGACCGCACGGTCGTGCACCTGCTGCGCCACGGCGAGGTCTTCAATCCGGAGGGCGTCCTCTACGGACGCCTGCCGGGCTACTACCTCTCCGATCTGGGCAAGCAGATGGCGGTGCGTGCGGCCGATGCCCTGGCCGACCACGACATCACCCACGTCATCGCCTCCCCGATGGAGCGCGCCCAGCAGACCGCCACCCCGATCTCGGACAGGCACTCCCTGCCGATCTTGACGGATCCCCAGCTCATCGAGGCCGACAACATCTTCGAGGGCCAGCGAGTGAGCGTCGGCGACGGCGTCCTGAAGCAGCCGCGCACCTGGAAGCACCTCTACAACCCGTTCAAGCCGTCCTGGGGCGAGCCCTACGTCGACGTGGCCGCTCGCATGTCCGCGGCTGTCGCGGATGCCCGGGAGCAGGCCCGTGGGCATGAGGCCGTCCTCGTGAGCCACCAGCTGCCGATCTGGATCGCCCGACTCGCGGCGGAGGACCGCCGCCTGTGGCACGACCCCCGAAGTCGTCAGTGCACCCTTGCCTCCCTGACCTCGCTGGAATTCCGCGGCGACACCCTGGCCGCCATCACCTACACCGAGCCGTCTCGCGACCTGCTGGTCCAGGCCAGCAAGATCGCGGGAGCCTGAGCGGCGGTCACCGTGCGTCTGCGCCTCGGGGTTGCCCTCGCCGCTGGGGCGCTCCTGCTCGCCGCCTGCGGCAGCGACTCTGCCTCGTCCGTCGATGACGGCAGTGGATTCGTCGCAGGCGACGGATCGATCGTGGTCCTGAGCGATGCACTGCGCGTCCCCGCTCCCGATCTGGTGGGCACCACTCTCGACGGTGACGAGTTCCGGCTCTCCGATCACCTGGGGGAGGTCGTCATCCTCAACGTCTGGGCATCCTGGTGCGCGCCGTGTCGCGCCGAGGCTCCGACCCTGGCAACGCTGGCCGCCGAGGTCCAGGACTCTGGAGTTCGGTTCATCGGACTCGACACCCGTGACTCGGTGGCGTCGGCGCAGGGCTTCGTCGAGCGGTTCGGAATCGGCTACCCGAACGTGATCGACTCGGACGGACGGCTGCAGCTGCTCTTCAGCGACACGCTTCCACCGCAGGCGATCCCGTCGACGCTGGCCATCGACCGGCAGGGCCGGGTCGCCGGACGCATCCTCGGACGCGCCAGCGAGTCCACCCTTCGTGGCCTCATCGACCCACTCGTGGCCGAACCGGCATCAGGCCCCTCCTGATGGACCAGGTCACCGAGCTCGTTGCAGGTGGGGCACTCTGGATCGCGCTTCCCATCGCATTCGCTGCGGGGGTGGTGGCCTTCCTCAGCCCGTGCGTCCTTCCGCTGGCACCCGGGTACGTCTCGTACATCACCGGACTGACCGGAAGCGAGCTCGCCGAGGGGCAGGGCCGTCGCTGGCAGGTCCTGGCCGGCAGCAGTCTGTTCGTCCTCGGGTTCAGCGTCGTCTTCGTCAGCTATGGCGTCCTCTTCGGAGGTGCTGGATCTCTGCTCCTGGAGTACTCGGACACCATCAACCGGATCCTCGGCGTCCTGGTCATCGTGATGGGACTGGCTTTCCTGGGCCTTGTCCCCGGACTCCAGCGCGAGTGGCGCATGCATCGAATGCCCACGTGGGGGGTGGCCGGTGCGCCGGTCCTGGGACTGCTGTTCGGCATCGGCTGGTCCCCGTGCATCGGTCCGACCCTGACGGCGGTCCAGTCACTGGCCTTCACCGAGGCGAGCGCTCTTCGGGGTGCTGTCCTGTCGCTCGTGTACTGCCTCGGACTGGGACTTCCCTTCATCCTCCTGGCCGTTGCCTTCAGTCGCATGGCGCGCGCGATCGGCTGGGTTCGAGAACACTACGTATGGGTGATGCGCATCGGCGGAGGCATGCTCGTGCTGGTGGGCATCCTGCTCGTCACCGGCCTGTGGACGGATTTCACCATCTGGCTGCGCGTGCAGGCCCCCGGATTCGAGACCGTCCTATGACCAGTGAGGTGAGGCTGTGACGACCGATACGGCCACCACGCCTCCGGGTGCCGAGGCCCCGCTGCCGCCGCTGGGGACCGTGGGCTTCCTTCGGTGGCTGTGGCGACAGCTCACCAGCATGCGAACAGCGCTGATCCTGCTGTTCCTCCTGGCGCTCGCGAGCATTCCGGGCTCCGTACTGCCACAGCGCGGCACCAATCCGATCAAGGTCGACGACTGGATCGACCAGAATCCGACGATCGCTCCGGTGCTGGACGCGCTGGGCTTCTTCGATGTCTATGCGGCACCGTGGTTCGCGGCCGTCTACCTGCTGCTGTTCATCTCGCTCATCGGATGCGTCCTGCCGCGCGTGGGAGTCCACGCCCGGGCCCTGCGCACGCCTCCACCACCGGCGCCACGCCGCCTCGATCGGCTTCCGGCGCACGCGTCCTTCACAACCGATCGGGCCGCCGCGACCGTATGCGAGCAGGCCGCCGACGTCCTTCGCTCGGAGCGCTGGCGGGTGCGCGAGTCGCCGAACCCGAGCGATCCGTGGATCTCGGCCGAGAAGGGCTACGCCCGCGAGACGGGGAACCTGATCTTCCACCTGGCCCTGATCGCGATCCTGGTGGGTGTTGCTGTGGGCGGACTCCTCGGATGGAAGGGCAACGTCATCATCCGAGAGGGCTCGGGCTTCTCCAACACCCTCACGCAGTACGACGCGTGGGGTGCGGGTCGCTTCGTCGACCCCTCGGGTCTGGCGCCCTTCTCCTTCACGCTCGAGGACTTCCGGGTGGACTACGAGCGCGGTGTGGCTCAGCGGGGGGCACCCCGGCTGTTCGAGGCGGACCTGACGGTTCGATCCCAGCCCGAGGAGCCGCCGGTACTCACCACGGTCGAGGTGAACCAACCGCTCGTCCTCGATGGCGCCAAGGTCTTCCTGGTGGGCCACGGATACGCCCCTCACCTTCGGATCCACGACTCGACCGGAACCCTCGTGTTCGACGACACGGTGGTGTTCCTCCCGCAGGACGGGAACTTCTCATCCACGGGCGTGGTGAAGGTTCCGGATGCCGATCCCTCACTCGGGATGAACGGGCTCTTCCTTCCCACGGCGGGCTTCAGCCCGGAGCGGGGTGGCTTCTCCACGTTCCCCGCCCCCGACGATCCAGAGCTGCTCCTGTCGGCGTTCCGCGGGGACCTGGGCATGGATACCGGGGTTCCTCAGAGCGTGTACACGCTCGATACCGACTCGATGGTCAAGGTGGGTCTGGAGTCCATGCAGCCCGGGGACACCTGGAACCTGCCCAATGACTCCGGATCCGTCGAGTTCGTGGGTCTGGAGCAGTGGGCGTCCTTCCAGATCGCCCACGACCCAGGCAAGGAACTCGCACTCGGCGCCTCCGTCATCGCGATGATCGGACTGACGATGTCGTTGTTCGTCCGCCGTCGTCGGATCTGGGTCCGCGCAGTGCCTGATGCCTCCGGAGGTACTCTCGTCCAGGTTGCTGCGCTCGCGAAGTCGGAGTCGGCTGATGTCGACGCCGACGTGACCGAGCTCGTCACCCGGCTCGAGACAGTTCAGGTTCCACAGAGGAGGACGCCGAAGTGACCAGTGTCGAGTTGGCGCAGGCCAGCAATGCCGCCGTCTATGCATCGATGATCACCCTGACGCTGGCGATGGTCGCGTTTGCCGTGTCCTTCGCGGCCGGACGGCGTCGTCCAGCTGAGGCCAATGCGTCCCAGGCCGCTGGGGTCTCGTCGGCCGTCGAGGGGGGAGGGGTCAGCACCGCACTCCTGACTCGCGACGAGCCGTCGGTGCCCCTGGAGCCGGGTCGTCGCTCCTCAAACATCGCCATGTCCCTCACCTGGCTGGCCTTCGGCCTCCTGCTCGTGGGCGTGGTCCTGCGCGGCGTGTGGGCCGGCCGAGTGCCGTGGGGCAACATGTACGAGTTCTCCATCACTGGTGCTCTGGGCATTCTCGCCGTCTACCTGGGCATGTCCGTCCGTCGCGACCTGCGCTGGCTGGGACTGTTCGTCGTCATCCCCACCCTGCTGTGGCTGGGCCTGGCCGTCACGGTCCTGTACACGGAGGCCGCGCAACTCGTGCCGGCCCTGAAGTCCTACTGGCTCGTCATCCATGTGTCGGCCGCCATCATCTGCTTCGGTGCCTTCACGTTCTCCGCTGCCACCGCGGGGCTGTCCCTCGCGCGCGGACGGGTCGAGCGTCGACAGGGCACCACGGACGTCACCGGCTGGACATCGCGCATGCCCACGAGCGAGCGACTGCAGGGGCTGACCAACAAGGTGGTGGCATTCTCGTTCCCGCTGTGGACGTTCGCCGTCGTGGCCGGTGCCATCTGGGCCGAGAACGCCTGGGGTCGCTACTGGGGCTGGGACCCCAAGGAGACCTGGGCGTTCATCACGTGGGTGATCTTCGCGGCCTACCTGCACGCCCGCTCCACTGCCGGCTGGCGTGGGTCACGGGCATCGTGGATTGCGGTTGCGGGCTGGGTGGCGTTCCTCATCAACTACTTCGGAGTGAACATCTTCGTCAACAGCCTGCACTCCTACGCCGGCATGTAGGAGCGTGGATCGCGGATCAGGAGTGGGGCTCGTCCGTACGACGCTGCTTCATCCGGCGGCTCCAGGCATCGTCTCCGAGCTGCTTGAGAAAGGCCGGGTCATCGTCGGGAGCGACGGGGCCGCGGCGGCGACGTGAACGCGGGACGTTCCAGACCCGGCCGAACAGCAGCCACATGATGCCGCCCAGGAGCGGGATCAGGATCACCACGAGCAGCCACACGAACTTCGGCAGCGTGCGCGTCTCGCCCGACCGCGTGCGGAGCACGTCGATGATGCAGTAGAGGTAGAAGGCGATTGCGAGAATCGCTCCAGCAACCCGCAGCATGGCCGCCCCCTTTCGCGTCTCGTCATCGTGGCCCGGTGGGGACAAGAGTACGTCACGCGTGTCGATCCGGCTTCCCGCGTCGTCGCCGGTGGAGGGCGGCCGTCGACTGACGTACGGTAGGGGAGTGACCACACGATCGACGTCGACCGCCGCCTCGATCCTGATCTACACCGTTCTGCGGGTCGCGCTCTTCGCCGTCGTGTGGGCAGTGGTGTGGTTCCTCACTCCGCTGGACGCAGTCTGGTCGGCGATGGCGGCCATCCTCATCTCAGGGGCGCTCAGCGTGGTGCTGCTGGACCGTCAGCGCGGCCGCGTCGGCACGGCGGCAGGCCGCTTCTTCTCACGGTTGAACGATCGCATCGATGCATCAACGCGCGCTGAGGACCTTGACGAGGATTACCCGATGGCCGGTCCTGGCTCATCCGCCGCTGATGGCGAGGAGCCTGCCGCGGACGAGGCCGTAGGCGAGCAGAAGTAGACCACTGCCCACCGGTGTCGAGGCCGAGTCGACCGCCGGTCGTCGCTGCGGGCTCATCCGCCGCTGATGGCGAGGAGTCCGCCGAGGACGAGGCCGTAGGCGAGCAGCAGCAGGCCAGTGCCCTTCAGTGCCGGAATCAGCGCTGGGCCGGTCGCTCCGCCCAGCACCACCCGGATCGGCCCATAGGCGAGGACGCCCGTGAGAAGCGCCAGAGCCGTCCACGGGGACGTCGCCGGTGCTAGGAGGATGGGAACGATGAGGGCGCCTGTCACGAGCACCGCGTAGAGCATGCGTGTGCGCTCGTCCCCGAGTCGGACAGCGAGCGTGTGCTTCCCGGTGACGGTGTCGGTCGGGATGTCGCGCAGGTTGTTCGTCACCAGGATGGCGCAGGACAGCAGTCCCACGCCGATGGACGCGAGGATGTCGACGGCGGTGATCGTCAGCGTCTGCACGTACGCGGTTCCGACAACGGGCACGAGGCCGAAGAAAACGAAGACGAAAACCTCGCCCAATCCGGCATAGCCATAGGGGCGAGGTCCGCCGGTGTAGAGCCACGCTGCTGCGATGCTCGCGGCACCGACGATGAGGAGCCACCACTCGCCCACGACTGCCACGAGCACGAGGCCGGTCAGCGCTGCGGCGCCGAGGGACAGGTAGGCGGCCCGCTTGACGTGGGTCGCTGGTGCCAGTCCCTGGCCGACAAGGCGAACCGGGCCCACTCGTGCTGCATCGGTGCCCTTGACTCCATCGCTGTAGTCGTTGGCGTAGTTGACACCGACCTGCAAGAGGACGGCCACTGCCAGCGCCAGCAGAACGCGCACCAGGTCGAACGCACCTGCCCAGGCACCCAGGCCGGCGCCGACGGCCACGGGTGCGACAGCTGCAGGCAGGGTGCGCGGGCGGGCACCCTCCAGCCATTGGGCGGCGGTGGCCATGAAAGCCCCTCTCGATGGTGGTTGGTCAGGCGTCGCCGGGAAGGTCGGTGGCCCACTGGCGCAGGATGTGCCGGTCAACCTTTCCATGCGGCAGGTGGGGCAGTCGCGCGACCCGGTGGATGACCGGGCGTGCTGCTCGTCCGAGTTCGCGGGCGACGGCATTGCGAGCCGTGTCCTCCAGCCCGCTCGGATTCTCCCGAGGCTCGAGGAAGGCATGCAGCCGAGGCTCTCCAGCAGCGTCCGCGACGACGACGACGGCGGCCGCCGCGATATCCGGCTGGTCGTTGAGAACGTGCTCGACCGAGGTGGGGGAGACATTGATTCCATCGATGATGACGATCTCGTCGGCACGGCCGAGCACGACGACGGAACCATCGGGCTCGATGCGCCCGATGTCGCTCGTGTGGAAAGACCCGTCGGCGAGGACGTCGTCGCTGAGTGCCGGTTCACCCCGGTAGCCCAGGGCCACCATCGGTCCGCTGATCGTGAGGCGACCGGTGGCCGGGTCACCGGTGGTCTGCTCGTCGCCCAGGCCAGCATCGACCGTCACCGTCACTCCCGGCAGGGGACGTCCGTCGAGCACGCATCCGCCGGCGGTCTCCGTGGCGCCATACGTGGTGGTCACAGTGATCTCGCTCTGCTCGGCGATCGTGCGCAAGGACGGGCGCAGGGCCGCCCCGCCGATCAGGATGCTCGAGCACTGCCGCAGGGCCTCGACTCCTGCATCGTCGGCGAGAAGACGAGCGAGCTGCGCGGGAACCAGGGAGATGCGCACGTCATCGGTCGTAGCCCTTGCGGCGTGAACCGCGGCGGCGACATCGGCCGGCCGGAACGGCCCAGCTCCCGCGATGCTGGGGAGCACCACCAGCTCACGCGTGCTCGCAAGGGAGCGGATGAGGACGTTGATTCCCCCCATGGATGTCACGGGGAGAGCGAGAATCCACGCCGGTGCCGAGCCCTCCGGCTGGAACACCGGTGTCAGGGCCGTGAGCTGGGCAGCCGTCAGGAGAACTCCGCGCGGCTGGCCTGTCGAACCCGACGTGGAGACGACCATGGCAACGTCGTCGTCCTCCAGAGGAAGCCCGTCGTCAAGGTGCAGGCCGCTGAGCAGACGGGCAACGTAGTCGTTGGAGACCGTCGGCGAGGTCGTGGGCACGGGCGCGATCGCCGGACCCGCTCCGCTGAGCGCGGCCACGAGCGCAGGCGCTAGCCGTGCCGGACCCTCGGGGCCGGGCGGCACGGGGACGCGGATCAGCGGGCGGCTCACCATCTGCACGAGCCTAGGACGAACGGTAGGTTTCGCCTCATGGACACCCGCTCGCGTTATGTGCTGCCCCCCGTCGCGCCCGAGGGCTCCCCGGCCCTCGTGGACCCCGCGCACTCGTCTGCGACACCCGCGTGCGACTGGCTCTCGGAGGGTGACTACTCCGACATCCGGTACGAGCTGTCGACGGGCGAGGCATCGGGGATCGCCAAGATCACGATCAACCGACCGGCGCGACGCAACGCTTTCCGCCCCCAGACCCTGTTCGAACTGCAGGACGCCTTCAACCGGGCCCGTGACGACGATCAGGTGGGCGTCATCATCCTCACCGGACAGGGCGACCTCGCATTCTGCTCCGGCGGCGATCAGACGATTCGCGGCAACGACGGGTACATCGGCGACGACGAGGTCGCCAGCAAGGGCATCGGGCGCCTGAACGTGCTGGACCTGCAGATCCAGATCCGTCGCACACCGAAGCCCGTCATCGCCATGGTGGCCGGCTACGCCATCGGGGGTGGCCACGTCCTTCACGTGGTGTGTGATCTCACCGTCGCCGCCGACAACGCGCGATTCGGGCAGACCGGTCCGATGGTCGGCTCCTTCGACGGCGGGTACGGGTCCGGCCTGCTGGCCCGCATCGTCGGCCAGAAGCGCGCCCGCGAGGTCTGGTACACGTGCCGTCAGTACGGCGCGGCCCAGGCCTACGACTGGGGGCTGGCCAATGAGGTCGTGCCGATCGAGGACCTCGAGGTCGCGACGGTCGCCATGGCCTGCGAGATGCTCGACATGTCACCCCTTGCGCTGCGCATGCTCAAGGCCTCCCACAACGCCGCCGACGATGGCCTCGCGGGGATCCAGCAGCTGGCCGGTGACGCGACCATGCTGTTCTACATGACCGAAGAGGCGCAGCACGGTCGTGATTCCTACAAGGAGAAGCGGAAGCCGGACTTCCGGCAGTTCCCCAAGCGTCCTTGATGGCCATGCCCACTCTGGCGGACGTTCTCCACTCCGCGGTGCCGTTCGCGCTGCCGTTGCGTCGACCCTTCCGCGGGCTCGAGGTCCGCGAGGGGATGCTGGTCAAAGGCCCGTCCGGCTGGGGTGAGTTCGCCCCGTTCGACGACTACTCCGATGCGGCTGCAGCGCGCTGGTTGGCGAGTGCGGTGGAGGCATCCTTCGGGTCGTGGCCCGCCCAGGTGCGCGATGAGATCGAGGTGAACGCGATCATCCCGGCGGTCGATTCGGCCGATGCGGCCGGTCTGGCCAGGGAGGCGGTTCTCGAGCGCGGCTGCCGGACGATCAAGGTCAAGGTGGGGTCGGCATCCCTGGGAGACGACGAGGCACGGGTAGCCAGCGTGCGCGACGTTCTCGACACCGTTCTCGGGCGCGGCCGTGGCGCGATTCGCATGGACGCCAACGGTGCCTGGGACGTTGCGCGGGGGGCAACGGCACTGCGCCGGCTCGGCGCCTACGGAATCGAGTACGTCGAGCAGCCGTGCCGAACCCGCGACGAGATGCGCGAGCTGCGGGGTCTCGTCGACGTTCCGTTCGCCGTCGATGAGGTCATCCGCCAGGCGGACACTCCGGTGACCTCGGTGGCGGACATCGCCGACGTAGCCGTTCTCAAGCCGGCGACCCTGGGCGGTGTGGCCGCGACGCTGCGCTTGGCGGAGGAGCTGGACGTCCCCGTCGTCATCAGTGGCTCCCTGGACTCGTCCGTGGGGCTTGAGACGGCCCTTGCCACTGCGGCGGCCATGCCCGACCTTCCGTTCGCCAGCGGGCTCGGCACGGGGGCGCTGTTTGCGGCTGATCTCGTCGAACCAGTCGTTGCGTCAGGAGGGACGATTGCCGTGCGCCGGACCGGACCGGACCTGACGGCGCTGCTCGCCGCTCGTGACCGGCTCAGCGATGAGCGGGCCGCGTATTGGCGCCAGCGCCTCGCGGACGCCTGGGCCGTGAAAGGCTGACGCCGTGAATCCCTCCACTGCCGAGGCCCACGTCCTGGTCGATGAGCTGCTTCGATGCGGCGTCACCGACGCGGTCCTCTCCCCGGGCTCCCGCTCGACCCCGTTGGCGCTCGCTCTGGCCTCCGCAGAGGCGCGTGGCGACCTCGTCCTGCACGTTCGCCTGGACGAGCGGTCCGCTGCCTATCTCGCCTTGGGCATCGGCAAGGTGACGGGAGTTCCCGCTGTAGTCGTCACGACGTCCGGCACGGCCGCGGTGAATCTTCACCCCGCTCTCGTCGAAGCCGACGAGGCATCGGTGCCCATGATCGCCATGACGGCCGATCGGCCCCCGCGGCTGCGCGAGGTGGGCGCGAACCAGACAATCCGGCAGCCGGGCGTCTTCGGTGGTGACGTGAGGCTGTCCATCGACATGGGAGTGGCCGCCCGTTCATCTGGGCAGGTCGCCTACTGGCGATCGACGGTGGCGCGAGCCGTCGCCGTCGCAACGGATGCGCTGCGTCCCGGTCCCGTGCACCTGAACGTGCCGTTCGATGACCCGCTCGTCCCCGGGGACGACGCGGAGTGGCCCGAGAGCCTGGACGGACGGCCCGAGGGTCGGCCATGGACGGCGGACGCCCGACTGGTCGCCGGCATGAGCACACCGCTCGACGATGTCCTGGGCGCGCTCCTGGACGATGCTGTGGTGCCGGCCCGCGGGCTGATCATCCTCGGCGATCATCAGGACACCGAGGCCGTCGATCTGATCGACGATCTAGCCGACGCGCTGGGGTGGCCGGTCATCTCAGAGCCGAGTGGCAACGGGGCCGGATGCGCGACCGCTCTGAGTCACGCCCCGCTGCTGCTCGCCGACGACGCCTTCGCCGAGGCGCACGTTCCCGATCTGGTGCTGTCGGTGGGTCGCGTCGGGCTCAACCGGTCGGTGCTGCGAATGATCAGTCGGGCGACCCTGCACATGGCCGTGGACACCCGGCCGCAGTGGAGCGACCCGACGCGCACGGCCGACATCGTGGTGGCTTCGGTGCCGCTTCCGCCGGTGGAGGCCGAGATCGATGAGGAGTGGCTCGAGTCGTGGCAGCGTGCTGACGTGCTGGCGGCCGCGGCCGTCGAGACGGCGCTGTTCTCCGCCGATGACGTCCTCACCGGCATGCATGTCGCCCGGGTGACCGCCGCGCGCGTCCCCGATGGCGGGCTGCTGTTCCTCGGGGCGTCCTCCCAGGTGCGTCACGTGGGGTCATTCGCCGCGAACACGGTGCAGGACGCCGTTGTACTCGGCAACCGGGGCACGTCGGGGATCGATGGGTGCCTGTCGACGGCCTGGGGTGCGGCTGGTGCGCTGCAGGCGAATGGTGGTGCCGGGGCGATCGCTCTCGTGGGAGATCAGACGTTCGTCTACGACACGAATGGACTGCTCGCTCCTGCGGAGGAGGAGCGGCCCGATCTCGTTGTCGTGGTGGCCGACAACGACGGCGGCGGGATCTTCTCGTCGCTGGAGCAGGGTTCCGTGGTGGCGTCGTCGATGTTCGAGAGAGTGTTCGGCAACCCACTGGGCATTGACATAGCTGCGTTGGCGCAGGCGAACGGAATCCATGCCGTCACGGTGGGCACTGCTGCAGAGCTGGCTGACGCCCTCGATGATGCACTGGGCACCGGTGGCGTGCGCATCGTGGTCGCGCAGACCTGCTCCCGGGAGGAGGAGACCGCTGTGCTCGGCGAAGTCCAGCGTGCGGTC
>Ga0255756_1000786_pt1 | contig 37587 bp, 23 predicted proteins | sample 011ome_20_FD_179956 | JGI IMG/M metagenome (GOLD analysis project Ga0255756, IMG submission 179956) | Coastal salt marsh microbial communities from the Groves Creek Marsh, Skidaway Island, Georgia - 011509CT metaG (version 2) | ecosystem: Environmental > Aquatic > Marine > Intertidal zone > Salt... | reverse complement strand
CCGTCTGCGCGAATCTATACTATGAACAACATCATGTTTTAATAAGGAAGTGTCTGTGGATGAATGAGTGAATGAGTGATATATGGGGGAGAGAGAGAGAGAGAGAGAGAGAAAGAGAGAGAGAGAGAGAGAGAGAGAAAGAGAGAGAGAGAGAGAGAGAGAGAGTGTGTGTGTGTGTGTGTGTGTGTGTGAGGAGAGTGTGAGGAGACAGAGAGAGAGGAGCATAAAGTACCTGGTACCGTGGTACCATGGTACCTGGTACAGAAGAATATCATTAATACAGAGCTAATGACAAGCGTATAATACTAGTTTTGTTATTACATGATTAAAAGTGAGAGATACATCGAGAATAACAACCCCTCGTTTTGTTTTAATCCATCGCGAAAAGAGCTAAAGCGATGACAGACGCTAAAATGAAAGTGACTCGAAATCCAAACGCAGAGTCTGGTTCAACCTTGACACCGCCACCCCCATCGTCCTCCGGGAATCGACCAACTTCTAAATCGGTCGATTTCATCACGGCGTTTCGATATTTGTCTTGCTGGTAGTACATGGAAATTTGCGCTCCTGGAACGTCTTGCGCATTTTTCACCTCCGCGACTCTTCGAGCATCGAATGTGGCGCAAAGTTTATCGTTCGAATTCAATGGAAAGTTCTCTATGTATAAAGAAAGAGTGCTCGTAATTGGATCCACCTCCACGCGTTTGATGTATTTTCTTTCCGGATCTAAGTTGGCGATGGACGACTCGACCGGTTGGAAACCGGAAAACATCGGGACACGCAAAAGTGCCATACCATCCGCTCCATTCGTTATTTCCGTCTTCTTCACGCAAACTTTCATTTGCAACATCTCAGCATCTTCCACACTGCTCGTCGATGTTGGTGAGTAATTCGGCGTTAAAAGTCTTCTTCGTTTTTTTCTATTCGTAGATGAAATTTTCGTCGTGACAACGCGTGTCGTCACATCTATCGTGAATAATCCATCCGAGGTATCCTCCGTCAAATCCACGGTTTCGTACCACCGAACGGTATACGAAACAACCGCAACTCCCGAGCCTGAAACATCACCCGAAACGCTCGGATTTGTAAACGTTTCCGTACCTCTTTGTGCGATTTGCGCGGTGTTGAATGTATCGAAACTCGACTCGTCCACTGTGAACGAAGGAGCGCCAACCTCGTTTGGAAAGGACAACACGAGCAACCCAGAACTACTCGCTTCTCTCGTAAGCTTTGCATACGTCGACAGTGCTTCTAAAGCAACCACGGTGTCCTGAGTTGACCCGTACCCTCCAAACTCGTTTCTATTTTGTAAAAGAAATTTCAACGCGGAGTAACAAAAGTTATTCCCGGAATCGCTCATTTTAGCGTAGATTAAAACGACATACGCCGTGGATTCAATCCTTAAAGAGTTACTGGCACCGACACCGCCGTAAGATGTAGCGCCGTCCACTTCACTTGTTCCAATTAGCTCGAGAACGCCCGTTATCCAAGAATTCGCCAAATCGCAGTGCGTCGATAACGAAGCGCACGCAGAGGCGAAGGCGTACGTGGAGACTATTACAGAATACACAGCGCTCGGTTCCTTCGCGATCGCGGCGGATTTAACTGAATCCAAGGAAGAAGCAACGTACTCTAACGCGCTTGAAATCGAATTTTGCGCGCTCGTTTTCGTCGAAGGGTTGTCAATCGATGCAACCGTTTCAATCAAACTCAAAGCGGCATACGAGGATAAAACGAATTTATCTCCCGATTGCGATTGCATTTCGGAGTGTAAAACGACTCCGGGCTCTGAAAACGCACCGTTCGTGCCTTGAGTAGATATTATAAAGTCAACAGCGCCTTTCAAAACAGTCGCGTCGATTGAAACACCATCTAAAATTTTACTTTCGCTCGAGCGTTTCGCAGACGCAAAAACCTTGGAACAAAACACCGTGAGCCACAACGATGCGGACTTGTCGCTTTGTGGTCCAAACGCAGAAACACCGCCGGATGGGTGAAAATACGTCAACTCTCGAGAATATCCCATGATGACGTTATTTGAAAGCTCCGTTTTTAAAGCGCTTGTGAGTTTATTCGCAGAGTTCAAGTACTCGGCTATGTACACATTTGGTGCCAGTAACAAGAGATTCTGTTCACCACAGCCCATGGGAATCTGGACAAACTTGTTGATGTTTTGAATCGATGGACCCATGATATCACCAACGACGGTAATGAAACTCGAATACGTATCTACAATCGCGTTTGCACTCAAACCATTCGGAAATGCGTTCAAAGTAAATGTTTCCGACGCATCTTCCGCACTTCGACGAAAAACTTTCGAAACAGTCGTCGTTTTGAACACTCCTTCCGGGTTCACGACAATACTCTTCTCGACCGCATCTGTATATTCTTTTGATTCTGAATCTGTGCTCGTCGTCGTGGTTCCTATAGCGGAAAATTGGAGTTTGATACTTCCGAGTACCGTGGGAGAAATTTCGAAAGATATAGAGTCGGCGCTGTTCTTTGAAACGTTGATCGTTTTCGAATCGCCAATTTGTACAGCCTCACCCGATGTCACGTCTTCGGCGGAAACTGATACCGACATATCTTGGTCTTTCAAGTAATTAAAAACTGCGAGAACAATCTCGACGGTTTCACCTCGCGAGATGGAGTACGGCATTTTCGGCGAGATGAAAAATTCGCGAAACACTGTCATTTTCGAGGCGGTTTTCAAAATGGAAATACCCTGCGTCGGGTGCGAGGTAAACGCGGTTATGCTCCACGTTGTAATCGAATCAGGCGCGGTTGATTCGAACGAACCTGAATCAGACGATTCCCAAAGCCAAGTTTCCGGGAAAAGTGTGCGCACCGTAGGCGAGGATGAAGCTGAATCCACATCTGTTGCCGCTTTGTTGGTTGTACTTTCCTGACCAGCGGCACCGTCGTCCATGGCTATATCGGCACCAAACGCAATTTCCGGCATTCCGACTCCAAATCCTCCGTTACTCGACGACGACGGGTCACAATAACTCGCAATCTCAGCAGTGGATATAATCGTTACGCGATCAAGTTTGATATCGTTATCGTTATACGTTGCATCACATGGCCACGTATTCGAGCTCGCATCCAAAGTGTTCGTTTTAGCATCGTACACGCTTGACAAAAACGTCGTCGCTTTTAAAGCAGACGTGTTCCCGCCGCTTTGTATCACGACAGCTTCGTCGATGGCGAGAATGTACGAGCGCGCGCCATCAGGCGCGCCGATAATAGTGAATGTAATGTCTGTGCCCGTTGCAACGACGTTCGTTTCCGAAACGTTAGTGTTCATGGTGATGTCATACGGAAACGCGATTTCGCTTTCGCTTTCCACGGAGACGCTCGTTCCGGGGACCAAGAAAACATCCGAAGTTGTCCCGGCGAGATACGTTTCACTATACACGCTTCCGCTCAGTGACCATACGGCGATTGAAACAGCCGCGCTCAAAGTGGATGCGATGTTGCCATACGTCATTGTCACTGTTTTTTCGGTTTCAGTGGAAGAGAGAGTAGTTGTGCCCGCTTCTAAAACACCGCGTCCTAGGCCTTCCGAGTCGACGACGGCGTACGCGAATGCGACATCACTTCTCGAAGACGCGAGCGTGAACTGACACGCCTCAGCGCTCTCACAGCTCGTATTGATAACAACGACTTCAACCGAAGCCTTCGCACTGGAAGTATCTCTCGCAAAGTACACCGATAAGTAAGGCACGAGCGCGTCGAGTTCCGTCGTAGACATATCGTCGCTCGCGGATGCGAGTATCTTCTTCACGACATCTCTCGACGCCGCGTTCTTGACCAGCTGCACGTTCGCCCCTTGCAAACAACACTTTTGCGAGGATCCATAAAAGTAGTTTGTTTCGTCCTCGTAAGATGCACAACACGAGAGATCGTTCGCGGGGGCGTCGAATTCGATATCGAGAGCGCCGGAGGAAGAGACTCGCGTGGAAATTGTTTGCGCGTTCGAATCACCAGAATACGAGTACGAATTCATTTTGTTTATATTCAGCGTAAAGTCCAAGGTTCCAAGATCTTCTGTATCACTGAACGCACCAGGGATATCCGAAGCGAGTTGAATCGTGTGCTTCATCGGTAACCCTGGTTTTAAAGCTGGCGACTGGTAAATCATCGACGTTTGTTGCGTAAACGCCTCGCGGACGATTGGGACAATCAATACCGTCGAGTTTCGAATCTCTCTCGTGGCTGCTTCTTCAACCATAGCGTATGCTTCCAAATTTCGCGACCATTGCTGATCTAGCATTGATTTTGAAATTGACGCCACAAAAGTTGCAGATCCCTCGTATAAAGTCATCCAGCTCGACTCGTACAGAATGTCTGAAACTTCATTCGGATAACCACTGCTACCGCTGCTACTACCGCTCGAATCCCATTCATCCGGCGGCTTAAACGCGGGTTCTTCGACTGCCACAAAATCACCACCACCAACATCACCACCAACTGCGCCACCGTAGTAATAATTCGAAGTGCTCGGCCTTTTGATGATAACTTTCGCTTTTCCTTCCACCGCTTTCCCGTAGGTGTATGCGCTTTCTACCTTTCCGGAGAACTCATTCGCGCTTTTCGACGCTAACACGTACAAAGGCATGCTCGACGCGTCGAAAGTAACGTCAAACGACGGTAACACGTACTCTTCCACGTTAAATCCAGTCTCGCCTACAACTTTCGACCCGTCGTCGTCTATTTCCACTTCCGCTTTCACGGTCCACCAACCGAACGGCGGTTGCTCTTTCGCTATCGCCACCTCTGCCGTTGCCACGCCAAAAACATCCACTGCGCAGTCCGCTTTCTTAAAAATCGTTCTCTCCAGCGCGTCCTTCACCTCGACACTCGCCACCGTCGCTCCATCTTTTTGTTTAATCAACGCCGTATTCTCGATATCGGCGACGAGCGTTCGGATTTTGATTTTCTGCCCCGGCGCGTACAACGGTTTATCCGTTTCCACTCGTACCAAACTCCTCGTCGAAGCGACATCGTCTAGACTCTCTCCATCCTCGTCTGAAACCACCGTCACTTTCGTCTTAGATTTGTACGTCTTCGCTTTCCCGTCGTACATCCCCAAAACGTACTCCTGCGCCAGCAACGGCACTTCTACTTCCACCACGCCAACGCCGTTTTCCACCACTTCGACCGGTGTCGCCTTTACCGTCTCGTCGTCTTCCTCATCGTTTATGAATCGAATTTCCGCCCCTGCACTCGTCACCCCGGTGTACGCGCACTTCGACGTTTGCCCGGCATGAAATCGCTGCTCGCAAACGACGACGACTGGCGCTCCTCGCACCATCAGCACCATTCGCAGGTCAGGAAGGACACAGAGGAGGAGGAGGAGCATCGGGAGGAGGAGGCACCCAGTCGTAGATATACACTCGCGCATCGTGCGCCCGCTTTAAAATCGCTTCTTCGTTTACTACGAATAAAAAAGAAGAAGGAGAGAAAAAGCAAACACTACTTAAAACGAACAAAACCCTCTTCGCGCTGCTCTCGCTTTCTTTCTCACTCGCTTTCTTCTTCCGACGATGAAGCGTATATATTTCCTTATTAGATGTATATAATATATCCCTTTTTCTGACGAGGACGTGTGTGTTTTGAGCGAAAAAAACGCTCGAAAAAAAAGCGGTTTTTTACATTTTATTCTTTTTTTTGTCTCCGCAGAAATCACTCACTACTACACCTGTTACTCCTACCTCATCATCAGAGAGAGAATACTACTACTGATTTACTAAATGCCGTACTTGAAACCAAACGTGCCGTACGAGGATAACCGGACAAAAGAGGAGGTTTTGGAGTACGCGTTTTCCGCGCTGAAACGAAACCACGACGCTTTTTCTTCTTCTTCTTCTTTACGAGGGAAATCATCATCGTCTTTGTCTTTTGTGGAAGAAGAACGAGAACGGTTGACCGACACCGGGAACAACTGCGCATCATCATCGAGTAGGAATACGAACAACGCGACGACGCTAAATCATCATCATCATAATAATAATAATAATAATAATAGTAATAATAATAATAATAATAAAGCGAACGTGGTGACTTTGAGGACGAATGATGATGAGTATTATTATACGAATGGCGGTGACAAGCAGCAGCAGCAGTTTAGGCAAAATGATGACTCCCAAGAAGAAGGTTCGAGGTATTGGCGAATATTTGCCACGTCTGACGTGCACGCGGACATGCAAGCGAATAAAGATTGGGTCGTTCGATTTTGTCAAAATTGCTCGCACCCGGAACCGGGGACTGTTTTACTCGTCGCCGGCGACGTGGCGACGGACGTGCAAAAAGTCATCGACGCTTTGAAACTGTTTAAGATGCGATATCAGGAGGTTTTCTATTGCGTGGGGAACCACGAGTTATGGTCGCCGGGGAGAGGGGAGATGGGAGATTCGGTGGATAAGTTTGTGGTCATCATGGACGCGGTGACGAGCATCGGCGTTCGGTGCACGCCGACGGTGTTTACGCACCAGGGGGTGAACGAGTTAGGCATGCGACAAACGAAACGGATATTGGTGGTACCGATGTTGAGTTGGTACACGGAGACGTTTAAAGGTGGAACTAGGCCGTTTACGCAGATGGAGGTGCACTTTGACGGGGCGTGCATTTGGCCACCGGCTATCGGAGATCCGAAGGATAAAAGAAATTCGCACCCGGCGACGTTGGACGAGTTTTGGAGACGGTTAGGGAAAATGAGTTTAGAAAGTTTCTTACCGAAGTCGTTGAGAGTATCGAATACTACTCGTAACAACAACGAGGACGACGTAAATGCCGTCGATTGCGGTAACGAGGTTGCGTTTTTAGCGACGTTTGGCCATTTTGTTCCTCTCCCCGATTTATTCAACGGCACGCCCTTCATCGAAAAAGTCGTCGGCAGCGAAAGTTTAGGCGAGGACATCCTCGCGTTAAGAGACGAGTGCGATTGTAAATCCACCCCCGGGAGCGGTCGAAGCAGCCCAGCAGCTCGGTTTAAAAAAGGCAGATTCGATTACAACAGCACGATCAAGCACATCCACGTGTTTGGTCACTCGCATTTGAACGTGGACGTGGAACTCGACGGGAGTCGGTGGTATCAGAGAGCGGTCGGGTACCCGACCGATCGAGGACCGATGCCGCCGGAAATGCCTAGACAGATTTACCCCGCGTAAAGAGTACGATGATGCATATGTACACATAGACATGCGTTGTGAACGCGCGAATTAGAGCGAGGTCGAAAATGAAGAACGCTTCTTGCAGCGTATAGCTTACTAGTTTAAAGTAGAGATTATTTAAAAGTTCTTGCCATCCTCCACGCGCGTCCGGAATATACAAATCTGCTTTTCTTTCGCTCCGCTGATGTCAAAAATTCGTCAAAACTTTCTCTCGCGTATACACGCGAGAAATATAACAGATGCATTATTCAAATCGTGCCGCGCTTCTGCGCATCATCGGGGGGCATCTCGTATCATCATCATCATCATCATCATCACGTCTTTTCCTTTTAAACGGTAGCCGCAACATCATCAACGCGGGGAGTTTTTCGTCTTCTAGTAGTATTAGGGGAAATTCACACTTTTTCTCCAGGACGAATGAGGAGGAGGAGGAGGAGGCGCGACGAACGCGACGACGAGGATATGGATCGACGATACCGTCGACGAGTTACGAAACGAGAGGAAGAGGAGAAGGAGGGGGACGTCTTCGACGTGAGCAGCTCGGCAATACCTCGAGAAATCGATTTTGCTTTTCGACGTGCACCTTTCTTGCCAGAGGAAGAGGAGCAGCAGCAGCAGCAGCTGAGCAAGAACAGCAGCGAGAGCAGCTCGATGATGCAACGACGACGGCTGAAACGACTGTAAAACCAAAGAGGAAGACAAAGAAACAACTGAAGGAGGACGAATTCATATCGAACGTCCTCGTCCCGGGATTGCGACGATTTTACGCCGAGTTCAAACATTTAAACGTGCCAAAAGGTTACGAGTTTAGTAAAGACGGGGAGGTGGAGGAGGAGGAGAAAAAGGAGGAGGAGGAGGAAGAGCAGACGCCGCGTTCATTTGGTCGCGCGGTGCACAATTTCCGAGTTCGACGCGGTCGAGCGAGTTTAACCGAAGCGCAATTGAAGGCGTTGGACGCGGTCGGCGCGGAGACCGGGGAGAGGTTTGTTTGGGACAATGACGAGTTCGTTTTTGAGAAGCAGATTGTGCCCGGATTAGTTTTGTTCAAGGAGAAGTTTGGTCATTTGAACGTGCCGCACAAATACTGCGTGGATGGAGTGGATGTGGAGAGCAGCGAGAACGAGGCGTTACGCAAACCTTATTTGAAAGATTTCCCGCTCGGCGTGAAAGTCAACGACATGCGCGCGAAAGGAACGTACATTTTGCACCAACCGCAAAGATTAGAAACGTTAGCATTGCTTGGTTTTGTTTGGGACGACGACCAGTTTCGGTTCGAGGAAATGCTCGTCCCCGCGGCGGTGGCATACCGCCAATATTGCAAACGAAAACTCGTCGAAAACTACTCTGCAGAAAGAAAAAGGTTCCCGAAGAAAATGTTCACGCGGAAACATTTCAAGTTTCTGTTACCATGGACGGCTGTTATTACCGCAGTGGAGCAAACAACAACGACCAAAGAAAACAACGACGTCGACGACGAAGAAGAAGGAAAAGAAGACAAAGTTGACGACAAAAGTGAGGAGCAAAACCTCCGCGATATTCCAGAGTTTCAATCGCTCCTCCTCGAGAGGCCGTATTTGGACGGATACGCGCTCGGCAACGTCGCTCGTTGTGCTCACCTCGAACATGAAAAACAAAGCAAGACAATGAAAGAAGTATCGAAAAAGAAGAAACTGTTCATCGACGGAAGAGCGGAAAGGATTCTCCGAATGTTGAAAACTCTCGGCGCCGTCTTTGACGAGGAGAAGGATGTGATACTCACAGAGTCATTCGAGGAGCGAGACAAAGGAGGAACAAGACAAAGGAGGAGGAAGAAAAAGAAAGAAATCGAAAAATCCCTTTCCCTCTAAACTGGGCCCTCCCAGGGAATAGCCGAGAAAATAGCTTCATGTAATAAAACAAACGACTTCAAAAAGAAGAGCACACACGCACAGCTTTAGAGAAATAAAGATGAACGCACAAGCAGAAAAAGACGAGCAAAACGCGCTCAAACAGGCCGGCGACGTCATACTGGACGTCTACGACGTGAAAAATCAGCACGTCTTTCAAAAGAGAGACGTCGCTAGGGATCAGCTTTCGTTTTTGTTTGAAGACGTGAGCGATATTTTTTTCTTAGATACAAAAATACGAGCTGATACGTTTTCTTTAGGACAAGCCAACCGTACCAGTCGTTCATGGACTCGTCGTCCCGAGCAAGACAGACTTCATACGTCGCTTTAACGAAATCTCCAGCGGATTTTTCGAAGGTTTTACCGAGCTCGATTGGCAAGGCGTCGTCGTTGCAGGTACATCGAGCGTTTTTTCTCTTTATTTGATGTGACTGACCTTTGACTGCTTCTTCTCGTTCTCAAAGGGGGTGCGGTATTACACGCCTTGACGCCCAATTTACACCCGCTGTCTAACCAAAACGCGGACATAGATCTGTTCTTGTATGGTTTGTCCGACGCGCAAGCGCGAGAGAAGATCAAGCGTCTCTTTGAAATCGCCAAGAATCAAAAAGGGTGCAAATCGCCCTCGACGAAACCGTGCGTCTTGAGAACGCAACACACGGTGACGTTTGTTTTTGCGTTTCCTCATCGAAATGTCTCTGTCATTTTGCGTCTCCACGACGACGCGCCGCAAGTGGTACAGTGTTTTGATGTAGACTGTTGTGGATTTTACTACAACGGGAAAACCGTGAAGTGTACGGTTCGTGCCGCATTGGCGTTGCGAACCCGATGCAACGTAATGGTGGAAGAGAAGCGAACGCCGGCTTACGTGCAACGTCTCTTGAAGTATGTTAGAAGAGGCTACTCGATCGCTGTTCCAGGCCTGAAATGGGACGATAACGAAGAAACGCGTCGCATGTGGACGAAAAAGAGAAAATCAGATGAACCGCAGTCTTTCATTCGCTCCTACTACGGTGATGGTGATGAGTGTGATAAGTACGAATATTTTGAGGCCACACAGATGGACAAGCTATTGCTCGCGTGTAAAGCTGGGCGCAAGGTTTTTACTCCCGAAATTGATCGAGGGGAAGATACGTATCCTATGCTTAAGCGTCTAAACATCAACCCAGGTCATGCAATCCAGACTCGTCGCTCAAAGTTTCCGCCGCGCCTTCAGAACACGAAAGAATTGGCTTTGTTATATTTCTCCGAACCTCCAGAGGAGGTCGAAGATGAGTACGATTTCGACATGTTCAGATTGCCCCTGGGGCACTTCAACGACCTCGTCGCTTGGAAAGTTGACGGCTTCCTTTCTGCGAAGAAGAAATGTAAAGGACGCGTCGAATTCCAAATCGGCGGCATACCCACCGGCAGAGCCGAGCTTTTGAACGAAAGACAAGGTCCGCTGTTTAATATTCCAAAAGAGGATCAGAACGAGTATCAAGAACCACCGAAATTGGAGGTGGTTAATCGAGGCGTGCGCATCATGCTCGCCGAGTTCGCCCCTCCTGGGAGCGCGCCCCCCGGTGCATCCGCGAAGGATCCAATCGTGTTGTGAAGAGCAAACGAGAAGATATAAAGTTACAGACACAGGCCTCATAAAAGAGGAATTAAATACGTTTTAAAAGCAAATCTCGGGATCACCGAGGAAGATAAAACAGATCTCTCCCCTCTTTACACTTACGCGTTCGTTCAGAAGCGACGACCTCGAAGCGCGCTCTTATGCGAGAGTCCTTCAAGGCTTCACCGCGAGCGATATTTACGAGTATTTTTGTGCGACATTTCCCTCAGAACGAGGCTTTGCCCCTCTCTTTTGGGGACCAAAAAATCACATCATCATGACGTTCTTTTCCGGCGTTACCTTTACATTCCTCGTCGCGTTTACCCATTTCCCGTTGTTTTGTTTGTACGTCGTATGGTTTAAGAACGGTCTCATGCGTTTTGAAGCCGCGAGGGAGGCGTTGGTGACGCGAGGCGTTATAAAAAGAAGATCATCACAACAACGGGGGAAGAGCAGAATTCGGGGAAACGCAACGGAATTGGAGCGGAAGAATAACGACGACATCATCGCAGAGCAGACGGAAGAAGAAGAGAAAGAGGAAGATGAAGATGAAGAGGATGATGAAAATGCTTATTTATACCCGGAAAGACCGATGCTCCCGCACGTGTTCCCGTCCGTGTGTTTGCAATTAGTCATAGACGGGGCCAACGACTCCAACGATCAGGTGACCGAATCCATCGATTCGTTGTGTTTCGTCCATTGGCCGAGAGATTTACTCGAAGTGCACGTGCTCGATTTAAGCTCGGTGAGAACGATGGATGAGAGCAGTAATAACACGACCACCTCTACCGCGGGGATGAGTACGTTTGAGAACGCGGCGGTGAAGTGTGCGGCGAGATGGAGAGAACGCGGCGTCATGTGCGACGTGTTCAACGTGAGCGAGTTCGAGACGAGTAGTGCGAGCGGCGGGTCTTTGTTTCGGACGCCGAGCGGGAATTTGAAAGCGAATGAGATGACGCGCAATAACAGTAATAGCAGTAATAATATTAATAATAATAGTAACAATAAAAGGAACGATATAGAACAAGGTGAAAGTGGAACGGCGTCCTCGAGCGGACGAGAAGAGAGGTCGCACAAAATCGTCAGCTTTGGCAACGCGCTGGAAAAAGGACGATTGAAAACGCGCGCCGAAATTATCGTACCCTTTACGAAAGATTATTTGCCAGACCCGGAGTATTTAGAGCACATTATCCCGTCGTTTTACGTGCGAAATACGTCCTCTTCCGCGGCGTCGAATTCGATGAAGAAGAAGTACGGAGGTTCCGCGGGCGGTTATTTACAAACGAGAGATTTGCGCATCGCGTGCGTCGTGCCGAACGCGAGATTTGAGAATAGTAACTTACAAACCAACACGTGGTTTGGTGTTCGGGCTAGATGCTCGAAACAAACGTCAATGACTACGATATGTGCGGAAAAATCTGGATGCGCGTTGTCCAACGCCATTCCGGGAACGGCGTTCGCTTCGAGCGCGCTGAAAACAATCGGCGGCTGGGATACTCGCGTGAACGGCGCCGTACCTGTAGCAGATGCCGGTATGCGCGTGTGGTTGCACGGTCTGAAAGTTGCGCTACCGCTAAGCTCAAAATCGTCACCGTCTGCTTCGCGACGAGAAGTGTTATCGGTTCGTGTGCCCGGTAATTTCGCAAACTATTGTGCCAAGACATACTACGAACATCGAAATTACGCGAGTTTGACGCACAAACACGCCGTAAATTGTTTATTAGAAGCCAATTGGGTCGTTACGAACGATGCTCAAAGATCAGTAGCATCAAGAAGTGGCGTGAATATGAGTAGCGGCGCGATGATGCCGGGTATCGACGAGAATGAAACAAACGACGTCGCAACCAGCGCGCGAAAGAAAGCGGCGAAGAAGTACGCCGCGTTTCATGGGTTAACGCACCAAGTGTTGAGTACTCTGTTGTCTTTTTGGTGTTTATTAGTCTTACCGACGGCATTTCTCAAAGAAATTTGGCTCGGCAACGCCGCTTACGTCGGAGGTAATGTCAACGCGAACGTTTTGATTTGGTTGGTGTACATCTTGCCGTGTCTTTCGGAAAGACTGTTCGATCTTGCGTTCGCTTTGAAAGCGACGCCACCGTTACCGGGCGAGAAGAATAGATTCTTGACGAACTTTGCGTTCGCGTTCTTGGCTAATTTAGCGACTTTACCGGCGAAATTTGCTGGATGTTTTGTTGGATTGACTTTACCGCTGAGGAAAACCTTCCGAGGCGATAAGGATGAATCGACCACGCCGTTCGCGGTGGCAGTTTTCGAGACGGCAGTTTCGTGCACCGCGTGGTGGAATTGCGTCAAAATCATCGCCTGGACGGTCGAAGAAACGTTTAGCGAGTTTTACTTCACCTCCGTGGTGATGTTGTTGTGCATCGGATTCGCTGGTTTGATTTCGAGCACCGCCACGGTGAACATTTTGAAGCAGTTTTCAATCATTAAACACGACATCAAACGAGATGGGGTGACCGCGGTGACGAAGAAAAAAATGAATTTGAAAAATTTGAAGAAGCATTTACGCATGCGCCCTCCGAAAGCGAGCGGAGAGGAGAAGCAAGGTTTGTTAGCCTCGCAAAGAGCGAAGGAAGAGGAGGCGTTGCGCAAGAAGAAATCCGCGGCGGCGCGCGTGGATTTAGATGTTCCTTTAGAAGGTGTCATCGTCAACGCGCCATCGTCGGTAGACGACGGAGAAGACGACTTGTTGTTACAAATAGGCGCGGTTAAATCGTCGAATAAATCGAAACAACAACGAGCGGTAGATAAAGCGAGCGCTTCTTCTTCGGCGCCGAAATCGAGAGGCGGTCAAACTGCTTTAGGCACGGTACAGTCGCAGCCAGGATCTGTATACGGGCGCGAAATCATGCACTCGTTCCAAACGGACGGTCGAGTGTATCAACAGCCCGATGGGTCTTCACATGCTGGCGGAGTTGGTGGTGGTGGCGGTGGCGGTGGCGGCGGGCACGATAACTACCGCACCGTGAGCGGTAGTAGCAAACCGAACGCCTACGCGCCAGTTTCCGATGTCTTTGCGCAACGTGCGGCGATTAAAGCGTACAAGAAGATGCGCCAACACGACTTTGACCTAGACAAACACTCTCAAGCGGACACGCGCTCGATGCTTTCGAACCAATCGGAAGGGAATTTGCCCTCGCACCTTCGATTCGGTTCGGAAAATTCCCAAGCGCTTGATTCACAAATCGATATGTTTGACGAGCATGGGAACTACATAGGTAACGTCGGTACTGGTGAGAGTAACATCGATCCAATGTTTGTTCCAAAAGATAGCGAATACGCATCGAGCTCTGACGATGATTCTAATCGCTCCGACTCCGACGATTCCAACGACGACGACCACCACCAACAACAACACCGTCGCAGAAGCGGTAGGCGATCGAACGAAGCTTCCCCGCATCGCGTCCGAAGAACTTCGTCCAAGAAAAACTCCAACGCCGCTACCGATGACAGCGCGTACGTCGGGGGCAAAGTCAACACCGCCGGTTTAGCCATGGAGAAAAGCAGTCCTCCGTCTAAAACGGATGTTACGAACACGAGTAGTGGTGGTGGCGGGAAATCCGTCATGTCTCGCATCAAAACGACAATAAGCGCGAATGCCTTGGCGAACCTCGGCAAATCCAAAAGTAAAGACGAAATGACGAGTAGCGCGACGACAAAGAACAACGAACAGTCAACCCAGCGCTCCCCGCGCGCCGCGTTTGGTGATTTCGTCCAACCGAACCTCGGTAAGATTTCCATCAAAGCGAACGGCATGGGACGGAAACCTCCCATCTCGCCCAGGATACAAGACATCGACCAAGTCTACGACGACGCTTTACCGCAAAGCGTTTAAAAGCTAAACGAATGGCGCGTAATAATATGTATTTTTATAAACACCGCCGCTTTATTTAAAACGTATTCCTACATCAACTCTACACCTACATTGCTATTTCTACGTGCGTTCATATAATGTCGCGAATGGTATCGTTATCAGTATCATTCTCGTTCATATCATTCTGTTATCTTCTCATCAAGGACTCATGCTCGTCCGCCTTCGCTCTCTCGCTTCAAAGTGTAGCCGTTTCAAGACGGAGTTGATCTCCGCGTACGCGTACTCCTCCTCGTTGGTCTCCTCTTTCTCCTTTGTTTTCTCTCCTTCCTTTTCCTCCTCCTTTGTCTCAATCGACGCTCGTTTCACTCTCTTCGCGATTTCCTCCACTTGTAACAGGTCCTCCTTTTCCTCTTTCTTCTTTCTCTTCGTCGTATTCTTCGCATTCGTACTCACAGGAGGACTCTTAGGAGGCGTTTTGCTCGTCTTCTTCCCCGCGGATGATTGCGCTCGGGTGGTTCTCCTCCCCGGTGCGTTGTTCGCCATTTTTGTTTTGCTTTTTATCACGCGTTCTCTCTTTACGAAGAAGACGAGTTTTGACGCTTTCGACTGTTTTTTAGAGCAGCTCGCGCGCAGAGCGAGAGACAGACGCGGAGGAGAGAAAGGTACGTTCGCGAAAGCGCCGGTCGTGGTCGAGAGAGTGAGAGTGAAAGAGTGAAATCCCCCTTTCGTTGTAACGACTTTTAGGGGAAAAAGAACAGACACACGGACGAATGCTCTTCGTGAGAGTTTCGCGCACGCATATATATATATATACGAACTTTGGCATCGAGACGAGGACGGAAACGCGTACACACCAGGAGGAGGAGTCCCGTTTCTTTTCGCTGTTTCTTCGGAGAAGGAGACGAAGAGAGAGAGAGAGAGAGAGAGAGAGAGTCTTTCGATGGCGGCAAAGAAGAAGAAGAAGAAGAAGAAGACCAACGACGACAAAGAGACGAAGAAAGAGGAAGAAGAGAAAACAAAAATCAAGAGGCACAAATCGACGACCTTAGTCCGAGGGACGGCCACGTTTGACAATAACAAACGCGTGGACTTCGTCACCGGGTTTCGGAAGCGAAAGAACACGAGACGGAAAAAAGCCGCCACGGAATTCGAGAAGAAATTGAAAGAAGAACGAAGAGAGGCGAAGATGAACAAAAGAAGGACGTTTCGAGAAATGCTAGGGTTAAAAGCAGACGACGATCAAGAAGAAGAAGAGGAGGAAAAGAAGGAGGAGAAAAAGAGAGAGGAGAAAGCGTACGCGAGTGGTGTCAGCGTCGTCATCGAAGGGCTGTAAATACAATGTTCGCCGCCGCGCGTACGTATGCGTATGCGCTTGAGCGAGAAGAGAGAGCGTTCGTTTCAGCGCGCCGCGGGGCGTCCCCTAAAGTCAGAAATTGCTTCGCACTTTAGAAGATGCGTTTTATAAGAGTCGTTGTAGTTTCCTTATTAACCGTTAGTAGTTGCGGGTCTTGCGCTGAACTCTTTCACTCACTACGTGTACCTCGCTCGTTGTACCTCGCTCGCTCCTCAATTTTATCCAATTAAATCCTCCTCACATTTCGTCACACAAAGAATGACTTCATCGTCGGCGATACGACATTTCACCCTCACGTTTGATCGACAGATGCATTCCTTTCGATCGATGCGAATTTTGCAGAGTAGGAGGTCTTTTGTTTTCTCTTCTTTATCTTCTTCTGATAATGGAACAACAAGTGAGAACGTAAACGCGAATCGAAAAGCGCAAACGCTCCGACTCCAACGGTTTTACGTCAGACCGGAAACGTTCGAAACATCGAACTTCTCTTTGTCTAAAGAAGATTCAAGGCACGCGTTGAAATCGCTGAGATTACGAGTAGACGATGCGATCGAAGTGTGCGATGGGCAAGGCCGGGTGAAACGCGCGCGATTGGTCGATGTCGATTCGAGAAGGACGGATGCAACGTTTGAAATGATGAGCTCAAAGGAGGAAAATTTTCATCCGTTTCCGGGACGTGTGAAATGGGACGTGGTGTGCGCGTGCGCTGGGATTAAAGGCGAACGGTCGAGCGTTTTGGTTGAAAAGTTGACAGAGTTGAACGGAAGAGCGTTGGTGCCTTTACTGACCAGTCGGAGCGGGAAGATTGGCTCGGCGTCGGCGAGCGGGAAGAACGCGAGTAAAGGCGGGAGTAGTAGCGATAATAGTATTGGTCGGAGTAAACGACGGAAGGACGAGGAAGAGGAGGATGAAGAGACCGGGAAGGAATTGAGGTGGCAACGCGTTGCTTTGGCAGCATCGAAACAGTCGCTGAGAGCGCACGTGTTTGGGATCGAGAAACCGGTGAATTTTAACGATTTCGTGAGCTCGACATATTTTCGAGAGGCGACGTGTCGATTCGTGGCGGCGGCGGGAGGAGCGGATTTCGCCGAGAAGTTAAGAGGCGTGAAAGAAGATATTATGAAAGATGACGACGAGATCACGAAAGAACGATACGGTCTGATAATTATTGGACCCGAAGGTGATTTTGACGACGACGAGATGAAAGTATTGATGGACACGTGCGAAACGATTTCGTTAGGCGATTTGCGTTTACGAACAGAAACCGCGGCGATAGCGAGCCTCTCGATCGCGCAGATGATTACGAACGTATGAATTGTTGTAGCGGCTATGTAGTATGTATTTTATTAGTTATAGTAGTATCTGCTCTTTCTCCTTCTTCTTCTTAATCGCTCTTGATGGCTTTGTAAATGTGTTTGACGAACAAACTGCTCGCTCTAAATCCAACGTTCCCTAACATCAAGAAGAACCCGTAGCAAATAATGCTCATGTACCCGAAAAAGAAGCTCGTTTGCATGAACCCGCTCATGTCCGATCTAGCTTCGTAGTAATAAAAGCAATACCCGAGAATGAAAATCCCCGTACTTCCTCCGCAAAACACCGATCGCCACCACCACGCGTGGTCCTCCGCCGCCAACTGAAAGTACGTCAACGCGACACAAATGAAAGCGGTGACGATAATTAAAATAATGAACACGATGAACAAGATCGAGTAGATAGTGTACACCTTGTGTCCCCAAACCGAGGCAAAAATATAATAAAGTTCGATATAAATCGCCGAGAACGGTAAGAAACCAGCCATCATCATTTGCGGAATAGCCTCGCGAAACCACGGCAACTTGGGAATCTCGCGCGGGTATTTCGTCGTTCGGCACGGCGCATCGAACTCGCTCTTTGAATTTTTACCGGCGATACCACCGAGGACGGTCAACGGGAACGTCACCAACGCCCAAATTACGACGATTATGCAAATAGTACCAAACGGCAACGCCGCCGTGCTTCTGTACGCGATAGCCACGGTGTTCAAGAACGAAAACATCAAAAACATCGGTCCGCAAAACATGCACCCGGTCAAAGAAACGTTTCTCACCCACTTCTCACCGCCCATTTGTCGGTACATGTTCGAAGCGACGTAACCAGAGATCCCACTGGTTAAGGCGTACAATACAATCGTGGCGGTTAACAACGCGCCTCGATTGTACGGGTAAAACACGCCAACCAGCGCCAACGCGAATACAAACAAGACCATAAAAAGCAATTGCGTTCCGGTACCGATGACCGCACAGAACAAGTTCGCGTGTCTTGGGAAGCGGAAAACGTCGCCGTGAATGTACTTCCATCCCGTTTCCTCCTGTTCCTCTCCAGTCTCGTCGTCTCTGGCGTACTTGATAAAATCGTTCTTCAACACGCGCATCAAAATAGTCGCCAAAAAGCCCGTCAATAACAACACCGTCACGCACGAGTTGATAATACTGAACCAGTGAATCTCCAGGTGTTGCGGCAAGAACGAGTACCTGGAATACTTTTCCATTCTGCGTTCGAACGGAATCCTCGTCTCCTTCCATTTCACGGAATACGAAAACTCAACCGCGACTTCGTCGCCGTCCGTAATATCCACCGTCCTCAACGGATCCGTGCTCACGTTGATCTCGATGATCTTATCCCCGTTGTACGATATATCAAAATGCACGTGCGTGAACAAATAATACCTCAACTCCGGCCCGTTTCCGTGCGTGTGCCTCAAAATCTTCTCGATCTTCCCGATGAACCCCCAAATCGGCAAGTCGTCGTAATACATCTGAAAGTAATAATCATCCTTCACGGCTTTACGAAACTTCTTCAAATCTTTCGAGTTCAACGTCTTCTTACACAACGATTCGTTATCTCGGTCCACGCGAAAGGAAATATCGTACGGCGTGCCAACCATTCGGTCGCCTTCCAAAACTTCGCCGAGGTCTTCCGATTTGTACCCGATTTGGTTATCCGCTGGTAAGCAAAACGGTAAATCGTAGTGCTGATACGTCTCGGACGGGTTGTGGAACGGGCCAATCTTGTTCGCGTATAGCGGCACTTTCTCGTGAATTTTATACGAGTGGTCTTTTTGTCCCAACAAGTTTCTCATTCCTCTTCTTTCTTCTACCAGTCGTTCTTCGTTGTGATTTTCGCGCCCGGAGGATTCAATTCTTTCCCCGAAAGCGACGACATAATCCTCGATACAAAAGAAGAAGACAGAGAAGAAAAAAGCGACCAGGAACGAAAGGGAAGAAGGAAAACGACGCGTCATCATCTTTGCTTCTTCTTCTTCTTCTTCTTAACGCGGCGTGTTCTTCGTGTTGAAGCTTTCGTTTGCAACGAATATGAATGAGAATCTGATCACGAGGAGGAAAAAGTGATGATTTTTGACCTTTTTTGTGGTTGTTTTTTGCTCATTTTTTGAAGGGATGAAAGGACAGTCATCAAAGAAAGTTTTTCTATCGCTCTCGCTCTTACTGTTCTGCTGCGACTAGTCTACTACTCCTTTTGCTGCTATTACAATCTGCTACTACGTGCTATCGTACTATTATTACGAGTGTTAGTGTTAAAAATCAAAAGGCGAATGCGAGTTGGAGTGGAGTTCTTTTTCGATGTCCGACGCTCGGTCTAACAAACGTTTGGCGTCTTCGGTTTCGTCCTCGCTCTCGAGGTCGTCCGAGTTTTCTGAATTGTTATATCTCTCGTTATCGTCGAGTAATCCAAAGAGTTTGAAGAATTGGCGAGCGGCGGTCGCGACCAAGGCGAGATCTTTAACGTCGTGCGCGCCTAAGTCCGCGGTCTTCCTCGTTCTGGCAAACTCTAAGCACTCGCGAAGGAGCGCGTCTTTTTGAAAGTTCTTTATGGCTTTTAATCGAAGTCTTTCGCGGTCGACGTCTTCTTTCTCGTCGCGGCCTAGAACCATTCGCTGAAGTTCTTCGATCGGCAAGCCGGATTTGAGCTGGTCTTGCGCGAGAAGAGAGGTCGATGCTTCTCCCGTCGAGGAGTCTTCGTTGACTTTATTCAGAATGGACGGGTCGTTGAGCGCGGCGGATAAAATTTCCGCCGACGTTTTGTTCTCTCCGTGGTGGTGCTTGTGAGGTAACGAAGACGAGAGAACCAGCGGCGGTGCCGCGTGTGTTTTCGACATTTTATCTTCCTTCGCGTTCCGGCCAACGCTTCCGACCGATCGATTGCTCCTATAAATCATCGTGCCGTAATCTCTGATATCCGAGCCGCTGTTGCTTTTCCGTAACGTATCCGAGGACGAGTAATCCGAGCCCTCTTTGTTACTGTACTGTGACAATCGACGTTGTCCCCCTCCACCTAAGGCACCTTTCATCAAAAGCGTCATGTATGCGTCGACGTTTGGATCCAACCCGCCGTACTTTTCCTCTAACTTTTCCTTCTTATGCGATACTCCCAAAGGAATCAACTCTTCGACTAAAACTCGCCTCGCCAGGCGCCAATCACCTCCTGCTTTAATCTTTGCATTCTTAAAGAAGTCGTGTCGTCTCAGCGCTTGCGCGCTCGCTCGGCCTCGCGGATCTCGTTTCAACGCTTGCGCGATAAAATCGTGAAAAGCTAAGGACCATTCGCCCCTGCGGTTCAACTCCGGGCTGGCGTCCACGGCGATTTGAAAGATCACTCGCATGGGGTGCACGTCATGTCGCGGAGGATGCATCTCGGCCATTTCGATGGCGGAGATACCTAAAGCCCACACGTCCGCTTTACCATCGTACCCTTGGGCGAACGATGACGACGATCTCGAGAATTGTTTGCTCCTTTTGTCTGTACCGCTATTGCTTTTTTCTTCTCCTCCGCCACCATTATTGCCTTCGCTCGAAATCACCTCCGGCGCCATCCAATGCGGCGTCCCAACAAACGTCTTCGCGCGTTCGTTCGCGCCTTCTTGTAACTGCGTCGCCACTCCAAAATCCGCCAGTTTCACCTCCCCTCGTCTCGTCAACAAGATGTTCCCGCACTTGATGTCCCTGTGTATCCTCCCGTTCTCGTGTAAATACTGCAATCCGCTCAACGCGCCGAAGCAGACGTACGCGACGACATCCTCCCTGAACCCTTTATTCACCACTTTAGACACTAAAAACGCGTTCAAAATGTCTCGCACACTTCCTCCGCCGCAGAATTCCATGACGATCCAGACTTGCGAACAGTTCGAGGTGACGAACGACTTGAAGTATTTCGTCACGTTTTCGTGCTTGGACGCGTGTAAGACTTCGATTTCTTTCTCGATGTCTCGCCTCATGCCATCTTTTTGTTGTTTCATCAACGCGTCGTCGTCGTTCTCTTCGTCTTCAATCGGTGTTAATTTCTTGTTACTGTTGTTGTCGAAGAACGGGAGTATCTTTATCGCGACTTCTTCGTCGTCGTCGTCCTCTTTCTCGTCTTTCTCCGTTCGCATCATGGACGCTTTGTACACCGCCCCAAACGAACCGATCCCGATGAGTTCAGAGAGCGCATACTTCTCCTCCTCTCTTTTCTCCTTCTTTTTCTCCCACCGAGAGCTCGTGCGAACGTCCGTGTCGTCCTCACCAAAGACCTCCTCCTCTTGGTCTTCTTGGTTGTCCGACATGACGACGATTGATGCGTACGCGCGGAGAAAGAATGGAGAAAACACCGGTGTTGTAACGAACTCTTTTCCTCATTGATTCGCTCTGTAAACGCGCGTTTACTGTCATCAGAGAGCAAAGAAACGCGCGAGTCTCGTCGGAAGAATCAAAAGCAACAAAAGCAGGCAGGAACGAGACAGAGAGAGACAGAGAGAGACAGAAATACTAAAGATGCCGCCGAAGAAGAAGAAGAAGACAAAAGAGAAACAGATTTCCCCCCCGTTGGAGGAGAAAAACAACGACGCAAAGGTGAAGAAGACCAAGACGACGAAGAAGACCGAGCGAGTGTTGGAAGGAGGAAAGAACGAGGACAAACGAAGCAAACGACGAAAAGGAGCAAAAGATGTGATGGTGTTGCCGATACCACCATCTCTCACGAAGACGACGACGGAGAAGAAAAAGAGTTCGATACTCAAAACGACCACACAGGTGAAGACGAAGACGAAGAAGGAGAACGAGGACGTCGAGAACAACATCGAAGAAGAAGAAGAAGAAGAAGAAGAAGAAGAAGAGAAAGAGATGCAAGACAACGAGACTACGAAGAACGAGAACACGAATAATAATAACGCGTCTGTGAGCTTCTTCGATCGATTGACGGCGGTGCTCAGTTCCGCGAAGAAGAAGAAGAGCGCTCGAGAGGAAACGCCGACGAGTAAGAAGACGAAGGGAAACGACGACGACGATGACAGTGAGACGGCGAAAAGACCGAGCAGTCGGAAGAGGAAGATTTCGTTTTCCTTCGGCGGCAAGGAGGAGGCGACGATGATGCCGCCACCGCCGTCGAGTGGTAAGAGGAGACGGGTGACGTTTGAGGACGAATCGTCGCTTCTCGGCGCGGGGAGGATGAGGTACGCGACGGCGATTGGAATCTTAGCCGGGACGACCGCGTGTGTTTTGGGAGGGCACTTGGCCTCGGTGGCGTATTTGTTGGATAGTTTAGGCGCGTAGAACGCACACGGAGCGAGAGAAAGAAAGAAAGAGAGAGGGAGAGTTGATGTCAAACTGTAATTTTATAATTTTACCGCGAAAGCTGCTAAACATATTCTGCTAATACAACGATACGTCTATTTGCTATTACTACTCGATTGCCTTCGTCTTGTTGTCGTTGTTGTTGTTACTATTACTAAAATTATTAGAAGTCTAGAGGCCCTTCGCTTCCAATTCCAGTCGGACCGCTACTACATAATCCACCGCTACCGTTCGTCTTTTTTTCGTTGTTGGCATCGTGGTCTTCCGGGCGTTGCGCCAGCGGTTTAATCGCATACTTCTTTCCTCTCCTTTGCACCGCAAACGTTGAATCCACCGTTCCGAACCCGCCGGCTAATGCACCTGGAAAACATTTTTTACCGAGCGACAACAATGCGATGCAATTGATGGTCGGTTCTGGCAATACCGACTCAATCGCCGTCGCCCTTTCATCGAAACCAAACTCTGGATTCAACAAGGATGAGATTTCAACGTAACAATCGCACGTTTGCCGTACATCACTCAACTTAGTCATCGATAACAACTGTTTCGACGGGAACAAAACGAACGAAGCCATTCTGTGTACCATGTCGCCTCGTTGCATGAAACCTTTCACCGCGTGAAGAAGCGCGAGATAGTTTTTGAAGACGATTGCGTTGGACGGATCATCGAGCAACGCTCGGGGCGGTTGAATAACTATTCTTCCGACTGAATCTTTCTCGACGAGTTTCTTCCCAAAACTTTTGACCGCCTCGAACGTCTTCCCAATGTTATCCCGACTCACGTCGCATTGAACCACGTCAACGGGAATATTCATCGCCTCTTCGTTCGAGTGCGCTCGAGTCACGTCAAAATCGTGGCAAAACGCGCGCAACTTCATCTTCTTCTTCTTCTTACTTTCGCTATTTAAAGCACCGCCACGACTGCGAGTATCACCACTCTTCTCCTTCTCTTCCTTACTCTTTTCCAAATACCGTCGATATTGCCACGCGATTTTCAACCCGTCGCCGCTCGAAGATTCCGCCTTCTTCTCGGAATCCTCCCCGGAGCGCGCGGCGGCGCTCTCGGTTCCTCCTTTGCCTTCACCTCCATCGTTTTTACTGTTCCTAATTTCCCCATCCATTTCGCCAGTACTAGTATCGCTTCTCCTCGTCGTCATCCTCGGAAGTGCCTCTCGCAAATCTCTCTCGTCGTCTGCACCTTCGTCGTCCGTGGTCAACCACAACCCCGCTTGCTCGCACGCCAAAGCGCCTTCGCTCAGAAACAGTTTCGCGAACACGTTCGCCACCGCTTCAGCTCCTCCGAATCCTCCTCTGTTCTCGTCGTCTGAATAATCGTCGAGAAAGATTCCGAACACGCCGTTCAGAGGTACACCGCCGCCGAGCACGTCGTCTAAATCCTCCGTGCCGGTGGAAATTACTCGACTGCCGCCAACGCCTACCCCGTGCGCTCCCGGTCGAGTGCCGTTCAGCGCTTTAGTCGTCGTTTCCTCGTTTTCGAACTCGCTTTTTAGTTTCCTCTTTTCGTGTTCTTCTTTACAGATCTTCGCGTCTTCGCGTCGCGCGCGTCGTCGTCCTTCGTCGTCGTCCACTTCAGTCGTTGCGCGTAAAGTCGTCTCTCGCTCCGATTGGTGTTGGTTCTGTTGTTGTTGTTGAAACCGTCGTCCTCGTCGGACGAACGACGACGACATCTCTGTGTGTGCACGCGTATACTATCGCACAGAAAAGGAGCGCATGATGTGCGCAGAGAGAGCAGTCGTCGCGTGATTCTTGCAGTCGACACGTGCACACAACTTTTGGGGGAATCCAATCCGGAATTGGTCAAACGTTTGACGCTTTACGTTGCACTTTATTATGCGCGCGATGATGCCAACGAAACCTGGTGTTGCTGGTTTTAAGAGCACGAGTGCTGCGCAAAAGAGTGATACCACCACCACCGCGCGGGATCGAGATCGTAAGCATCAAAGACCGTACGATTTAATCGTGTTCGGCGCGACTGGCTTTACCGGCGCCTTAGCGGCGAAGTACTTGGCGAAGAAAGACGACAACGTTCGATACGCGCTCGCCGGTCGAGACTTGGAGAAGCTGCAAAAAATCGCGAACAAAAGTACGAGCGAGGAGAGCGAACGTCGTTCCGTCGATGTGTACGCCGGTTCTACGCCGGAAGAACTGCGAGAAATAACCGAGAAAGCGAACGTCGTTTTATCCTTCGCCGGCCCGTTCGCCAAGTTTGGCTTCGCTTTGACCGAAGCGTGCGTGGCGACGAAAACGCACTATTGCGACATCACGGGAGAACCACCGTTTATACGAAAATGCGTGGAAAAGTTACACGAGAAAGCGAAGAGAGAGAAGACGTGCGTGGTGAATTGCGTCGGGTACGACTCGATACCGTGGGATTTAGGCGCGTGGGCGGTGGCGGAGTCGTTCAAAGCGGACGGGTTCGAGTGCGTGAGAGCGGAAGCGCACGCGGGGAAAAGTAAAGGCGGGGTGAGCGGGGGGACGATTGCGAGCGCGGCCGGGGTCATCGCGGAGAACTCAATGGCAGATTTGAAGAAGATGGGGGATCCGTTTTATTGCGTTCCGGAGCTGTGTCGAGACGGAGAGAGACCGTTGAAGAGAGAGATCAAAGAGAATTGGCGTTTGCAAGGCGACGCGAGGTTGGACGAGGCGACGGGGAAGTACACGATGCCTTCGATTATGGCCGGAATTAACTCGAAAGTCGTCGCGAGGAGTTACTCGTTACTCCGCGATAAGGATAAAGAGAACGCGTGTTTCGCGGAGGATTTCAGTTACGGCGAAAGCGATTTTTGTAAAGACGAATCCAAAGCGAATTGGGGCGCGAGAGGGATTAAAACGTTCGGAGTTCTCTTCGCCATTCCGCCGACGAGGTGGTTGCTGAGAAAAACGGTGTTACCTGCGCCGGGCCAAGGACCGAACGAGGATATTTTAGAGAACGGGTACTCCAACGTTTACGTCGTTGGACACGGACGAGATAAGAACGACGCGAGCAGCAAAGTCGAGCCGAGGGTGGCGCACTTTGAATTTAAAAACGCGGACCCGGGGTATAAAGGTACCGCCGCGCTCGCGGTTGAAGCCGCCTTGTGTTTGAGCTTATCCGATAAAGCGCCGGGGTTGAAAATGGGCGGATGTTTAACGCCGAGCGTAGCGTTGGGGGAAACTTTGATCGAGCGGTTACGCGACGCGCCGAATTTCTCCTTCTCCGTATCCGCTTTGAAGGGAAAAGAGTTGAAAGTTTAATCGTAATACGTCGGGTAGAAATGAATGAAATACAAAAAGAGAGCAGAGCAGAGCGCGCGCACGAGTTAGAAATCAAAACGCATATTTGAAGTTTTAAATCATATACAAACAAAACAATCCCGCTAAATCCTCCAAATCTTAATGATATGGGTAGTAATAATATAGTAACAATAAATCCCGTCCGTGATTGAATCACCGGGCAACATTCGTATCCGCTAACATCGTCGCCGATTCGACCGAGTCGCCGATGGATAACTCCCCGACCGCGATTCGCCCGTGGCCTTTCTTCCCCCAATTCAACCACGAGTTGATAATTTTCCACGAGTACGTCCCGTCTGATTCTTTGTGCCAACCGATGACCTCAATCACGTGCCCACCGTGTGATCGACCTCTTGTCTCTGAATCCGCGCTCGTTCTGTACGCCCCGTCTTTATACGCGTAAAACTCGTCGTAAATTGTCCCGGCATACGAGGACACAGGTCCGCTGTTATAAATCTCCCTCGCCATGCAATCGTAATCACCGTCTGGACAGTGGATCAACTTATCGATGTGCTGCGCGACTTCATTTCTAGTGTGTTCGTCCAAATCGCCTTGGCACTGTGCCGTGTCCGATTTCAGCGGGCACGCCGGCGTCGGCTGCACGTGACACGGGTGATGACACGGCGGGAACGGGTACGCCGCGCACCCTTTCTCGTCCCCGTACTTTCCACCACTAGCGACACCAAACTCTTTCGCGAACTCGTACGCGTCGTCCGGCATCCCACCTTCGCACGACCCGAATGAAAACTCCGACACCAACTGACCGCACGACAAAATCTCCGACGCCGCCAATCGCTCTTGCACTTTGCCTCCGCTCGCGATGCACAACCTATCGCTCATCACCTTGGTCGGCGCAATCGCCCAACACGATCCGCACTCGCCTTGATCCCACGCTTCGCCGATAAATTCCGAGCACTCCGGCCATTTCTCTCTCGCGTCAAAACTTTCCGGTAAATCCGAGGGCGGTTCCCACGCGTATTCGTTCGACGACATGCCTAAATAATCGACGTTATTGTTGTTGTTGCTTTTCTTCTCTCCCTTTTGAGGAGGAGAAAGAGTAGTAGGAGTACTACTACCGCTGCTACCACTCCTCGCCGTTGGTATTCTCTGCTCTCGCCTCTTTGGCTTTTCGTACTCTTTATCCTCGTTGACGATTTGATTCTCTTTCAGAACCTCGACTAAATTCGCTTGTTTTTGTTTCCTTTCGCTCTCTTGCTTCCCGTCTTTCGAGGCGTACTCGGAGAGTTCCCAGCGCACTTTGTTTCCTCCTCCTCCTCCTCCTCTCGAGTTGCTCTTCTTCGATATCAAATCTTTACTCGAGGACGACGAAACAGAAGAACTGCTCGAACTCGTCGCCACAGAAGAAGAACCGGACGCGATTTGAGACGAATCTTTCTTCTTCGACCGTCTCCCACCCGGGTTGGTCACGCGTTCGACCGCGTCCATCTTCTCGTCCGCGCTCCAGGAGAGATTCTTCTCGTTGATGCGTTTCCCTAACCCGTTGGATGTTTTCCCGGACGAGTTCGTTTTGTTCAGCGACGCCAGGGAGACGCACGCCAAAAACCCGAGCACGCATATGCACAGGGTTATCAGGAGGACTTTTTTAATCGCGTGCGCGGGTTTACTCGCGCTTTGAGTCCTCGTGTTTCTGTCGTCTCCTCCGGGCGTTTGGTGATGTTTCCCCGTCGTTGCATTTAAATCATCACCATCCGCGTCCTCTCTGACGATGCCAACGACGGGGAGCAACAAAGGCTGCCGCTCGTCGATCGGTGTCATCATTTTTCTTTACTCTCTCTTTTGAGACAGAAAGAACAAAGAGAGAGAGAGAGAGGACGGCGATGCGAGGAGAGACAAAAAGGCGACGAGGTACGCCCCGCGCGCGCGCGTTTAAGTGTCGATGTGATTTTTTTAAAGGCGCGGTCGAAGGAAGACCATTTGCTTTAGGGTTTCTCTTATTTAGGGTTCTAAACCCTAATTGGCTTAGTGCAAGCTCTTTCTCTCTTCTCTAGAACAGTTCTTTGGCAAACTGGGTGTCTTTTTTTCGCCTAAAATGCCGAGTCGTCGTTTCCTTCTCGTCGTCGCGATCAAAGTTCGAGAGGCTGGTCGCGATGCCGAGCTCTTTGGCGAACGCGGACGGTTTGAACGAAGACGATGGTTTCGAATTTTCGTCTTCTTTTTCTTCTAAAATCGACGACGACGGTTCGCCGCCGCCGCGGTGTGCTTGTTGTTTCGAAGTCGATGGTTTCGGCGCGAACCCGGCGAAGCCGCTGAAGACGCCCGCGCCGCCTTTCGGGGGCGGTTTTTTGTTCTCGTCGTCTTTGAAGTTGGCGAGGCCTGGGAAAAGCGCCAGGCCTGGTCGGTCTTTGTTTTCGCTCTTTTGTCGTTGTTGTTGTTGTTGTTGTCGCGCGAGTTTGGCGGCTTCGGGCGAAGGAGAACCTTTCTTTGTCTTGTCCTCCTCTCCTCCTCCTTTCTTACTCAAACGGCTAAAAACGCTCCCTTTTTGCGGACTCTCTTCTTTCTTACTCTCGTCAACCGCTTTCTTCACGCCTCCGGAGACTAAGCTCGCGAACGCGTTCGGCGTCTTCGCTTCGTTTCCGTCCTCCTTGCCATCATTCTTAGACATCCCCCCCGGCCGTTTCGCTCGAACGACTTTCCTTCTCACCACGTCCCCTCCTTTTCCTCCTTCCTCTCCTTCCCCTGCTTTCGCTCTCGGCACGTATTTCAACCCTCGATTCTCCGCCGCTAAACGTTCCTTCTCTCGTTCCTCAAATTCGATCTTCTCTCGTTCTTTCCGTTGCATTTCCGTTTGCCTTTTCGCGTCTTCGATCATTTTTTTGATATCCTCTTTGGTATCACTCGCAAACGTTTTGGTCGCGAACGGGTTCGTCCCCGGTGGTGCTTTCCCTTCCTTCGCGAGCGAGCCGAAATACCTTTCGCCGTGTTCCTTCTCGTCTTTGTCTCCGTTGGACACTTTGACGACATCATTTTCGTCGTCATCTTCGCCGTCGTTAATGGTGTTTCTGTTGTTGTTTTCGTCGTGCGCTCCGTTTGCGAGGTGGACGACTTCGCCTTCTTCTTCCTCGTCGTCTTCTGCGGCTCCTGCTTCGACCATTGCGTGTGTATATCGTTGTTATTAATAAGATTAAAGTGCGGACATTTCCTTCACTTTTAAAAGGAACCAATTGGAAAGAAGAGAGAGAGAGAGAGAGAGAAGAGTTTACGCTCGAGCGCCTGTTACGGTAAAAAGCGTTTGATACGCGCGGTAGCGTCGAGGGGAAAGCGTATTCTCGTTTCACGTCTGTAAAACCCGTTCCGACTGTCTTCAGAGAGAGAGAGAGAGAGAGAAAGAGCGAGAGAGAATTCAAAATCCTTCCCCCGTGGGGAAATCTCTTCGTCGTAAGTTATGGCGGGAATACCACCGCCTCAAGTCTCTCGCCTGGACTTTCTGAAACAAAAACCACCCGCAAACTACGTCGCCGGCATCGGCCGAGGCGCGACTGGGTTTACCACTCGGTCTGACATAGGTGGCGCGGTGAAACAAACCGCCGCTGGGAAAGTGACTTTGGTGAGTGGTGGAGGAGCAGGTGGAGGAGGAGGAGGAGAGGAAGAAGACGAAGGCGACGATACCGACCAAAAGAATAGAAGGAGAGGTACGAACGACGACGCGGGTTTGTTCGCCAAGGATAAAAACGATGGCTCGTACGACGAGGACGACGAGGAAGCGGATCGGATATGGGCCGCCGTCGACGCGTTTTGCGAGCCGGACGAGAGGACGCGAGCGAAGAAGGAAAAGATGCGACGCGAACGGCGAGAGGAGAAGAACGATAGGGTGAAAGATAAGACGATTAAAGATCAGTTCGCGGATTTGAAGAGGAAACTGAGCGAAGTGAGCGAGGAAGAGTGGGATCAGATTCCAGAGATTGGAGATTATAGCGTTAAGAAGTCAAAGGCGTACGAACGTTTCACGCCGGCGCCGGATACGTTGTTATCGGCGGCGTTGAAAGAACGAGAGACGGTAAATACGGACGAAGATCACGAGCGAGGAGGTGATGGAACGAGCACGGATTTAACCGCGGTCGGGGAGGCGAGAGGTTTAGGATTGGGATTGAAATTAGACGGTTTGCAACAACAATCGCAAGATAGTCAAAACGGGTCATCTACGGTCGATCCGAGAGGGTATTTAACCTCTCTGTCGTCGTTGAAAATTAACTCGGCGGCGGAAATTTCGGATATTAAGAAAGCGCGCTTGCTTTTAAAGTCGGTGATAAACACGAACCCAAAGCACGCGCCCGGGTGGATCGCAGCAGCTCGGTTGGAAGAGATTGCCGGGAAATTGAAAGCGGCGAAAGATCTCGCGAGGAAAGCGTGCGAGGCGTGCCCGAAAAGCGAAGACGCGTGGATCGAAGCCGCTCGTTTACACGGCACGGAATCTGATCAAGGGAAAGCGATATTAGCATCGGCGGTTGAATCGTTGCCAAACTCTGTCGCGATTTGGATGCGAGCGGCGCAAGCGGAAAAAGACGAGGATCGCAAGAGAAGAGTTTTAAGGAAAGCGTTAGAAAACGTTCCGAATTCTGTCCGATTGTGGAAAGCGTTGGTAGATTTATCCGAAGAAAACGACGCGAGAGCGTTATTGCAAAGAGCCACGGAGTGCTGTCCACAACACATCGAGTTATGGCTCGCGCTAGCTCGATTAGAGTCTTACGACAACGCGAGGAAAGTTTTGAACAAAGCGAGAGAAACGTTACCGACGGAACGCGCGATTTGGGTCACCGCGTCGCGGTTAGAAGAAGCCAACGGGAACGGCAAAATGTGTCAAAAAATTATCGACCGGGCCATCAAGTCTTTGCGAGGTAAAAACGTGAAAATTGACCGAGAGTTATGGATGAAAGAAGCCGAGACGTGCGAGAAGAGCGAGCCGCAATCGCTGGAAACGTGTCGCGCGATTGTCCACGCGGTCATTGGCGAAAACGTGGACGAATTAGATCAAAAGCTCACGTACGCGGCAGATGCGTCCGAGTTTGAAAAGAATGGCTCGTTTGAAGTCGCGCGAACGATTCGTAAGAAACTCATCGAGGTTTTTCCGGAAGACGTGGAAATCTGGATCGACGCCGCGACGCTGGAGAAGAATTGCAAAAATTTCAAAGGCATGGACCAAGTCTTACGAGAGGCGACGACGAAACTTCCGAACGAGGAAATTTTGTGGCTCATGGCGGCAAAAGAGCGATGGTTACAAGGCGACGTGACGGGCGCGCGAACGGTATTAGAGGAGGCGTTTTCTGCAAACCCAGAAAACGAGGACATTTGGTTGGCGGCGTTCAAGTTAGAATTTGAAAACGAAGAGTTGGAACGCGCGAGTTTACTCTTAAAAAACGCGCGCAATCGAGAAGGCGGTGACAAGACGAATTCCGCTCGCGTGTGGATGAAATCTGCGGTGTGCGCTCGACAAATGAACGACGCCGAGGAAGAACGCGAGGTGTTGAAGAAAGGCCGGGCGTTGCACCCGAAGTTTTGGAAACTCTGGATCATGTCCGGTCAACTCGAAGAGAGAGAAAAGAAGTACGCCGAGGCGAGAAAAATATACGATTTAGGATTAAAGAAATGTCCAGACTCTTCGCCGATGTGGATCGCTAAAGCGCGATTGGACGTGTTGGAAAAGAAGTTTGGTTTAGCGCGAGCGACGTTGGAGCAGGCGCGATTGAAGAACCCGAAAATTCCAGAGGTTTGGCTCGAAGCCGTCGCGGTGGAGAAACAGCTCGGCGAACACACCGCCGCGTCCGCGTTATTAGCGAGAGCCCTTCGCGAGTGTCCGAAGTCCGGTATTCTCCACGCCGAAGCCATCAAATCTGCGCCTCGCCCGCAGCGCAAAGCTCGTTCTGTGGATGCACTCAAAGCGTGCGACGACGACCCAGACGTCGTCTGCGCCGTCGCGCGCCTCTTCTGGAACGACCGCAAATTAGACAAAGCCCGCGCCTGGTTCAACAGAGCCGCCACGTTACGCCCAGAAGACGGCGACGTGTGGGTCCGCTACTACGCCTTTGAAAAGTCTTTAGAAGACGACGCTGCTGAGGGTAATCTCAACGCCGTCGCCAAAAAAGCCTCCTCGAAGAAAGCATCATTCGCCGACGCGAAAAGCTCGCCCAAAGAAGACGTCCTCGCTCGCGCCGCCAAAGCGAATCCGAACCGAGGTCGATACTGGGCGCCCGCGCGTAAAGATTTCCAAAATTGGCGCGACTCTGTCGAAGAAACCACACTCAAAGTGTTGGCGAAGATGGAAAGCGAGGGTGAGTTTTCGAGTTAGAGATTTGTTGTAAAAAGAACAACCCGAAAACATCTCTCGATATCTCTCGTCGATACGACGATACCAGTCAACACCACTCTCAACGAGTCACTCGTCCCCTTGAATTCGTCATTTTTTTACGCACAAAACTCCTTTTCCTACGCTACAATAACACATGCCGGTCAAACCGGGCCCACCGCCTCCGATCCCACCTCTCCGTCCTCCCGAAACCATTTGCATCCCGTCTCGTTCAAAGACATCAGAAGGAGTATCGAAAATAACCTTCACGCAATACACGGACGAGGACAAACAACTTCCCGAAATTTCCCTTCTGATTAAACAGCAACTCAGCGAACCGTATTCGATATTCACGTACCGATACTTCTTAAACCAGTGGCCACAGCTGACGTTTCTCGCGTACGATTCTGAAGAGAATAAGTGCATCGGGACGGTGGTGTGTAAGTTGGACGACCACCGAGGGTCGTTTCGAGGGTACGTGGCGATGTTGGTGGTTGCACCAGAGATGAGAAAAGTTGGACTCGGGTCTATGCTCGTGGAGAGAGCGCTGGAAGTGATGCACGAGATGGGCGCGGACGAGTGCGTGTTAGAGGCGGAGAGCACGAACGCAGGGGCGCTGAGGTTGTACGAGAACTTGGGGTTTATTCGGGATAAACGGTTGCGACGGTATTATTTGAGCGGAACGGATGCGTTTCGGTTAAAGTTGTGCTTCCCGATGCCGCCGGAGGGAGAAGAGGAGGAGTTTATATGAGAGACCGGACGCGTTCGGTCACAGTATAATAGTATACGAGTAGAGAATAGAGCTTTCGCGCGAAGCAGATAGAATAATAGAAAAACATCAGATTGTTGTTGTAAATTGTGTAATAATGCTAAATAGTTGTGTAGGAATCTACTACAAATAAGTCTAAGTCGAGAAGCGCGCTTCTCTCGCTCGCATCTTCTCTCTGTATTTCTCTCTCTAAGTCTTGACTACGAAAAAAAGTTCACCTTTTACTTGCCCAACTTCCCTCTTCTCCCGGTCGTCTTCGTGTGTTGGCCTCTCACCTTGATCCCCCAGTAGTGTCTCAAACCTCTGTGGTTTCTCATCTTCTTCAACCTCTCGATGTCGTCTCTCAACTTGGTATCCAACTGGTTCGACGTCAATTGCGAATATTTACCGTCCTTCACGTCCTTCTTTCTGTTCAAAAACCAATCCGGCACGCGAAACTGTCTCGGGTTGGAGACGATAACCATCAACGATTCGAGTTCAGCCGCGGAGAGTTCCCCGGCTCTTTTCCCCATGTCGATTTCCGCCTTCTTGCAGATGATGTTGGCAAATCGACGCCCGATGCCTTTGATTTTCGTGAGAGAGTACATGACCTGTTTTATGTGTGAGAAAGGCAAGCGTGTGAGTAACAATAGTAAACGGCATAAACACCAGGGAGAGCGCAAAAGAGAGAGAAAAAGAGAACTCGGTGATCGAAAGCCACGCGAGGAACGGAGAGGAAAATTGGTCTCTCTGGACCCTTTTTCGCTCTTCGTGTTTGGTGGTGCTCGAAATGTCGAGGAAATTTCGTTGCCATCTCGGCGCCGCAACACACCACGCGAACGCGCCACTCGCTCCAAAAGCACGCATTCGCGCGCGGAAATACTTTCTGAACGCGACGCGAACGATTTTACTCGCGAGTTTGTTTCTCCAAACAGCGTCGTCCATTCAAACACAAATGCGCAGGTTTTGGATCTCTCTCAAAAGGGAGGAAACGAGGGCTAAAAAATGTGAAAGCGGGGCTTGAATTTCAATCTCGCGCGCGCGCAAACACGCACGACGCGAACGAGAAAAACAAATTCTCTTTTACGTACCTTCTCGCGTCCATCGACGTTCGTGTTTAAAACGCGCAAAATGTGCTGGAAATCGTCGCCGACAATCAAAGCCATGATGATGCGATAGATGTTTTGCTTCTTTTGACGCTTCTTTTCCTTCCTCTCTTTGTCTCCTTTCTTGCAAAAAAAGGGAGGACTTGCTCCAATTAGGGTTTAAAGCCCTAAATTTAGTGCAACACAAAAGAGTTCTCGAAAAGTGTTGCGTTTTATCCACAAAATCATCCAACCATGACTGCCGGTGTTTCCTTCTGTTCGTCGTCGTCGGTCCTCCGGACCGCGTCCTCCTCGCAATGCACGAGCAGCAGCAGCAACAGTAGGAGCAGTCGAGGATGTCTTTTTTTTCGCAGCTCTTCTTCTTTATCTTCTTCTCAAAGCGTTGTTGAGCGTGATGGCAGCAGAAGGATTGGAAGAGGAAAAAAGTTCGTCGCGTTTGCGTCGTCGTCGTCGAACGACGACAACAAAACCTCGGAGTCGCTCCAGTCTTCCTCGGTGTTCCTCCTCGGTCTCATGGGGACCGGGAAAACCACGGTGGGTAAAAAACTCGCCGACGCTTTAGGGTACGGCTACTTCGATACCGATCAGTTGATTGAACAAATATGCAAGCAAAAAGTGCACGAGATATTCGAGGAAGACGGCGAGGAGGGGTTTCGAGAGACAGAGAGCGCGATATTAGCGGAAGTGGCGTCGTATAAAAGAGTGGTGGTATCCACTGGCGGGGGCATCGTGACGGTGAGGAATAACTGGATGCACTTGCACAACGGCGTGACGGTGTGTTTACAAGGCGACCACAGGACGTTGGCGAGGCGGGTGCATAAAGACGGCGTCGGCGCGAGGCCTTTGTTGAAGGAGTGTCTTTCCGAGGAGGACGAAGAGGCGCAGATTACGAAAATTGAAGAGAAGATACAGTCATTGTGGCGAGATAGGGGAAAGATGTACGCGGAGTGCGACATTGCGGTTTCGGTGAATGGGGAAGAGGACGAGGCGTACGGCGCGAGCGTGGAGACGATCGTGGAGAGGATTTGTAAATCTATAGACAAGCGTTTGCGCGAGGACGGCAAACAGGAAAAGTTGAGAAAGGGACCAGAAGTCGGCGACATAGAGGTGAAAGATTTGAAAACAGGAGAGAGAATAGATAAGATTGATTGAGCTTATTTTTGGCATCGATTGATTGATTATTTGTGTGAGTTGTTTTATTAGTATTCTTTAAATCACTCGTTCGAGCCTAACTGCGTTCATACACATCGTCATCGTAAAAAATCTATATATACCAACAACTCTCGCGCGCGCTTGCGTATTATACGTGCGTATTACTGCGCATATTATATTATCTTAATTATTTCGTTTTTTCCTATTCTCTCGTTCTCTCGTGTTAAACCATTTCTTTGTCGAGAACACCTTCCGAGTCGCGAACGGCGTCTTCGGTCAACTCCGGAGGGCCAATGAAAGATAATATCGCCGGGAGCGTCACGAGAGCGTTGAACAAGCCAACAAATAAAATCATCGCGTACATAGAAAAGAAATATTTCTGGAAGTACTCGTAATCTGCGCCGACGAGCGGGAGTACCGCCAAGAACGTCGTGAACGCAGACGCGAAAATAGCCGGTCCCATTTCCGAGAGCGCCTGAGCGGCGCGCTCGGGTCTCGTGCCTTTCGCTTCCGCGAAAGCGCGAGCTTCGTGAATGACAAACTCGATCGAAATACCAACCGTCATGATCAAATTCACCATAGTCACCGCGTTTAATTTTAAGTCAATCCAATGAATTAAACCATACAGCTCGATTTGAATCACCGCGATCACAAAGGTCAAAATAACATCCAGCCATAGGGAGGTCACAAACGGATACATGACGACAAAGGCAATCGCCACGGAAATGCCTAAACCGCGCAGAGTGTTTCTTTCTATGTTCAGATACTGTTCGTTCAAAGCGTACAAAGCGTAGTCGAATGGAAATACCGTCGCACCATCTTCAGTGGCGAGCTTAGAATTTTCGGCAATCTTTCGCGCCTTGCGCATGTGATTTAACTTGTCTTCCAACGAGAACACATCCTCCACGTAAAAGAGGGCGCGCACGTCGCTAATGGTCGTGTGCCCAACACTCGTTGGCGTAGAGTTGGTGATCATCAGCGATTGCGAAATTTGACCTCTCTCGCCTCCGTCGAGAAAAGTTTGCAAGTTTGTATTGTACAACGTTGGGTTATACACTTGACGCCACGGGCACACGCAGTGATTGTTCGTCGCGTTGTACGAACACCTGTACGTCTGCGAAGCACTCGTAACGGTTGGATTGTGGGTCGTCGGTGCGTACGCCATTTGCGGCTCTGCGTTCATGCACGTTCGAATGCACTTCTTCTTTTTATCGGAATCACTTAAAATCGCGTCTGCGTTGATAGACGCGCACCTCTCCAACGATTCGTCGCTGAGGTTGATGTAATCGTACAGCCAAACTGTATTCTCGCTGCAGACTTCCCCTGCGTTAACTCTCCCCGTCGTTTCGTCCGCAAGATATCGCAGGTAGTTTACCGAGCCGTAGTCGGCGTTTACGTTCGGCGCCGTGACAAAATCGTGCTCGAGCAACGCTTGATTTTCTGTCGTGGTCGCAAAGTCAATACCCGACGAGACGAGCGACACTTGGTAGGTCGCGAAATAGTTTCTCGTATTCAAAGCGTAATCGTAAATGTACGACGAGGAAGGCACGACATCTTCGAGATCTAAGCCTAAATTGACTTTGTCGATTCCAGAGGCACAAAATGCGAAAAATCCAGCCGAGAGTAAAACGCACGTCATCCGAAAGACGATGCTCGCTAGCGCGCCCATACATCTGATGCACGAAAACCCGTCTTTACCGCTCGATTCTTCACTCTTCGCTGTTAAACGTGCACGCTGACCGACGGCGTCGGGATTCGCGTTCACGTGCCTTTCAAGATCGAAGAGCAAAAGGCACGGAAAAATGACCACGGCGGCGATGTAGTTACACACGACAGTCATGGCGACTTGAATGGAAAACGCGCGAACGGCTGGAATCGGCGTGATCGCGCCGAGACAAAACGCTGCAAAATTTGTCACTGAACTCGCCGTGATGCTCGCACCCGCCTTTCTGTACGCCTTCCTGATTATGTATCGCGCGGACGACCCTTTTGGGCTTTCACCGTGGCATATCCCAACGTATTTCGCAAACACGAAATAATCATTCATGCCGAGACCGAGCGCGAGGAACGGCACGACTTGCAACGTGATGGCGTTGAACTTCAACCCAGCTTCGACGTAAAACGCGGCAAATCCAAGAGAAGCTGCCGTGCTCAGAATGCACACGATGGTGGCTAAAATCGCCGGCACAGGTCCCGGGGGTTTCCCGCTTTGCGCAGAGAGACCTCTGATGAAGAAGAAGAAGCAAAACACAACCACCAAAGCGTAGCCGATGGCGACGAATCCGTACGCCGACTTCGAGGCGTCGCTAATGACATCTTCGAGAGAACGAGAGGCGTACCACGACACCTCGATGTGTTCAAAATCTTTCGTCGCATCTTCGATGCCATCCAGCCACGTTTTTTCCCATCCTTCTAAGATGGATTCCGCTTCGGATTCGTCCACCGCGTGTCTCGTCGAGCTCGGTAGCGTATACTTCGGGTCGCCCGGTGGCGGCGACGGCGGCGGCGACGGCGGCGAGTTGCAGGTGTACG
>Ga0255756_1000781_pt1 | contig 37691 bp, 29 predicted proteins | sample 011ome_20_FD_179956 | JGI IMG/M metagenome (GOLD analysis project Ga0255756, IMG submission 179956) | Coastal salt marsh microbial communities from the Groves Creek Marsh, Skidaway Island, Georgia - 011509CT metaG (version 2) | ecosystem: Environmental > Aquatic > Marine > Intertidal zone > Salt... | reverse complement strand
TGCGGCCATTGCTAAGCGCCTATTGGTAGAAATTGAAAGTAGATTGGGATTTCTCGTGGACGTAGGACTTCCTTACCTCACCTTAAATCGAGTAAGCAGCACATTGAGCGGCGGCGAGAGCCAGCGCATACAATTAGCCACCTCCCTCGGCTCTTCACTTGTTGGCTCACTCTACATCATGGACGAGCCAAGCATAGGGCTGCACGCGAAGGATGCGGAGCAACTCATCAAGGTCATCAATGCCTTACGAGACAAGGGCAATACTGTGGTGGTGGTCGAACATGAGGAAGCCTTCATGCATGCGGCCGATTACTTGATTGATATCGGTCCAGCTGCGGGTAATTTGGGTGGGACAATAGTGGCAGAAGGTACTTCAATGGAGGTACTGGCCAATCCTAATTCCCTAACCGCACAATACCTGAACGGCAGCAAAAGCATTACGAGTCCTGTAGCACTGAGAACAGCAAAAAAATGGATTGAGATCAAAGGTGCTCGACACCATAATCTCAAGGGATTTGACGTTCAGTTTCCCTTAGGAGTATTCAGTGTAGTTGCGGGAGTAAGCGGATCGGGCAAAAGCACCCTGATAAAGAAAATTCTGTACCCAGCATTAAAGAAACACTTCCATGAGGTGAGCGAGCGCCCAGGAATTCACAAGGAGCTTCGCGGGGATTTGGGAAGTATTGACCAAGTAGAATTGGTCGATCAAAATCCCATTGGAAAATCAAGCCGATCAAACCCAGTAACCTATTTAAAGTCTTACGACGATATTAGAAACCTTTATGCCTCCACTGAACTGGCAAAAATTAGAGGTTATAAAGCAAAGCACTTCAGCTTCAATACCGATGGCGGTCGTTGTGACGCTTGTCAAGGCGAAGGCGAGGTAACCATTGAGATGCAATTTATGGCCGATGTCCACTTGCCTTGTGAGACGTGTGCCGGCAAGCGATTCAAAGCTGAAATCCTTGAGATTACGTATAAGGACAAGAATATTGCCGATATCCTTGAAAGTACTATTGACGAAGCCATTGACTTCTTCAAAATACATAAACAACACAAGATTGTCAAAAAGCTGCAGCCCCTTCAGGATGTAGGATTAGGCTATGCGCAGGTCGGACAAAGCAGCTCGACATTAAGCGGCGGGGAAGCGCAACGCGTCAAACTGGCGTTCTTCCTATCCAAAGGTGAAAAAGCAGGACATACACTCTTCCTATTCGATGAACCGACCACAGGTCTACATTTTGACGACGTTAACAAACTTTTGAAGGCCTTCGATGCACTAGTTGAGATGGGACATACTGTCCTAGTCATTGAACACGACCTAGATGTTATTGCCAGAGCAGATTATCTAATCGAGATTGGCCCGGAGGGTGGAGAGCTTGGCGGACACCTACTCTACGCAGGTACACCCGAAGAAATTATTCATATAACAGAGAGCCCAACAGGCGCTGCACTGATCAAACAGAATAAAGTCTCAATTGAGACAAATTGATTTCAAGAATAGTGGTATTTAATACTTATTATGTATTTCAGAAACTTTCTAAGTCTCAATCGAGGCATTTGTATCAAAATCCTGTTTTATCTTTGTCCCCTACCTTTACGGGTAGCTTAGGTTTATTGGTTTGGTGTACGGCTCGCTTTGCGGGCCGTACTTCTTTATACCAACTTCGACTTCCAGTGGTACATCAAGACCGCTGCCGCCACACTTACGTTCAGACTATCAACGGCCTCTCCCTCCATAGGAATAATAGTATTCGTATAACCTTGGTGCAGCCAATGTGAACTCAACCCACCACTTTCCTCGCCGAGAACAATGGCTGATTTCCCCGGCCAATCCAGTTCAAACATGGATACCGAGTCCGAGTGCATGTGGGTAATGTATATCTGAAAACCGTGCTCTTCCAAAAGCGACTGAACCTGTGCACTGGTACCCAATACAGTAGGAACTTCAAAAATGGCACCCGTAGCATTCCTCATGACATTTGGCCCGTAAAGATCTAAGGCCGCATCTGCAAAAAACACCGCAGCCACCCCAGCTGCTTGTGCTGTTCTAAGAATGGCTCCGGCATTACCAGGCTTTTCAACCCCTTCTACCACCAACACACCACGAGCCTCGCTTAATAATGCACCTAGTTCATCTAATTTCCAATGGCGCTGCTTAAAAAGCGCAACATGGGCCTCAGTACTACTGCGGTAAGCAATTTTCTCAAATACTTTGGCACCCGCCATATACTGCCGCTCAAAGGATTGCATCCAATATGCCTGTGCGGCATCTTCCTTTGACCAAAGCTCCACGCCGGTCCAACCGGCAGCTAAAGCACGCTGAATTTCACGCGCACCTTCCACTACACACAGCCCACTCTGTTTGCGAGCGCGAGCCTTTGTCAATAATTGAACAATCTCCTTTACTTTTGGATTCGAAGTGCTTGTGATTAAATCATTCATAGATGGGTAAAAAGGATAAACCAAAGAAAATCAATTTAGAGGACTTAGGAGGCTTTGTGTTCAGCACAAATCCGGATTTTGAACCACCCGTGGATGATACCGAAGAGTTTTTAGATCCTTCCGAGCAATTACTGCTTTGTCATTTTGAGAAAAAAGGCCGCGGCGGGAAGCAGGTAGTGATCATCAAGGGATTCGAAGGACCGGAAGAGCAACTCAAAGAATTGGGCAAGGAACTCAGGCAACATTGCGGGGTCGGAGGATCTGCAAAAAATGGTGAAATCCTGCTTCAAGGCAATGTACGCGACAAAGCCATGGACAAACTCAAATCACTAGGATACGGCACCAAAAGAATAGGAGGATAAATAAGCATTAATACTTAATTTGTCTCGATTGAACACCAACCCTAAACAAAGGATAGGTGTCTCTTATGAGACTGTGTATCGTTCCGCAAGTGCGCGCGCATAGGCCGCCTCGTATTTCGGAACTATGGATTCAATCCCGAAGGCCTTGGCACGTTCTAAAGCGTTCATTTTAAATTCCATCAATCGCTGAGGATCCTGTAAGAGTGATAGACCATGCGCCACCATTGAAGCCACATCTCCCACGGGAGATAAATACCCCGTCTGACCATGGACGTTCACCTCTGGAATCCCGCCAGCGTTCGTAGACAATACCGGCACCCTTGCAGCCATGGCCTCCAAAGCCACCAAACCAAAGCTCTCGGATTCAGAAGTCAGAAGGAATAAATCGCTCATGCAAAGCAATCGACGAACTTCATTGGTCTTTCCAAAGAATTTCACACAATCTGTCAGTCCTAATTCACGTACCTGCTGTTCCGCCTTTTCGCGTTCAGGTCCATCGCCAATCATCAGTAGCACCGCATGTTCTTGAGCACGAATACCGGCGAAAACATTGATGATATCCGGTATTCGCTTCACCTTTCTCATGTTCGAAATGTGCGTAATGATTTTCTCCCCATTCGGCGCGATTTGCGCACGGCGGCAATTCTCATCTCCACGATAGAGCTCTAGATCAATAAAGTTTGGGATGACTTCAATCTCTTTTTTAATATCGAAGGAATCTAACGTATCCTGACGTAAACTCTCACTCACCGAGGTAACTACATCACTTTTGTTAATGGAAAAGGTTACTGCCGGTTTGTACGACGGATTCTTACCTACCAATGTGATATCGGTACCGTGCAGCGTAGTTACTACCGGAACATACTTGCCGTGCTCCTCTAAGAGGATCTTCTTCGCCATGTAGGCGGCATAGGCATGCGGGATAGCGTAATGTACATGAAGTATATCCAATCCCTCATTGATGACCGTGTCCACCATTTTAGAACTCAACGCGAGCTCATAGGGCTGGTACTCAAACAGCGGGTAATCGTGAACATTTACCTCATGGTAGTAGATGTTCTCCTCAAGAATATCTAAACGTACCGGCTGGCTATAAGTAATGAAATGGACTTCGTGGCCTTTTTTAGCCATTTGAATGCCCAATTCCGTGGCAACCACTCCGGATCCACCATAGGTGGGGTAACAAACTACACCGATCTTCATTCTTGCTAGGGATTAATTCAAGGCGTCGTAAATATACCCCTGAATATTTGTTCGGACGTCTAAGGTACTGAGTTTCCAATTCTCTGCATCCGGGTAAGTGCGATTACTCAGGAATATGTATAACAACCCTTCTTTGGGATCCATCCAGACCATGGTTCCGGTAAAGCCTGTATGACCAAAACTTAGATCCGAGGCACAGGTACAACTTGGACCCGGACCATCGCCTAATTGTTTTTTATCAAAGCCCAATCCTCGTCGGTTATCTATTTCGCAGAAGGCACAACTACTGAATTTCTCAATGGTCGATTCCTGGAAATAACGAACCCCACCGTAATAGCCTCCATTGAGATACATCTGCATCATTTTAGCCAAATCATTCGTATTAGCAAACAAGCCGGCATGACCAGCGACTCCGCCTATCATAGCAGCGCCCATATCATGCGCGCGACCGTGCACAGTAGTCTTGCGCCAGTATCCATCTTCTTCCGTAGGCACTATCTCATCAAGGGAAAAACCTCTTTCTAAGGGATTATAGGTGAGTCGCTGAGCGCCAATGGGACCATAAAAAGTATTGGTCACCCATTGATCCAGAGGCTCGTTAAAACGCTCCTCCAACATTTCCTGAAACAGGTAATAGCCCAAATCTGAATAGCGGTATTCCGGTGCCTTCATCTCACTCTTCGCAAGCATATGAAACATCGTATCCCTCATTTCTTGACGAACATACATGCCTTCATGAATTTGAGTATAGCCCAATTGCGGCGTCGAACTGTACCAATAACCCCTCGTACTATCAGATTTTATCGTGTGCACGTAATACGGTATCCAAGCATCTAATCCGCTTTGATGAGCCAGCACATCTTCAAACACTAAGTGCTCCTTGCCCGAACCGTCTAATCGGCTCGTATGGTTACCTAAGGTCGTCTTCAATAATAAGGGTTGCTTCTCGTACCATTTCATGATCCCTGGCAGCGTAGCAGTAATCTTAGTCACCGAGGCAATATCATATAGGTCTGTCCACTCCACCGGCGTTGACTTAGCATAGGTATGTGACCCAAAGGATTTGGTATACACGACCGCGCCATGTCGTGCCACCAATACCTGTGCACCTGGCGTAGCACCTGCCGCAATGGCGTGCTCTACTGTAGAATCGATACGGTTTAAAGGCCCCGCATCAAGGCCTACCTCAAAAGGGATACCGTACTTTAATCGAAGTAACTCTTCTGTTTTCTCGCCATTTCCGACGCTTCCCCACTGGTTCAAATCCACGGGTAAGGAACCCTTGGTCTCGCGGGCACCAAACAAGAACTGAGGCGCCAATAACTGGGCATATTCATCGTTCTCATACATGATCAACACTCTAACATTTTGTCCCAGATTGGGGTAGGTCAACACCCCATATGGATTGGCAAAATGCACAACGTAAGTGGGCTTACCGGTGGCCGCCAATCGCGCGAGCAGCTCTTTCTCATAGGTTTCGAGTTTATAGCGGCGCCATGGATTCTTCGCATTTTGATGGAAGGTCACCACAAAGGCATCTTGGGATGCCATTTCACGGTCATCCATATCTACACCGTGATGGTGAGACATACCTACATACCTATCCAAATATTCTTTCACAGTTGTGGCCGATTCGAAATCACCCAAAGCGATATGCAGGAAGTTTTGCTCTATATTTTTTATCGGGAAAGTAGCCGTACCGCGCTCCAATAATGTCGCCGCATTTCGAATGAGGTTGAACGACACTCTTTGGTTCAAATCTTCTCTTTCAAACGAACCGTGGTCTGAGGTTAGCAGCGTGGGATTAGCCGACTTTTGAGCATCGAGCCAATCCGAATACGCCCTACAATTTGATTTTGCCACCAAGATTCTTCTCACGCGCTCATCTAAGGATTGGAAGGAGATCTTATCTGTGGCCAAGGCATCTTGGAAAGCTTTGGTAGCCTTTGGCACGTCCATGGGAAAGAGTAAAATATCATTGCCCGCGGCAAACGCCGCCAACTCTAACTCTCCTGGGGGTGCAAAGGCTGCAGCGCCCTTCATATTCAATGCGTCGGTAATAATGAGGCCTTCATATCCCCATTGATCTCTCAAAATCTCTTGAATGACCTTGCGTGAAAGACTCGTGGGTTTTCCAGAGGGCTCCAGGGAAGGGATATTCAAATGGGCGATCATAATAGCCCCAACACCCGCGTCAATGGCCCCCTTAAATGGCACCCATTCTACCTCCATAAGTTCACTGAGGGTGCGGTCGACTTTCGGCAAGGTTTTATGGCTGTCCTGATGTGTATCGCCGTGGCCTGGAAAATGCTTCCCACAGGCCAGCACACCATTCTCTTGAATCCCTTTAACGACAGCTACGCCCAGTGTATTCACGAGATCTGGATCGGAACCAAAGGATCGCGCACCAATAATAGGGTTGTTTGGATTCGTATTGACGTCTAGTACTGGCGAGAAACTCATGTGTACGCCTACGGCAGTACATTCATCCGCCAAAACATGTCCTAAATCATAGGCATCCGTAGCCCCGCCTGCTGCCCCAACGGTAAGGGAGGTTGGGAACTTGTAGGTACTGTCCAAGCGCATGGCTTGTCCCCATTCCGCATCTTGCCCTACGAGCAAGGGGAAGGTCGCCGCACTTTGAAGACGATGCAGCAGTTTCTTTTGGCGTTCAGGTCCGCCTTGCATTGTAATAACACCTCCGATATGATAATCGCGTACGAGTTTTTCTAATTCCGCTTCATGCTCTACGCCTTTATTGCTGTAGGCAGCGACCATGAATAATTGACCAATTTTTTCATCTAAAGACATCGCACTCAAGGCAGAGTCTACATTAAACGATTGAGCATAAAGGCCTTTACCCGGCAGAAGAGTAAGTAAAGAGGCTGTAAAAACGGCTTTTAGAAAGCGTGTGTGCATAGGTCGATAAAGTGCCAAGGGGTTCTTACCTTTGAGATGAGAATATAGAAAGATATGGGACTCTTCGAACGACGCCAACCGCGCGGTTTTCAACACCAGCCAAGATTTCACGATGAGCGCCAGGAGCGGCTCCGGATCTTGAAACGAAATGAAAGCATCGACGAAATCCCCTTTCAAAACAAAGATAAATACCGCGATCGATTACGAGAGAATTGGGACCTTCGTCGAAAACGAAGCGCCGGTGCAAGTGAAGGATTTGTAAAGCGCATCCTAATCAGCTTTGTCGCCCTCGCAGTACTTGCGGCCGTAGCCGTTTATTATATAGGATGAGTTCAATAATTGCTGTTTTATCAGATCACGTAGCCAATCAAATTGCTGCAGGAGAAGTGGTGCAACGCCCCGCCTCTGTGGTAAAGGAATTGTTGGAAAATAGCATCGATGCTGGAGCTACGAAAATCACCTTGCAACTCGAGGGATCGGGACGTACACTCATCTCAGTGACCGATAATGGAAGTGGTATGGGCAAGGAAGATGCCGAGCGCTGTTTTTTGCGCCACGCCACCAGCAAGATTAAAAACGCCGAAGACCTCTTCAACCTTCATACCAGAGGGTTTCGTGGGGAAGCCATGGCCTCCATCGCGGCTGTATCGCACACATTGATGCGAACGAACATTGCTGAAGAGGGTCTAGGTCTTGAGATTAAGCTAGAAGGCGGCAGCATAGTGGCGAAGAACCCCTACCCCTGTGCTCAAGGAACCTATGTAGAGGTCAAGAACTTATTTTACAATGTGCCAGCACGCCGTAAGTTTCTGAAAAACGATCGTGTAGAACTGCGCCATTGTGTTGACGAATTTCACCGTGTTGCCTTAGTTCACACCTCCATCGAATGGATCATGAAAAGCGACGGCAACACCTTGTTCCACCTCAAACCTGAGCCCCTACGCCGCCGTATCAATGGCATTTTTGGCCGAAAATTCGATGAGCGTCTGGTGCCCATTGAGGAAGAAACAGAGGTCGTGAAGGTCAGTGGTTTCATTTTGAAGCCCGAGTTTGCCAAGAAGAAACGCGGCGAGCAATTCTTCTTTGTCAATGACAGGTTCATCAAATCACCCTACCTACACAATGCACTTCGTGAAGCGTTTGAGGAGGTCTTGACCGCAGAGCACCATCCGGGATATTTCTTGCATTTACAGGTAGACCCTCAAAGCTTGGATGTAAATATCCATCCTACGAAAACCGAGGTGAAGTTTGAGGACGAGCGCACCATTTACGCGGTGCTACGCAGTGCTGCCCGCCACGCTATTGGGCAGTTCAATGTCGCTCCCGCCATTGACTTTGATGCAGAACAAAGCTTTAAAGTCCCGCCCTTACCTTCAGGACACCTTCCAAAACCGCCTCAGATCCAAGTCAATCCAAACTTCAACCCCTTCGAGTCGACTAAATCTACTCCGCCGCGCATCAGGTCCAATGACGAGCGGTACGAGCGTATTAAAAACGAAAAATACCTCAACACCCAACAAACTTTCGACGCTCCACAAGAGTGGAACATCGAAGATGCCCTACCTGTGGACCCCGTCAGCGGCAAAATCATCCGCTGGGGCAAATACGCCATCACTACACTAGGTGCAAAGGCACTGGTAATTGATATCAAAGGGGCCCGCTTCAGAATCTTGTACGACCAAATCTGGTCGAAGCTCCAAGATGCAACCGTGCCTTCGCAACAAATTTTGTTCCCAAAGAGCATTTCCTTGTCCATGGCCGAGAGAGCGCTATACCAAGAGCACGAACGAGATTTCACCATCGCTGGCTTTGACTTGGCCCCAGGAACCACGGAGGGTGAATACGACATTAAAGGCATCCCGATGATGCTCAATGTAGAACAGGCCGTTCCCACCTTGGAATCACTGTTCGAACAATACCACAAGCAAGACGAAGCAGGCGAAAACAAGCTGCTCAAAAGCATCGCCCTGGCCATCGCTCAAAACGGGGCGGCCACTCAAGATCCAAGAACCGCAGAGGAACTCTACGTGTTAAGAGAACAACTCCTAAGCAGTTCCAACCCACAATACACTCCTAAGGGCAAGAAAATCATCGTAGAATGGAGCCCTGAAGAGATTGAAAAAGCATTATGATCGTACAACGCAGATTTAGTTTAATGCCTACCGTCGTGAAGAACCTGTTGATCATCAACGGCCTGTTCTTCCTTGGAATGTACAGTATTCGCAACACCTTCGGCATTGATATCACGGACTGGCTCGGGCTCTATTTCCCCCTATCGGACAGCTTCCTCCCAGTCCAATTAGTCTCTCACATGTTCATGCATGGCAACTTGGGCCACATCTTCTCCAACATGATTATGCTGTGGTTTTTGGGAAGCGCGATGGAAAACTACTGGGGGCCGAAGCGATTCCTGATCTACTACCTTTTGACTGGTTTAGGCGCCAGCGCCCTGCAGATTGGAGTCAATGCGTTGGAATATTTCCAATTAAGCGCTCAACTCGACACTGCTGCCATGGACACGATTCTAAGCAAAGGCGGGGACATCATTAACCAAGGCATGAACTATACGGATCCGGTGTGGGGAGCGATGAACAGATTGCTACACGTGCCGATGGTCGGTGCCTCGGGCGCTGTCTTTGGCGTACTACTCGCGTTCGGTATGACCTTCCCGAACCAGGTGATCTACCTGAACTTCTTCTTCCCGATCAAGGCCAAGTATTTTGTAATTGGCTACGGCCTTTTAGAACTCTACAACGGCTTTGCGGTAAGCAATAGCGGCATCGCACACTTTGCCCACTTGGGCGGGATGCTTTTCGGCTATCTGCTCATCCGAAAATGGCGCAGAGAAATGTACCTTTAAGATTCCATATCCCGGGACATGAGTGACTTCATCGATAGAATCAAACACGACGCATTCAAGGGCGATTACTTGACCCGATTGCTGTACCTCAACATTGGGGTATTTCTATTGTACAGTATCTCCAACGCATTTACTACGCTATTGACCGGCCAGATGGGCTTAATCCCTCGCCTAGCCGACGATCTATTGGCCCTGCCCTCTAATCCGTGGAAACTGGCCACCCGTCCGTGGACCTTGCTGACCTACATGTTTACACATTTCAGCTTTCGCCACATCCTCTTCAACATGCTTATCCTATACTTCTCGGGCAAGATGCTCATGGAGTATTTGGGCGAAAAGCGTATGCTCGCATTGTACATCTACGGAGGCATTGGCGGCGGACTGCTTTACATCATTCTCTACAACATCAGCCCTATTTTGGGCGCAGGATCCATGGTTGGTGCCAGTGCCGGCACCATTGCAGTATTGGTGGCCGGAGCCATGTACTTGCCTACTATGCCGGTTCGATTATGGGGAATCTTCGAAGTGAAATACTGGATGCTCGCCGCAGGCATCGTGCTGCTCGACATTCTAAGCTTAACCGGCTCTAATGCCGGTGGCCACATCGCACACCTCGGTGGCGCGATCGTCGCTTTTTTCTTCATTCGCAGTATGCGCAACGGCCACGAGTGGAACGTATACCTATTCCAAGTGATCGATGCGGTGCGCAACACCCTCTACAGAAACTCACGCAAACGCAAAGGTTTCAAATTTGGCGAGCGCAATTATACGAAGTATGAGGAAGTAAAGACGAAAAAATCGGATGCCTCAAAAACGGATACTGCCAAAATGGATGAGATCCTAGATAAGATCAAGGACAAGGGGTACGACAGCTTGAGTAAGGAGGAAAAGGCTTATTTGTTTAAAATCTCCAAGGACCAGTGAAAAAGCGCCTCTGGATACTGCGAACGTTCAACGTAGGACTCTTTTACGCCACACTACTTATCGGTTTTGGATCATTACTCCCCGGCCATTGGATCCCAGGCTCGGGTGTACTAAGCATCCTGTTTCCATTCTTACTGTTCCCACATTTGATCATGATTCTGATCTGGGCCCGATTCCGCCCTCAGCACATGCTCAAAAACCTCATCTCCTTAGCGCTGCTGTTTTTCCCAGTGATGGCGCAATTTCCCATCGGTACCTCCCCGGCTAACGAACAAACCACTTGGAAGGTGGCCAGCTACAATGTACGCGCCTTTTACCAGCAGCGCGGCATCGCCAACGATATTGCGCGATGGACGCAATCTGAACATATTGACATTTTGTGTACTCAAGAGATGCGTCGCAGTGTCGCCAATCCGGTAGCCGCACACTACCCTTACCGGGTCTATGCATCGAACAACAAGAGAATTGGTACCGCGATCTATTCAAAATTCCCCATCATCAACCACGGTTCCTTGGTGTTTGAGGCCATTGAAGAAAACTCCTATGCGAAGCGGAGCGCAGGTTATGCGGACATCGCTCTCCCCGACGACACTATTCGCATTATCAACATCCATTTGAGCTCTACCGGCATTAAGGATATGGACATGGAAATTGAGCCCTCTCGCGAGGAATGGATTGAAAAGGGCCAATTCATGGCTAAGAAAATCGCCCGTTCGGACAGAGACCGTGGCAAACAAGGGCGAAGCATCTTGCAATGGGTCGACGAAAGTCCTTATCCTGTTGTACTCACTGGGGACTTCAACTCTGTTCCGGGAGGGAATTTGTATGCGCGTTTACTCTGGAAATTGGACGATCCCTACCTCTTCAAAGGGTCCGGTGCATGGGGCTCCTACCTGCCTTTATTGCAAAAGGGCTTGCCATTACGAATCGACTGGACCTTGGTAGACGAACAATTACCTTATTCAGGACAATACCTCAGCGATGTAGCCTTCAGCGATCACCGCCCGCTAATCACCACTTTTAGCGCTCGAACCGAGCCTCAAGAAGATTAAGGGCATTGAGGGCATTCGACTCCACACCTCTTACATATTCTGGGTAAACGCGCAGCACCTCGTCGTAAAACAAAGGCACGAGCGCTTGTTCTTGCATGAGGTACTGATCCGCCTTGCGCATCAACGCACTGCGCTCCTCACCTGGCGGCAGGGCACGTATCTGCTCGTACATTGCATCATAACGTGCATTCTCATACAAGCTGTAGTTCGGACCATTTGGCGCCTTGTACCCGCTGTAGAAAAGCATCAAGTAATTTTCAGCATCCGGGTAATCCGCAATCCAACTAGCCCTGAAAAAGTCCAAGGTACCGGCACTTTTCTCACTCCTCAAGGTCGCAGAAGGCACCACATTGACGGCTATGGACCAACCGAGGCCGGCCATCTCACCCTGCACGTACTCGCATAGATCTCGGTAATTCGCAACGGTCACCAGTGTCAGTTCGGGCAATTCCATAGAGGCCAACAGCGCTGCCACCGAATCCGGTGCATAGGCAGCCCCAATGCTATCCTGGTATTCTGGCAACCCAAAGGGCACAATTCCCCCGCGTGCAGGAATACCCACGCCATTGCGAAGGGACTGTATCATTTCTTCCCTATTGATTCCCGCATTAAGAGCCCAACGAAGTTCCTTTGACAACCCTTTTTCAGCATTGAAAATCAAATACTCCGTATTTAAAAACGGTGTACGCTCCAACCGGTGACCTTCTTGGTATCGCGATTGCAGTTCACCAGATTTGGTCAACAAATCGTCCTTAAAGCTGGGGTCGAGATTGGGTAAAAAATCAAAGTTCCCACTGAGGTACTCCAAAAACGCGCTCTGCTGGTCCGGTAAAAAAGACACGCTGATGCCGTCTAGATAGGGTAAAGGCTGCCCATCGGCATCCTGTTTCCAGTACTGCTCATGTTTATGAAGGACCAATTTCTCCCCATAATACCAGCGGTGTATCTTGAAAGGGCCCGTGCCCACTGGCGAAGTAGCCGCCTCCACAGCCCCCGCAGGCATTACCCCGCAATACGGCATGGCCAAAAGGGACAAGAACGAGGCATTGGGTGCATGAAGCTCAACAATCACCGTACCCCACACACTTTCATAAATGCCCAAAACATCGTCCAAAACCCAACTGCCCGGAGAGGCGATAGCAGGGTTTTGCAATCGTTTGAGACTGTACACAACATCTGCAGGACTGAGCTTTCTTCCATCGTGAAAGTAGGCCTCGCGTAAGGAGAACTCATAGACTCGGCCATTCTCAGATACCGACCAAAAAGCCGCCAAGGCAGGCACTATTTCATTCTCGGCATCTAAGGCCACCAAGGATTCAAACAATTGCTGTACCGCCCAAATGGTGCTCTTATCCTTAGCAAACGCTGGGTCCAGGGCAGGTATGCCTGCCGGCTCATTATACCTAAAGACCATTTTATCCGCTTCCTTTTGAGGCTCACACCCCGCGAGTGCAGTGAGTACAAGGCATACAAAAAAGCCCCCTAGAAAGGAGGCTTTTCGTATCGTTATGCCTGTATTAAGCATCAATGTTTGCGTATTTAGCGTTGCGCTCGATAAAGTCCCGACGTGGCGGCACATCATCTCCCATCAACATAGAGAAGACACGATCCGCTTCTGCGCTATCGTCGATAGTCACTTGCTTCAAGATGCGCTCCTCAGGATTCATAGTAGTATCCCAAAGCTGCTCCGCATTCATTTCCCCAAGCCCCTTGTAGCGCTGGATACCGACACCGGAACCTCCATCGCCACCAAATTCTTGAGCAATCTGATCGCGCTGCTTATCGTCCCAGGCATAAGCCTGCTTTGATCCTTTTTTCACTAGGTACAACGGTGGAGTAGCGATATATACGTAGCCTAATTCTACCAACTCGCGCATATAACGGAAGAAGAACGTTAAAATCAACGTTGAAATGTGGCTACCGTCTACATCGGCATCAGTCATGATCACAATCTTGTGGTAGCGTAATTTGGCAATGTTTAGAGCTTTGCTATCCTCTTCTGTTCCTACACTCACCCCTAAGGCAGTGTACATGTTCTTGATTTCTTCGTTTTCAAACACCTTGTGAGAAATTGCTTTCTCTACGTTCAAGATCTTACCACGAAGCGGAAGAATGGCTTGGAAATTACGGTCACGACCTTGTTTCGCCGTACCACCCGCAGAATCGCCCTCCACGAGGAAAATTTCACATACTTGAGGATCGGTTTCTGAACAGTCGCTCAACTTTCCAGGCAAACCCATAGAAGACATGGTGCCCTTACGCTGAACCATTTCACGCGCTTTCTTGGCGGCCACACGGGCTTTGGCAGCAAGCAATACCTTTTGAACGATAACTTTAGCTTCGTTCGGGTGCTCCTCCAAGAAATTGGTCAACATTTCACCAACCAACTTATCGACTGCGCCACCAACATCCTTATTCCCGAGCTTGGTCTTGGTCTGACCCTCAAATTGAGGCTCCATTACCTTCACAGAAATTACCGCGGTCAATCCTTCACGGAAATCATCGCCGGCAATCTCGACCTTTTCTTTAGCCAAAATACCGCTATCATCAGCGTACTTTTTAAGGGTACGCGTCAATGCACGACGGAAACCTGCTAAGTGGGTACCGCCTTCATGGGTATTGATGTTATTGACGTAAGAGTGAATGTTCTCGTTATAGGTCGTATTGTAATGCATGGCAACTTCGACCGGTATACCATCTCTTTCACCCTCCATATACATGACCTCAGGCATGATCTTCTCACGGTTACTGTCAATGTATTTTACAAATCCAGCCAAACCATCTTCACTGAAGAAGCGCTCACCAATAGGCTCGCCTTTTTCATCGAGTTCACGAAGGTCCTTCAAGGTAATGGCGATACCCTTGTTCAAGAAGGCTAATTCGCGCATTCGCTTCGCAAGGATTTCGTAATGGTATTCGGTTTCCTCGAAGATTTCGTGGTCCGGCTTAAAGGTTACAATGGTACCGCGGTAATCTGTAGTACCTATCTCACGTGCAGGGTACTTTGCCACCCCGCGAGAAAACTCCACCTCGTGCTTTTTACCGTTGCGGTGTACTTCGGCGTGGAGCATGATAGATAGTGCATTCACACAGCTTACCCCTACCCCGTGCAAACCACCGGAAACCTTGTAGGAATCTTTATCAAATTTACCCCCTGCGTGGAGGACCGTCATCACTACCTCAAGGGTAGAGCGTCCATCTTTGGGGTGCATATCTGTGGGAATCCCACGACCATCATCCTTAACGGTGATGCTATTATCTTCGTTGATGGTCACGTGAATATCACTTGCGTGACCGGCCAATGCTTCATCGATGGAGTTATCAACTACCTCATAAACAAGGTGGTGCAATCCTTTGAGACCAATGTCTCCGATGTACATGGCGGGGCGTTTTCGAACGGCCTCTAGTCCTTCCAGAATCTGAATGGAACCACCGTCGTAATTCTTCTCTTGTTCACTCATAAATATCAGTGCGTAAGTTCGCTTAATGCTATCTTAACAAAGATAACTTTTAGGGGCTCAAAAAGCGACAAAAGGGGCCTTAGCCCCTCTTGCAGTTACCAACAAGGTTATCAACATTTTCGGGATTTCCCGAGGATTTAGGCCATTAAAATTGGTAGTTCAACACAAACAGTCCGCGAGTTCCTCGAACCTCGTAACCGCTCCACATTTGATAGCGTTGATTCAACAGGTTATATGCCCTTAAACTCACTCCTAAATTTTCGTTAATGGTATATCCTAAATCTAGACTTACATCCATGTAATCGCCTAACTCATAGATGCCCTTTTCAGAATTACCTGCATAACGTCCGCCAACAAATTTAAAATTGGAGGTCAAGTGCAAGTCGCCCTGATCAACTCGCATTAAGGCACCTAAAACGCGGCCTTCCGCGCCTATGAATTCATCGGCACCCGCATAGGCATTGAGTTCGGTATATACACTGGCCGTGAAGGCATCCATGGGCAAGTTTAATTCCGCACGAAGGCGAGATCGAGTATAGTTAGCATAGCCTACTCGAAGTGCCGCCATATCGTTGATCGTCGAGGTAGTACTATCTCTTTCGAATTGGACATCATTCATCACAAAGGCCAAAGAACCTTCCACACGGTATTGCAGCTTTCCGGCCAATGCGCCTTGCATACCGACATACCCTCTATTCTCACCCGTTAGCGCCAAGGCCTGATCACCAGAAATCACAGGAACATTGGTCAACAAGGCACTCAAGGTTTGCTGCTGAGCACGTCCATCCCAACCGCCATAAACGGCCAGGGTACGCTTCAACACCTCCGCTTGCAGGTTGATGTTTGGGAAGATGTAATAGGTGCCTTGATTCTCCACGCCTTCGTTATTAATCGTCCCTGCGAAGGTCAATCCAAACTGGTAGTTCAACATCCCGTTTTTACCTTGCGTCTGAGGGCTTAGGTAGAAATGATGGTACTGATTTGAACGAGGCTCAAAAACCATTTCGGTGAGGGAATATTGACCAAATTGGTACCCTAAATCCACATTAATCTGCGCCTCATCGGCATAAACTTCGATGCGGTGCATGGTTTTAGCCAAATGTTCGTGAGCTCCAATACCCGCATTCGTGAACTGGTAAGCTAAGCCACCACTGCGGTAGGCGGCAGGTACTTTAGACGTAGGATTCGAAGTTCTCAACCATTGTTGGCTTAGCCCGGCACTCAAGTTCCACTCGTGCGGTGTAGCCGATAAAGCCGCCGCCCCCGTAGTATCCATAATCCCATAGAAACTCGCATAATCTGCATCTAAAAGCAGTTGCGTTTTGAGGTTCCAATTCTTCGTCGCACGCTGAAAGTCTGTGAGTATGGAATTCTCGTAGGCTGGCTGTAGGTCATATGCAGTACTGAGCACACCTGATCTTGCGCCCTCGTGATGCGCTTTGATGCCCCAAACGTTCTTTCTCGAACGCGGTGACGAGAAGACCACATCCGCAAAGGAACTGCTGTACATACCGCCCCCAACACTTACACGTTGTGTAGGCAGTTTAGGCAATTTCACACGGCCCAGTTTGATGGCAGGAATAGGATCCGGTTGGAAATCGATGGTCATGCCCTTAGGCTGAATACGCACCACCACCGGCAATTTCTCCGAGGTCGTATCCGTGAAGGAGGGCTGCTCAGAAATCTTGTGCGCCGCGCGCACTTGGGCCTGGTAATCTTCCACCACCCGAATTTCTACGCTCTTCACTTCATCTCCTGTTTCTTCTTGTGCCCACAAGCTCAGTGGAGCCAAGAATAATGCGGTATATAGAATCTTTTTCATTTCTTCAGTTGGGTTTATTCTTGGTCCAATTCTTCTAATTCCTCGATCTCCGTCGGCGCCACCTCAAGTGTATCCGAGATTTGGGCCTGTGCCTCCTCAGCGGCCCTTTGACGTGCGAGATCAGATTTAAACTGTTGCGCCTCCGCGACAATTGCACCCTCCGCATTGTCTATGATGTAATCCAAGGTGTAGTTCGCTTGGAAATCATCCTGCAGGCCGGCATAGTTCTTTGCCATCAACAGCAAGGACTTCCAGCGCCACTGCGGGTACGTGGGCAGATTGTCGATCATCCAGAAGATGCGTTCATTCGACGCCTCAAATTTGGACTGGACATATTCAAACTGGGCCAAGTAGTAATTCGACTCGGCCTGTGCCTCGCCTTTAATTTCTGCAGCTACTTGGGTGTAGTACAATTTGGCATTTGCGCTGTCGTTCAAGGCCAGAGCACTACGCGCGGCATTCAGCAAGGCTTCAGAGCGCCACTCAACAGGCAATCCTTCATCCTGCAACAAGCTCTCCGCATATTGCATGATGACCGGAACATCCTCAAGTGCTTTCGCACAACGCATCAATCCCAATCTTGCACGGCGACCTTCGTCCGCATTGCCTACCAAGCTCACCACCTGTTGGAAATAGGTAAAGGCATTTTCATAATCCTCGCTGGCATAATACAGACTAGCCAAACGCTCTACTGCGCGCTTGCGGAAGCTCAATTCTCCCGAGCGTTCTACAAATTCATAACCGGCAAGCGCCACCACATCGTCCCCTTCCGCGAAGGCGCATTCTGCGGCGTAGTAATTCGCCGGTACTCGGAAGATGCCATCTGGGAATTTCGCGATGTACTCGAGCATGCCTTTTTTCGCGCCATCACAATCGCCAAAACTGTAACGGTCGAAGGCTGCATTGTACAGCGTGGAATCAAGGGCACCTTGACCGATATTTGTTCCGGTAAGGGTTTGAATCCAGTCCACGTAATCCGATAATCGATCCAACTCTGAATATTGAATTTTAGCCAAGCCTAACGCCTCTTTGCTTTCTGGCGTGTTCGGGTATTCCTCAACTACAGAAGTAAAAGCGCCGAGGGCCTTCTCCCCTTTATTCTGGGCTCTGTAAATCAAGCCCAAGGCAATCTTTGCATTCTTGATGAAACGAGATTTCGGGTAATCCTTAATGAAATCCGTGAAGATGCTTTCCGCCTTAGCTGTATTGTCGAGTTTCATGTAGGTCTCCCCTAACTCGAAATACGCATCCGTCGCATATACTGATTTCGGGAAGTTGCTCACGAGCGCTTCCAAAGCGGTGGCTTTTTTGGCCGGCTCGTCCACCAACCCAAAACACAAGGCGCGCTGGAAATAGGCGTAGTCCGCATCTGCCGGCACATGGCTAAGATAAAAATTGTAGTACTTGATGGCATTGTCGTACTGCCCGCTCATGAAATACGAATCCGCCAAGCGAAGCTCTGCATCGATTGATAGTCGGCTTCCTTGACGTGAACGCTCCAAGAATAATCTGAAGTTCGTCGCGGCACTGCCATATTCTTCTTTACTGAAGTAGGTGTACCCCTTGTTGTACAAATTGCGCTTGTACTCGCTGAGCATAGCAGAGCCAGGTGTTGCCTCAAAGGCATTGAGCTCCTTCAGCGCGAGGTTGTAATCCTTGTGTCGGTAGTGTATTTCAGCCAACCAGTAGTGTGCTAGCGCCGTGTACACATTATTCAACGGATATTCCAATGATTTCTCAAAATGACTTTGTGCCGCCGGGTATTGGATGGCATTGAAGTGCTGCACCCCTCGGAAATACGCCACCTTTTGATAAGCGCCTTGCATTGTCGGCTGCTCTAGACCTGCGGCAGAGATCGCTTTGAGCGCACGCTCATAATCCTTCGAATTCAAATACAGGCTGGCCAAATATTCGTTGGCTTCCGTGCGGTATTTGCTCGTCGGGTAGCGCTTCAAGAAGGTTTGGAAGATGTCTAAGGGTTGCTCGAAGGGCGTGCTGCTGTCGTAGGCCAGCTTGGCGTAGTTAAAATAGGCGTCTTCGCGAATGGCATCATTGCCTCCGCTCTCGCTCGCTGTCAAAAAGGCAGTTTGCGCTTCGGTCTTTTTACCGGTTTTCAGGTAACAATCGGCCAAGTGATAGTAAGCACTCTGGGCCATATCATCACCGCGGCTGTGGATTTTATTGAAACTTTGTATGGCTTCTTGGTAGCGACCGGTCTTGTACAATACAAAGCCGAGCTTGTAGTGATCATCATCGCTGAGCTTGCCGCCAAGACTCTGGTGCTTCTCCAAGTATTTTGCGCTTTGCGCCCAATCCTTCTTCTGGTAGTACCCCTCGCCGATGAGTTTAGCTATTTCCGAAGCACGGCTCTCCACCGCTTGGGCCAACAACGTCTCTCCAACGCGAAGCAATTCATCTACCTCTCCTGTTTTGTAGTAGATCTGGCTCAGGTAGTAAGGCACCACCCCACCGAATTTCTCATCGCCAATGAGTGATTCAAATTGAGCAATGGCCGTTGAATATTGTTCCGCCTCGTAGGCAATGTGGCCGTAGTAGTATTTGTGATGGGTTTGGTATTCTCCGGAATACGAGGTTCCCTGAAAGAACAAGTTTCTGGCTTTCTCAATATCGTCCTCCATCAAGTAGCTGTAGGCGAGCTTGAAGTAGTATTCGCTCTTGAAAGAATTTGGCACATCTGCCGCATCAATAGCACTCAACCATTGCACCACCTTGCGGTAACGGCGGTTGTTGAAGTAGTAGTTGGCCGCGCTGACGTGGGCCTCTTGCCATCTTGGACTAAGCGGGTAGGTATTGGCGAAATACGTCAAAAAGTATTCGCTGTGCTCGTTCATCAAGTACAGTGCGCACATGGCGCGGTAGTAGCTGCTTTCTTCCTTGAGAAAACTTTGGAGCGGCAAATCTGTAGAAAGGATGTCGTCGAAGCCTACGCGGGCGGCAGCATATAATCCTTCATCAAACAGGGCAACACTTTCGTTGAACGTCGCTTCATGTCCGTGCTCGAGCGCTGTTTCTTGCGCCATCATAGCCCCCGAAAACACTAGCGAAAGGAATAAGAAGAGGGTTGTTCTCATCTACATTGGGTTTATCCTTAAAAATAAGTGTCCTCCAACGGGGAATCCTTGTGGTTAGGGACCAATTCATTGGAGTTATTCACATCTTCAAAAACGCTGCCGTTCGCCGTTTTGGTATTTGTCCTACATTTGAAAACCACCCTTCAACATTGAATTTGAACGCATCCTATGGCGCTAGTATCCCTCGATAAAGCAAGCATTTTCCAAGGCAAACACTTGGTCCTTAGCAACGTAAGCTTTAATGTGCAACCCGGCGAATTCATCTACCTCATCGGACAAACCGGATCCGGCAAGAGTTCTTTGTTGAAGACGCTCTATGGCGACCTACCCCTGCAGGTGGGCAGTGGCCAAGTAGGAACCCGCGACCTCGTGGGATTGAAGGACAAAGACATTCCTAGTCTGAGAAGAGAATTGGGCATTGTATTCCAAGATTTTCAACTGCTCACGGATCGCACGGTGGAAGCAAACCTTGACTTCGTACTCCGCGCCACCGGCTGGAAGGACAAGGAAGAACGCGGCAAACGCATCGTGGAGGTATTGTCTTGGGTAGGCATGCAAAACAAGAAGCACAAGAGCCCGTTCGAAATTTCAGGCGGGGAGCAACAACGCGTGGCCATCGCCCGAGCGCTGTTGAACGACCCGAAAATCATTTTAGCGGACGAACCTACGGGAAACTTGGACCCGCGTACTTCAGAGGAAATAATGGCGCTGCTCCTTCGTTTAACTGAGGAGAACAAGAGCGTGATTATGGCCACTCACGATTATCAGATGATCCACAAGTACCACCAACGCACACTCAAAGTTGCCGAAGGAACGGTCACGGATAATAAGGGACAAAGCGTTTAATTCATGGAGCACCAGAGCATCGACCTCAGCATTTGCATTGCCAGCTTCGGCAATGATGTAGGGTCGTTGATTGAGGCACTACTTGGCGAAATAGCAGCCAATCCTTCCCTATCCAACACGGAAATCCTCATTTCGGACCAATGTTCCGAGGCTCACCCGCTGCAAAAGAATTGGACCCAGCATCCCCGCGTGCACTACCATCACTACACGGAACTACGAGGACGCGCGGCCAATAGAAACCACCTCGTTGCGTTGAGCAAAGGCACTCAATTGCTGTTTTTGGACGCAGATGCCCTTCCGGTTCAACCGAATTTCATCGCTCAATACCTCGAGCATGCAGCCCCACAGACCGTCCTTGTGGGCGGGACCGCATACCACAGTGACCATAAGCAATGGTTGCGCTATAAAGTAGGTGTTCAGAAAGAGAGCATTCCCGCCAAACGCCGGAGTCAAACGCCGTACAGTAGTTTTTCAGCGTTCAATGTGTGCATGGACCGAGCAGTGGCTCAAACTATTGCCTTCGACGCGAATGTGCTCGAATACGGCCATGAGGATACGCTTTTCGGATTCGAATTAAGGCACCGCTGTGTGCCTGTGAAGCACTTGGACAACCCGGCCTACCATTTGGGTATTGATTCGGATGAGGTGTTCATGGAAAAAACCAAAACCGCCGTATTGGGATTGGCTGCGCTGATCAACGCAGGCAAAATAGACGAAGATGTGCGCTTGTACGCGACCTACAAAAAGCTGCAATCATGGGGAGGCGCGGTGCTGTTGCGCTTACTTAACCCCGTTTTGGCTCCTTGGATGTTTAGGCGACTCAGTGCAGGCCGAGGATCGGTGGCGATGTTTGATTTGTACAAGCTGGTGGTGCTCTGTGCGGCACAACCTACAGTTGGTCGTAAAATTTCCTAAGCGCTTCGCTTTCTTGGGCCCAATTCAATTCTCGCTGCGCCCGCTCAATTCCTTTGGTGTAATGCTGGCGCTGTTCCACGACTTGGACCATTGTATTTCTTAAGGCCTCTATATCCGTAGGCTCCACCGTTGCCCCCACACCATAGCCTTCCACAATACGTGCAACCTCTACCAAAGGCGAGGTAACGACGGGAATACCGCAATGCAGATAATCGAAGAGCTTGTTGGGCAAACTGAAGCGGTAATTGATGTTGGTATCCTTGTCCAGGCTCAAGCCTACATCTGCGGCGGCGGTATATTGCAACAATTGGGCATAAGGCACGCGACCCACAAATACCACCTTGGACTCCAGTCCCCTCGTGCGAACACTTTCCTTCAAGGCGGGAATGGCATCTCCAGATCCCACCAACAAAAGCATCCACTCCTCCGGCATTCCAGCGATGGCCTCTACAGCTTCTTCCAATCCTCGGTCCACGTTCATTCCCGAACCTTGATTGATCGCGATGAATGCATCCTCCGGAAGGCCTAATTCCCTTCTGGTCACTCGGACAAACCCTTCCGGCATGGGGCTAATGTTTCTAAAGACCTTGGGACGCTTGCCATAATCGGCCTCGTATAAATCTGCTATGCTCTCGTTGACCGTCCAAATGTGGTCCACACGCGGAAACAAGCTACGCTCCAAACGTTGCCACACCTTCTTCGCCCATCGGCCCTCTAGCTCAGGTACACCACAGAAATATTCATGCGTGTCGTAGATGAGGGTGCTGTGAAATAATCGGGACACCAAATAGTTCGGCAACAGCGTATCCAGGTCGTTGGACAACAAATGTGTGCTTCGATGCGTGAGCAAGAAAAAGAACAAGCGCACTTGCAGTTCCGCATAAAACAATGCTCCTTTCTTAAACACTAGGGACAAACGCTGCACCTCATAGGGTCGATCAATCGCCGTACTCGTGGGCAACATCCGCCCCACCCAATGTACCTCGTACCCGAGCGATAGCAGCAACATGGCGACTTTGTGCACCCGATTATCGGTACTGATGTCGTTTGAGGTGGAAATGACAATTCGTTTGGGCATTGTTGGCACGAAATAAGACGTGTAAAGGTAGGGAACGCTAAATTTGCATCCGCAGTACCGGGCAATATGCAAAAATCAGATTTCGAATACGACTTACCAAACTCACGCATTGCCGTGCATCCCTTGTCGGAGCGCGATCAAAGCAAGTTGCTCGTATTTAAAGAGGGCATGATCCGGGACCAATTATTTACTGACCTCCCCGCCCAGCTGCCGCCACAAAGCCAGCTGATCTTCAACAACACGCGCGTGGTCCGTGCACGCCTCCACTTCGTCAAAACCGAAGGCGCGAAGCCTATTGAAATCTTCTGCCTCGGGCCACATGCCCAAAGTGTTGAGGAAGCGATGAATAGTGTGCACAACGTCAACTTTGAATGCTTGGTCGGCAACCTCAAGCGTTGGAAGGATCACCCATTGGAATTGGCCCTTGAAAATGGCACCACCCTTAGAGCGGAAAAAATCTCCCGGAACGGAGCCTATTGGGTCATTTCTTTTACGTGGGACAGCGACCTCACCTTTGCGCAAGTTCTCGAGTGGGCCGGTAAAATCCCACTGCCGCCTTACATGAACCGCGACGCGAGCTCCGACGATGTAGAGCGTTACCAAACCGTATATGCTCACACGAACGGCTCCGTGGCTGCCCCCACCGCCGGCCTTCATTTTACAGACCGCGTTTTTCAATCCTTGGAAAGAGCCGGCCATAGTAAAGTTGAGCTCACCCTACACGTTGGCGCAGGCACTTTTAAACCATTGGGAGAAGGAGAAATCGAGGCACACCAGATGCACGACGAAGAGATCATCCTATCTCAGCAATGGCTCGAGCAGTATTTGGGGCACGAGGGTCCAAAAATAGCTGTCGGCACCACAAGCCTGAGAAGCTTGGAAAGCTTTCACTGGATCGGCGCAAAATTGATAGAAACCGGAGAGTTGAGCCCCCTAGGCCAATTTGAAGCGTACACCCTTAACCCCTCCTTGACGGTCGCCCAAACCTATTCAGCCCTGCTCGACGCTCTGAAAGTGCGTGGCCTCATGGAATTAGCCTTGCACACCCAACTCATGATCAAACCCGGCTATTCCTTCAAAACCGTCAAAGGCATCGTTACTAATTTCCACCAACCCGGCTCCACATTACTGCTTCTAGTAAGTGCGGGCGTGGGCGAACAATGGCGCGACATTTACACTCATGCCCTAGATCATGATTATCGTTTTCTGAGCTACGGAGATTCCTCTTTGTTATTATTTAAAGGAAATTAACAGTAAGATTTCAGGTTCAGGGTTCGTTGAATTTTCATGTTGAAATCAATCCTGTTCCTACTACTTCCTTACCTCGCCATCAGCCAACCAGTGCTATTCTACAACGTCGAAAACCTGTTCGACACCCTCCATGATTATGGACATGCCGACGAGGACTTCCTTCCCGAGGGTCCGCGCCAAAACAACAGCATAACCTATTGGCTCAAGATCCGTCAAACCGCACGCGCTTTGCGATTGGCACACGTACAATCGCCTACACCCCCATTGGTTATAGGCCTCGCCGAGGTGGAAACCTATGGCGCCCTATTGGCTTTAAGTCGGCACGCCGCACTACGTTCATTAGGCCCATGGCAACCGGTACTTTATGACAGTCGTGATTCTAGAGGCATAGATGTAGCCGCTCTCGTGCATGAGGAAGTTGTGATTCTTCAATCCCATACGCTTCGAATGCCTGAAGCATGGCATACGAGGGACCCCTTATTCTTGCGATTGCTATGGCCGGATTCCACCTTGTCCCAACTCGTTTTCATCCACCTGCCCTCCAAACGAGGCGGCGCCCAACAATCACATCACAAAAGAATGAGGGTGCTCGAAAAAATAATGAGCAACCTAGATACCTGTCAAACACCTACCCTGCTCGCCGGTGATTTCAATACCGAACCTACCCCGAACATGATGACCTTAGCCACAGCACACCATTGGGAACTAGCCTCTATGAATGGCGCCCAGAAAGGCACCTACAAGTACCGCGGACGTTGGAATGAACTGGATTGGGCCATGGTGAAAAACGGGGAAGTACAAGGAGAAATTTTAGCACCACATGCGCTTCTTGAAAACGATAAAAAATGGGGCGGCAAGAAACCAAAACGCTCCTGGATAGGCCATAGATTTTCTTTCGGATACTCGGACCACCTACCCGTTTACTTTTTAATGTGTGGGAATTAGGGTTTTTTCGATATTTTCGTAGCTCAAATAACCTAGAAATGAAAAAATTAGTAGCATTTGGCGCTATCGTAGGCGCTCTATTTACGACCTCCTGTGAGCCAAACGGCCCAGCAATTGAGCCTGCCACCTACCCAGGTGACTCATTGACCGTGAGCAATGCTGCCCGTCCATTGGTAATTGAAACTACCGGTGCATGGTGTCAGTACTGTCCAAACGGCGCTGAAATCATGACCATCCTTGACGGTGTATTGGGAGATAGCGCAGTATTGATCGCGAATCACGTGGGTGATTGGTTCTCTACAGATAACGCTGCCTCTGCTAAGTTCGACGATAACTTCCCTACTTCAGGTGTACCTAACTTCTACGTGAACAACACAGACGTAGGTCAGAGCCCTGCTGCCGCTGCCGCTGCTGCTACCCTAGCAGAAGTTGCTTTCGGTTTGGAAGCTGATGTTGAAAATACTGGTACGAAGTTCATCGTTTACCCTCGCGTTAAAGCATTGGAAACAAACCTTGATAACGTATACATGATCCAATCTTACTTGTTGCTCAACGGTGTTGAAGCCAAAGATTACGGCAACGGTGTTGATTTGAACCAAGTTAGTTCTTTGCCTAAGGTAAGTACTGGTTCAGGTGCGACTCCAACTACTTGGGCACAAGATGCCGCATTGGTAAACGGAGCACCACTGATCAAGTCTGGAACTATTTACACTCACGACGAAGTATTGTACCGTCACGCCACTGCAGCTGTTATTGGCTGGGTAGAGAGCGACGATGCTGCTACTTCTGATACATCAATGGTTTCATTGGGACCATGGGGTATGAACTTGGGAGATTTGAACCCACTAGGCAATGCCTTCGCTGCTGGCGATGTATACGGTACTCGTTACACGCCAATGCAGTTCCACATCGACATCCCAACACTTCCTTTCAATGCTGATTACAGCGTTGCGACCATCGTTTGGGAATTGCGCCAAGACGGTTCAGGAGATTACGATTACGTAAATGGTGTAGTGACTCACGTTCACTAAGCCGACTCGATAAGCTTACGAAAGCCTCGCAGGAAACTGCGAGGCTTTTTTTTATCTTTCAACTATGTCATTACTGCTCTCCATATTTCTGACGTTTAGTTGTTGTTTGGAACCACCACAAACCGAGGTTCCTGAGAACGGCACCTACCTATACCAGGTAGCCTTTGCAGAATGGGACGGAAAGACCATGGGCGATGAGATCATCGTTGTTTTGAAAGACGGTCACATTACCCTCAAAGTATCTGAGAACAGTAATATCGTTTGGATGGGACTCGACCCTAGTGATATTATTGAAGAGGGCACACTGCGAAAACATCAAAGCGGGCAATGGATCATCAGCAACGATGAGAAGGACGTTTATCTCGAAGAGATTGGAGGGTGCACAGGAGGACCAACGATCGTAAACTTCGAGAACCAAAGGATCGAACTGTGCTAATAAAAAAGCCCCGCCAAAAGGCGGGGCTTTTTGCAGGGAGAAATCCCAATTATTTTCTGCGTTGCGAGCGATTCAAATTCTGCTTGCGTTGCATCTCTTCCAAGCGAGCTTGGAATTTACTTTGCTTTTTAGGCTGTGCCTTTTTCGCCTCAATCTTTGCCAAAATCGCTTCATCGTTCACACTTCTGCGGATGGCCCATTGCATACCGAAAGTCACAATGTTAGAGAGGAAGTAGTAGTAGGTCAAACCTGCCGGGTAGCTGTTCAACACAAACATGAAAATCAGCGGCATCAAGTACATGATTACCTGCATCTGCTTCATCTGCTCAGCACTTCCTGTAGAAGCCGTCATGCTCTGGTTCATGCGGGTATACAAAATGGTTGAGCCCGTCATCAACAAGGTGAAGATGGAAATGTGGTTGCCGTATAAGGTGCTCAAGATTGGAATGTGTGATTCCCAAGAAATCAAGGCATCATAAGTACTCAAATCCGTTGCCCAAAGGAAGCTCTGCCCTCTCAACTCGATGGACGCAGGGAAGAATCGGAACATGGCAAAAAGAATAGGCATCTGAACCAATACTGGAATACAACCGCCCAATGGGTTCACCCCAGCTTCGCGGTATAAGGCCATTTGCGCTTGTTGCTTGCCCATGGCATCCTTATCCCCAAACTTCTCGTTGATCGCTTCAAGCTGCGGCTTCAATACACGCATCTTCGCCATCGAACGGTAAGAGGCAAAAGTCAACGGCGAGAGCGCTCCCTTGATAATGAGTACCATGATCAAGATGATGATCCCGTAGTTCCAACCGTAGCCGTCCAACCAGTTAAATACTGGCACCACAACAGCACGACCAATCCATCCGAAAATTCCCCAACCAAAGTTGATGACCTTCTCGTAATCCTGACCCTGCTCTTTCAACGTTTGATAGTGGTTCGGCCCTAAGTACATCGAAAACGGCAAGCTGTAGGCACCGTTAACACTTTGATTTAAGGTTGCATTCGAACTGAACACCTTTACGATGCTCTCATCTTCATCTGTACCGTTAATAGTCGCAACAGTTGCATAGGCAAAACCGCCTTCAGGCTGCACAATGTAGGAGAAGAAATGCTGTTTTTGCGCAAGCCAATTCACTGCGCCAACATCCTCCGAATCATCGCCACCGCGACCGCTCAAGTTTTCTACATCGCCATCCTCTTGTACTTTGTAAGAGTAGGTTGAATAAATACGTTCGTTGCTAATGCCTTTCTCTGTACGGTAAGCCGTACGCTCCCAAAACAGTTTTGGCTTGCCAGCAGCACTCGCGGAACCACTGACGGTATAGTTGGCCATAAAGCCAGATTCTTCAAGACTTACCTTGACTTCCGTGGCACCATCGCTAAGAATCAAAGAGGTGCCGTTCAAAGAAGCTACATTAAATTCCTTAGTACTTAAAGCAGCATCACCAGGCAGTTTGATGTCCCAAACCTGGTTATTGTTCACTAGCAATACCTCAGCTGAATCGTACGTTTGATACCCCTTAATTTGTGCACGCACTAGTTGAGCACCTAAGGTTGAATACGTCAATTTTATATCGTCATTCTCAATGCTCACCTCTTCGGCCACAAATGCATTAGAATCTAGAACTGCTGCAGTCATTTCAACAGCTTCCGAAACTTCATCTGCTGCCGAAGCCACTTCTTCTACCAATTCTGTGCCGGTAGCTTCTTCAACCTCTGGCATATTGGCGCTCTGCCACCAGCCAAAGCCAACCATGATCGTGGCGATGAGCAAGAAGCCTATGAGTTGATTGCGGTCAAAACCCGCTTTCTGATTTTCCATGAATTATTTGTTTTGGCGGTGTAGGTCCGCGGCTTTAACAAAAGATACAAAAAGAGGATGCGGATTCAGCACCGTACTCTTGTATTCTGGGTGGTATTGTACCCCAACAAAGAACGGGTGATCTTCAATCTCAATGACCTCTACCAAGCCGCTTTCTGGGTTAATACCCGTAGCTTTTAAACCTGCGGCTACCAGCTCTTCTTTGTAGTCGTTATTGTATTCGTAACGGTGACGGTGACGTTCTGTAATGGCGGTTTCTCCGTACGCTGCAAAAGCTTTCGAATCTTTGCTGAGTTCACATTGTTGGGCACCAAGACGCATCGTTCCGCCCATATCTGTGATATGATGCTGCTCGTCCATCAAGGCAATAACTGGCTTGCTCGACTTTGGATCTACCTCCGTTGTATTCGCATCAGTCCACCCCACGACGTTTCGTGCATATTCAATAACGGCAGCCTGCATACCGTAACAAATTCCGAAATATGGAATCTTGTTCTCGCGTGCATATTGAACGGTCGCTACTTTGCCTTCGAAACCACGCTCACCAAATCCTGGCGCTACCAAGATACCATCAAGTCCTTGACAGGATTTTGCAGCATTCTTTGGGGTCAAGTGCTCAGAGTGAATCCAGCGAACCTTAACCTGCACTTCATTTGCAGCACCGGCGTGAATGAAAGCTTCAGAAATAGATTTATAACTATCCTTTAACTCCACGTATTTTCCGATCAACCCTATTTCTACCGTGCGCTTAGGGAATTTCAAACGCGTCAAAAATTCACGCCATTTGTCTAAGTTAGGCTGCGTTTTCGTTGCCAATCCAAAGTGATCCAAAACAACCTCGTCCAACTTTTCGTTGTACATCATCAGCGGCACCTCATAGATGGTACTCGCATCACGTGATTCAATCACATTGCGTTGACGCACGTTGGTAAACAGGGCTAATTTGCGCTTGATATCGTCATCTACAGGGTGCTCTGAACGACAAACCAAAACATCAGGCTGCACCCCGCTTTCGAGCATGGTTTTCACACTGTGCTGCGTAGGCTTCGTCTTCAACTCGCCCGTTACATTCAAGTACGGCAACAAGGTCAAGTGAATCACCATACAATTGCGTTCCAACTCCCATTTGAGCTGACGTACAGATTCGATATACGGCAATGCCTCAATATCCCCCACCGTACCGCCGATTTCGGTGATGACGATGTCAAAGTTTCCGGTTTCACCCAGAATCTTCACGCGGTTTTTGATTTCATCTGTGATGTGAGGAATGACCTGTACGGTCTTTCCTAAGTAGTCCCCACGGCGCTCCTTATCGATGACGCTTTGGTAGATTCTACCCGTGGTAACGTTGTTTCCTTGAGAGGTCGGCGTATTCAAAAAACGCTCGTAGTGACCTAAATCCAAATCTGTTTCAGCACCATCTTCGGTAACGTAACACTCTCCGTGCTCGTAGGGGTTCAGTGTTCCTGGATCAACATTGATATAAGGGTCCAATTTCTGAATGGTCACACGGTATCCACGTGCCTGAAGGAGTTTGGCCAAAGAAGCCGAAATAATACCCTTACCTAATGAAGATGTCACCCCTCCGGTGACGAAGATGTACTTTGTGCTCGCCATAGTTTGAATCAAAACAGCACAAAAGTACCTCTTTTTGCCGCGAATTAAAAGGTAAAACTTGCGCTAATCGTAGGCATGATTGGGAGCTGATTCACGCGCTCCGCAGCGACACGATCATAGTAGAAGATATTCTCCCTGTCGTAAATGTTTGTGGCCCCAATAACTACCTCAGCCTGACCCGTTTTCAAGGTCGTACTGTACTTCAGCGAAGCATCTAACCTGTGGTAAGTGGGCAACCTATTTCCGTTCAAGGCACCGTAGAGCACGCTAGGGTCGCCATTGGCCGTAGTGTAATCAAAGTTGATATCAGGATTCCCAAATGGATCCAAGAAATCAATTCCCGGATAATAGCCTTGGGTTGGAGTGAATGGGAATCCGGTTCCTAAATTCCAACGCACACTCAAGAACCAACGCTCCTGCTTGCCCATCTTCACGTTTGCAACGAGGTTCACATTGTGTCGACGGTCAAAGTTTGGCGCATAGACTTGAATACCGTCGTCACGTTGCACCTTGCTCCACGCATATACCCCCCAGAAGTAATAACGTCCTTTCTCAAACTTAACCAAGGCATCATAGCCATAGGCCCATCCGTGCTCGACGATGAAGTCTTTGCGCAAGATTTCCGGACGATCGCTGTAGGCCGGTACATCTTCGTAGAGCTTGTTGCGGTTGATGTTGGAGATCTGCGAGAAGTCCTTGATATAAGATTCCACCGTCACATCCCAATGGTCACCCAAATCGTATTCGAAACCGGCTACGCCGTGAGTTGCTTTTTGGAGCTTGGAGGTGATGGGGCGGTCGCGGAAACTAGTCGGCAAATCTGTCGCCCCAGATAAAAACCCATAAAAGAGGTTGACCACGTCGCGGTCGCTATTGGCCGCGACAAGGTTTTGGCTGTACTTCCCACCGGAAGCCTTGAACCTAAAATCTTCGGTAATGCTGTACTTCAAACCCAGTCTAGGCTCTACACTGAGCTCACTCAAGGAGCCATAATAATGGAAACGCAACCCGGGCTCAAGAATTAAAAGTGTACCGACTTTGCGGTAATTAAAGAATCCACCTAATTCCGTGGTACTTTCTTGCTGGTTCAGCCCTAATCCCAAAGAGTTCGTGTAATTAAAGTCTGTGGTATATCCGATGAGATCCAGGCCGTATTTAATCTCGTCCGCCTTGCCCAAGAAATAGGTGAAATCCAATCCACCGTTAAAACCATTGATGGAAGAATTACGCGGCTGGTCCAGGTTCTCTGTACTTGAGATGTAATAATAACTCTGGGCAAAATCTCCCTGAATGAGGGTTGCGGAGGCGGGTGGTATTACGGTGAAATTTGCCCCATACCCCCAACTGTTCCATTGAATGCCTTGTGCACTGTCCAACATTACGGCATCAGAGAAATTAAAGGCCTTCGCGCTCAACTTTGAGCCGCCCTTACTTTGCGTGGTGAACTTGCCGTAAATATCGTTGAAGGTGAAGGGCAATCCCCCGAATCGAGTTTCCACATAGGGGTAAAAAATTGGGGCCGATTGGCGCAAGTAGCTGGTCTTTCCGCTCAAGAACAGGCTGTTATTGGCCAAGCCATTCTTATCCTTTTTGCCCAGCGGGGTCTCCACCAAGAGCTTACTCATGTAGGTAGAGGAATATAGCTTCCCGGTGGCCTCAGAACGGTTCCCGTCGCGGGTACGGATGTCCATGACCGAACTGTTTCTAGAACCATATTCAGCACCAAAACCGGCCGTGTAAACCTTCGCACTTTGTAGTACGTCAGTATCAAAAACTGAGAAGAATCCAATGCTGTGGAAGGGATTATAGATGATCATCCCGTCGAGCAACACAAGGTTTTGGATGGGCGCACCACCGCGAATGTATAATTGACCTCCTTGATCCCCAGTAGTGACCACCCCCGGTAAAACGGAAATGGCTTTCATCAAATCCGGATCTCCCCCAGCGGAGAAGGTTTCGATGGATTTAGGTGTCAGATTCACTACTGCAGTATTGACCTTGACCTTTTTCTCAGCACGCTCAATGTTTAAGTCTACGGTATTCAGCATTTGTGAACCTTCGTCTAGGTAGACCTTGATGGTGTTGGGCTTGTTTTTGTAGATACGAACGGTCTCGCTCACAGTCTCGTACCCCAAGAAGCTTATGGTAACTTGGACCTCGCCTACGGGGAGATCAGCCAACTGAAAGTAGCCGTCCAAATTCGTAATGGTTCCGCGACCTTCTCCTTCTACAACAATGTTGGCATAGGGAATGGGAGCACCGTTACTTTTTTCATAAACGAACCCGCGCAGCATCTGAGGCTGTGCATACACTATCGTCGCTAAAAGCAGGGAAAATATGGTTAGGAATCTTTTCATTTCTCAGGTTAGGGAATGCTAAAGTACGCACTTGATGAGCCATTCTCTCAAATGTTCGTATTCATTTGCGCTGGAAGGGATCACCCCTTTGCATTTTCTATCAAATATCAGGAGCTCTTCAAGCATCACTAGGGCATGTGCACCACTGTAATGACGTGAAGCTTGTGCAAATTGTTTTAGGAAATAGGGATGAATCTTTAGTGCGGAGGCAATAGATTTTTCCGGCTTGCCTTTCATGCTGTGGTACTGCAGTAGGTTGTTCACGAAATTGAACAAGATCCCGGTGGTCATCTGCACGGGATGCTCTTTGGGATTTTTGCTGAAGTAATGGACGATTTTGAAGGCCTTGGCGATATTGCGTTCGGCGATGGCTGCCACGAGCTCAAAGTTGTTATAATCCTTGCTGATCCCAATATGACGCTCGATATCATCCGCGCTTAAATCGCGCCTTTCGCCCATGGCTACATCAAGCTTCTCCACTTCCTTGTGCAAGCGGCTCAAATCCGTGCCCACCTGTTCGGCCATGACAGCCACGACATTGGAAGAGCAACGGAAACCTTTGGCGCCCAATTCCTTTTCTAGCCACGGCATTACTTGGTAATCGCGCAGGGGATCGCTTTCCAAAAACACGGTGTTCGCTTTAATGGCTTTTCCCGCCTTGCTGCGCTTGTCCAATTTTTTGTGCATGTGTCCAAAGGCCAGCACGGTGCTTGGCTGTGGCTGGTCCAAATAACCGGCCAACAGTTCCCAATCCGCCGCCTTCAAATGCTGTGCTTCTTTCACCACCACAACGATGCGCTCGCTCATCATAGGAAAGCGTTTGGCCTCCTCGAGAATCTGCAGCATGTTCGTCTCCTTGCCGTAAAGCACTGTTTGGTTGAAACTGCGTTCGGATTCATCTAAGATTCCTTTCTCGATGAGTTGCAACAGCTGCTGGGCATAGAACGGCTCCTCACCCGCGAAGAAGTAAACGGGAGCGTACTTGCCTGCCTTGAGGTCTTTGGCAATGCTTTCAAAGCTATATGCACCCATTAGTCGTTGTGGTAAGGTTCGTTATTCAATATGGTCATGCCGCGGTAGAGCTGTTCTAAAAATACAACACGGATTAATTGGTGTGAGGTGGTCATTTTACTCATGCTCAGTTTTGATTGAGCTGCGGCATACATGCGATCTGAAAAACCAAAGGCACCCCCAACCACAAACACCAGTCGCTTTGGCCCAGCATTCATCCATTTTTGCAGCTGTGTAGCAAATCCACGACTGTGGTATTCTTTGCCCTTTTCATCGAGCAACACAATGGTATCTCCTGGTTGGAAAAACTTGAGAAAAACATCTGCCTCTGCTTCTTTCAATGCTTGTGGACTGAGCTTGCCTCCACCTTTAACATCCGGCAACTCGGTATATTCAAAAGAGATATAGTGTTTGAGGCGCCCCGCAAATAATTGGCCCCCTTCCCTAAGGAATGGTTCAGAAGTTTTGCCAATAACCGTGAATACAATCTTCATGTGCCCTACAAAGATGCTAACTTGCATTGAGAACACTAAAGGAATCCCCTAGGAATATGTCTGCGAAAGAAGATTTTGTGCCCAATTTTTCTTTGCTCGACCCTCAAATCGAATTTGCCATCGCCGAAGATATTGGAGATGGAGACCATAGCGCCTTGAGTTGTTTATCGCCCCTAAGTCGTGGACGAGCGAAACTACTGATGAAGGAGAGTGGCATCATTGCCGGTATCGCCTTAGCGAAATACATATTCCAAAAAATCGATCCCTCGGCAAATTTTGAGACCGATGCGAAAGACGGTCAGTGGATCACAGAAGGCTCCGTAGTGTTCACCGTGGAAGGCAACACGATCAAACTGCTCCAGAGTGAACGCCTTGTACTCAACTACATGCAGCGCCTTTCAGGGGTTGCTACTAAAACACACCACATGGCACAGCGTATTGCGCACACCTCTTGCCGACTGTTGGACACCCGAAAGACCACACCTGGATTGAGGGTGTTGGAGAAGTGGGCCGTGCGCCTTGGGGGTGGACATAATCACCGCATGGGGTTATACGATATGGTGATGCTCAAGGACAATCACATTGATTTCGCGGGCGGCATCGGCCCAGCTGTGGCCCAAGTACGTCAATACCTCAAGGAGCAGCAAAAAGAATTGGCTATAGAAGTAGAAACGCGTAACATTCAGGAAGTTCGCGAAGCCTTAGCTGCCGAAGCAGACCGAATTATGTTGGATAATTTCGATATTGCCACCACCAAAGAGGCCGTAGCCCTGATCGGCGGGCGCTGCGAAGTCGAAAGTTCCGGGGGAATCACAGAGCACACCCTTGTTCCTTTTGCAGAATGTGGCGTAGATTACATCAGTGTTGGCGCCCTGACACACCATATTAAAGGGGTGGACATGAGCCTCAAAGCGTATTAAACATGGGAAACCTAGGCCACAAAATCAAACAATTACTCTCTACGGTGAAACCGCCATTCTTCGACGGCCTCACCTTGTGGGACGTCCTGAGCTTCTTTTTCCGTGGCATATACGAAGGGGCTATTTCCTCGCGTGCCGGATCGGTGAGCTTCAGTTTCTTCCTTGCCCTTTTCCCTGGCATCATCTTCATCTTCACCTTAATTGCCTACCTCCCGCTCGATATTTTCCAAGATGAACTCTTCGAACTTTTAGCCACCGTACTGCCGCCAAGCACCCACGACATGGCTTTCGAAGCCATTGAAGACATTCTGACCATTAAAAGAGGCGGACTTTTGTCGATCACCTTCGTGGCCGCGCTACTGTTCGCGACAAACGGGACATTAAGCCTGATCGCCAATCTTGGCATCTCTTACCACAACATCAACGTAAAGAAATTCTGGTCACAGTATTTCAGTGCTTTCTTGCTGACTATTTTCCTAACCCTATTAATTCTTATCGCCATTGTAGCGCTGATCTTCTCTGAAGGATTCACCGGCTGGTTGGCAGAACAAGGGTATTTGACAGAGTACACGACCGACATCATTGGCTGGGCGAGATTACTGGTGCTCCTCACCGCCACCCTCCTCGGCATCTCCGTCGTGTACAACTACGGCCCGGTACGTCGTCGAGATTGGCGATTCATCAGTCCGGGAAGCATTCTCGCTACGATTCTGATCATCGCATCGTCGCAAGGCTTTAGTTACTACGTTGAAAATTTCTCGACGTACAACAAATTTTACGGATCCATCGGAACTCTCCTGATCATGCTGTTGTGGATCTACGTGAACGCCTTCGGATTGATCATAGGTTTTGAATTGAACGCAAGTATTTCCGGGGCCCAATTAGAAAAGGGCAACGACAACCACCCCGCATCATGAAAAAATGGTTCCTCCTCACCTACCTCTTAGGCCTCGCCATTTCAGTGCAAGCCCAGAATGAGATTGTTGGCCAATGGTACAACGAGGAAAAATCTTCCATTATCAGAATTTACAAAGCCACCAACGACAAGTACTACGGCAAGATTACTTGGCTTGAAGACAACAATAACTCCGACGGCTCGACGCCGCGGGTAGACGAATACAATCCAAACGAAGCAAAGCAAAGTGTTCCACTATTGGAACTCGTTATTCTCAAAGGATTGGAATACAATGCCGCGGAGAAGCAGTGGCAAAACGGCACCATCTACGACCCTGAGAACGGAAAGACCTATGAGTGCTTCTGTGAGCTCAACGACGATGGCTTTTTGTATTTCAAAGGCTATGTCCTTGGCATCACGTGGTTGGGACGAAGCACTACTTGGACCCGACCTTAACGAGCATTACATCCAACAAAAAACCCGAGCCTGCGGCTCGGGTTTTTTATGATGCTTAAAATTTTTCGCTACCTCATTAGTGAGAACTGCTGGTACTTCACGTATTCCATACCCTCATTATCCCTATACATGATTTGTGCGATGTAGACTCCTTCAGTACACTGACGGTTTTCAAACGATCCGTCCCAGCCGGTATTGATGTCTTTGCTGTGGAAGAGAATATTTCCATCTCTATTGTACACCTGCATTTCAAAATAGCTGATGGCATTGGCCTTAACGATATAGTAATCGTTCTTGGTATCACCATTTGGAGTAAAGGCCGTTGGCGCAAATACTGCGGCCACATCACGTGGGTCCTTCACGGTATCACAATCTGCGATTTCCACGTAGAATGTATCCGTACACAAGTATTTACAGTACCCCGCTTCCACCACTACGGTATCTGCTTTTAGGAAGGATTTCTGGTAATTCGCGCCATTCTGAGTGTTTCCCGAAGTATTGGTCCAAGTGTAGGCGACGTTGAAAGTCATTGGTGCCCCATTTGGCTGTGGCCCACCGTTCACATTGACCGAAGGCACTGAAGTTCCCGTCGGTGCTGTAATACCTCCAGCACAATCGTACCAATCGTCAGCATTCGTCAACTCGTTGAAATCAAAATTCACTGCCAAGGTTGGGAATGAAGATGGATTCAAGTGTGTACTCATGAATGTTGCTATATCCCCGCTTGAACGCTCTTCCGACCAAATACGGAATTCATCCATTTCACCATTCAAGTACGTCGCATTACCTGTGGTTGGCGACACACCATAACCCAGGGTAATATCCCCAGTGTGTGAAATATCTCCACCAACGTTCATGGTCTTTTGAGTTTCATATCCACCGTCGATATACATGGTCGCAGAACCTGTGCCGCGGTTCCAGGTCACCGCAATGTGGTGCCAGTTGCCATCGTCAATCTGAGAGATGGCGCCGAACATAAAATCAAAGCTGTTATTCTGGTCGCGAGCCGCAAAACCTACTGTACCTGTACCGTTTTTGAAAATCGCCCAACCGTGTCCGGCAGCGTTTCTGTACACTGCAAGGTATTCTGTGTTCGACATGTCGTTGGTCAATACCCAAAACTCTACGGTGAAGCTCGTGGTACCGATGTTGAATGCCGCGTTATTCGGAATCTCCAAATAGTCGGAAGATCCATTGAAGTCCAAGGAGTTATTCAAGATCGAAGAACGCGATGCGTTTACCTCAACCACCTCGCTAGGACAAACGATAAAATTATCTTTATCTACTGTTACCGTCATAAGTGATTGTCCGAACAATGCCGGTGCAAATGCCGTAAGTAGGAGTAAAAAGCGGTACTTCATCATAAATGCTTGTGTTCCAAAAATAAGATTAAAAACCAATAGTTGACCTATTGCTCCATTTTACCATAGAATTTCCGTCCCAAGCCCACGTTGCCGGCAGTGTTCGAGCAATGACGCGA
>Ga0255756_1000776_pt1 | contig 38026 bp, 41 predicted proteins | sample 011ome_20_FD_179956 | JGI IMG/M metagenome (GOLD analysis project Ga0255756, IMG submission 179956) | Coastal salt marsh microbial communities from the Groves Creek Marsh, Skidaway Island, Georgia - 011509CT metaG (version 2) | ecosystem: Environmental > Aquatic > Marine > Intertidal zone > Salt... | reverse complement strand
TAATCGGGGAAGGGAATCACAAATTCGAGGTGCCTGAAATGGATGAGTTCAAATTGCCGCCAACCCGTCAGGCGAAAATGCAGGCGCTAAATCCGCTGATGGGGCTGACCATTTTAATCGTTGAGGATAGCCGATACTCCTCGGAATCGCTGCGATTGCTGAGCCTGCGTTCGGGCGCGCGGATCAGGCGGGCCGATTGCCTGTCCTTCGCGCGGCGTCACCTGCAGGTCTATCGCCCCAGCGTGGCCATTATCGACCTCGGTCTACCAGATAGGACTAGCTTGGATTTGGTCCAAGATTTGGCCATGGCAAGCCCCCGCTTGCCCGTGATCTTGGCTTGTTCCGCCGCTGACCCCCATGACAGCGCCGCCGAGGCAAAGGCCGCAGGTGCCGATGGTTTTTTGGCCAAACCCATCGAAACCCTAGCGCATTTCCAAAAAACAATCTTGCGCCATTTGCCCCGCGATTTGGCCCCTAAAACCCCCCATGCTGTGGCAGGCGACACCGTGATCCCTGACCCTATTGCCTATCGCGAGGATTTGACCCATGCGATTGATCTCTTGGATCAACCAGACCCACCCCTGCCCTATCTGCGCCCCTTCTTGATGCGCATCGCGCAGGAGGCTGGCGATCGTGAATTGGCCGAAGCCGCGCCCGGCCTGATGCGCGACACCCGCGCGGCGCTGCGCCATGCGCTAACACAAAAAATTGCGGAAATCAGCCCACGACTATGAGCCAAGCGCGGGGTCGCGCGCCACCCGCACCAATCCCGTCAGGTCAGAAAGACGTTCGATCTGGCGCCCTGTCGCATCGAAATTCTGCGGTAAAAGCCATGCGGTAAAGGCCTCTTTCAGCGCGGGATATTCCGCATCAATGGCGGCAAACCATGCGGTGTCACGATTTTTGCCTTTGACGATATTGTCTTGGCGAAACACCCCTTCGTAACTCAGCCCCAAACGCTGCGCCGCGCGGCGCGAGGGCAGGTTGCGCGCATCACATTTCCACTCAAAACGCCGATACCCCGCCTCAAAGGCCCATGACAACATCATAAAAAATGCTTCGGTCGCGGCGGGGCTTTTTTGCAAGGCGGGGCCAAGGCATATATGCCCCAATTCAATCGATCCTTTCTCAGGCGCGATACGCAAATAAGAGGCCACGCCCATCACCTGCCCCCGCGCCATGTCGCGGATTGCGTAAAACACAGGATCTTCGCCCGCCTCAAAGCCGCGCAAAAAGCGATGATAGGCGGCGGCAGAAATGAAAGGGCCATAGGGCAGAAACTGCCACAAATCTTCCGCGCCGTCATAGGCCCGAAACAGCTCATCCGCGTGCAAATGCGCCCTGAGCCGTTCAAGCCGCGCATAGCGCCCTTGCCGCTGTTGGAATTCGGGCCGCGCGGGCGGCACATAGTTTGACAAATCCTGCATCGTGACCCCCATCAAAACGCATAAAGGCCCCCCCCATCAGGGCAGAGGCCGCAAAAATTGGCAAAGGTGAAACGGGATCAGTCGCGCGGCAAAACCCGCAGACCCAATTCCATCAGCTGATCTGGCATCGGCTCGGAGGGTGCATTCATCATCACATCTTCCGCGCGTTGGTTCATCGGGAAGAGGATCACCTCGCGGATATTCGCCGTTTCCGCCAAAAGCATCACGATGCGGTCAATCCCCGCCGCACAGCCGCCATGAGGCGGCGCGCCGAATTGGAACGCATTGACCATACCACCAAAACGGCGGCGGACTTCGTCCTCACCATAACCTGCAAGTTCAAACGCCTTGAACATGATCTCAAGCTTGTGGTTTCGGATCGCACCCGACACCAATTCATAGCCGTTACAGGCCAGGTCATATTGATATCCCAACACCTCAAGCGGGTCACCCGCAAGTGCGTCAATCCCGCCTTGGGGCATCGAGAACGGGTTATGGCTGAAATCGATTTTTCCCGTTTCCTCGTCCTTTTCATACATCGGGAAATCCACGATCCATGCAAAGGCGAAGCGGTTCTCATCAATCAGCCCCAATTCGCGGCCCACTTCGGTGCGCGCGCGCCCTGCAACGGCCTCAAAATCCGCGGGCTTGCCTGCCATAAAGAACACCGCATCACCGACACCAAGGCCCAACTGCGTGCGGATGGCCTCGGTGCGTTCAGGGCCAATGTTTTTGGCTAAGGGGCCTGCGGCCTCCATCGTGCCATCCTCGCCTTCGCGCCAGAACATATAGCCCATTCCAGGCAGGCCTTGACCTTGCGCCCATGAATTCATGCGGTCACAGAATTTGCGGCTGCCGCCTGTGGGGGCAGGAATGGCGCGCACTTCGGTGCCGTCCTGCTCAAGGATTTTTGCGAAAATTGCAAAGCCCGAGTCTTTGAAATGCTCGCTCACAACTTCCATTTTGATCGGGTTGCGCAGGTCTGGCTTATCGGTGCCATACCACAGCGCGGCATCTTTATAGGAAATCAGCGGCCAGTCTTGATCGACCTTCTTGCCGCCACCAAATTCCTCGAACAGGCCTTTGAGCACGGGTTGGATCGTATCAAACACATCTTGCTGTGTCACAAAGCTCATTTCCATGTCGAGCTGATAGAAATCAGTCGGCGAGCGATCCGCGCGCGGGTCTTCATCGCGGAAACAAGGGGCGATTTGGAAATATTTATCAAAGCCCGACACCATCAACAGCTGCTTAAACTGCTGCGGTGCCTGTGGCAGCGCGTAAAACTTGCCAGGATGCAGACGCGAAGGCACAAGGAAATCGCGCGCGCCCTCAGGGCTAGAGGCCGTGATAATTGGGGTCTGGAATTCGCGAAAGCCTTTGTCCCACATCCGCTTGCGAATTGAGGCCACAACATCAGAACGCAAGGTCATATTCTTTTGCATCACCTCGCGGCGCAAATCGAGATAGCGATAGCGCAGGCGGGTTTCCTCAGGATATTCCTGATCGCCAAAAACCGTAAGGGGCAATTCATTCGCCACACCCAGAACCTCGAGATCCCGAATAAAAACTTCGATTTCGCCTGTAGGAATTTTTGGGTTCACAAGGCTGGCATCACGGGCCTTCACCTCGCCATCAATGCGGATACACCATTCCGCACGCAGTTTTTCAACCTCGGCAAACACAGGGCTGTCGGGATCACAGAGCACTTGTGTCATCCCATAATGGTCGCGCAGGTCAATGAACAAAACCCCACCATGATCGCGCACCCGATGAACCCAGCCCGAGAGGCGGATCGTTTGACCGACATTTTCCTTAGTCAGGTCTGCGCAGGTATGGCTGCGGAAAGCGTGCATCACGAAATATCCTATATATTGGCCTTGTTTTCAGCCTGTCATCTCTGTGCCGCCGATACACATGGAGCGGGGCGCGAAGTCAACCCCAAGCAGCGAAAAGCCCGCGACTGCACAGCGCGGGCTTTGGTGTCATTTTGAGGCCTGTTGGCTCAAATTTGTTTTTCTGGCATCTGAACAACCAGACCATCAAGCGCATCTGTCACCTTCAACTGGCAGGTCAGGCGCGAACGCCCCTCGTCAGGTTTATAGGCGAATTCCAGCATATCCTGTTCCATCGCGTCCATGCTTGGCAGTTTTGCGACCCAATCAGGATGCACATAGACATGGCAGGTCGAACAGGCGCAGGCGCCGCCGCAATCAGCCTCAATGCCAGGAATGCCATTGTCGCGCGCGCCTTCCATCACGGTCAGCCCGTTTGGCACATCAACGACATGCTCGGTTCCGTTATGTTCGATATAAGTGATCTTAGCCATAAACGCGCACTTTCTTGCTGTTAACCTCGGATATTGCCTAGGTAGCGTTCCTTGCTGCCGCTTTCTAGCCCCGAAATTTATGTCATGCAGTCGCGCTTGCATCTTAAGGCAAATGTTCTATTTTTGTTCCCAAACAGGATATCTGCCATGGAACCCGATCTCGCCCCACGCTTTTGGCCCAAACCGCCCGATTGCCTGCCCCATCATTTGCTGCATCTGCCCCATGAAGGGGCGCGGGTTGCGGTGGCGGGCTTGGTGGTGCTGCGCCAAAGACCAGGCACGGCCAAAGGTGTGATTTTCATCACCTTGGAAGATGAGTTTGGCACCTGCAATGTGATCATCTGGCAGAAAATATATCAGCAATTTCGCCGTGCGGTCATCGCAGCGCGGCTGATGCGCGTGACAGGGCAGCTGCAACGGCAGGCGGGCATCACCCATATCATCGCCGAGCAGATCGAAGATATATCGCCCCTGCTGGATGAGATTGTTTTGCACCACACCGCCCCCCAAAGCGCAGAAGGCGGCGCATCCCCTCCATTCGGGGGTGGGTGACGAGGTAAAGACCCAACTCCTCCCACAGCGCGTCTTCGCTATGGCCCAAATGACCTATCATAGCATCCAAAAGATACCGCGTGGATTGCGCATCACTGGGCAACATGGGCTCGAACCCATCAAGGGGGGCGCCGGCAATGACCCGTATTTCCTCCCACGCGGCAGCGCCGTGCATATCTTGCACATATTGCTGAAATGCGCGGTTTACAAAGCCCTGCATCGCACCGATTTACCTTGCAAAATCAAACATCACTCTTTCCACGCTTAAGCGCAAAAGATTAACAAGATGCTGATGCATGCAGCAGGATCTGCGCGTTAGAAATCGGTGGGCGCGCCGCCCTCCTCCTTGCGCTTGGCGACAAAGGCATCGAGTTCTTCGCGGATACTCGGATCAAGGGGTGGGTCTGTCGCCTCGGCCAAGATTGCCTTGTAAATCCCATGCGCGCGCTCGGCGCTCCAAACGGCGCCGTCTTTTTCCCACGCCTCGAAATTGCGCCAATCAGAATGAAACGGCTGATAAAAGGCCGTGCTAAAACGGGCTTGGGTATGCGCCGTGCCAAAATAATGCCCCCCCGCCCCAACATCTCGCACGGCCTCAAAGGCCAAATCATCCGCATTGGTCTGGGTCAGAACAGGGTCAAAATAGCGTTGGAATTGTTGCAGCAATTCGCAATCCATCACGAATTTTTCGGGGCTTGCGATCAGCCCCCCTTCCAGCCAACCTGCAGCGTGATAGACCATATTTGTGCCAGATTGCACCGCGGCCCACAGGCTTTGCAGGGTTTCGGCTTGGGCCTGCCCATCGGGCACATTGGCGGCGCAAACCCCGCTGGAACGCAGAGGTAGCCCATAAAAACGGGCCATCTGCCCAGTCATTTGGGTGGCACGGATATATTCAGGTGTGCCAAAGGCAGGCGCGCCTGATTTCATATCAACATTTGAGGTGAAGGTTCCAATCACCACAGGCGCGTGCGGCGCGATATATTGCAACAAGGCAATTGCCCCCAAAGCCTCAGCGATGGACAAGGACACAGCCCCCGCAAGGGTCACAGGCGCCATCGCCCCCGCCAAGGTGAAGGGTGTAACCACCACAGGCTGCCCGCGCCGCGCCATACGCATCGCCCCGTCCAACATTGGATAGTCATGTTTCAGCGGGCTGACTGAGTTAATATTGGTGTAAAACCGCGGTGTCGCCTCGAATTCCTCGTGGCTGAGACCCGCGGCGATCCGCACCATCTCCATCGCGTCTTCAACCCGCTCTTTGCCAAGGCAATAGGTATGCACCACCTTGTCAGTCGCGATGAGCTTTTCGTGCAAACAATCCAAATGGCGGATTGAGGGATGAATATCTATCGGCTCAACGGGGTAGCCGCCTGCAAAATGGATACAGTTAAAATATTGCGTCAATTTGATGAATTCGCGGAAGGTCGCAAAATCGCCCGCCCGTTTGCCGCGTGCCATATCCCATGCATTGGGGGGGGAGGACACATTGCCAAAGAGAATATGCCCCTCGCCAATGGTCAGCTGACGCGCAGGGTTTCGCGGCGTCACTGTAAAGCTTTGGGGCGCACGCGCGACCATCTCGGTCACAAAATCAGGATCAAAAAAGATCGTCTCGCCCTCTTGGCGACAGCCCGCCTGCACCAATATTTGCCGCGCCTCAGGATGCAGCATCTCAAGCCCAAGATCGGACAGAATCTGCAGGGCGTTGTTGTGGATGGCCAAGACACCCTCAGGCGGCAAGGGTTCGGTTGGTTGATCTATGTTTTGCGGAATACGCCACGGCATTTGCGCAATCGCATGTTGGCTGACACCTTGATGTTTGGCGCGCGCGCCCCCGGAACGGCGGCGTTTTGGATCAACTGTGGTTTCGGTCATAGGATCGGATCTTACAAAAAGGGAGATCAAAGCCCCTTTAGACTGCCCGCGCGAGGGCGGGAAAAACCCGACAAATTCCGACCAAACCCCCCGCCATTTTGACGCGAACAGACAAACGCAGCTTCAATGCCCCAGCCAAGCGGGAAGATGGCCAATGTCTGGCAACACGGCATCAGCATGCGGCACGAGCGTGCCATGATCGGCAAGTCCTGTGAGAACGCCCACTGTCGCCATGCCAGCGGCGCGGCCCGCCCGTAGATCATGCAGGCTATCGCCCACCATCACAGCACGCGCAGGCGCAACACCACAGGCCTGTGCGATATGGGCGCACATGGCAGGGTCAGGTTTCGCACCATGCCCACTGTCGCACCCGATGACTTCGGCAAAATAGGGGCGGATCTCGTGTGCCGCCAAATGGGCCTCGGCCTCGTCCTTTTGCCCATTGGTCGCCACAGCCAAGATGTAGCCCGCCTGCCGCAAGCCCGTGAGCAGCGGCGTCAAAGGGGCCGCCTCGACCATGACAGCAGATTGTGCAAGGTGATTCAGACGCGCCGCGATCTGCTGCGGGGTAAAATCAGCCCCAAAAAGCGGGGCCAAGTGGTGCGCAGTCTCGTCAAGCGTGCCTGCAATAGCGACACTATCGGGCAAGAACACGCCACGCTCCGCATCAAAAGACAAGCGATCTGCAAGGGCGCGAAATAAAATTTCATCATCCCCGGCGAGCGCAAGCAGAGCCGATTTTGCCCAATTTTCCCAAGATTTAGCAAAGTCAAACAGTGTTCCATCTTTGTCAAATATTAACAATTGGAAGTAATTTTCTTGCATATTTTTGCTGCCCCCTTGTTTATTTTCCCATAAATTCGGCTAAAATGAGATAAATGACTACTTAATAATAACTTCTGTCAGACCCAGAACATATGGTAGCCGCCATGCAAATGACCGATGAGACGCCCACGGGGCGTTTGCATTCTAGTGTTGGTTTCAAATTACAGCGAACGGCGCGTGTATTTGAAAAATGCATCGAACTATCCCTACGCAATAGTGGTCTGTCACGGGTGAATTGGTGCATCTTATTGGCCCTGCATGAACATAATTTGACAAGCCCCTCGGAGATTTCCGACTTTGTCGGTATTGATCGCACGGCCACCTCGCGGGCGCTGCGGCAATTAGAGGCGTTGGGCACAATCAAGCGCAGCATCGATCATTCTGATCGCCGCATGACCCAAGTCAAACTGACAAAGCGCGGGGTGGAATTGATGGCTTATTACCACCCCTCCTGCCGCGATCATTTGCAGATGATTGAGGGGCGATTGACCCCAGAAGAGCTGGATCAGCTGCGTTATCTCTTATTCAAGCTCAACGGGAATGAAGCCCCCGAAGGCTGTAGATAAGCTTATGTCCAATGGGTGGCAGAGCGCCCAAGCATCACCTGCCGCAAGGTGACAAATTCATCTGGCGTGAGGCCAATTGCCCCCGCAGCACCAACCACCCAAGCATCGTCTTGCGAGATGAATTCAACCACGGCGGATAAGAACCCGTGATCACCTTTGGCGATAGCGGCCCGCATATCTTCGACCGACAGGCCAGATGCGCCCAAGAACTGCCCCGTCAGCGCGTCATCGGACGAAAGCCACACAAGGGCTGCAATCGCCTTTTCCTGTGCGATTTCTTTCTTCATTCTTTGCATTCCTCGCGCATAGAAAGAATTTGTTAACCATTCCTCTTGTACCACTGCACATATCACTTGGGCCATGCATAACCCAAGACAAGACCTGATGATGTCTGCGCTCGCGCCCTGCCACGCGCCATACGGGCATGATGATGGTCCTGCCTGCCAATGACGCCGAACGCGAAGCGATTGCGTTGGATTTGGGGGCGGGCGACATCATCTATGACCCCTTTGATCCCGCAGAAATGGCGGTGCGTCTTAAAACGCAATTGCGCCGCAAACGCCAAGCAGACCGTTTGCGCGCGGGCCTCTCTGCAGGGATGCAGATGGCGACCACAGACCCGCTGACAGGACTGTTCAATCGGCGTTACGCCATGTTTCAGCTTGACCGATTGCTGTGCGATATAAGCGGCAATCTGGCGGTAATGGTGATTGATATTGACCATTTCAAATCGGTGAATGATCGCTTTGCTCACGCCGCAGGGGATGCAATCCTGACGGATTTGTCCCTGCGTATGAAATCATTCCTTCCCGATGGCTGCGTCATCGCCCGCATGGGCGGCGAAGAATTCTTGATCGCCACACCCGTGCGCGATGGCAGCGCGGCCTATCATCTCGCGGACACGCTGCGCGAGGTGATTTCGGGGCAAGGGTTTTTGATTGATACGATGGAAAGCCCGCTGACTATTACCGCAAGTATCGGTCTTGCAGTGGCCCATCCACAGAATAACCAAACCGCGCCCCACCTGATTGAGGCCGCAGATGCGGCGCTTTACGCCTCAAAGGCCGATGGTCGAAATCGCACAAGCCTTGCCAAACCCGCCTGAGACATCAGGGGGCATGCGCGATCACCTCATCGCGCAAAATCTCGGCGAGACGATCCACATCTTCGGGCGCAAAGGTCAAAGGCAGCCTTAAGTCAATCAAACCCGCCAAAATGTGATCCGTTTTGGGCAGGGTTTGCGCAGGTGCATAGCGCCAACTGTCATAGCGCGAGGTAAAGGCAACAGGTTCTGCCGCGCCGAACCATTTCAGTTCAACGCCCCGCCGCGCGGCCGCTTGGACGAATGCCGTGATTTTATCGGGCGACCAATCGGGCAAAAGGAATTGAAACGAGGATCCAACGTAATCCTCGCGCGGATCGCGCTCGGTCAAGCGCAGATGGGGCAGATTGGCAAGCCCCGCCTCCATCCGCTCGTAAAGCTCGCGCCAACGTGCCACTTGGCGCGGCAAATCGGCCAATTGCGGGCGCAGGATGGCGGCGCGCAAATTATCCATCCGCCCCGAAACATTGGGCGTCTCAAAACGCGCTTGGGCAAAAGCCTCGGGCGGGGGGGCGGCGCGGTGGCGCGTGTAAAGCATGTAACTGCCCGACAGCAGAATGGCCCGCGCCATCACATCGGCATCATCACTGGTAAGGAAACCACCTTCGCCTGAGTTGATATGTTTATAGGTCTGGGTGGAATAGCAGGCGATTTTGCCATGCCGCCCTGAGGCCAGACCATTCCATGCGGCCCCCATCGTATGGGCGCAATCCTCAATCACGGTGATGCCCGCCGCATCGCATATTGCCATGAGGCGGCCCATATCGCAGATATGCCCGCGCATATGCGACAACAGCAACACGCGCGCACCACTGGCTTGGGCTTTGGTGTTCAAATCCTCAAGATCAATGGTTAAGTTTTCGGTCACCTCTACAAAGACAGGCACAGCGCCCACCGAGGCGATGGCACCGGGCACAGGCGCAAGCGTAAATCCGTTTGAGAGAACCAAATCCCCCTGCCCCACGCCAATTGCACGCAAGGCCGCCCCTATTGCATAGCCACCCGATGCCACGGCAAGCGCATATTTCGCCCCTGTCATCGCCGCGAATTCCTCCTCCAAAAGGGCGGTTTCGGCAATCTCATCAGGGGCGGTGTTATAGCGGTGCAACCTGCCCGTCCGCAAAACCCGATTGGCCGCCTCAATCGCCGCCTGTGGGATTGGCTCTTGTTGGGTGAAAGACCGGGTGAAAATGGGTTTGTCGCTCATAGCGCACAGGTTAGGGTTCTCACGCGGCAGGTCAATTGAATTCACGCCGATAAGACCCGCTCAATCAGCGCAGGCAGATCGCTGTAATGATCCAAAATCGCCTCAGGGCTGAGCCGTGCAATATCGCCCCCCTCTGGCCCGAAGCCCACGAGAATAGAAGGCACCCCTGCCGCGCGCGCCGTTTCGCGGTCAGTGACTGTATCCCCGATCAAACAGGATTGCGGAAAATCGCGCACATCCGCCCCCAAATCCACGCCAAAGCGCCGCTTTGCCGCACGGCGCAGCGTTTCATGATAGGGCGCCACATCTGGCTTTCGTGTGGGCAATGTATCGGCCCCGACCAAAGCATCAAAAAGATCAGAAACACCCAATTTCGCGACCAAATCCACGGCCAGCGCCTCGGGCTTATTGGTGCAAATCGCCGTTGCATGGCCTGCGGCACGCAACGCCTGCACCGCCTGAACTGCACCTTCATAAAGCCTTGTATGCGTGTCAATCGCGGCCCCATAAGCCGCAAGCAGACGGGGATAGCCCGCCTCGATGAAAGCCTCCTCCTGTGGCAGGTCAGTCCCGCCCTGCGCCGCAAGCCGCGCATGGGAAAGCTTCAACATCGCCCGCCCGCCCCGAAAGGCACAAAGCGCGTCTTTTGGATGAGACAACATCGCGGGCAATCCCGCATCTGCCACCGCCTGATTGGCCGCAGCAAGAAGATCGGCGCCGGTATCAGCCAAAGTGCCATCCAAATCGAAAACGATAATATGCGCGCCCATTCTGTCCTCATGCCTGAGATGTGCCCCGCTTATGACCCAAAGGCAGATTTTCGCCAAGGGCCGATGGCACATCGTAACAAATTGAAAGAGGAAGTGACCGCCTGCGGGCTTTGCAGATCAAGTGAAGAAGGTTAAGAGAACACCAAACAGGCATAAATCCCAAAAGGCACCCTCATGAGCACACGCCCCGTTGCCCTGATCATTCTGGCCGCAGGCCAAGGGTCGCGGATGAATTCCGACCTGCCCAAGGTGCTGCATCCTTTGGGCGGCGTTCCGATGATTGAACACAGCCTTGCCAGCGGCCTCAGCCTCGAGCCCGCGCGGGTTGTGGTGATCACAGGTCATGGCGCGGATCAAGTTGAGGCGGCCTTGGCCGACCACCCTGTGACCTGCATTCGCCAGAATGAACAATTGGGCACAGGCCATGCCGTGGCGCAGGCCCGCGCCGCTTTGGCGGATTTCACGGGCGATGCGGTGGTGTTGTTCGGCGATACGCCTTTTGTCAGCGAAGACAGCCTGACCAAATTGATCGCGGCCCGCACTGATCATGATGTGGTCGTTTTGGGATTTGAGGCAGACACCCCTGCGCGCTATGGCCGCTTGGTGACCAAGGGCACGGCCTTGCATAAAATTGTCGAGGCCAAGGATGCGACCTCAGACGAGCTTGCTATAACCTTGTGTAATTCTGGCCTCATGGCAGCAGATGCCGCGCAATTATTCGACCTTTTGGAACAGGTCGATAACGCGAATGCGGCGGGCGAGTATTACCTGACAGATGTGCCTGCTTTGGCGCATAAGGCGGGCCTGAAAGCAGGCTATGTGACGTGCCCAGAAGCGGAAACCTTGGGGATCAATAGCCGTGCGGAACTGGCGCGCGCCGAAGGGATTTTTCAAGCAAGCCGCCGCGCCGAGATGCTAGAGTTGGGCGTCACCATGCACGCGCCTGAGACAGTCTATTTTGCCCATGACACCTATATTGGCCGCGATGCGATGATCGAGCCATATGTGGTCTTCGGCCCCAATGTGACTGTTGAATCGGGCGCGCATATCCGCGCCTTCAGCCATCTTGAGGGCGCACATGTCTCGCAAGGGGCTGTTGTGGGGCCTTATGCCCGCCTGCGCCCTGGTGCTGAAATCGACGATGGCGCGCGGATCGGTAATTTCGTTGAGGTAAAATCAGCGCAAATCCAAGAAGGGGCTAAGGTCAACCACCTGTCCTATATCGGGGATGCGACCATCGGCGAAGGGGCCAATATCGGCGCAGGAACCATCACCTGCAATTATGATGGCGTGTTCAAACATCACACCGAAGTGGGCGCGCGGGCCTTTATTGGGTCAAACACGATGCTTGTGGCCCCTGTTACCATTGGTGCGGATGCACTGACCGCATCAGGTTCGGTGATCACCGAAAACGTGCCAGAGGGGGCTTTGGCGGTGGCGCGTGGACGGCAGGAAAACAAAGCGGGGCTTGCCACACGCCTGCGTGCGCGGCTGCTGGCGCTGAAAGAAAAGACCAAAAAGGGGTAAGGGCTATGTGCGGGATCGTTGGCATTTTGGGCAGCCACGAGGTTGCGCCCACATTGGTTGAGGCGCTCAAACGTCTGGAATATCGCGGCTATGACAGCGCAGGCATTGCGACTGTGCAAAATGGTGCGCTTGATCGCCGCCGCGCGGTAGGTAAGCTTGTGAACCTGTCGGATGAATTGGTGCATCACCCTTTGGCAGGCAAGTCCGGTATCGGGCACACCCGTTGGGCCACGCATGGCGCGCCCACTGTAACCAATGCGCATCCGCATAAATCGGGGCAGGTTGCGGTGGTGCATAATGGCATTATCGAGAATTTCCGCGAATTACGCGCTGAATTAAAAGACCGCAATTTTGAAAGCGAAACCGATACGGAAACCGTCTCTCAGCTCTGCGCGCATTACCTTGCCCAAGGTCTAAGCCCTGCTGAGGCCGCACGAAAAACCTTGTCACGGCTTGAAGGCGCGTTTGCGCTTTGCTTCCTCTTTGAGGGCGAAGATGATCTGATGATCGCCGCGCGCAAAGGGTCGCCCTTGGCCATTGGTCATGGCGATGGTGAAACCTATGTCGGTTCAGACGCAATCGCGCTTGGCCCCCTCACCCATGAAATCACCTATCTTGAGGAGGGCGATTGCGCCATCCTGACCCGCAGCAGCATCGAGATTTTTGATGAGGCGGGCCACGCTGTCAGCCGCGCCAAAACCCGTATCGAACAAGGTGCCGCCGTGATCGACAAGGCGGGTTATAAGCATTTCATGGCGAAAGAAATCCATGAACAGCCCCAAACCATGAGCGAGGCCTTAGGGCGCTATGCCCCCAAAGGTGTGCCTGCCTTCCCCGAAGCCCTGGATTTCACCCAATTCGACCGCGTTGTAATGGTGGCTTGCGGGACAGGCTATTATTCCTGCCTGACCGCCAAATATTGGTTCGAACAGGTGGCAGGGATGCCTTGCGATGTCGATATCGCATCGGAATTCCGTTATCGTGAACCGCCCGTGGCGCCCCGCACCCTTGCGCTTTTCGTCAGTCAATCTGGCGAGACGGCTGACACATTGGCGGCCCTACGATATATGCGCGGACGCGCTGCCATGGTGGCAAGCCTTGTCAATGTTGGCACATCCTCCATCGCCCGCGAAAGCGATCTGGCCTTGGCCATTCTAGCAGGGGTCGAGGTTTCGGTGGCCTCAACCAAGGCCTATGTGAACCAATTGACCATCCTTGCGCTGATGGCGGTGCAGGCCGCGGCGCAGCGCGGCGCCCTGTCCACCCAAGAGGTGCGGGATCACATCCAAAGCTTGGAAAAACTGCCCGATCAAATGCGCCAAGCTCTAGCGATGGAAGGCGAGATTGCCGATCTAGCCGAAGGCTTGAGTGATGCAAAATCCGCGCTGTTTCTAGGCCGTGGCGTGATGTATGCCACAGCCCTTGAGTCGGCCTTAAAATTAAAAGAAATCAGTTATATACACGCCGAAGCTTATGCGTCAGGTGAACTAAAACATGGCCCGATCGCCCTGATTGATCGCAGCCTGCCTGTGGTGGTATTCGCGCCGCATGATGCGCTGTTTGATAAAACCATTTCAAACATGCAGGAGGTTATGGCGCGCCACGGCCAAGTGACCTTGATCACCGATGAGGCGGGGCGCAAAGCCGCCGCTGAAGGCACCGCTGCCACATTGGCCCTGCCCGCAACCACGCCGCTGAGCGCACCCATCCTCTACGCCCTGCCTGCGCAGCTTTTGGCCTATCACAGCGCGATCGCCAAAGGCACCGATGTGGATCAACCACGCAATTTGGCGAAATCGGTCACGGTGGAATAGCGCTTCCACTTGCGCCCGCTTGCGTTGGCGCGTAAAGCCTCGGCGCAACTTTATAAGTGGGAAGTGCTATGCCGCTTTTGGTCATGAAATTCGGGGGCACATCAGTGGCTACCCTTGATCGCATCCGCCGCGCCGCAAAACGTGTGGGGCGTGAGGTGGCCAATGGGTATGATGTGATCGTAATTGTCTCGGCCATGTCGGGCGAAACCAACAAGCTTGTAGGATATGTAGGCGAAACCTCGCCGCTCTATGACGCGCGCGAATATGATGCGGTCGTCTCTTCGGGCGAGAATGTTACTGCGGGCCTGATGGCGCTGACCTTGCAAGAAATGGATATCCCCGCGCGGTCGTGGCAAGGATGGCAGGTTCCCGTCAAAACCACCTCTGCGCATGCCAGTGCGCGGATTGAAGAAATCCCAACGGATAACATCATGGCCAAATTTGGCGAAGGGATGAAGGTTGCCGTGGTTGCGGGGTTCCAAGGCATCAGCTCTGAAGGGCGCATCACCACATTGGGCCGTGGCGGGTCAGACACGACTGCCGTGGCCTTTGCCGCTGCTTTCGAGGCCGAGCGCTGCGATATCTACACCGATGTTGACGGGGTCTACACGACCGACCCGCGCATCACCAACAAGGCGCGCAAACTTGAGAAAATCTCGTTTGAAGAGATGCTTGAGCTTGCAAGCCTCGGTGCGAAGGTTCTGCAAACGCGCTCGGTTGAACTGGCGATGCGCTATAAGGTGCGCTTGCGGGTTTTGTCGAGTTTTGAAGAAATGGATGACAGCGCGGGCACATTGGTCTGTGACGAGGAGGAAATCGTGGAAAGCAAAGCTGTGGCGGGCGTGGCCTATTCGCGCGATGAAGCAAAGGTGACCCTGACCGAGGTCGAAGATCGCCCTGGCATTGCAGCCGCTATTTTCGGCCCCCTCGCCGAGGCCGCGGTCAATGTAGACATGATCGTGCAAAATATCTCGGAAGAAGGCAAAACCGATATGACCTTCTCGCTGCCGATTGATCAGGTCAAACGCGCGGAAAAGGCCCTTGAAGAGGCGAAAGGCCGCAATGAAATCGGCTTTTCCGAATTGCTGATCGACAGCGATGTTTGCAAAGTATCAATCGTAGGGATCGGGATGCGCAGCCATGCAGGCGTGGCCGCGAAGATGTTTGCGACTTTGCGCGATGAAGGCATCAATATCAAAGTCATCACCACATCCGAAATCAAAGTCTCGGTTCTTGTTGATCGCAAATATCTGGAATTGGCGGTGCAGGCCCTGCATGACGCCTTTGATCTAGATCGCGCGGCCTGATTTCACCTTAGGCTGATTTTACGCTGTTTGCTCGGGCCCGTCTTTTGGCGGCCTTGGTTTGTTGACTTTGTACCAGCCCCGCCACAGAGGCGTTTCTTACTGCTATTACGTACACGCAAATTCGCTGGGCACGAACGACTAGTTTTTATAGAATGAGGCTAAACAATGCAGCCGCACGATTTTTGTTTAAGCAGGCGTTGCTGAACTCGACGGAAGTAGCAAAAAAGGCCCCACACTTATACATACGGAGAAGCCGTTTAATCTTTGTATCAATTAAAATCCCGACAAAATTTAAGCATGCGTTTTTTAAAATTATAAATTTTATCAAATGATTGCGGCGCGATCTTTAGGTAACTTCTGAAGGGAATGGTGCGGTCGAGAAGACTCGAACTTCCACGGGAGTTACCCCACAGCGACCTCAACGCTGCGCGTCTACCAATTCCGCCACGACCGCACTGTCTGACGCTTAATATGGCGCTGTCTAGACCAAGCAGGCGCCGTGCTCAAGGGTTAAAATTGTGGATTTTGGCCAAGCTGATTTTTCTGTTTAGTATGAAACGCCTACTTGCTATTAACACAAGGGTATGACTGAAAGGGGATGACCGTGCCTCTCGTCTCCCGCATACATCATTGCAAAGAAATTATTAAGTTAAAGAGCCTTAAATTGGTTGATTGGATAATATCAGATAAGCTGACCGATTATGAGGATGCACTTCGCGTTATGGAGGCTCGCATCGCAAAAATTTCTTCAGGGGATGCAGCCGAAGCGATTTGGCTGCTGGAGCATCCACCGATTTACACCGCAGGCACTTCGGCCAAGCCCGACGATTTAACTGACCCTGATCGCTTTCCTGTCTACGAGGCGCGCCGCGGGGGGCAATATACCTACCACGGCCCAGGTCAGCGGGTTATATACGTCATGCTAGATCTCAACAAACGCGGTCGTGATGTTCGCCGTTTTGTCGAAGATCTGGAAAATTGGGTGATTGACACGCTTGCAAGCTTTAACTTGCGCGGGGAAATTCGAGAGGGGCGCGTTGGAGTCTGGATTGCGCGGCCCGACAAAGCCGCCCTGCCCGATGGCAGCCCGCGTGAGGACAAGATTGCAGCCATCGGGATTCGCTTGCGCAAATGGGTGTCCTTTCATGGCATCTCGATCAATCACGATCCTGAACTGAGCCATTTTGAGGGAATCGTGCCTTGCGGGATCCGTGATCACGGCGTGACAAGCCTTGTGGATTTAGGCCTGCCCGTGAGCCTAGATGACCTTGATGTCGCTTTGCGCCAAGAATTTGAACGGCGCTTTGGGCCAACGCAGGACGCGGATCTGGCTGACCCAGCTAACCCCTAAAGATCATTGCAACCGCCCCCTTTTCCATTTTCGTAAGATTTCGGCGCGAAACTTGCTGATCTGGCATGAGGCAATTTTTCCCACCTGAAAGGCGTGATCGCAATTGATCGCACGCGCGAGGCGCACTAGAACGGGGGTCAGTGGAACGTCAAAGGGACAGGTGGCCAGACCCCTGCCCCTCATAATTATGAACAGGAGACAGACATGGCCGATGCAGCCATTTCTGGACATGATCACGAACGGCCGGGCTTCTTTACCCGCTGGTTCATGTCCACAAACCATAAAGATATCGGGATTCTCTACCTCATCACTGCAGGTTTGGTGGGTCTCGTATCGGTTGCTTTCACCGTTTACATGCGCCTCGAGTTGATGGAGCCTGGCGTTCAATACATGTGTGCCGAAGGCGCACGCGTCTTGAGCCAAGCTGCTGCGGGCGAATGTACCCCTGATGGGCATTTGTGGAACGTGTTGATCACGGGCCATGGCGTATTGATGATGTTCTTTGTCGTCATTCCTGCCCTGTTCGGTGGTTTTGGTAACTTCTTCATGCCGCTGATGATCGGCGCGCCTGATATGGCCTTCCCTCGCCTTAACAACTTGTCCTACTGGCTGTATGTTGCAGGCACATGTTTGGCCTTTTGCTCCGTATTTGTAGATGGTGGTGCCGGACCGGGTTGGACCTTTTATCCGCCCATATCATGGCAAGACGCCCCTACTAGTCGCGCTGTAGACTTTGCGATTTTCGCGGTTCATGTGTCTGGTGCAAGCTCCATCTTGGGCTCGATTAATATCATCACGACCTTCCTCAACATGCGTGCACCTGGCATGAGCCTGTTCAAAGTGCCTTTGTTTGCATGGTCGATCTTCGTGACAGCTTGGTTGCTGCTTTTGTCGCTACCCGTTTTGGCGGGTGCAATCACCATGCTTCTCACTGACCGTAATTTTGGCACAACTTTCTTTGACGTGGCAGGCGGCGGTGATCCACTGTTGTTCCAACACATCTTCTGGTTCTTCGGCCACCCCGAAGTTTACATCGTGATCCTGCCCGCATTTGGTATTGTCAGCCATGTGATCTCGACCTTCTCGCGCAAGCCCGTCTTTGGCTATCTGCCGATGGTTTGGGCGTTGATCGCGATTGGCGGCTTGGGCTTTGTAGTGTGGGCACACCACATGTATACAACGGGCATGACGCTGAACCAGCAGGCCTATTTCATGGTCGCAACCATGGTAATTGCGGTGCCAACAGGCGTCAAAATCTTCTCATGGATTGCAACGATGTGGCAAGGTTCGATAACCTTTGAAGCACCAATGCTGTTTGCGATTGGCTTCATCTTTCTCTTCACCGTTGGCGGTGTAACTGGGATTGTACTTAGCCAAGCCGGCGTTGACCGTGCCTATCACGACACCTACTATGTAGTAGCGCACTTCCACTACGTAATGAGCTTGGGTGCCGTATTCGGTATCTTCGCAGGCATCTATTACTGGATCGGCAAAATGTCAGGTCGCCAATACCCTGAATGGGCGGGCAAGCTGCATTTCTGGCTGTTCTTCATCGGCGCAAACCTGACCTTCTTCCCACAGCACTTCTTGGGTCGTCAGGGCATGCCACGCCGCTACATCGATTATCCTGATGCATTTGCAACGTGGAACTACGTCAGCTCGATCGGTGCGTTTATCGCATTCGCGTCCTTCCTCTTCTTCCTTGGCATTGTCGCCTACACGCTGCTTGCAGGCCGCAAACTGAGCGAACCTGCCTACTGGGGCGAGCATGCCGATACCTTGGAATGGACATTACCGAACCCACCACCCGAGCACACGTTCGAGGAACTGCCCACACGCGAAATGTGGGACAAACAGCCAAGCCACTAATCTGGCCGCTTTTTGAACTGTTGAGAGAAAATATGCCGTTTCATATCGAGACGCCGCAAATAGAAAAGGCCCCGGAGAAATTCGGGGCCTTTTCTCATCCTGATCGCGGCACACCTCACATGCTGATGCGGATTACGCCGCATAAATCGCTGACACCTGAAGGGTTCGTTTGGTTTGTCGGTGCGACCGCCGCGTTAATTGCCCTGCCGCTTTTCGGCATTCTAGGCACGGCGGTGTTCTGGGCGCTGCTGCCCTTTCTATTGGCGGCGATTTGGGCCATTTGGGCCGCGCTGAAACGCTCATGGCGCGATAAGGAAATCGCAGAAACCCTGACATTGTGGCCCGATCACATAAGGGTTGAACGCAAAGAGCCCCGCAAAGAAACGAAAATCTGGGAAGCAAACCCCTATTGGGTGCGGCTGACCTTGCATAAAACGGGCGGGCCTGTGCCCAATTACCTGACCTTGCGCGGCGATAAGGCAACACGCGAAATCGAGCTTGGCGCGTTTCTGACGCCCAGCGAAAGGGTCAAGCTGAAATTCGCATTGGAAGAGGCCTTGGCACAGGCAAAGGCCTAAGGGTCAGGGGCGGTTTAGGCCAACCGCTCCTTGATCAGCGCCCCTGCAGCACCGAAATCCATCTGCCCTGCATAGGCCGCTTTCAGCGCCCCCATCACACGGCCCATATCGCGAATGCTGCTCGCCCCTGTCTGGTCAATCGCGGCATCAATCGCTGCGGCGATTTCCGCCTCGGACAGTTGGCGCGGCAAGAACCCTTCGATCACTTTGATCTCTGCAAGCTCTTTTTCGGCCAATTCAAGGCGCCCGCCCTCTTCATAGACATTGGCGCTGTCGATCCGTTGTTTCACCATTTTGGCAAGGATGGCGAGAATCTCACCTTCATCGACACCCTCGGTCTTGCCTGCGCCGCGCGCGGCAATGTCCTGATCCTTGATCGCCGCATTGATCAAACGCAGGGTTGATAAACGCGCAGCATCCTTTTCGCGCATCGCGTCTTTTAGGCCGTTGGTGATACGCTCTCGCAAACTCATGGTCTTATCCCCAGATTGCAACGGGCCATCTGACCCGCACCAGACCGCCCGTTTAAGGCATTTTTTGCCGCGCAACAACCTTTGAAATAGGGAGCAGATTGGTGGTTGCAACTTGGTGTCGCAAGGTGCTTGACCCTGCACGCTTGGACACTTAGGTTGCCGCGAATTTCAACATCGCCGTAATCGGAGCAGCGCCATGACTGAACGCCCCACTGCATGTCTTGTTTTGGCTGATGGAACCGTGTTCTACGGCAAGGGTTTTGGCGCCACAGGCCAGACCGTTGCCGAGCTGTGCTTCAACACCGCGATGACGGGCTATCAAGAGATTATGACCGACCCCTCCTATGCTGGGCAGGTCGTAACCTTCACCTTCCCGCATATTGGCAACACAGGCATCACCGCCGAGGATGACGAGACCGCCGATCCAGTCGCGGCAGGGATGATTGTGAAATGGGATCCAACAGAGCCCTCCAATTGGCGGATGGAGCAGAACCTGACCACATGGCTGTCCGCACGGGGCCGCATCGGAATGGGCGGTGTTGACACCCGCCGCCTCACCCGCGCGATCCGCCAACAAGGCGCGCCACATGTCTGCTTGTCGCATGATCCTGAGGGTAATTTCGACATTGAGGCGATGCTGAAGGAGGCGCGCGCATGGCAGGGTCTGGAGGGGCTCGACCTCGCCCGTGAGGTGACTTGCGCGCAATCCTATCGTTGGGACGAGATGCGTTGGTCATGGCCTGAGGGCTATAGCAAGCGCACGGGCACTGGCCCCAAAGTGGTGGCGATTGATTACGGTGCCAAGCGCAATATCCTGCGCTGTCTCGCAAGTGCCGGATGTGATGTCACCGTGATGCCCGCCAGCACCACCGCCGAAGAAATCCTTGCGCAAAACCCCGATGGTGTATTTCTGTCGAACGGGCCAGGCGACCCTGCCGCAACGGGGGAATATGCCGTGCCGATGATCCGTGCGATTTTGGAAAAAGACCTGCCCGTTTTCGGGATTTGCCTTGGCCACCAAATGCTGGCTTTGGCGCTTGGGGCGAAAACCGTGAAAATGAACCACGGGCATCATGGCGCAAACCACCCTGTCAAAGATTTGGAAACGGGCAAAGTCGAAATCACCTCGATGAACCACGGGTTCACTGTCGACAGCCAAACCCTGCCTTATGATGTTTTGGAAACTCATGTCAGCTTGTTTGATGGGTCAAATTGCGGCATCCGCGTCAAGGATCGCCCGATCTTTTCCGTTCAGCACCACCCCGAAGCCAGCCCCGGCCCACAAGACAGCTATTACCTGTTCGAGCGCTTCGCAGCCGCCATGGCAACACGCTAAAGTTGAAGGGGGTAAAAGCCCCCTAAACCCAAGGCTGTATAACGCGGAAATCTTTGAATTTTCGTAAAAAAATTATCCGCGATTAGGATTTTGTTAACCATCGCAGCGCTTCCCTAACGGGGCTTGAAACGCGAAGATTTCAAGTCGGCCATCAGGGGTGCGGGCCCCCGTTTCATTGGGCGAAAACAAAGCATGGGGTTTTTGGTGGCACGGTGGTGACACGCAAACCTAGCTGACCGCGCCCGCCTCCTCCTTGAGGCGCACCTCAAAGGCAATGGAAAGATGTCGCCGCAATGCATCGGCCGCTGCATCCCCATCGCGCGCGGCAATGGCGTTGACGATATCATCATGCTCGTCCAAGGCTTTTTCGCCCCGCCCTTTTGCGGCCAAGGATGTGGTGGCCATCAACGCCATTGAGCGATGCACAAGATCCAATTGCTGCACCAAATAACGATTATGGCTGGCAAGATGGATTTGCTTATGAAAGCGGCGGTTTGCACGGCTCAGCGCCTGCGGATCATTCAATAATTTGCGATCCGCCTGTGCCATTTCGCGCAAGACGCGCACCTCCTCGGTTGCGGCATGTTGCGCGGCCAAACGGGCGGCCAAGGCCTCTAACTCGGTGCGCACGGCATAAAGTTCGGCCATCTGTGCATGATCCAATGAGGCCACAATCAGACTGCGCCCATCGCGGGTGAGCAGGCTTTGGGTTTCCAACCGCTGCAACGCCTCGCGCACGGGTGTGCGGCTGACACCGAACCGCTCGGCCAATTCCGATTCCACCAAACGCGATCCAGGGCGATAGATGCCGCCATCTATCGCATCCAAAATCATATCATAGGCGTCTTTTTGCTGTGGCTTGCTGTGCATCGCGTGGGGTCTTTCCAATTCTTAACGCTGCCAAAGCTAAGCAGCCCCGCCCCCCTTGGCAAGCAAAAGCACCTAAGGCTAGTGTAGCGGCCATGAAACACGCAGATTTCCAACATGTCGACACATGGGTGTTCGATCTCGATCACACGCTTTATCCCGCCTCAATGGCGCTGTTTGATCAGATCAATATCCGCATGTCCGCGTTTGTCATGCGCGCCTTGAATGTCGATGCGCAGGAGGCGGATCGTATCCGCCACACCTATTGGCGCGCCCATGGCACAACCCTGGCGGGGCTGATGGCACAGCATAATATCCCGCCCTATCCGTATTTGGACGAGGTGCATGAGATAGATTTCAGCATCCTCAAACCAGATCCGATTTTGGCAGACCGTATCACGCGCCTGAGGGGGCGGCGTATCGTCTACACCAATGGCACCGCTGATTATGCCCGTAATGTTTTGCACCATCGGGGTTTGTCGGGCCTATTCGACGCGATTTACGGGGTCGAGGACGCCAATTATCGCCCAAAACCAGACCCTGATGCCTTTGCAATGATATTTGGCAAAGACGGGCTCAGCCCAACGCGCGCCGCGATGTTCGAGGATGACCCGCGCAATCTGGCCGTGCCGCATGAATTGGGCCTGCGGACGATCTTGATTGACGAAGAGGGTAGCCATGAGGGCCCAAGTGCCCACATCCATCACCAGACCCACGATCTATCATGGTTTTTAGGCCATATATTGGGTGATCTCGATTAAGCCACATCCGCGACTGGCATGGGCTTGCCATCGGCCTGCCATGCATGGGCCGCGCGGCCAAAGGCCTCGTATAATAGGCGCGAGACAGGGTCTTCTGCGGCGCGATATTCAGGATGCCATTGCACCGAGAGGGTAAACCCCCGCGCGCCTTTGATGTAGATGGCCTCAGGCGTGTCATCAGGGGCCCATCCATCAACCACCACATCACGGCCTAAGGTCTTTAACCCCTGACCATGCAAGCTGTTGGTGGTCACCTCGGCGCTGTTATAGAGCCGCTGAAACGGCCCTCCTTGCGTGAAGCGCACGACATGGCGCGGTGCGAATTTTTCCTCCAAGGTGCCATCGGGCGGCATGCGGTGGTTCATCCGTCCGGGTAAATCGCGGATTTCGGGGTAAAGACTGCCCCCCATGGCCACGTTCACCTCTTGGAACCCACGGCAAACACCAAGGATAGGCAAGCCCCGCTCGACCGCCGCGCGGATCAGGGGCAATGTCACAGCATCACGGTTGCGATCAAAGGCGCCATGCGCCTCTGTTTCTTCCTCGCCATATTCCTCGGGATGAACATTCGGGCGACCGCCCGTGAACAAAAACCCATCACAAATCTCAAGCAGGTCTTCGTAATTGACGAAATTTGGATTGGCAGGAATGGCCAAGGGCGTGCATTTGGCGACATCCGATACAGCACAACAGTCCATAGCCCCCACTGTATGCGCGGGGTATTGATCATTGATCAGATGAAAATTTCCAATAATTCCAATGACCGGGCGGGCCATGATATCCTCTCCTTCAGGCTTTTGGGGACGCCGTTAGGAAAAATCTGTTCCTCAAATCTATAGGCCTTCGCCCAACTCGCCGCAAGAATTTAGCGGGGCTGCTTTCGATAAATTTATCCTCATTTTGAGCCAAGATAGGCTGTCACCTCGATCTCAATCTTCATGCGTGGGTCTTGCAGGCCTGCCACAAACATTGTGGCCGCAGGGCGCACTGCGCCAAGCCATTTTTGCGTGACAGGCCAGCACGCGGGCCAAAGGGCGGCATCGTTCACGATGTAATGCACCCGCACCACATCGGAGATTGACGCACCGCCTGCCCGCAGGGCGGTGTCAATATTGGCAAAGCATTGCTCGGCTTGGGCCGCGATATCGGCATCAATTTGCATGGTGCTGTAATCAAATCCCGTGGTTCCCGACACGAAAATCCAATCACCTTGCACAACTGCCCGACTATATCCGATCTCGGCCTCAAAGGGTGAGCCTGAGGAAATCAGGCGCCGCCCTGATGGGGCATCCGCGCTCATGGTTCTGCGTCAAGCCCTGCTGCGGCAATACCCGCCACAGCCGCATCGCTGTCATTATCGGATGTGTCACCCGTGACCCCAACTGCGCCGATCACAACGCCATCCCGCTTGACCAGAACACCACCGGGCACAGGCACGACACGGCCCCCAAAGGCCCCGTTGACCGCATTGACGAAATAGGCCTGCGCCTCGGCCCGCGCCATTTGCGCCTTGCCGCCCATGCCCAACATCACCGCGCCATAGGCCTTGGCGCGCGCAATCTCAAACCGACCTGGGCTTGCGCCATCCTCGCGCTCAAAGGCTTGAATATTGCCGCCTGCATCGAGAACAACGACCGAAATGGGCTTTAGCCCCATCTCGCCGCCTTTGGCGCGGGTTGCAGAAATGATTGTGCGTGCCTGATCGAGTGTGATCATCTTGGTCTTGTCCCTCTTGTCTTGATCTTGGGGCAATAGCCCCCGCCTCTTCAGATAGCACGTTCAAACAAAGAGGAAATGGTCTTCTGTCAGCTCTGCCTCAGCCTGACCTGATAAAACGACCGAGCCTAGGCCGTAGTTCAAAATCAAATCCGTTTCTTCGCACGAGAGGCTCAACGCCTCCATCACTGATAGCCCCTCTAGCTGAAAGGCAAGACGATCCATGACTTGCACCCTTCAAACACAGTGCTTGACAGTGACAACGACATTTTCGGGCTTTGTGCAGATGGGCGGAGGGTTAGGTCTGCCGCGCAGAGGTATCACGACCCCTCAAAAGACGCGCGGCGGTCTATCGAAAGTAAAGACACCCGTCTTGTGGCAGGTAAGCCCCCCCTTTTTCGCGCGGGTTCCACGATAAAATAACCCCCGCGCCAGCGATCAGACAGGCACGGGGGGCAGAGATAAACCGATAAAATCGGGTCGCGTTAGGCCGCTTTCCATTCAAGGCGGCGGGCGTGTAAGACTGGCTCAGTATAGCCAGAGGGTTGCACACGGCCCTTGAATACCAGATCACAAGCCGCCGCAAAGGCGATGCCGTTAAACCCGGGCGCCATTGGGCTATAGGCAGGGTCGCCTGCATTTTGGCCATCAACCACCTCGGCCATACGGCGCATGGCGGCCATGACCTGATCCTCGCTGACGACACCATGATGCAGCCAATTCGCGATATGCTGCGCGCTAATGCGGCAGGTGGCGCGGTCTTCCATCAGGCCCACATTGTTAATGTCTGGCACTTTCGAGCAGCCAACACCCTGATCCACCCAACGCACAACATAGCCCAAAATCCCTTGGGCGTTATTGTCCAATTCACGGGTGATCTGGTCTTGCGACCAACGGCGATAGCTGGCCATTGGAATATCCAACAGACCCGTCACATAGGCACGGCGACCACCTGCGGCCAGTTTCTCCTGCACCGCAGCCACATTCACGCGGTGATAATGGGTGGCGTGCAGGGTCGCGGCAGTCGGGCTTGGAACCCAAGCGCAATTTGCGCCCGCGCGCGGATGCTCGATCTTTTGCTCTAGCATCGCGGCCATGGCATCGGGCATGGCCCACATCCCCTTGCCGATCTGCGCGCGACCGCGCAACCCGCATTCCAAACCAATATCCACATTCTGGTTTTCATAGGCGGTGATCCACGATTTGCGCTTGATGAAATCCTTGCGGCTGAATGGCCCTGCCTCCATGGAGGTGTGAATTTCATCACCCGTGCGATCAAGGAAGCCTGTGTTGATAAAGCACAAGCGATGCTTGGCTGCGCGGATACATTCCTTGAGGTTAACCGAGGTACGGCGCTCTTCATCCATGACACCCAGTTTGACCGTATTTGGTTTCAGACCCAAAACGCCCTCAACATGGGTGAAAATCTCGTCCGCAAAGGCAACTTCCTCAGGTCCGTGCATCTTGGGCTTCACCACATAGACCGACCCTGCATGACTGTTGCGCAGACCATCCGCTTTCTTCAGGTCATGCATAGCGATCAATGCGGTGATCATCGCATCCATCATGCCCTCGTAAGCGTCGCTGCCATCTTTGAGCAAAATCGCAGGGTTGGTCATCAAATGACCCACGTTGCGCACCAGCATCAAAGCGCGGCCTTTCACGTCAAACGTGCTGCCATCGGGCGCGGTATAGGTTTTATCGGCGGCCAAGCGGCGGGTCATGGTTTGCCCACCCTTCTCAAAGCTTTCCACCAAATCGCCCTGCATCAAACCAAGCCAATTGGAATAGGCCAAAACCTTGTCCTCGGCATCGACACAGGCCACGGAATCTTCGCAATCCATTATAGCCGAAACCGCAGATTCCAAACGGATATCCGCAAGCAAGGCTTGGTCACGGCTGCCAATCGGATGGGCGCGGTCAAAGACCAATTCAACATGCAGGCCATTGTTGCACAGAAGGATGGTATCAGGCGCCTTTGCATTGCCCGTATAGCCCTTGAACTGCGCAGGATCTGCGAGGGGCTTGTCATCCATCATCAACTGCCCCTTATCCACGCTATAGCGGCGGATATCGGAATGGCTTGCCCCCTCAATGGGGAAGCTGTCATCAAGGAAGACCCGCGCGCGCGCCACAACGCGCGATCCACGACCGCGATCATAGCCGCCTTTGGGGGGCAGGCTGCCCATAGCATCCGTGCCATAAAGCGCATCATAGAAACTGCCCCAACGCGCATTGGCCGCGTTCAAGGCAAATCGCGCATTGGTGATGGGCACAACCAATTGTGGGCCTGCCACTGTGGCGATCTCAGGGTCAACGCGATCCGTGTCGATCTGGAAATCTTCCCCCTCAGGCAAGAGATACCCGATCTCACGCAAAAAGGCCTGATAGGCATCGCCATCATGGGGCTGACCACGGCGCGCAATATGCCATTCATCAATCTGACGCTGCAAATCTTCACGCTTTTGCAAAAGGGCGCGGTTTTTATCGGCTTTGCCATGCAAAAGATCAGAGAACCCCGTCCAAAATGCATCAGCGGCCACGCCAGTGCCAACCAAGGCCCGAGTCTCGATGAAATCCGCCAAAACCTGCGCCACTTGCAGGCCTGCACGCTCTACACGTTTGGTCATTTGCGAGGTCTCCTCTCTTCATGCTGCACAAAAGCAGCCCGCGTCCCTTCCCTCGCGTTAGCCAAAAATCAGACGAGAGGCAAGCGATCTGGTAAAATAAACAGACCAATTATCAAGGAAAGGTAAATTACGCTTTGGCCGACTTGCGCGCCGCGCGGCATTTGTCCGAGCAATAGCGCACCTCCTCCCAATCCTTGGCCCATTTGCGCCGCCACACGAAGGGGCGACCACAGATGGCACAGGTTTTTTGAGGCAGGTCTGATTTGCGTTTCATTTTGGGCATAGCTGAAATTTAGCGCGCTTATCCCAAGGGGCCAGGGCGGCGTTCCTCTGACAACAGCACATTCGCCTCGACATTCCCAACCCCAGGCAGGGTCATGATACGGCGGCGCAGCACACGCTCAAAATCTGGCAGATCGCGGGCAATGATGCGCAGCCTGTAATCATACAGGCCCAGAACATGCTGCACCAACTGCACCTCAGGGATGGCGGTCACCGCGCGCTCGAAATCCTCAAGGCTGACGCGCCCCTTGGTGGCCAATTTCACCCCCAAAAACACTGTCACGCCAAAGCCCAGCTTTTCAGCATCAAGATCAAGACGGCGGGTGGTGATCACACCTGCATCAGTCAGGCGCTTGATGCGCCGCCATGCTGCGGGTTGGCTTAAGCCAAAGCACCGCCCGATCTCGGCGGCCTTTTGCGTGGCGTCCTCCTGCAAAGCGCGCAAAATTTGGCGGTCAATCGGATCAAGATCAATCATAAGGGCAAGCTTTCGCTGTCTTTGATTGCCGCGACATGCATCAGGGCCTCGATATCTGCGATATGCGGCAGGCTTAGAATGCGGTCGCGGTAAATTTCTTGGTAATGCGGCATGGTGCGCGCAATCACCTCAAGGCGCACATCAACACGGCCCAAGAATGTTTGAATTTCAGTCACCTCTGGCACGGCGCGCGCGGCGGCGATAAATTCATCAAAGGCGCGTGGATCTGTTTTATCCAATGAGATCCGCAACGACACCTGAACCGCATAGCCAAGTGCCCGCCAATCAATAACAGCGCGCGTCCCGCGCAACGCGCCCATCGCCTGCATGCGATCAAGCCGTTTATAGCAGGTCGCCACAGGCACACCCGCCGCTTTGGCCACCCGCGCCACAGGTTGGTCAGGGTCAGACTGTAGATGACGCAAAATGTGGCGATCCAGATCATCAAGCATGAAATAATCCAAATATAAATATACACGAATGATCTTATCATATAATACTCAAATTAATCAAATATTCATCCGCACTTCGCAGCAAACCGCGCTTATACCAACGGCAGATGTAATTTGCAGCCAGCAAGGAGAAAGCCGATGCGCGTCTATTACGATCGCGATTGCGATGTGAACCTAATCAAAGACAAAAAAGTTGCCATCTTGGGCTATGGCAGCCAAGGCCATGCGCACGCGCTGAACCTGCGCGACAGCGGGGCGAAGAATGTTGTTGTGGCTCTGCGCGAGGGCTCCCCTTCTGCGAAGAAGGCCGAGGGCGAAGGCCTCAAGGTTATGGGGATCGCGGAAGCCGCCGCTTGGTGCGACCTGATCATGTTCACCATGCCCGATGAATTGCAGGCCGAAACCTATAAGAAATACGTCCATGACAATCTGCGCGAAGGCGCGGCGATTGCATTCGCCCACGGCCTGAACGTGCATTTCGGCCTCATCGAGCCTAAGCCCGGCGTTGATGTAATCATGATGGCGCCCAAAGGCCCAGGCCACACAGTGCGCGGCGAATACACCAAAGGTGGCGGCGTGCCTTGCCTTGTGGCCGTTCACAATGATGCAAGCGGCAAAGCCTTGGAAATCGGCTTGTCCTATTGCTCCGCCATTGGCGGTGGCCGTTCGGGCATCATCGAAACCAATTTCAAAGAAGAGTGCGAAACCGACCTCTTCGGTGAACAGGCCGTGTTGTGCGGTGGCTTGGTTGAACTGATCCGCATGGGCTTTGAGACTTTGGTCGAAGCGGGCTACGCTCCTGAGATGGCCTATTTCGAGTGCTTGCACGAGGTGAAGCTGATCGTTGACCTGATCTACGAAGGCGGCATCGCAAACATGAACTACTCGATCTCGAACACGGCCGAATATGGCGAATATGTCTCTGGCCCCCGCATCCTGCCTTACGATGAAACCAAGGCGCGGATGAAAGAGGTTCTGACTGATATTCAGACAGGTAAATTCGTTCGTGACTTCATGACCGAAAACACCGTGGGCCAGCCCTTCTTCAAAGGGACACGCCGCATCAATGACGCACACCAGATCGAAGAAGTGGGCGAAAAACTGCGCGGCATGATGCCTTGGATTTCCGCAGGGAAGATGGTGGACAAAGCGAAGAACTAAGTCGCTTAGCAGCTCAACCGATCAAAGGCCCGTCCGCAAAGACGGGCCTTTTTTCTGTCGCCCCATTGCACATGCCCCCTGAAGGCGGCAGAACCTGCTTTGGCAGGAGCAGAACATCATGACCGAAATCCGTATATCCGACAGCCCTAGTGCCTCTAATTGGGCCTCGATCGCCGCGCTTGGCGTGATCTGGGGCGGCACATTTATGGTCGTCTCCATCGCGCTTGAGGGCTATGGCCCGCTCACTGTTGCGGCTGCGCGCACCACATTGGGGGCGTTGGCCTTGCTTGGATTGATGGTGGCCCTTGGCCGCCCCCTGCCCACCCGCGCCGCATGGCCCTATATTCTGATTATTGGTGCGCTCAATTCCGCGCTGCCCTTCTCACTTCTGTCGTGGGGCCAGCAATATGTGCCTTCGGCCTTTGCAGGTATTTCCATGGCCGCGCTGCCCCTGTTCGTGCTGCCTTTGGCACATGTCTTTAGTGATGAAAAAATGGATCGCCGCCGCGTGATTGGCGTGACTGTGGGCTTTTTGGGCGCACTAACTTTGGTGGGCCCAAACCTTGGCGCGGCGTTTCAAATGGGCACCTCACAAGGATGGGAGGTGTTGGCCCCCCTCGCCTGTTTGGCCGCGACCATTTCCTACGCCGTGTCCTCGGTGATGACCCGCACCTGCCCTGCGGTTGACCCCATCAGCCTTGCGGGAACGACCCTTGCTGTTGGGACGGTTTTGATCCTGCCTGCGATGCTGATCGTTGAAGGTTTGCCGCAATGGCAAGGCCTTCGCTCAGGTGGGGCCATCATCGTGCTTGGCCTCTTTCCCACCGCGCTTGCCGCGCTTTTGCGGGTGTCAGTGATCCGCAGCGCGGGCGCGGTGTTTATGACCTTGGTCAATTATCAAGTGCCGCTGTGGTCGGTGTTCTTTGGCTGGCTGATCCTGTCAGAAGATCTGCCTTTGCGCTTTTTTGTGGCGCTTGGATTAATCTTGTGCGGGGTCGCAATCAGCCAATGGAAAACCGTGATCCGTATCCTCGGCCCACGCGCCTGATCCCCTTAGCAGGGGCGCGCAAGGATCAAAATTTGCTCTGCCCCATTGCGCAAGAAGCCAAACTCGCTTGGGCTTGCGGATAGGATCGCTGCGCGGGCGGCGGGATCTGCCAACATTTGATCTACGCCCGTGCGCAAATCGGCCGCATCGCGCGCCACCGCCTCGGCGCTAAAACAGGCAGAATAGCCCGCTTGCGCAATGCGATCCGACAAGGGGGCCAGCCCACCCGAAGCGAGATCAACCGCACGCGCGGCGGCGACACCTTGCAATTTCGGTGAATGGCGCAGCGGAATGGTCAGCCCCGCATCCGCGCGCGCGATGGCTAGATAGGTGCCCACACGCCCAATTTCCGAGGATTGGCGCAGGGAGAGACGACCATCTTGATCAGGCCCGTTTTGCGGCGCGTTTGGCGCGCAGGCCGCAAGGGCCGCAACCACAAGACCAAGCGAAAGAAATTTACGCATGACGCACCCCATAAAAGATCAAGATTGCTCCGACAAAAGCACCAATGCCGCCTGATGTAAATCGCGATTGGCTGCAGCCAAGACCTGCCCGCCCTGATGGGCAGGGCCGCCTTGCCAATTGGTGACAATGCCCCCCGCCGCCTCAATCACGGCAATCGGGGCGGCGATGTCATAGGATTGCAGACCCGCCTCAATCACCAAATCTGCCTGCCCCAAGGCCACCAAACCATAGGCGTAGCAATCCATCCCATAGCGCGTCAAAAGCACCTGATCGCGCACTGCTTCGAAGGCGAGACGCTCGGAGATCGCGCCGATTTCTGGAAAAGTCGAAAAGAGCCGCGCCTCGGCCAAAGTTTTGCGCGCGCTTGTCCGCAAGATCATTTCGCCTTGCGGGCCAGTCATGTAATTTTGCCCCAAACCGCCGATAAAACGCTCGCCAATATAAGGTTGGTCAATGACCCCGAAAATTGGGCCTGTCTCATTCAACAGGGCAATCAACACCCCCCAACTGGGTGTGCCCGTCATAAATCCACGCGTGCCGTCAATTGGGTCTAGCACCCATGTCAGGCCCGATTGCCCCGATTTTGCGCCAAATTCCTCGCCCAATATCGCATCTTGCGGGCGGCGTGCCTCGATTAAGGCGCGCATCGCTGCCTCGGCCTCGCGGTCAGCTTCGGTTACGGGATCAAATCCCGCGTTGGCCTTGTTTTCGGTTGAAAGCCCCGCTTGACGAAATCGGGCCAAGGTCGCTTTGCGCGCAGCATCCGCCAGATCATGGGCCAAGGCAATCAGCTCGGCCGCTTCGACATCGGTCACATTGGGCAAATTGCGGGTCGCGGTCATGATGGCATCTCACTGGTGGCAGCAGGGCCTTCTGCCCCGCCCCCGCGCAGTGCCACGCAAAACCGCCCTAGGTCAAGCGGCCGCGTCCGACAGAACCCGCGCCAAATCAAACAAACGGCGGCGCTGATTTTCTGGGATCGCGTAATAAGAGCGGATCAAATCCAACGCTTCCTTATCCGCCAAAAGATCATCGGGCTGATTTGCGGCGGTGGTGTTGGCTTCGTCCAATCCGTCAAAGAAATACTGCACAGGCACGCCAAGCGTTGCCGCAATATCCCAAAGGCGCGAGGCGCTGATGCGGTTCATGCCAGTTTCGTATTTTTGGATCTGTTGGAATTTAATCCCAACATGGGCCGCGAGCTGTTGCTGGGTCATACCCACCATCCAACGGCGATGACGAACGCGCTTGCCGACATGAATGTCTACGGGATGTGTCACTTGGTTACTCCTGCGACTGCGATTGGTGTTTGGCAACAAACGACCACAAAAGCCAAGCGAGTTCGCAAGACATCACTCAACCCATGCGGCACCGATTGCAAGATAGGGCGCAACGAATATCGGTCAAGAAAGGGGAGAGGCAGACCCGATAATTCACGCGCCAAAGCCGGTCACACAACCTGCGTTCGGACCCCCATGATACCGCATAAGGCGAATTTTTCCTAACGAAAAAGCGCGCAGCGCTTTGACGGCTTGGCGCGATGTCTTAACTGTGCAAGATCAGGGGCTTGGATGATTGGGAAAAGGATTTTGCCATGCAAGCATGGGAGTTGAGCGCCTTTAACACCGCGCCAGAAATCCGTGAACTTCCGATGCCACGCCCTGACAAAGGCGAGATCAGGGTGCGCATTGCGGCCTGTGGTCTGAACTTTGCCGATCTGCTTATGATTGAGGGAAAATACCAAGACACCCCGACCCCGCCCTTCGTAATGGGGTTGGAATTGGCAGGCGTGGTGGATGCGCTTGGGGATGGGGTGACAACCCACGCGGTGGGGGATCCTGTGGCCGTTTATGCGGGCCAAGGCGGTTTGGCAGAATATGGATGCTTTCCCGCACAGCGCGCCCTGCGCCTGCCAGATCACATGCCCTTGACCGAGGCCGCAGGATTTTTGATCGCCTATGGCACCTCGCATCTGGCATTGACGCGGCGTGCGCGTCTGGCTGCGGGGGAAACCCTTGCCGTGTTAGGTGCGGCAGGTGGGGTCGGCCTGACCGCGGTGGAAATCGGCGCAAGCCTTGGGGCCAAGGTCATCGCGGTGGCGCGCGGGCAAGCCAAACTTGAAATTGCCAAACGCGCTGGCGCGGATCATGTGATTGACGCAGACACCCCCGATCTGCGCGACCAATTGCGCGCCCTTGGCGGTGTTGATGTGCTTTATGATGCGGTTGGCGGCGCGGGATTTGAGGCCGGATTTAGCGCTATGCGGCCCGAAGGGCGGATTTTAAGCATCGGCTTTGCCAGCGGTACCGTTCCGCAAATCTCCGCCAATCATCTGCTTGTCAAAAATCTTGATGTGATGGGCCTGTATTGGGGCGGATATCTGCGCTTTAATCCAGAGGCCTTGCAACACTCCCTTGAGCAGGTTTTTGGCCTTTACACACAAGGCGGCCTCAAGCCTCATATTGGTGCACTTTACCCGTTTGACGCCCTGCCTGCAGCCCTTGACGCGCTTAGATCGCGCAAATCCACGGGCAAAGTGGTGATCGAAATTGCAAAGACGCTTTGATACCTATCACAGGCTTACGTGATAGGAAAAAACTATCAAACCTTTGAGTGTGTTTTGCATAGCTTTCACTTGAAAAAATAGTCCTTCTTGCCAATATTAAGGCCAAGGACGGGCGGCAGAGTGTCGCCTGCGACCCCAAGGGTCGGCTTTGCCACCCTTTTTTGATCAACACAGCCATCTCTGTAGGAGGGATCAATGGCACCATATCAAACGATGCGCTCGGCGGCGGCCTCGGCCAATGCAGCGCAGATTGATCAGGGCTTGCGCGCCCATATGAACAAGGTCTACGGCACCATGTCCGTAGGCATGGTCATGACCGCAGGCGCTGCTTGGGCAATCGGCAGCAACCCTGCGCTGAACGCCCTGTTCCGCGACCCGATCACGATGCAGCCCAATATCCTTGGCTGGATTGCCATGTTCGCGCCGCTGATCATGGTCTTTGCCTTTGGCGCGGCGGTGAACCGCTTGTCTGCCGCAGCAGCACAGTTGTTCTTCTATGCCTTCGCAGCCGTGATGGGTATCTCCATCTCGTGGATCTTTGCTGTGTTCACAGGCGTGTCCATTACACAGACCTTCCTGACCACCGCCATCGCCTTTGCGGGGCTTAGCCTTTATGGCTATACCACCAAAAAGGATCTCAGCGGTTGGGGCACATTCTTGATGATGGGCGTGATCGGCCTGATTGTGGCCTCGATCATCAATATTTTCTTGGGCTCACCCGCGATCCATTTCGCAATCACCATCTTGGGCGTGCTGATCTTCGCAGGTCTGACTGCCTATGACACCCAGTCCATCAAACAAGAATATATCGACCATGCCGTGCATGGCGATCAGGAATGGCTGAACAAATCCGCGATTATGGGGGCGTTGCGCCTCTATCTCGACTTTATCAATATGTTCATGTTCCTACTGCAATTCTTGGGCAATCGCGAATAAGCCTGCAGGGCACATATCCAAAAATGAAGGGCCGCATGAACAGTGCGGCCCTTTTTCATTGCTGTATCACGCCAATAAAAAAGCCGCGCAATCAGGCGCGGCTTTTTTATGTATATCCGAGAGGGGCAGATCTTATTTGATCTTACCTTCTTTGTATTCGACATGCTTGCGCACGACTGGGTCGTATTTGCGCGCTGTCATTTTCTCGGTCATTGTGCGTGCGTTTTTCTTGGTCACATAGAAGTGGCCCGTGCCCGCCGTGGAGTTCAGGCGGATTTTAATCGTGGTCGGCTTCGCCATGGCGTTGCTCCTTGGACGGCGTTGGTAGGCGCGAGAATCCGCGCGCGAGATAATTCTGTTTGGGCGCTTTTACTGACAGGGCGGCAGGTGTCAACCGAAAAACGGGGAAATAAGCGCGCCCGCCCCCGCCATAATCACAAGAACGCGGATCAGGCCCATCTTCTGCCACAGCAGTAAGATTGCCGCGAGAAGGGTCAAGATCACGGCGGCCAAATCAAGGCTCGCCCAATCAGGCAACCACAGCCTGCTGTCGCGCGTGACCGTTTCGAACCAAACATGCAGCGCGAACCACACAGACAAATTGGCAATAACCCCAACAACCGCTGCCATAACCCCGTCAAGCGCGGCCTGTAGCTTGGGCCATGCGACCAAGCGATCCACTTGTGGCGCGAATAGGAATATCCACAAGAAGCAGGGTATGAACGTCACCCAAAGGGTCAAAAGCGCGGCAGTGACCGCGCCTGCCCACCCATAGGCGCCAAACCCCGCAAGGAAGCCCACAAATTGCGTCACCAATATCAGCGGCCCGGGCGTGGTTTCAGCCAAGCCCAAAGCATCCATCATCTGCCCTGTGGTGAGCCATCCAAAATCTCCGACAACTTGCTGCACCATATAGGCCAAGACCGCGTAAGCCCCGCCAAAGGTCACAAGCGCCAGTTTCGAGAAGAAAAGCCCAATCGCCAACAAGAGCCCTTCAGGCGCTATAAGGTATAAAAGCCCCACGGGCGCGGCCCACAACCCGCCCCAGATCGCCAGATGGGCAAGGCTGTTGGACGGGCGCCCTTGCGGCAGGTCTGCCGCCGCCGCAATCGGCGTGATCCAACCCAAATAGCCAATCAGCGCCGCCCCTGCGATCACCAAAGGAAAGGGCAGATCAAATACGAACAGTGCCGTAAATGCCAGTCCCGCAATCCACACGGCAACGCCCCCCTTTAAGGCGCGCTTTGACAGGTTCAAAAAGGCTTGGATGACAATCACAATCACCGCTGCCTTGATGCCCAAGAACAGCGCCGCCACAAGCGGCAGCTGCCCAAAGCCCACATAAACCGCGCTTAAGGCCATGATCACCACAGCACCCGGTAAGACGAAAAGACCGCCACCGATCAAGCCACCCAAAGTGCCGCGCAAGCGCCACCCTGCATAGGTCGCCAGTTGCATAGCCTCTGGCCCGGGCAAAAGCATGGTGAAGGACAGTGCCGAAAGAAATTGTCGTTCGCTCAGCCAATTGCGCTGCTCGACCAATTCACGATGCATCAGGGCAATTTGTGCGGCAGGCCCGCCAAAGGACAAAACCCCAATGCGCGCAAAAACCGCAAAAAGTGCGCTCAGACTGGGGGGGTGTTGATTTTCGCTCATGCTGGCGCACCTATTCCACGGATCACGGCTATGGCGTGACACTGTGACAGGCAGATGACGACCCGCCAAGTGTTCGGTTTACCTAACAGGTTTTCTGCGCGTGGCCGCTTGCAGTGCTGCCCCTGCCCCGCTAAACCCGCGCCTGACAGAACAGAAGGGAAATTACGATGTCAATTGACACCGACACCGCAGCCCGCGTGGCGAAACTTGCCCGCATCAAGGTTGACCCTGCCGAATTGCCAAGCCTAGCGTCCGAATTCAACGCGATCTTGGGCTTTATTGAACAACTCTCAGAACTGGATGTCAGCGATGTTGAGCCGATGACATCGGTCACGCCACAGCGCCTTAAGGCGCGTGTAGATGAGGTGACGGATGGCAATCAACAATCCAAGGTTTTGTCGAACGCGCCCGATGCGCGCGAAGGATTTTTTGCCGTGCCAAAGGTGGTTGAGTGATGTCTGATCTGAACGAATTGACCATTGCCGAGGCGCGCGATGCCCTACGCCGTGGCGAGACCACAGCGGTTGAATTGACCAATGCCTGCCTCAGCGCGATTGAGGGCAGCAGCGCGCTTGGCGCCTTTGTCCATAACACCCCCGATCTCGCGCTTGCCCGCGCCGAGGCCGCAGATCAGCGGATCAAATCGGGCGATGCGCCCGCCCTTTGCGGCATTCCTATTGGGATCAAAGACCTGTTCTGCACCGAAGGGGTCGAGAGCCAAGCCGCCTCAAAAATTCTGTCAGGCTTTCGGCCTGAATATGAATCGACCGTCTCAGCGCAATTGCGCGATGCAGGCGCGGTCATGTTGGGCAAACTCAATATGGATGAGTTTGCCATGGGGTCGTCCAACGAAACCTCTGTTTACGGGCCAGCGGTTAACCCGTGGCGCGCAAAGGGCAGCGATCAAAACCTGACGCCCGGTGGGTCTTCTGGGGGATCGGCCGCCGCTGTTGCGGCTGACCTCTGTCTTGGGGCCACTGGCACGGATACTGGCGGCTCGATCCGCCAACCCGCCGCCTTCACCGGCACAGTGGGTCTGAAACCCACCTATGGGCGCTGCTCGCGGTGGGGGATTGTTGCCTTTGCCTCTAGCCTTGATCAAGCAGGGCCAATGACCAAAACGGTGCGGGACGCCGCAATCATGGGGGCCGCGATGATGGGGCATGACCCCAAAGACAGCACATCCGCAGATCTGCCCGTTCCCGATTTCGAGGCGCTTCTGACGGGTGACATTCGGGGCAAAACCATCGGCATCCCGCGCGAATATCGGGTCGATGGGATGCCTGAAGAGATTGAGAAACTTTGGGCCGATGGCGCTGCGATGCTGAAAGATGCAGGTGCAGAGCTGCGCGACATCTCGCTGCCGCATACAAAATACGCCCTGCCCGCCTATTACGTGATCGCACCAGCCGAGGCCTCATCAAACCTTGCGCGCTATGATGGGGTGCGCTTTGGCTATCGCGCGGAGCTGTCCCAAGGGGACGGCATTACAGAACTCTACGAGAAAACCCGCGCCGAAGGCTTTGGTACCGAGGTAAAGCGGCGGATCATGATCGGCACCTATGTGCTATCAGCAGGGTTTTACGATGCCTATTACAACCGCGCGCGCCGTGTGCGCAGCCTGATCAAACGCGACTTTGACGAGATATTTGCCGCAGGCGTTGATGCAATACTGACACCCGCCACACCATCTGCGGCGTTTGAGTTGGGGAAAGAGGTGGCTGACCCTGTTGAGATGTATCTCAACGATGTGTTCACAGTCACCGTGAACCTTGCGGGCCTGCCAGGTGTGGCCCTGCCGACAGGGTTGAGCAGTGCGGGCCTGCCCTTGGGTCTGCAATTGATCGGCCGCCCCTTTGAAGAGGGTGATTTGCTCAACACCGCCTATGCGCTGGAAACCGCCGCGGGATTTGTAGCCAAACCCAATAAATGGTGGTAAGCTTTCTGCATAAATATGCAAAAAGCTTATGAGGCAGTGATGGGGTTTAAGGTCGGGCATTCCGCAAATTTGCGGGACAAACTGCGCGTGGGGGCATTGCTTGTGGCCGTAGGAATTGGGGGAGCTGGATGCGTCTCTGACCCCAATGATGTCGCCCA
>Ga0255756_1000764_pt1 | contig 38187 bp, 37 predicted proteins | sample 011ome_20_FD_179956 | JGI IMG/M metagenome (GOLD analysis project Ga0255756, IMG submission 179956) | Coastal salt marsh microbial communities from the Groves Creek Marsh, Skidaway Island, Georgia - 011509CT metaG (version 2) | ecosystem: Environmental > Aquatic > Marine > Intertidal zone > Salt... | reverse complement strand
CGAAATCAGCCCGGTTTTTTTCGTCGATGAGGCGCACGCCTAGGCGCCCGTCATCGTTCAGCGTCAAGGCGGATTGGGGCAGCAAATGCGCCATTGTACCCTCCGAGGCCACCATAATTTCCGCCGTTTGGCCATCGCTAATGGCTAGGTTTGGGTTGGGAACGTCAATATCAATTCGAAAGGTTCGGGTGAGCGTATCGGCCGAGCGCGATACGAAGCTCACCTCGCCTGCCACCTCTTGGCCCGAAATCAGCTTGCTGCGCGCTTTGGCCCCCAGCGTGACGCGGGCGATATCGGTTTCGGGGACATATCCGACCAGTTTGATAGGGTCCAATTGGATGATCGTGGCGCATAAGGCACCCGGCTGCATCAGACTGCCCAGCTCGGCGCTATCGGTTTCAAGAAGGCCGTCAAAGGGGGCCTTTATGGTGAGTTTATCAATCTCTTGCTCGGCTACAGCCACGCCAGCTTCGGCGCTTTCAATCAAAGAACGGGTGGTGTTAAAAGCCGCTTTTGCCGCCGCGATGCGCGCTTCGGCTGTGCGCATACCGGCTTCCGCTGCTGCAACACGGGTTTCCGAGGCAAAGCCGCCTTTTGATAGCTTTTCGGCCGCGTTAAGGTTGATTTCGGCTTCTTGCTGTTTGGCCTGTGCTTCGGTGAGGTTTGCCTGATTGCCCGCAACCTTGCCGCGCGCCTCGGCCAGCCGCGCCTTTGCATCTGTGAGCTGCGCGTTGCGGGTGCCGGGGGCCAGTTGGCATAGAATATCGCCCTTTGTTATCTGGCTGCCCTTGCGTAGGGGCTCTGAAATTATTTGGCCCGTGGTTTCCGCGCGCAATTCGACTTGCCGCGCCGCCTCGGTTTGTCCGCGTAAAATCACCGCGCTGTCTAATTCAACGGCTTGGGATTTGATCGCAATCACTTTGATTGCCAGATCTTGCTCGGTTTCTTCACCCACTTGCGCCTTTTGCTGGGTTTCTGCGGCGGTTGCTGGCTTGCTCTCAGCTGTCTGTGTAAGATCATCGCCCGATGTCACCTTGGCAGAGTCGACCCCTGCCTGATCAGTGGGTAGGGCTGCATCGAGCAAGGTTTTAATTGGAGCCCCTTTTGAGACTTTAATCACCGCGTCGCGCTCAAAAACCAGAAGATATAGCGCCCCTGCTACAATGATAGCGGATAATAATGATATCACGCGCATGCTCAACAACTCCTACTTATACAGAACACATAAAAGGGCCAATGCATGATTTATATCCTGTGAAACACGGTATTTAGGCCTTCTGATCTCAAATAGGCTTTTGTTATACATGTTGCAAGGTTTGCGGCCGTCTTTCGCTCTTGGCAGTTGCCAGAAGACAAGGTAAGACGAGGCGGTGGAGAAATAAGAGGCATATCGTGAGTGAAACCGACAGTTTTATCGATGAAGTGAACGAAGAGGTCCGCCGTGACCGGCTCTATGGTGCGCTGCGCCGGTATGGCTGGATTGCCATTGTGGCGGTTCTGGCGATCGTCGGCGGGGCCGCTTTCAACGAATATCGACGCGCGTCGGATCTGGCGCTTGCGCAACAGCGGGGCGATGCAATTTTGCAGGCTCTGCAATCGGATACGAGCGAAAGCCGGAGCGCCGCGTTGGGCGAGATTGCAACCGAAGGCAGCGAAGTTTCAGCGCTTGTGGGGCTGTTTCGGGCGAGCGAGCTGGTGATGATGCAAGATGCCGCCGCGGCCTCGGATGTTTTGGCTGCACTTATATCGCAAGAAAGCATCTCGGACGGCTATAGCGATTTGGCTCTGTTCAAACAGCTGCTTCTGGAAGAAAGTGGGCTGGATTCATCAGCGCGCCGCGCTGGGTTTGAGCAATTGTCAGCCGCGGGCAATCCTTTGCGGTTGCTTGCCCAAGAGCAATTGGCGCTGTTGGATCTTCAAGAGAATGACGAGATCGCAGCGGTAAAGCGGCTAAAAGAGTTGTTGCAGGATGCGGAGATGACGCAGAATTTAAGACAACGGTTAAGCCAATTGATGGTTGCGTTGGGGCAAGATCCTAACGCAGTGGATGGTTAAACTGGTGGCCGAGCAGTGATGCAGGTAATCAGCCATCGCTTCGGAATAGCTTTAGCGCTTGTGTCCAGTATTGTTTTGGCAGGCTGCAGTGACCGTGAGGTCATCTTGCCGGGCAAGCGCGAGCCGATATTAAAATTAGAGCCATCGGCAACTGAGGGTGCCGGCACCCTATCGGCTCCTAAGGCCTTCGCGATGCCAAGGCAAAAAAACAATGTGGCTTGGCCGCAAGGCCATGCAAGCCCGTCTACGCAAGTTGTTCATGCGGCTCTGTCCGCGGCGCCAAAGCCGCTTTGGACGCTTAGCGTGGGGACCGGCGATCGGGCTCGAAATCGGATTACCGCGGATCCGATTGTGGCCGAAGGCATCGTTTTCACCTTAGACAGCCTTTCTGTGTTGACGGCAACATCCACCTCTGGCAGCCGGCTTTGGTCGCGTGATTTGACGCCGAGCTTTGAGCGCGCGGGCGATGCGGATGGTGGCGGAATTGCGTATGGGGATGGTGTTGTTTTTGTATCCACCGGATATGGGGTGCTGCATGCGCTTGATCCCAAAAGCGGCAGTGCGCTTTGGAAACAAGAGCTCAAAGGTTCGGGCAATGGGCGGCCCAGCTATTTTGACGGCGTTGTTTATTTGGTCAGCCAAGATTCGGTGGCTTGGGCGATCGAAGCTGCAACAGGGCGAATTCGCTGGCAATTGGACCATCTGAGCGATGTCAATAATATGAGCGGGTCAACGGGGCCTGCCATATCGGAAAAATTGGTGGTATTTGGCTTTGGCGCGGGAGATTTACAAGCTGCCTTTCGGGGCGGAGGCCTGACCCTTTGGAACGCGACATTGGCCGGCGGGCGCAGCGGCCGTGCGGTGGCCACGATTGATGATATCGCGACAAGCCCGGTGATCAGTGGCTCGACAGTTTTTGCAGCGAACAGTTCGGGGCGGATTGCCGCGATGCACCTTGATAGCGGAGCGCGCCTATGGACAGCGCCTTATGGTGCCAGATCGCCACTTTGGCCGGCCGGCGGCTCGCTGTTTTTTGTGAATGACCTGGGTCAATTGATGCGGTTGGATGCAACCGATGGCTCAAAAGTTTGGTCGGTTGATTTGCCAGGCTTTGTGTCACTGAGGCAAAGAAAAAGTAAAGACGTGGTGCCGCATCACGGGCCGGTTTTGGCCGGTGGGCGGTTGCTGCTTGCCTCGGGCGATGGATTGTTACGCCAATTTGATCCCGAAACCGGCGCAGAGCGCAGCGCCATACGCCTCGGATCAGGCGCGACGGCCAATCCGATTGTTGCTGATGGTATCCTATATGTCTTGTGTAGGGATGGTAAGTTAAGGGCCTATCGCTGAACCATTAGGTGGTGTAACAGCGTTCAGGCCGCTTTTTGGAGCAAAACATGAGTTTTTCACTTGCCATTGTTGGCCGACCCAATGTCGGAAAATCAACGTTGTTCAATCGCCTTGTTGGCAAACGGTTGGCGTTGGTTGATGATCAACCCGGGGTCACGCGCGATTTGCGCGAAGGTCAAGCGCGTCTTGCCGATCTGCGCTTCACGGTGATTGACACGGCGGGTCTGGAAGAAGTGACCGATGATAGTTTACAGGGCCGTATGCGGCGCTTGACTGAACGCGCTGTGGATATGGCGGATGTTTGTTTGTTTATGATTGATGCGCGCGTTGGCGTGACCCAAACCGACGAAATGTTTGCCGATATCCTACGGAAACGCGCAAAACACGTGATTTTGGGCGCCAATAAAGGTGAGGGTGCTGCCGCAGATGCCGGTGTTCTTGAGGCTTGGGCTTTGGGTCTTGGTGAGCCGTTGCGCTTATCGGCTGAACATGGCGAAGGGATGACCGATCTGCTCAGATGTTTGATGCCATTGGCCGATGACTTCAAAGAGCGTGCGCAGGATGAGGCGGCTGAAACGGATATTGATATCGAAGAGTCTGACGCTGAGGATGCTTATCGCGCGCCCACAGCGAGCAAACCGTTGCAAGTTGCGGTTGTCGGTCGTCCAAATGCTGGAAAATCCACCCTCATCAACCAGATCTTGGGAGAAGATCGTTTGTTGACCGGCCCAGAGGCCGGTATCACCCGCGACGCGATTTCGCTACAGATTACCTGGGGCGGCGTGCCGATGCGGGTCTTTGATACCGCTGGTATGCGCAAAAAGGCGAAGGTTCAGGATAAGGTCGAAAAACTCTCTGTGAGCGATGGATTACGCGCGGTGAAATTTGCCGAGGTGGTGGTGGTGCTGTTAGATGCGGCGATTCCCTTTGAGCAGCAGGATCTACGGATTGCTGATCTGGCAGAGCGCGAGGGCCGTGCGGTGATCGTGGCGATCAATAAATGGGATATCGAAGATCAAAAGCAGCAAAAATTGAAAGATTTAAAAGAAGCCTTTGAGCGCCTTTTGCCTCAATTGCGCGGCGCCCCCTTGATCACAGTCTCGGCCAAAACCGGCAAAGGCTTAGACCGTTTGCAAGCTGCGATCATGAGCGCGCATCGGGTTTGGAACCGCCGGGTCAGTACCGCGAACCTAAACCGTTGGTTAAGCGGCATGATAGAGGCGCATCCCCCCCCGGCACCTAATGGGCGCCGGATCAAATTGCGCTATATGACGCAGGCCAAAACGCGCCCCCCGGGGTTTATCGTGATGTGCTCGAATCCGGATAAAATGCCGGAAAGTTATTCGCGCTATTTGGTGAATGCGCTGCGCGTGGATTTTGACATGCCCGGAACGCCGATCCGACTCACTTTGCGCTCACAGGCGGATAAAAACCCCTATAAAGATCGCAAGAAATCGGCGCCCTCGCGGTTGAAGAAACATTTGTAGCGATTGGCTGAGGCGGCACTTATGCCAGCTGACCCTCAGTGTTCAGGCTTGTTTTCCCGCCCAGATAGGGATGCAGCACCGCCGGCAAGGCCACCGATCCATCGCTTTGCTGGCCATTTTCAAGCACGGCAATCAAGCAGCGCCCTACCGCCAACCCAGAGCCATTTAAAGTATGCAAAAAGGCCGGTTTGCCGCCCCCGGAGGGTTTGAACCTTGCGTTCATACGTCGGGCTTGAAACGCGCCGGTCGTCGAAACCGAACTGATTTCGCGATAGGTGTTCTGCCCGGGCAACCACGCTTCGATATCATAGGTGCGCTTGGCGCCAAACCCCATATCTCCAGTGCATAGCAGCATGGTGCGATAGGGAATATTCAGCTGTTCCAAAAGATCTTCGGCGCAGCGCAGCATCCGTTTTTGCTCGTCATCAGACGTCTCTGGATGGGTGATTGACACCATTTCTACTTTTTCAAACTGGTGCTGGCGCAGCATGCCAGAGGTGTCTTTGCCCGCGCTGCCCGCTTCAGAACGGAAACAAGCCGTATGCGCTGTCATCCGGATCGGCAACGCGCTTTCGTCTAATACATCGCCTGCGACCGAATAGGTTAAGGTGACCTCCGAGGTGGGAATCAGCCACCAGCCATTGGTGGTTTGATAGCTGTCTTCCCCGAATTTGGGCAGTTTATCCGTGCCATACATGGCGTCATCGCGCACCAGAACCGGGGTTTGCATTTCGATTAACCCATTTTGGTCAACATGCGTATCGAGCATGAATTGCGCCAAAGCACGATGAATTCGCGCCACGCCTTTTGACAGGTTCACAAACCGGCTACCGCTGGTTTTTGCCGCTGTTTCAAAATCCATAGCTGCGGCTACCGCGGTTATATCGAAATGCTCTTTTGGCGCAAAAGAAAACGCAGTTGGCGTGCCCCATCGGGCGATTTCAACATTCTCGTTTTCATCGCGGCCTTCGGGCACATCCTTGGCGGGCAGATTTGCAATCCGGGCCAAACGATCGGTCAATTGCGCATCTAGATCTTTGGCCGCGGTTTGCATCGTGGCAACCTCGGCCTTTTTGGCGGCAACCAAGGCCCGTAAACGCTCAAATTCGGCATCATCGCCGCGGCCCTTTGCAGCACCCACCTCTTTTGAGGCTTTGTTTTGCTCGGCCTGTGCACTCTCTGCTGCCTGAATTTTTGCGCGCCGCGCTTCGTCAAGCGCCAAAAGCTCTGAGGAAACCGGTGCATCGCCTCGGCGCGCAAGCGCGGCGTCAAACGCGCTGGGGTTTTCACGGATGATGCGAATATCGTGCATGTCAGGCTTCCTTTGGTTCGTGACTCGCGTGCCCGCTCTTATGCACCAGTTGCGCGGTCAAGTGTAGAGGGGTTTGAGGATGTATTTGTTCAAGTTCTTGCGCTTATGCGGAGCCGATCCCTTGCAAAGCGTTGGACCAGCGCATAGGTTCCGCCAAACACGCAGCCAGACAGGAAATCATTATGGACGCTATTGCTCAATTTGTACCCTTAATTCTTATTTTTGCGATTATGTATTTTCTGCTGATCCGCCCGCAGCAAAAGAAGGTAAAAGAACATCAGGCTATGGTCGGTGCGGTGCGCCGCGGGGATCAAGTTGTGACGCAAGGCGGCTTGATTGGAAAAGTGACAAAAGTAAAAGAAGATAATGAGCTTGAAGTTGAAATTGCTGATGGAGTGAAGGTCAGAGTTGTGCAAAGCACACTTGCCGATGTGCGCAGCAAAACAGAGCCCGCGAATGACGCTTAAGCGCCGATAAAGCGTTTGACGATCGCAAAAGTTTAGAGGGAACCGACTATGTTACAAATTGATCTGTGGAAACGGATCGTTATTTGGGGGCTTTGCATTATCGGTTTGTTCCTTGCCCTTCCGAATGCGTTTTACACCCGTGTTGAGGGCTATAATGATACCAAGGCTGGGTTAATATCCGCCGATGCCGCGCAAGACGGCTTCTCCTGGCCAAGTTTTTTACCCGCGTCTTTGGTGAATTTGGGTCTTGATTTACGCGGCGGTGCGCATCTTTTGGCTGAAGTTCAGGTTGAGGATGTCTATGCGGCCCGCATGAAGGCGCTGTGGCCGGATCTGCGCGATGTGTTGCGCGCCGAAAGGGCAAAGATCGGTACGATCCGTCTGCAAAAAGGTCCCACCGATCAATTGCGGGTGAAAATCTCACAAGCGGAGCAGATTGCTCATGCGGTTTCTGCCGTAGAAACATTGAGCAAACCCGTTGTTTCTCTAAGCAATGCCGGCGCGCGCGACCTTGAGGTCACCAGCGATGGTGATACTGTGATTGTTACTTTGTCCGAGGCTGAGCGTGCGCTCACCGATCAGCGCACGTTGCAGCAAGCGTTGGAAATTATCCGGCGCCGCGTTGATGAAGTGGGCACGCGCGAACCAACTATCCAACGCCAAGGCGCGCGGCGGGTCTTGATTCAAGTGCCAGGCATCGGCTCGGCGTCAGAATTAAAAGAGTTGATTGGAACAACCGCTCAACTGACCTTCCAACCGGTTATTTCGCGCAGCGGCAATCCTGATGTTGATCCTGGATATGGCAATGAGGTGCTGCCCGATCTGACCGATGCCGATCAGTTTTATGTGCTTGAGGCGGCGCCGGTTGTGACAGGTGAAGATCTGGTTGATGCGCAGCCTAGCTTTGATCAAAATGGACGACCTGCGGTAAATTTTCGGTTCAATCCATCGGGTGGGCGCCGCTTTGGGGATTACACAGCGGATAATATTGGCAGCCCTTTTGCCATCGTTTTGGATGGCGAAGTGATCAGTGCGCCAACGATCCAAAGTCACATATCCGGCGGCTCTGGGATTATCACGGGTAATTTTTCGGTTGAAGAAAGCACCAATTTGGCGGTGCTGTTACGAGCAGGCGCGCTGCCCGCGGGGCTGGAGTTTTTAGAAGAACGCACGATCGGACCCGAGCTTGGCGCGGATAGTATTCGCGCCGGTAAAATCGCCTGCATCGTCGCCTTTGCGGCTGTGCTGGTCTTCATGGTTCTCAGCTATGGGCTGTTCGGCTTATTTGCCAATGTGGCTTTGATCGTGAATGTGGGGCTGATTTTCGGACTTCTTAGCTTGGTCGGCGCAACGCTGACCTTACCCGGAATTGCGGGAATTGTTCTGACCATCGGGATGGCGGTGGATGCGAATGTTTTGATCTTTGAGCGCATCCGCGAAGAACTTGTATCAGCCAAAGGCCCGGCGCGGGCGATTGAATTGGGCTATGAAAAAGCCCTGAGCGCCATCATCGATGCCAATATTACGACCTTTATCACAGCGGTCATTTTGTTCGTGATGGGATCGGGTCCGGTACGTGGCTTTTCGATCACGCTTGGCTTGGGCATTTTGACCTCTGTCTTCACCGCGATCTTCGTAACCCGCCTGTTGGTGGTGATGTGGTTTGAGCGGCGTCGACCCAGAACATTGGAGGTGTAAAGATGCGCCTAAGACTCGTTGCTAAAAATACAAATTGGGATTTTTTTGGGAAAACCAAAATGTCGCTGGCAGTGTCCGCGATCTTACTTATCGTTTCTTTGACCTCTTTCTTGATGCAAGGATTGAATTTCGGGATCGATTTTCGTGGCGGCACAACGATTCGGACCCAAAGCGCGCAAATGGTGGATGTTGCGGCCTACCGATCTGCCCTGGGGCAATTGAACTTGGGCGATGTCACCATCTCTGAAGTATATGATCCCAGTTTCCAAGATGATCAAAATGTGGCGATGATCCGCATTCAAGCCCAAGACGGCGAAGAATCCGTATCCGCCGATATCATCCAAAATGCCTTGGCGGCATTGCAGAGCGAAGCGCCTGATATTGCGTTTGTTTCGGTTGAAAGCGTGGGGCCAAAAGTGTCGGGTGAGCTGGTTCAAACGGCCGTTTTGGCAGTGATTTTGGCGATTGTTGCTGTGTTGATTTATATTTGGTTGCGCTTTGAGTGGCAGTTTGCGCTGGGCGCCGTTGCGGCTTTGGTACATGATGTGTTGCTTACGATCGGTGTGTTTTCGGTGGTTCAAATCAAGTTTGATTTGGCGATTATTGCGGCGTTGCTCACCATTGTTGGCTATTCACTGAACGATACGGTGGTGGTGTTTGATCGCGTGCGAGAGAACCTGCGCAAATACAAGAAAAAAGCTCTGCAAGACGTTTTAAACCTATCTATAAATGAAACCCTGAGCCGCACATTGATGACCTCTGTGACCACCTTGCTGGCGCTGATCGCGCTGTTTGTGTTGGGCGGGGATGTCATCCGCGGGTTTGTTTTTGCGATGATCTGGGGCGTTTTGGTTGGCACGTATAGCTCAGTATTCGTGGCGTCTGTGATTCTGTTGCGCCTTGGGGTAAAGCGCGATTGGTCTAAACCCAATGCCGAAGCAGGGACACAGGTGCCCCAATAATGCTCTCCGCCGGGCTTGCTGAGGCGGTCGCGTTAGATGGCTTGGTATGGCTGGTCTTGGCGGCGTTTCTAGCAGGCTTGATCCGTGGCTTTTCAGGATTTGGCTCTGCGATGGTTTTTCTTCCCGTTGCGGGGCAGTTTGTATCACCGATCTGGGCGCTTTCGATTTTGGCGGTGATGGATTTATTCGGGCCTTTGCCCTTATTGCGCGCCGCGAGCAAGAAGGTGGTGGCGACCGATTTAATTCGCTTGATCGCAGCCATGCTGCTTGTGCTGCCGTTGGCGCTTTGGGTGCTCAGCCGCAGTGAGCCAATTTTATTTCGTTATCTCGTCTCAGGTTTGACCCTTACCTTATTGGCGTTGCTTTTAAGTGGGCTGCGTTTGCCTAATAATCTGCCCAAGCCGCTATTATATATCGTGGGTGCTATTTCCGGCGCGACGGGGGGCTTGGCAGGGCTGCCTGGCCCGCCGGTTATTTTTTATTTTATGGCCAGCCCTTATGCGGCGGATCGCGTGCGGGCCAATACGTTGATTTATCTATTCTCGTTTGATGTGCTGATCTTGGCGGTTATGGTTTTGGGCGCATATTTGCAGTTTGTTCCAATTATAATCGGGCTTATCTTGGCGGCGCCCATCGCTTTGGGCAATTTGGCAGGGGCCAAGATTTTCAATCCTGAATACGAAAAGATCTATCGAATCATAGCCTTTTGTCTGATCGCATTTTCTGCCATACATAGTCTGCCAATTTGGGAATAGGGGCGCACCATGCGGTTAAATGAAATCAGCTATAATGATGCCAGCCCGATCGATGGCTATGGGCCGGGGTTTTTTCGCGTTGGTGGAAAGGTTTACCATGATGCGCTTTTGCTCAGTGGCGCGGGCACCCGCGCTTGGGCTGGTTTCGAAGATGCCGCACAAATTCTATCACTGGCGGGCCAAATAGATGTGGTGCTTGTCGGGACGGGGGCGGAAATTTCTTATATTCCGGCCGAGTTTCGCAGGCCTTTGGAGGAGGCAGGCATTGGGATTGAAGTGATGAGCAGTCCGTCAGCCTGCCGGACATATAATATTTTATTGTCTGAGGGGCGCCGCATCGCGGCCGCGCTGCTGCCCGTGGGTAGCGCCGATCAAGCTGCCGATCAGAGTTAAGTGCCATGGCGGTGTCGGGTCATTCTATTTTGCAAGCCGAAGATGTCAGCGTGGCGCGCGGTGGTCAGGTCTTGTTGAAACACGTAACCTTTGCCTTAGACCCGGGCGCCGCCTTGATTTTAAAAGCGCCAAACGGCTTTGGAAAAACAACTTTGCTGCGCACCCTGGCTGGTTTGCAGCCGGTGCTGTCAGGGCGGGTGCATTTGGATCCCGACACGGCTGTTTACGCGGGCCATATGGATGGCTTGAAGCCCACATTATCAGTTGTAGAAAACCTGCGCTTTTGGGCGGATATTTTTGGAACAGAGACAATCACAGACAGTCTGAGGCTTTTCGAATTAGAGGCGCTGCAGACGCGCCTTGCAGGCAGTTTATCCGCGGGTCAGAAACGCCGCCTGGGGCTGTCACGCCTGTGGCTTGCGAAAAGGCGCGTGTGGTTATTGGACGAGCCCACGGTTTCGTTGGATCAGCAGGCGGTGAGGCAATTTGCAGCTATGGTTGGCGCGCATCTTCAGGCGGGGGGCGCGGCGGTTATTGCCACGCATATTGATCTAGGCTTGGATGCAAGGGCGCAAATCTTGGATTTGACACAGTTCAAGGCTAAGGGCGCAGCGCTGGAACGCGCAGATGAGGCTTTTTTATGAACGCGCTTTTGCTGCGGGATCTTCGGCTATCAATTCGAGCCGGGGGCGGTTTCGGGCTTGGTTTGGCGTTTTTCTTAATTTTGACTCTATTGGTTGCCTTTGGGCTTGGGCCAAATCCGGCCTTGCTGTCTCAAGCGGCGGCCGGGTTGCTGTGGATCGGGGCTTTATTGGCCTGTCTGCTGTCGCTCGATCGCATCTTTGCTTTGGATTTTGAAGATGGGTCTTTGGATTTACTGGCAACCGCACCCATTCCCTTAGAGACCGTTGCAGCTGTTAAAGCCCTGGCGCATTGGCTGACCACCGGCTTGCCATTGGCGTTTATTGCACCCCTGCTTGGTTTGATGTTGGATCTGCCGGTTGCAGGATTTCCCTGGCTGGTGGGCTCTTTGCTGCTGGGCACGCCCGCGCTCAGTATGATTGGCACTTTTGGCGCAGCATTGACCGTAGGGTTGAAACGCGGCGGGCTGCTCTTGTCCCTTTTGGTTTTACCGCTTTACGTCCCGACGTTGATTTTTGGCGCAGAGGTGGCGCGGCGCGGGGTAGAGGGTCTTCCGCTTGCCACGCCCGCGCTGCTGCTCGCGGCAATATCTTTGGCCTCGGTGGCATTATTACCGATCGCGGCGGCAGCGTGTTTGCGTATCAATCTGCGCTAATGATCAGCTGTTTATCGGTTGGCGGCCACGTTTACGTGGCCGCTGTGGGCAGGCTTAGAAGCGCTGGCAGGCTTTGCAAACGCGTTAGGCCTGTTTGGCTTAGCTACTCCATTTGCGCTGTTGGGGTAGAGCGGGAAATTGCTTCTTCTTCTGCGTTCATTTCTGCTTCAATCGATTCAAAAAGCGGCGTGCTCATATAGCGCTCGCCGGTATCTGGCAGCATGCATAAAATCACCGATCCCGCTTTGGCGCTTTGGGCAATCTGCATCGTGATGGCAAAGGTCGAGCCGCCAGAAATGCCCGTAAGGATGCCTTCCTGTTTGGCAAGTTTTTGTGCCCAGGCAACCCCGTCAGCGCCATTAACCGGCAACAATTGATCATATGATTTTTTATCAATGGTTTCTTGCAGAACCAGTGGAATGAAATCGGGGGTCCAGCCTTGAATGGGATGGGGTTCCCAGGCGGGATGGCCGCTTTGTGGCGCGCCATTTGCCTGCCGCTCTTGCGCGATATCGCTGGCCAGCAAGGCGGCATTTGCCGGTTCGGTTAAAATGATTTTGGTTTCGGGGCGGGCGGCGCGCAAGCCACGCGCCACGCCCGAAACTGTGCCGCCCGTGCCATAGCCCGTTACGAAATAATCCAGCCGCTCATTTTCAAAATCAGCGATGATTTCGCGGGCGGTGGTGTGTTCGTGAATATCGGCGTTGGCCTTGGTCTCAAATTGCTGCGCTAAGAACCAGCCATTGGTTTCAGCGAGTTCTGCAGCTTTGTTATACATGCCCATGGCTTTTTGTGCCCGCGGGGTCAGCACCACTTTTGCACCCAGCATGCGCATCAGTTTGCGCCGCTCAATTGAAAAGCTATCGGCCATGATCACCACCAAAGGATATCCTTTTTGGGCGCAGGCCATCGCCAGGCCGATGCCCGTATTGCCGCTGCTGGCCTCTACCACTGTTTGCCCGGGTTGCAACCGGCCTTCGCGCTCTGCAGCTTCTAATATATTCACCGCCAAGCGGTCTTTTACCGATCCTGCTGGATTGAAAAATTCGGCTTTTACGTAAATTGTAACGCCCTCGGGCGCCAAATTATTGATGCGAATGCAAGGTGTGTTGCCGATCGTGTCCAGAACCGAACCATATAGTTGGCCGCGGCCATTTGTACTGCGGATTGTCATGTTATTTCCCCTTTTGCCCCACGCTATTCTGCGCCGCCGAGGTTGACAACATGAATAGTTTCGCGGACTTGCAAAAGAAACAGCGCTGCTGAATTATTCCGCTATGATGCGCCATTAGATATTCATATTGGGGTCTGGCAGTGGGTTTGAAATTATCTTAAGGTTTCACAGGCGGCAAACGCCATGAAACAGAAACCGTCGGCTGATGCCGACGTCACAGGGATGAAGCCCGCCGTGATGGGATGGAAATAAAATGTCACTTTGGGAATATGCGAATCCCGTAAAATTTTTGGGTGTCTCAACGCGAATATTGCCATTTATTGCGATTGGGGCCGCGGCCTGTTTGGGCGTTGGGCTGGTATGGGGGTTTTTCTTCACGCCGGATGATTATCGCCAAGGCTCGACGGTTAAGATAATTTATTTGCACGTGCCCTCTGCATTGATGGCGATTAACGCGTGGTTCATGATGCTTGTCGCCTCGTTGATTTGGTTGATCCGGCGCCATCATGTCAGCGCTTTGGCCGCCAAAGCCGCAGCCCCGGTGGGCGTGGCGATGACGTTGATTGCCTTATTCACGGGGGCGATCTGGGGCCAGCCTATGTGGGGCACCTATTGGGCTTGGGATCCGCGGCTCACCTCGTTTTTAACCTTATTCCTGTTTTATCTTGGTTATATGGCGCTATGGCGGGCGATTGAGCGCCCGGATACCGCGGCTGATCTGACCTCTGTCTTATGTATTGTGGGATCCGTTTTTGCGGTTTTAAGCCGCTATGCGGTTAATTTTTGGAGCCAAGGATTGCACCAAGGGGCCTCTTTGTCATTGGATAAAGAAGAGCATGTCGCGGATGTATTTTACCAACCTTTGCTGTTTTCAATCGCCGGGTTTGTTCTGCTGTTTTTGGCATTGGTGTTGGTGGGCACGCGCACGGAAATTCGATTGCGTCGCGCGCAGGCCCTGCGCGCGCGACGGGAGGCAGCATGATGCCAGAGCTTGGAAAATATGCAGCGGCAGTGTTATCTGCCTATGGGGTGTCTTTGGGTATATTGGCGCTTTTGATCTTTGGAATATTGCGCAGAAATACGCGCGCTTTGGACGAGTTAGAGGCCGCTGAAAGTCAGCGCGATGGGTAAAATCCCTTGGTTGCTGTTTCTGCCGCCGCTGATTTTCTTAGGGTTGGCGCTGCTGTTTTACACCGGAATGCAGCGAGAAGACCCAAACCGCTTGCTTTCGACTTTGATTGGCCAAGCTGCGCCGCCAATCACGACCGCGCGCTTATCGAATTTTCCAGAATTTGAACAAAGCCAGCTGGTTTCAGGCGGCGTAACCTTGGTGAATTTTTGGGCCAGTTGGTGCCCGCCTTGCCGCGCTGAACACCCCAAACTGCTGGAAATGGCGGAAGCTGGTATGCCGATTATAGGAGTGAATTTCAAGGATGACGCCGAAAATGCAGCCGCGTATCTGGCCAAAGATGGAAATCCGTTCCGCGCGGTTGCCTATGATCCAGCGGGGCGCACTGCGATAGATTGGGGGGTTACCGCGCCCCCGGAAACCTTTATTTTGGATGCAAAAGGCACCGTGCTGTTCCGCTTTGCAGGGCCTTTGGTCGGTAGCGATTATGCGCAGCGGTTTGTACCCGCCTTGCAGCAGGCGCAGGGCCAATAAGCCAGTTCGCGCCAAAGCGGCCGATCTTCATAGGCGGAATAAGAGAGGCTGGTTTTGCGCGCTCTCATCCGCGATTTTTTGCAAGGGAAGCTCGTGGCGGCGCCAAAGGCGCCGCCACGGACAAAATTCAAGCGGCTTTGGCCAAGTTTCTCAGAACGTAATGCAGCACGCCGCCATGCTCGATATATTCCACCTCAATCGCGGTATCGATCCGGCATTTCAGAGAGATTTCTTTCACGCTGCCATCCGCAAAAGTAATATGGCAGGGTAAAGCCTGCAAAGGTTCAACGCTGTCCAATCCTGTGATTGTAACGGTTTCTTCTCCGGTTAAGCCCAGCGATTTGCGGGTGTCTCCATTGGTGAATTCTAAGGGAATAACCCCCATACCAACCAGGTTTGAGCGGTGGATACGCTCAAAGCTTTCCGCAATCACGGCTTTAACGCCGAGCAGGGCGGTGCCTTTTGCCGCCCAGTCGCGGCTTGACCCTGCACCATATTGCTCACCGCCAAACACCACCAGCGGGGTGCCGTTATTTTGGTAGTCCATTGCAGCATCAAAAATAGCGCTTTGCTTACCATCGGGGCCTTTGGTATATCCGCCCTCAACCCCATCAAGCATTTCATTCTTGATCCGGATATTGGCAAATGTGCCGCGCATCATGATTTCATGATTGCCCCGGCGCGACCCATAGCTGTTGAATTCGCGCATGGGCACCTGCCGTTCGATCAGGTATTGACCGGCGGGGGTGGTGTCTTTGAACGAGCCTGCCGGACTGATGTGATCGGTGGTGATCATATCGCCCAAAATTGCAAGTACTTTGGCGTTTTCAATATTCGTAATCACGCCTGGTTCCGGGCTCATGCCCTGAAAATAAGGCGGGTTCTGAACATAGGTTGAACTGGTGGGCCAATCATAGGTTTGGCTTTGCGTCGTCTCTACGCCCTGCCATTTTTCATCGCCCTTAAACACATTTGCATATTTGGATTGGAAGGCCTCGCGCGTGACCGTGCGCTCGACCAGCTCTGCAACCTCTTGCGAGCTTGGCCAGATATCTTTCAAAAAGACGTCTTGGCCATTTTTATCTTGCCCCAAAGGTTGGCTTGTCAGATCGATATCCATCGTACCAGCCAGCGCATAGGCGACCACAAGCGGCGGTGAGGCCAAGTAATTGGCGCGCACATCTGGCGAAATACGCCCCTCAAAATTGCGGTTGCCTGAGAGAACTGCGGTTGCAACCAGATCCCCTTCGGATATGGCCCGGCTGATTTCAGGCTGCAAGGGGCCAGAATTGCCGATGCAGGTGGCGCAGCCATAGCCCACCAAGTTGAACCCAACAGCATCAAGATCTTTTTGCAGATCTGCCGCTTCCAGATAGGCGCTCACGACTTGCGAGCCAGGCGCGAGCGATGTTTTCACCCAGGGCTTGCGGTTCAGCCCCAAAGCTGCCGCTTTGCGGGCCACCAATCCGGCGCCGATCATCACATAAGGATTGGAGGTATTGGTGCAGGAGGTGATTGAAGCTATAACCACTTTGCCAGAGCGCATAGTATAATCTTCGCCCTCAACGGCGACCTCTTTATCCATCGGGCGCTGGAAAGTGTCTTTCATTTCAGAGCTAAAAGCGGCTTTTGCCGCGTTCAGCGCTACAAAATCTTGCGGGCGTTTGGGTCCTGAAATGGCGGGCACAATCGTGCCCATATCCAGATGCAACGTATCGGTATAAATCGGGGCATATTCCGCGTCGCGCCAAAACCCGTTTTCCTTTGCATAGGCTTCAACCAAAGCAATGCGATCCTCATCGCGCCCTGTATTGCGCAGGTAGCGCAAGGTTTCGTCATCGATGGGGAAGAATCCGCAGGTGGCGCCATATTCTGGCGCCATATTGGCGATCGTTGCACGATCGGCCAATGGCAGGCGATCTAGGCCCTCGCCATAAAACTCAACAAATTTGCCAACCACGCCTTTCGCACGCAGCAATTCCACCACTTTCAGAACCAAATCAGTGCCTGTTGTGCCTTCCACCATGGCCCCGGTTAATTCAAACCCAACCACTTCGGGGATCAGCATCGAGACGGGCTGTCCCAGCATCGCCGCTTCGGCTTCGATACCACCAACACCCCAGCCCAACACGGCCATGCCATTGACCATCGTGGTATGGCTATCCGTGCCCACCAATGTATCAGGATAGGCGACTTCATCGCCGTTTTGATCAGTATCACTCCAAACGGTTTGGGCCAAATATTCAAGGTTTACCTGATGGCAAATCCCCGTTCCGGGGGGAACGACGCGGAAATTGTTAAACGCATTTTGACCCCATTTCAAAAAGGTATAACGTTCCATATTGCGTTCATATTCGCGATCTACGTTCATTTGGAAGGCGCGGGGATTGCCAAATTCGTCAATCATCACCGAATGGTCGATGACCAGATCAACTGGGTTCAGCGGGTTAATTTTTTCTGCATCGCCGCCCAAAGCCACCAATCCATCGCGCATCGCAGCCAAATCTACAACGGCCGGAACGCCGGTGAAATCCTGCATCAGAACGCGGGCCGGGCGATAGGCGATTTCGCGCGGGTTCTTGCCACCATTCGCGCCCCATATCGAAAAGGCTTTGATATCCTCGAGCGATACGGTTTTGCCATCCTCGAAGCGCAGCATGTTTTCCAACACAACTTTTAAAGCTGCGGGCAGTTTGGAAAATTCACCCAAGCCGGCATTTTCGGCTGCCGGGATAGAATAAAAGGAGATTGATTTCCCATTGATACTGAGCGTTTTGCGCGTTTTGGCGGTGTCATGTCCTACGATGATGGTCATTTTTTTTACCCTTCTGCGACGGTATGGTCACTTTGCTGCCGTGCTTTTGACCCAAGTTTTACTTCTGTTCAAGGGGGTAAAAGGAGCTTTGTATGCAATTGTGTACAAAATTAAACGGAAAGGTGATCCACCGTTACCAAGTTTCAATGGTCAATTGATTTTATCTGCCGTATTTTGATTAGGTGGATTTGAAAAAGAGGGCTCCGCTTTGCGCGCAAACTTGTTGAAATTCTGGATTGGGATATGGATGACCTGCGCAGGTTTTGCGGTTGCACAGGATCGGCCAGCGGTTTTACTCGAGCTGTTTACCTCGCAGGGATGTTCCTCTTGTCCTGCCGCGGATACTTTGTTTCGCGATGTTCTGAGCAAACGTTCAGATCTATTAACGCTTTCTTTACATGTCGATTATTGGGATTATATCGGCTGGAAAGACAGTTTTGCCAAACGTCAATTCACCACCAGACAAAAAACCTACGCGCAGCGCGCTGGGCGTAAATCGGTTTACACACCGCAGGTGATCGTGAATGGTCAAGAGCATGTTGTGGGCTCAAACGCAAAGGCGATCAATGATGCGGTCGCGCGGGCGGCGCAAAACCCCCGCCGCGCGGTGCTTACATTGCTTAAAGCATCGCACTTAATCACAGCCACGCTTAAAGGCAATGCGGTTGGAACTGGAGCTGCGGTAGATGTGTTTGCATTTTATTATAAGCCAAAGGGAAAAGTTGCGATCCAAGCGGGCGAGAATGCTGGGCAGACATTGACCTATTCAAATGTGGTGGTTGAGATCGCACCATTGGGGGTTTGGAACGGCAAAGGGGTCTGGTCAAAAACCTTTCAACCGCGCGCAGATATGCAGCTTGTCGTGGTGGCGCAACAGGCAAATCACGGCGCTGTCTTAGCCGCGGCGCGGGCGCGCTGACGGTCTGGTTTCCAGCGCCTATGGATCCAAAACCATTGCTTGGGATCTTCTTCAATGCGCTTTTCCAAACGCTGCGTAATCTGTTGCATCATTTGCAGGGGCGCAGCGGGCGCGATGGGCTCTTCAAACACGATATCAAAATCAACGCCATTGGCGCGCCGTATGCCAAAAAATGGGATCACCACAGCTTGGGTTTTTAACGCGATATCTGCTACGGACGTGACGGTTGGCGCGGGTTTTCCCAAAAATGGCAGGGGCGCACCGGCGCCGTCGTAAATATCAAATAATAACACCGCCATGCCGCCTTGGCGGATGTGGCGCAACAAGCCCAATGTGCCTTTGCGGCCTTGCTCAAACACTGGCCCTGATAAGTCATGCATATTTTGCGCGTAATGCTGGTTGAAATAAGGGTTGGCCATCGGTCGGTATAAGCCCCCAATTTGAAACCCTTGGGCAACCAAAGCGGCCCGCGGCGCTTCGAAATTCCCGTAATGGCCTGTGACAAAAACAACCGGCGTGCCGCTGTCTTTTGCCTCAAGGGCTGCGGCAAATCCTGGACCGGTGATCTTGGCCTTTTCCAAGCGCTTGCGAAGCGCAAGAATATCATAATTTTCGATAAATGTTCGCCCTGCATTATCGGCAGCGCCCCGTGCAATCTTCAGTTTTTCATTCGAAGGCTTTTCCGGATATATGTAGTCCAAATTGGCCAAAGCCCGTTTTTGATAGCCCGTGAGGGGGGCCAGAACGCGGCGCATAAACCACCCCATAAACTGCAATCGCATCGCAAGAGGCAGAGTGCGTGCGCTGCGGATCAAGACCCGAATAGCCCAATCTGTCAGCCACTCGGCCAAGCTGCCCGTCTGCTTTGGGTTTTCTGGCATGCGATCCCTATTATCTGTGCGTGTGAGGGGTAAATCATAAAGCGCTCGGCAGGGGCAAGCTTAACTTGCGCGATTATCGCGTTTGCGCGCTCGAGATTGCGGCTTCCTCTTCGCGCCGAAAGGCGATGACGCCGCTTGTTACCAAATCTTGGATGGCTTGGACAACCGCGTTTAAAGCCGCCTCGCCCTGTTCATATTGGATTGCCTTCATATGGGCGATATCGTCCGATAGGTTCTCGGCCATCCGGCGAGGCAGGTTTTCAAGGATAAAGGTTGCCGTGGCGTTTGGACCGGCTTTTTGTGCATAGGCCAGCGCGGTTGCAAGCTCGATGGTGTTTATGCTGCGGGTAATCTGGGAAATATCGCCAGGATGGAGCCGCTTGTGAATGTCTTTAAAGGCAAACATCACTTTCCGAACCCGATGCGCAAAGGCGGGATCGCTTTCATCGAGGCCATCTAGAACATCATCGCGCAGCGCTTGTGTGGTTGCAGTTAAAATAGATCCCACCCGCTCTTCCGGCGATAGCGCGAATGCACGATCAGGCAGGTTATCGAGCTGCGCCAAAAGGCTTTGGCCGATCCGTGAAATGGCTTGCGGGGTGACATGATGGGTCATTGAAATTGCATGGCTGATTTGGCGTGCGTGTTTTCCGGGCAATTTCCCCAGCAGCGCCGCCGCTTTTGACACATCCAACTTTGAAATGATAATTGCGCTGACCTCTATGCTCTCTGCCTCGATTATAGCGATCAATTCATCGATATCGCTGATATTCAACCGATCCCAAGGGTCTGAGAATTTGCGCACGCCGGCTTCTTTGCGCAACCGCTCTGCCGTTTCAGTGCTGATTTTACCTTCAAGCAGATCCAAAGTTTGCGCCGCACCACCGCGCAAATTTAGCCCGATCGAGGTGACTTCGGATGAAAATTCTTCAATCACTTCTGTTAACAGATTGCGCTCAACAAATTGTAAATTGGCCAATTCTTTTGCCAATTGTGCTTGGGCGTCGACACTCAGATCATCGAGCGGTAATTCCAAGCCACTGCGCAGCATCGCGCTGACCACGATCGCGGCTTTTTCAGCCTGACTTATAACGCGCGATGATGCTGCCGCCGGGTTAGAATTAGAATTGTCTGCTGTTGGTTCTGACACGCGGCGTCCATTGATCGTTAGGCGCCAATTTTACCTGGAAAACGTGAAAAGAACGCTAATTTTTGCGGCCGTAAACCACAAATCATCCATCACAGATCTGGCGCAGCCTGCGGTGTTCAAATACTCGGATCGCCACTGGTTTCGGGTTTGGCCTGCGCCAATCCTGCGATCAATGCGGGCACCCAGAGCGTTTGAAACCAAACTCATTGTGGTGTTAATCGGCGCCAAATACGCGGTTGAAAATTGTATCAACATGCTTTGTGTGATAGCCCAAATCAAATTTTTCTTCGATCTCAGCCTCACTCAGCGCGGCGCGCACGTCATCATCCGCCAAGAGCTCAGTTTTGAAATCTTTATTATCTTCCCAAACCTTCATCGCGTTGCGTTGCACCAACCGATATGAATCTTCACGGCTTACGCCGGCTTGCGTTAATGCCAGAAGCACCCGTTGGCTCATCACCAGTCCGCGGAACTTATTCATATTCGCCAGCATGTTATCTGGATAGATGACCAATTTATCGATCACTTGTGTCAAGCGGTTCAGGGCGAAATCTAGGGTGATCGTTGTGTCTGGCCCGATATTTCGTTCGACCGAACTATGCGAAATATCGCGTTCATGCCAAAGCGTAACGTTTTCAAGCGCCGGCACCACGGCCATGCGCACCAGACGGGCCAACCCGGTAAGATTTTCTGTCAAAACGGGATTGCGTTTATGCGGCATTGCAGAGCTGCCTTTTTGCCCCTTTGAGAAAAACTCTTCCGCTTCAAGCACTTCTGTGCGTTGCATATGGCGAATCTCAGTGGCGATGTTCTCAATACTGCTGCCGACAACGCCCAAAGCGGCAAAAAATGCCGCGTGGCGATCGCGCGGGATCACCTGCGTGCTGATCGGTTCTGCTGTCAGACCCAGCTTCGCGCAGACATGTTCTTCCACCTGCGGATCAATATTGGCAAACGTACCCACGGCGCCAGAGATTGCTCCGGTTGCAATTTCGGCGCGCGCGATGCGTAGCCGCTCAAGGTTACGGTCCATTTCAGCGTAAAAGCGCGCAAAGGTCAGGCCCATCGTGGTAGGCTCGGCATGGATGCCATGGCTACGCCCGATGCGGATGGTCATTTTATGCTCGTGAGCGCGCCGCTTCAAGGCCGCAAGAAGCGCTTGAACATCCGCAATCAAAAGATCTGCCGCGCGTACCAATTGGACGTTGAGACAGGTGTCCAACACATCTGAGCTGGTCATTCCTTGATGTACGAAACGGGCTTCTTCAGATCCGATATGCTCTGCCAGATGGGTAAGAAATGCGATCACATCATGTTTCGTAACGGCTTCGATCTCATCAATACGCGCGATATCAAATTCAACGTCTTTGGCGCGCCAAACCGCATCTGCATTGGCTTGAGGGATCACTCCAATATCTGCCATCGCCTGACAGGCATGGGCTTCGATTTCATACCAGATGCGAAATTTGCTTTCGGGTGACCAGATGGCAACCATGTCTGGGCGGGAGTAACGAGGGATCATAAAATATAGCCTTGCTTGAAGAAAAGATGGCTTCTTTTAGAGCTGCTTTCTTGTCGGGGCAAGGGGGCGGCTTTGCGCGCGAAGCGGGCGTTTAATGCTGCGCTCTGCCCGGTCTATTTTCTAGGCTATGCCCATCAGTCTTGGGTCAAACGGGTAGGCCGATAGGTTCTCAAAGCCTTCAGGTGTGATCAAAACCTGATCTTCCAGCTTAATCGAAAAATCGCCCCCTTCGGGGCTGACCAAGGCTTCAACGCAGAGCACCATACCCGCTTCAAGAGGATAATCATAAGCCCCCTCGACGAAAGTGTCCGCATAGGCAATCAAAGGCCATTCATCGCAAAGCCCCACACCATGCATCAGGCAGCTATATTTGCCCTTTTGATATTCTGGCGCCAGCTTATGGGCGTTTCTCGTTAGCTCCGGCATCATTACACCGGGTTTGAGCATTTGCATATTCTGCATGATATGCTCATGGGCGTGCTGCATAGCAGAAATCATATCTGGGCGCGGGCTTTGATCTCCGATCCACCATGTTCGGCTGATATCAACGCAGATCCCGTAGGATCCAACGAGATCTGTATCAAAGGCGAGGATTTCGTTATTTTGTACAATCCGTCCGCTGCATTCTTGAAACCAAGGGTTGGTGCGCGGCCCCGATGTGAGCAAGCGTGTTTCAATCCACTCACCGCCTCGCCGGATATTCTCAGCATGCAGCACCGCCCAGATATCATCCTCGCTCATTTGGCGCCGTGCCACCCCTGCGCGCGCCGTGTCTTCCATCACCGCGATGGCGGTTTCGCAGGCATGCGAGGCGCAGCGCATTGCCAAAATTTCATCCGGACCTTTGATCGAGCGGGCTTTTTCGGTGAGCTCTTCACCTTCCATTATTTCAAAGCCCTGCGCCTCTAATGCGCGCAGACCATGCAGCATAATTTTATCCACCGCCAACCGACGATTGCCACCCCCGTGTTGTTTGATCAATTGCCGTATTTCATTTGAAAAGGCATCGGCTGCGATATCGATCTTATCGCCGCGGTCAAAATAAAATAAATCAGCGCCAGCGCGCTGCTCGCGCACCAGCGGGTTAAACTTAGATAAAAACGGGGCGTTTTTGTAGTCCCAGATCACCATATAGCCATCTGCGCAAATCAACACAGCACGAAACGGGTTATGGCTGTTCCAAAGCTGCATATTGGTGCTGTCGGTTGCATAGCGAATGTTTAAGGGGTCAAAGATCAGCAACCCGCCGTAATCACGATCTACAATATGCTGGGTGAGGCGGTTCCACCGATAGCGCCGCATGGCTTGCAGATCGGGCAGGATCAATCCGGCCCGCTGCCATTCCTGATAGGCCAGTTGGGTTGGGCCGATTTCAACGCGATTTTGATCATTGGGTGTATTATCGCCCAAAACCGCCCCCCGCGCCGGATCAATTTTGCGCTTGTCTCGATAAACCTCTCCCATTTGTAGCCCCGCTTTAATGAAACGAATGTCTGCACTACGTTGAGTCATGGTTTGAAATGGGTCAAAAACAATTGCGACATCGCATTTGTGCGTTTGCGACTTGCAGGGCGCGTGGTTTTGGCAAAAACTGACCTTTATGACTGAGATTTTACAAAATGATTTGCCGTATGATGTGTCACATCATCGCGCCTTGCCGGGGGTTTCCCCTTTGGCGCCGGAGGCGTGGTTGATCGTGGATGAGGCTTATTCGGCCCAAATCCAGCTGCGGGAAACCCTATTAACGCACCAGCGCGACAAAGTGCTGCGCTTGGCCCCAGAAGCTTTCGCGGCAGCGCAAGAATTGCTGGAGATGGCGCTTGGGTTTGCCACTGCGCATTTGGGATTTGAGAGATGCAAAGATAGGGTTATTTGCCCCGATGGCCGCATGCTGTTGGTCGATGATCAAGATCCGCTGGTCACTTTGGGGCGTGCGTTACAAAATGATTTTTGCCTTTTGCAACCGCGGGGTGCAGAACATATATTGACGGGGGCCGTTTTATGTTTTCCCGCCAGCTGGACGCTTGCGGAAAAATTCATGCGCCCTTTATCAAGGATCCATGTTCCCGTGCCGAGTTATGATGCCAATATAACAAAACGCGTGCAGCGTTTATTCAATGGAATTCAAGTTGGCCGGCCGCTTTGGCGGTGCAATTACCTGCATTATGATGCGCCTGACCTGTTTCATCCGCGCATTGAAGCTGATCCGCGCAGCGGCGTGTCTGAAGGTGCAGGCCCTTATATTCGCAGCGAACGCCAAACCTTATGCCGTCTGCCCGAAACTGGCGCCGTGGTGTTTGGCATTCATACGTTTGTTTTGAGAAATCAAGCCTATAATGCAGATAAAGGGTAAGCGCGCTTTGCTTGCGCCAAAATAAAAAAGGGCGCCGAGAAAGGCGCCCTTTTTACCCCTGTTCAACCGCCATTTTAGCAGCTGTAATACATTCCGAATTCAACCGGATGCGGGGTGTGCTCATAGGTTTCGATCTCTTCCATCTTCAGCTCAATATAGCCGTCGATTTGATCTTTTGTGAACACGTCACCCGCCAATAAATAATCGTGATCTGCTTGCAGCTCTTCCATCGCTTCGCGCAAAGATCCACACACTGTTGGAATATCTGCCAGCTCTTCTGCCGGAAGATCATACAGGTTCTTATCCATCGCTTCGCCCGGATGTGTTTTGTTTTTAATTCCGTCAAGGCCAGCCATCAGCAGGGCCGCAAAGCACAGATATGGGTTGGCTGAAGGGTCGGGGAAGCGCGCTTCGACGCGTTTCGCTTTCGGCGATTCTGTCCATGGGATTCGAACGCAGCCCGAGCGGTTTCTGGCCGAATAGGCGCGCAGTACCGGTGCTTCAAAGCCTGGAATCAAACGCTTATAGCTGTTTGTTGAGGGGTTCGTGAACGCATTCAAAGATTTGGCATGCTTCAAAATACCGCCGATGAAATACAAGGCCTCATCGCTGAGATCTGCGTATTTGTCACCTGCGAAGAGTGGTTTGCCGTCTTTCCAGATCGACATATTACAATGCATGCCGGTTCCATTATCGCCCGCGATGGGTTTGGGCATGAATGTGGCTGATTTGCCATAGGCCTGCGCCACATTATGGATCACATATTTGTATTTCTGCAGCTCGTCTGCCTGTTCTGTGAGGCTGCCAAAAATCAAGCCCAGCTCGTGCTGACAGCTGGCCACTTCGTGGTGATGTTTGTCCACTTTCATGCCGAGGCGTTTCATTGTCGATAGCATTTCAGAGCGGATATCTTGTCCGTCATCGATGGGATTTACGGGGAAATATCCGCCTTTTACGCCAGGGCGATGGCCCGAATTGCCAGCTTCATATTCAGTGTCGGTGTTCCATGAGGCGTCTAAAGCGTCGACTTCATAAGATACTTTGTTGATTGAGTTTGAAAACCGCACATCGTCAAAGAGGAAAAATTCGGCTTCTGGTCCAAAATAAGCCACATCACCAATTCCAGATGATTTCAGATAGGCTTCTGCTTTCTGGGCCGTGCCACGCGGGTCTCGTTCATACGCTTCTCCGGTATCAGGCTCAACCACAGAACAGTGAACACAAAGCGTTTTTTCTGCATAGAATGGATCGACATAGGCGCTATTGGTATCCATCATCAATTTCATGTCTGAGGCTTCGATTGATTTCCATCCGGCGATAGAGGAGCCGTCAAACATGAACCCTTCCTCAATGAAGTCCGCATCAACTTGATCCGACATTACGGTTACGTGCTGCAGCTTGCCCCGCGGATCCGTAAATCGAATATCTACATATTCGATATCTTCATCTGCGATGGTTTTGAGAACGCTTTCAGTACTCATTCCACTAATTCCTTTTGTCTTGAGTGGGTTTAAAGCGCGTCCGAGCCGGTTTCGCCGGTCCGAATGCGGATGGATTGTTCGATTGAGCTAACGAATATTTTTCCGTCGCCAATCTTATCGGTCTTTGCGGCTTGGACGATGGCTTCAATGGCGCCATCGACTTGATCGTCATCCAAAACAACTTCGATCTTCACTTTAGGCAAAAAATCGACAACATATTCGGCGCCGCGATATAATTCAGTATGACCTTTTTGGCGACCAAAGCCTTTTACCTCGATCACGCTCAGCCCTTGAACGCCCAAATCTTGCAGGGCTTCTTTCACCTCATCAAGTTTGAAGGGTTTTATAATGGCTTCTATTTTCTTCACGTTCGCCTCCCTAATAGGTTTGTTTGCTAGGAACATAGAGCGACGACACACTCAATCTAAGAGCGTCCAATCACGCCCCTCGGCGGGTTGATCGGGTAATAAAAGATTAAAAATTAATCGTAGTGGTTAAAATTTAATCAAAATTGAATCGACGATCAAATTGAATCGGCAATCCATGATCGGAGGATGTCAGGCAGAGTTCCGTGCATAGTGGTTGAAGCGAGTCTGCATTATGCGGTGGGGCTGAAACATGGGCCATCTTCGCCCTTGCTGTCGCAGTAGATTGATTGTCGCTAAACAAGGCTCATTTTCTGCTCGCATCTGTTTAAATGTTTTGATAGAGGGTTCCGCAATTCAGAGGTTTGTCATCATCAAGCCTTAAAAATACTGCGGGTGTGGCGAAATTGGTAGACGCACTAGATTTAGGTTCTAGCGCCGCGAGGCGTGGGGGTTCAAGTCCCTCCACCCGCACCAAATATTAAAAGGACAAGACAGATATGCAGGTCACTGAGACCCTCAAAGAAGGCCTTAAACGCGAATATTCGATCGTGGTAAGTGCCGGTGAGCTTGACGCCAAGGTCAATGAGAAATTGGCAGAAGCGCAGCCCGAAGTTGAATTGAAGGGCTTTCGGAAGGGCAAAGTGCCGCTCGCGCTGCTCAAAAAGCAGTTTGGAAAGCGGTTGCTGGGCGAAGCGATGCAGGAAAGCATCGATGGTGCGATGAACCAGCATTTTGATGAAAGCGGCGAACGGCCAGCGCTGCAGCCTGACGTTAAAATGTCAAACGAAGACTGGAAAGAGGGCGACGATGTTCATGTCGACCTAAAATATGAAGCGCTTCCGACGATTCCCGAGCTTGACTTTAAAACGGTCGAGCTTGAGCGTATGGTGGCCAAAGCTGATGCGGACAGCGTTGATGAGGCGTTGAACAATCTGGCCGCGTCATCGCAGAATTTCAAAGACCGCCGGAAAGGCTCGAAAGCCAAAAATGGCGATCAAGTGGTGTTCGATTTCGTTGGCTCAGTTGATGGCGAAGAATTTGAAGGTGGCTCTGCCGAAGATTATCCTTTGGTTTTGGGCTCAAACAGCTTCATCCCGGGGTTTGAAGATCAGCTTGTGGGCGTGAAAGCCGGAGCAGAGCTGGACGTTAACGTGACATTCCCGACCGATTACGGCGCCGAGAATTTGGCTGGCAAAGATGCGCTGTTTAAATGTGCCGTGAAATCGGTGCAAGAGCCGGTTGCCGCCGAAATTAACGATGAGCTGGCCACTAAATTTGGCGCCGATGATCTTGAGGCGTTGAAGGCTCAAGTGTCCGAGCGGCTCGAAAATGAATATGCCGGCGCGGCCCGGGCTATTACCAAACGGGGCTTGCTGGACGCGCTTGATAAAATGGTAGATTTTGATTTGCCACCTTCGTTGGTTGAAGCCGAGGCAAAGCAGATCGCGCATCAACTTTGGCATGAAGACAACCCGGATGTCGAAGGGCATGATCATGAAGAGGTGGAAGCCACTGCCGAACATACTACGCTCGCCGAACGCCGGGTGCGTCTTGGCTTGCTGTTGGCCGATATCGGTATGAAAGCCAGCATCGAAGTGACCGATGCTGAAATGTCGCAAGCCATCATGCAGCAGGCCCAGCAATATCCGGGTCAAGAGCGGCAGTTTTTTGAATTTGTTCAACAAAACCAAGCTATGCAGCAACAGATGCGCGCGCCAATCTTTGAAGACAAAGTTGTGAATTATGTGTTTGAATTGGCAACAATTACCGAAAAGACGGTAACGAAGGATGCGTTGCAAGCCGCAGTAGAGGCGCTTGAGGATAGCTGATTTTTTGAGTTTATCGAAGCTCTTTATCAAAGCCCACCCTGTTAGCGGTGGGCTTTGTTTGTTAAGAGGGCTGAAAAAAATTGGAGCGGCTCAAATGTCCAAAAATGGGTGGGGGTATTGGGCCCTAGTGGGTGTAAGGGTTGGTAACGTAATAGAATGACGGATCGGTTTTCATATTCGGTTGCGGCGCGCGATGGCAAAGCGCGGACGGGAAAGATTTCGACCCCGAGAGGCGATATCCGTACGCCTGCCTTCATGCCAGTGGGTACGGCGGCCACGGTAAAGGCGATGATGCCAGAAAGCGTGGCAGCAACGGGGGCAGATATTCTGCTTGGCAATACCTATCATTTGATGCTGCGGCCGGGGGCCGAGCGGGTGAATGCTTTGGGGGGCTTGCACAGGTTTATGAATTGGCAGCGCCCAATTCTAACCGATAGTGGCGGGTTTCAGGTGATGTCTTTGGCCGGTTTGCGCAAACTGACGGAGCGGGGCGTTACCTTTAAATCGCATGTTGATGGATCCAAGCACGAGATTACCCCCGAACGCTCGATGGATATCCAACGCCTTTTGGGTAGCGATATTGTGATGTGTTTTGATGAATGCACGCCCTTTCCCGCTGACGAGAAAACCGCTTTAGAGAGTATGCAATTGTCAATGCGCTGGGCGGCGCGTTCCAAAGAGGCATTCGGGGATCGCCCGGGGCATGCTTTATTTGGTATTCAGCAGGGCAGCGTGTTCGCCGAGCAGCGCGCAGAAAGTGCCGAGGCTTTGAAGGCGATTGGGTTTGATGGCTATGCGGTTGGCGGGCTCGCGGTGGGCGAAGGTCAAGAGGCGATGTTTTCGGTGCTTGACTATGCCCCTGATATGTTGCCGCAGGATAAGCCGCGCTATCTGATGGGGGTTGGCAAACCGGATGATATCGTTGGCGCGGTGAAACGGGGTATCGATATGATGGATTGTGTATTGCCCTCGCGCTCGGGGCGCACGGGGCAGGCCTTTACCCGCCAAGGTGTGGTGAATATCAAAAACGCCCGTCATCAAGATGATCCGCGCCCGCTTGACAGCGCCTGCAGCTGCCCGGCATGCAAAAATTACTCGCGGGCGTATCTTCATCATGTTTTTCGTTCGCAAGAAATGATTTCGGGGATGCTGCTCACTTGGCATAATCTGCAATATTATCAGGATTTAATGGCCGATATGCGCGCGGCGATTGCAGCCGGTCGTTTTGCCAGTTTTGAAGCCGAGTTCCATGCTCAGAGGGCGGCAGGAGATATCGCCCCATTGTAACCTGGCTTTGGCGCGTTTTGCATCGGTTTTTTAGGCGCGCGCGGCTACGATATAAACCGTGGCGTCATAGGAAATTTTGCCGTCTTTCTGGCGCGCTGCGGATTGCGCCAGCATCGAGCGGAACACTTCGGCGCGCTCAGCCTCCCCCATTTCGGCTAAAGTCATAATCCGCGTGGCTAAGCCGATCTGCATCAGCAGCTTGGCATCTTCTTCGGGGCTGTCTTTGGTGGTTACTTGCGTGGGGGTTTTTGCGATCTCAATCTGCTGAAAACCGGCCTCTTCAAGCAGGCTGCGCAGATATGCGGCATCGCTGAACGCCAAAGGCCCCGGCGCGCGGCCGGGGGCGATAAAAGGCTGATCTGTATGCTGCAAGGCGGCTTGCAACGGCGCATAAAAAAATTCGTTTTCCTCCAAAGGGGCCCAGCAAACAAAGTGTAACCTGCCTTCAACGGTGAGTGCGGATTTGATGTTTTGAAAGGCTTTCACCGGGTTTTCGAAGAACATAACGCCAAATCGTGAGATCACCGTGTCAAATTTTTGTAACGCAAAACGATGCGCCTGCGCATCAGCCAAGACAAAGTTGATGTTTTCATGATCCGCGCATTTTTGCGCGGCCAAATCTAAAAGTGGTTTTGAAATATCCAAGCCGGTAATCTGCGCGCTTGGCGGGGCGCGTTTTGCAAGCGCAAGCGTGGTGCCCCCGCCGCCGCATCCGATATCAAGAATCCTGCCGGATGGGCGAAGATCCAAATTTTCCAGAAGCAATTGACTGATGGTTTCCAGCCGCTCGCTCATCAAGCGGTCATTTTCCACCCAAGACAGGCCAGGCTCTTCGTTCCAGAATTTCCCTTGATCTGGGTTTTCGCCAAAATCTGCCATTTGCTCTGCCTCGTTTTCAGTATGTTTACATCGGCCCACTATAGTGCAGGCGCGGGGCGGCGCATTACTTCTTTTCCACCGGCTCTATTGGCGCAGCGGCTTTCTGCCAAGCCGTGAATCCCCCGGCAATATGCGTGACTGGAGATAATCCCATTTGCTGCGCGACCTGTGCGCTTAGGGCTGACCGCCAAGCGCTGGCGCAATAAAACACATAGGTTTTATCTTGGTTGAACAGTTCTTTATGATAGGGGCTTTCTGGATCAATCCAGAATTCCAACATTCCGCGCGGGCAAGAAAACGCATTTGGTATTTTTCCTGAGCGCTGCAGCTCGCGAATATCCCGTAAATCGATAAAGACGTGATCTTGGCTGTCCAATAGGCCGGCGGCCTCTTCAACGGATATACTGGGCACGACAGCATTGGCCTCTGCGAGCAATGCCTTGATACCTTTGGTTATTTTTTGCGCCATGGTTAAATTCCTAAATGCAGTTTGGGTTTCCAAAACGGCCGGAAAAGTTCTATTTTTGGGCAACGGTTCATCACCACTTTCATCCCCGCCTCTTCGGCAAGCCGCGCGGCGTCATCATTGCGCACACCAATTTGCCCCCAAAGCACTTTGGCGTTGATGGCAATCGCTTCGCGGGCGATTCCCAATAAATCCTCGGGGCGGCGAAACACCTCCACCATATCCACAGGGCGGTCAATCGCCTCCAGGGATGGGTAAACTTTTAATCCGCGGATTTCTTTCAAACCGGGGCGTGGATTGATGGGGATCATATCATAGCCGGTTTCGCTGAGTACCCTTAAAACGCCATAGCTGAACTTGGTTTTATCGGGGCTGGCACCCACCATGGCGATGGTTTTAACCGACGATAGGATGTCATTTAAATACCCGTCAGGGTAAGGGGCGTCATGGTCCATATAGGTCATGGAGCCTTCTCCAATTTTGTGGCGATATCGGCTTTCAGTTCATGCGGGGCAAGCGGATCCAAGAAGGGGTTGCGATAGAGCTTGTCATGGCTTTCAACGCCAATTTCAAACGTGCAATCGCTGAGCGGGCGGGCGACGCATAAAATGACATAGCCATCCGTAATCTGGCGATTGTTCAGCGCCACTTGCGGCGCTTGATTCACCCGGCCTGCGGTGAGCTTGGCCGCGCAGGTGATACAACCTCCATATTTGCAGCCATAAGGTAAATCAACGCCTTGCTCGCGCAGGCTGTCGAGCAGTGGTTTGCGGTGATCCACCTCATAGGTGGCGCCATCGCGGTTTGCTAAGGTGATTTTATGCATCATAGCCAGATATCACTTGTGCAATCGCCACCGGGATAGCGGGTTTCGTGGCACCGGCTTGGGCCGTTGGGCTCTTTGCCAAAATCCACCACGAAATTCGGGTCAATTTCCATACCGCCATTTTCAGTGTCGCAATTCACCATCAACATACAGCCGCCATTGGTTCGAATTTCTGGATAAAACTGATTGTCCCAGGTGCTGAACAAGGAGGTGGTGACATAGAGCCGCTTACCATCCAGACTGAGCTGAATCATTTGCGGCCCGCCGGTGACTTTCACGCCGTTCACCTCTGGTGCTTTGCCCAGCAAGCCCCCCATCCACACCTGGCCAGTAAGCTTTGCATGATGCGGATCGCTGATGTCATATTGGCGTATATCGCCATGTAGCCAATTGCACAGGTAAAGATATTTATCATCCATGGATAAAAGAATAACCGAAATTACCCCGGGAACTGGGATCGGCCATTCCGGATGCGGTTCATTTTCAACATCGACAATTTTTTCCCATTGCCACTCGTCATTTTGATCTTTCCACCAATGAATAATATTTGCGCTGAGCGCGGCGCCGACAAAGCCATGCGAACTGTCCGGATCGTGATGAAAACGCACTTCCAATGGGATCAGTCCATCTTCACCCAAATACATGCTTTTGATCGGCTCTTTCTTTTCAAAATCCCAAAAATGGATTTCTCGTCCGTATTTGAGATGCCCCACTTCTTCCAGATCAAAACCAGGCATAAAGGTATTGGGCGCGCCCCATTCAGAGCTGACCATCACGTTGTGGCGCGGTTGATACCAAAAATCATAGCCGAATTTGATATCGCCCATCGAGTTTTCCCAGCGTCCAACGATTTCGAAGTCTTTGTTAAGGTGTAAATATCCTCCCGGCGCGTTGCCTTGCGCATCGCCTAGCATTGAAATGATGATTTCCGATCCCAAGCAATGGATTGTATGGGGCGCGCTGAGATTGGTTTTGGCTTTGATATCAGCCCCATCAATAACCTTGAACAGCGTTGGATTGCGCGGGTCTGTGGCGCAGTCGATGATATGGATATTGGAAGAGCGCACGCCGGGCACCAAAAGATATTTGCGCGCCATTGACGCATCCTCAAAGCAAGAGGAACAGGCATTCCAGCCCATGTGGTGCAGTTCATCGCCAATGCCGGGCACTTCGCAGCGGCTGATCACTTGCGAATAGGTGGGGCTGTCAGGATCATTATCGATTGTCGCCAGATAATCGGGTTTTTGGATGCCCGTGCCCGTGTAGATGGCGATTGTGTAGAGCAGCTTTTCACGAGGTGCCTTCATCGCTTCGGCAGGGGAGGCATATCCGGGGCCGCAACATTCCATTCTTTTCTCCAGACCGATTCGAGATGCTTGACTTTTCTTACATTATTCTTATTACATGAGACAAATGTCTGTAAAGTGAGAATTTATGCATCTGGCGCGCGTGATGAAAGTATTGGAGGCTGTGGCCATGGCGGGCCGGCCAGTCACGGCCTCAGAAGTGCAGCAATTGACCGATCTGCCGCGACCCACTTGCTATCGTTTGTTGCACTCAATGCAGGCGGAGCAATTGCTGGATGAGGTGTCTTCCGGGCGGTTCATCGTCGGAGAAAGTTTGGTGCGATTGGCGCTTTTGGGGCAAACAGATGTGGATATTTGCCGCAGCGCTGCGCCAACATTGCAGCGCGCAGCCGATGATTTGGGCGAGGCGGTCTTTTTATCGCGCTTTCGCAATAGGGGCGTTGAAATTATCCATGTGGAAGTGCCGGGCGATGCAAAACGCTCATTCGTGCATCCAGGGCTCGGGTTTCGCCCGATGCATGCTTGTTCATGCTCAAAAGTCATCGCAGCCTTTGCGGATGATACGTTTCGACAAGATATTTTATCTGGCCCGATGCGCTCCTTTACCGAATATACGCGCTGTGATCCGCAACGCCTGTCGCGCGAGTTTGATCAGATTCTCAGCAGCGGCTATGCCGAATGCGTTCAGGAAATCGAACTGGGGGTATCGTCGGTTGCGGCTCCGGTGCAAATCGGATCGGTTGGGGCGCTTTACAGCATTGGCGCCACCGGGCCGGTGCGCCGCTTCACCAAAGACCGCCGCGCTCAAATCGGAGAGCAGCTTTGCCAGATGGCGCAGAAAATGGGCCATTCTTTGCAGGTTGCGGGAGCTGCCGCTTAGCGCTCTATATTTGGGTGAGAATTGGCAAAATAATGCACGTCCTGCGAACAGCAGCGGATCTCTAAATATCGCAAATTTTGGCCGTATATAAGGTGTTGAAATCGGTCAGGAGATCACAATGCAGCACCAAGAGGTTCATATTCCAAGCTTCATGCGCAGCTTTTTGGGTGATGTAAACATTTATTATGAGGCGCTGCCTGAAACGTTTCAGAGCGAATTAAAAAGCTATATGTATCATATTGCTTGGGCGGTGAATGAGGATCTGCCGATCGACGATCCAGATGATAAATTTGACTTCATCAAAGAGCGCTTTGATGCGGCGCGCACGCGGCTGATGAACTGAGCTTTTTCGGTTTGCCTAAGCAGCTGTGGCTTGGGTTTTTGGCAGCGTGAGCACCAAGATCAAGCCCAAGGCCATGAGAACCGCCAAGGTGATAAAGGCGCTATCATAATTACCTGAATAATCAAACACCATGCCAGCAAGTATTGGCCCAATGGCTCCGCCGATCGTGCCAAAAAATAAAATAATGCCAAACAGCGCTCCATGCGATTGCATCCCAAAATATTCCGCAACGGTGGGCGAGACGACAGAAAAAAAGCCACCATGGCCAAAACCGTAAAGCGCCATAAACACGAATAAAGCGGTATGATTGTCCCATAAAAGCAAGGCGTTAAGGCTGATTAAAATCGGAATAAAGCAGGCGCTATAGGCGGCTTGGCTTCCCAAGCGATCTTGGAAATATCCCGTCGCGAGCCGGCCGGCCATGCTGGCGGCGCCAATCACAGTTAGCAACAAGGCCGCACGCGCGCCGGTCATGCCCATATCCATGCCATAAACCGCGATATGGGTTGGGATTGTCATCAAAGTGGGGAAAAATAAAAATTGTATCAGACAAAGTTTTTTGAACGTCAAACTGCGTTTGGCGTCTTGAAATGAGGCAGTTGCAAGTTTGGCTTGCGCAGCTGTCGGCTTCTCGTTTTCCGGGCGCGACATTAATACGGCGGCTGCCAGAAGGCTCAGAGCTGCCAATAGGCCTAAAATCACCAAACTGCGGCGCCAGCCATAGCTGAGAATCAAAAAAGCGGCGATCGGGGGCAAGATCATTTGCCCCGCCGCGGTTCCCAGCTTTACCAAACCAGTGATGAAACCGCGCCCTTTGGGAAACCATCGCGCCACGGTTGAGAGGGTTACGACATCATGGGTGCCCATCCCCAAACCAATAAAGACGACAAAGATCATGAGCAATTGCCATTGCTGCGTGATCTGCGACATCAATACAAACCCAAGCCCATACATCAGTCCGGTAAAGCCCAACACCAGCCGTGGGCCATAGCGATCAGAAAGACGCCCCGCGATAATCGCCAACACCCCCATGACGAAAAACGCCAATGCCGAGCAGCTTGACAGCAGCGTCCGCGACCAGCCGAATTCCGTTTCAAACGCGCTAAAAAACACCCCGTAAGAAAACAAAAATCCGATCACGATAAATTGGGTTAAGCACGCCCCCGCAAACACTTTATAGCGTGTCACATTTAGTCCTTTGTTTTTCAGTCTCGCTTCGCGCAAGCAAACGGCGTTTGAGGCCCAGATTGAGGCCTGTTAAGATAACCGGTTACACAGGTTAGTCTGGAGTGCCCGCTTTGGTAAAGCGCTCATTTTAACAATCCTCCATTTTGCCATGTGCCGCTTACGCGGCTGCCATCTTGTTTAAGCAAAACCCCCAGCCCGTGCCGGCGGTTGTTTTTAAAATAGCCCTGAAATAATTCGCCATTTTCCAATAATAATTTGCCTATGCCATTAAATTGGTCCTGTTGCCAGACGCCCTGATAAATCGCCCCCCAAGGCAATTCAAAACGGCCGAAACAATCGCTCCAGGGCGCAAAATTTGAGGTTGGGCAGGGTGGTTTATGGCGTTTGGCCTGCATGAAAGCGGTGTCAGTTTGATCTTCAATGGAAACCCAGCGCTGCGCTGGTTGCTGGGCCTTATCAAGCAGACGGCGTAGGGAAGAGGCTTCGCTGGTATAAGAAGAGACCGTTTGATGTTGGCCCAGTTGGGGCGCCTCTAATCGCGCAATGGGAAGAGAAATGCGTTGATCGAATTGGGCTGGCGGTGCGCTGGCCTGGCTTTTGATTGCTGGTGCCAGAGCCAACTCTGTCGCAAAGGTCAGCTCTGGCCGCCAGTCAACCTGTAAAAAACCGCTGCGGTCGATAATTGGCAGAGCAATCAAGACAAAAATAGCCGCGTTCAAGGCTAGGCTTATTATATTTAAGACCAGTTTTACTGCGTACACGCTGTGCCTTTCTCATCCAGCGGGGCTCTTTAGGCGGTGCTTTGGCGCCTCTCGGGCGTGCTTGCCCTGTTGAGATCCTTCAGTGCCGGACTAAAGAAGCTTAATGCTAAAGATTACGAAAGCAAGGGCGCCTCTGGGCGCCCCCAATCCGTTTTTATCGCTGCAACGGCGCATTTTAAGCGGTCTTGCCGCTTTTTGCCCCATTGATCATTGATCACGGCTGCGTTGCAGCCTTGGGCCTTATCTGGCGGTTTCACAGATCCATCAATAGGAAGTCGTGATGAGATTTACCACAAGTGGAAAAACCACCATAATTGCGATAATGATGATCAGTGAGATGCCTGCGCCCTTTAAATTTCCCTGCTCGTTTGACATGTTTTCTCCTCCATTTAAGACCTATAGCATAAAAATTGTAAAATGAGGACTGTTCAATTTAAGCACAGAGTCTCTTTACTATGCACAAGCGCCCACGCTGGGGATTGGGTGCCTCTGACGGTTTAAACGGGCTGTTTTGCCATTTGAAGATCGTAGCGTCTATCGCAGCGCGCGGCCAAGATCAGATCATTAAAATGTAAATTTGCAATCTTATGGCTCCACCAGATAACGGTCACTTTGCCCCATTCGGTCTGAATGCTGGGATGATGGCCTTCTTGCTCGGCCACCTCGCCCACCGCATTCGTAAAGGTGAGCGCGTCTTGAAAGTTCTTGAAGCTATAGCTGCGCTCGATGCGTTTGACACTATCGCGATGGGTCATCGCCCAATTTGGGTTCTTGGCCAAAAAGTCAGCCAATTCTGCAGCGCTGGCAGGCTCGGCATCCGGTTGGCATGCCACGCAGATCTTTTGGGAAAATTCAGTCATAGGGAAAGCGGCCTTTTAAATGTGACAGTTTCAGACTGTCAGTATAGCGCAAAATGAGAGGGCGCAAAATTTAAAACCAACGGTTTTGGCGCCAGGCTTTTAAGCACAAGAGGCTGAGGGCGCCTTGGGTCAGGCTTTTCTGCAGGATCATAAAAACCAACCTGTTTTGGGAATTTGAACAAACAAGAGACCATTTCTGGCTGGTCGTTAGCAACGCCTTGCTTTAGATGTACAGCTAAGAGAAGTGGTAAAGACACGGAATGCCCAAGTGAGTCGCTTAAAACGGATTATATTGGTTGGACTCTTATGCGCCCAACCTGTGTCTGCGCAGCAAGGCGGCTTTTTCAGCGAATTGTTTGGTCAGACACAGCGGCCCGCAAGCGCGGGCCAAGAGAGCGCAATTGCGCCCTGGCAAGAAGAAACGCAAGAGCCGGTTGAAGAGCAAAGCCTGCGCGAAATTGTTGCCCAGCAACTTCCTTTTTATCCCTTGCTGATCGCAGAAAAAAACTATGAGAGCAGCTTGCGCTGTCTTGATCAAATTCAATATTTGTTTGATCAAAAAAATGAACAAGGCGCCTTCACAATTTTACGTCAGGATTATTGGTTGGATGTGTTGCTTGACGTGGAAATGGAACTGTATTTTTGCGACGGTCCGATGCTGCGATCTTATATCTCCAAAGATCGTGCGGTGCCTGCGCGCTGGTATTCGGTGCGAACTTCATTGCCGGAATTGTTGAAATCAACGGATCAAAGCGAAGATGATCTTGTTGAAATCGAGCCGCGTTGGAACGAATAAGAGCCCCGTCGTGCGGGTTTATCCGATTTTAAAACCTAAGAACCCAGTCGCCCCAGCAAGCAGAGTTGCGCCTGGCTGTGCGCATTGCGCCTGAAGCGCGAGGGTATCACCTTCTTCCAGATATGCGAGGCTTTGGGTTGAAAGCGTTGCGGATGCGTGGCTTTTAAGATCGGGTAACACGCGTAGTGAAGGGGATCTTTCCCCCTCAAGCGCGTCATCAAATCTGATCTGGCAACTTTGTTCTACCGCATCCGTATTGCTCAAGAACACATTTGCTGAAAAGAAATAGGTTCCAGCGCTGGGCGCGCGAAACTGATTTGCCTCAGCATCAAAGCATAGCTGGTCATTATATTTGCTTTCGTTAACGGGGACGCGTTGCCAAATGGCCTCCTGGAGCGGATAATCGTAATTCAGCACGGCGTCAAAGCGCGGCAATGTGGGGCTTGATAAAATCCCGCTCTGGCTGTCAAGGGTCAGGCTGTCTTGATGCGTCCCCGCCTCATCTATACGGCTGATCTTAAAATCATTTGAGCCAAAACACCCCATGCTAAGATGCGGCTTGTAATTATTTTGAAACACCAATCCGTTATCTTGCGACTCCGCATTTTTGTTCAAAATGTGTATAACACCACCTGCCGCGTCATCGCTTTGGCTGATGCTGGTCCA